>Ga0075467_10000535_pt1 | contig 30317 bp, 28 predicted proteins | sample DEB08_DNA_9_FD_75067 | JGI IMG/M metagenome (GOLD analysis project Ga0075467, IMG submission 75067) | Aqueous microbial communities from the Delaware River and Bay under freshwater to marine salinity gradient to study organic matter... | ecosystem: Environmental > Aquatic > Marine > Coastal ... | reverse complement strand
TTTTCCTGACATCGGCCATTCAACAATCCTGTGCGGTATCTCCGATATCAATAGTATCCATAAAGGGCTGCCTTTGACATTTAGTTTGCGACACGAGAGGCGGTAAAAATCGTTTGACGTGTAAAAAGTGAATTTTTTGCTCGTGCCGCGAACAACAGAAAAGTCGGCTGACCGACCATTAAGCCGATGAAATGCTGCGCCGTGCACGAATGTCAGCAATGCTAAAGCTGCGCCGCAGCGTCTTAAGTGTTAGCCAAGGGCGGCTCTGGGCCGGACGCGACGGAGCAACGGAGTGCTGAACGTGTGGATGCTGCAGAGCGGAGATAGGAAATGAAGGCGGCTCCCCATCAGAGCAGCGTTTTGCAAGGAAACGTCCGAACTTGAATGCAGTCTCTGAAAAGAGCCAAGACCAGCTCGATTTGCAAGCGTTGCACCGTGTCAGGTCGCGCTTGGTGTCCGACGGACGGCAACGATCAATCAGATCCCGGCGTTTTTGATTGAACAGGGCATCACCGTCCGCAAAGGTTGCTTGCGGTGAAAGATCCCTTGGAGACCATCCTTGAAGACCGCAAAGATGAGATATCGCCGCGGATGCGGAAGATACTCATCGGGCTCTACTGCCCGTTTCATTGCACAGTTTCGACTTCGAAACCATCCTCTTGCGCACGCTCAAGCACTGCCATCGCCTTAATCGACTGAGCTTCAGAAAGTGGCTTCAAATTCACCCTTGTTGCCACATCCAAAATTCCACTCTCAGACGGCGTTATTCGTATCTTGTTGCTTCGAACCCAATCCCTCAGGGCTTTCCAGTTCGAAGCCCCAAATGTTGCAGCGTCAGCCTGTGCCTTAAGTCCATCCACAAGCCTCTGGTCTTTAGTGCCTTCTCGATTGCGCGACTTCTGCTCTCCGTTATCGATCAAGATGTCAGCGATAGGATCGAGAAAATCGAACTCCATTGCCAAGGCTGCATCCGCGCAGATTTTCTTCTTCGCCCATTCGCTTGGATTACTACTTCCAGCCGGAGGCGACAGAAGATGCATGTGCATCGCCTCGGCGTAGCTGTCTAGGACAGTCATCAACGGCTCAGAAGGCGCCTGATCTTTCCACAACTTTCGAAGATCCAAAGACTGCTTCATATCCGTCACATCGTGAATAAGCTTTGCAATCGCATAACAGACCGTTTGTGCGCGAAGGCCGCCCGTATACCAAGACCCCGCGGCATCCGAGACGATGCGTTCAGTCTTTCTGAATATGATCAATTTCCCTACTGCGTCCTTAAACCACTCATCTGAAAACACTTTGTCATTTTTGTCCCACTGCTTGCCGATTACATGTGCAAATAGGGCGAAATTCTTCTGAGCACCGAGGCAGACTATTTCAGGCCGCATCCTCCATGTCATCTCGGCCTTCGCGAGGTCAGTCTTGCTGAAAAGCTGCGCACGAGGGTGCTCAAGGTCGAATTTCTTTCTTTGGGTAACGGTAAGGCGAGATCTTCGATCTGCGAACTGGCCACGGGCTCTCTCATAGAACCACCTACTTTGCGTAAACGCGCCGTCTTTTACCGGGGCATAGATCCGTCGGGAAATTTCTTCCATTCTCACATGGAATGGATGGTTCGAGAAAAAGTCCGCCGCCGCGATCTTGTTTTGGCTGTTCGCGTACCGCGAGATATCCGGAACAATCTTCTCGGCGCGTTCGGCGTCTACTATAGAAAGTTTCATTTGCACAAACGTTTTAGACAGGTCTGTCTTGAGCATAGGCGCTCCGCGGATAGAATACTCGTGTCCGGCACTGCAAATTGCGCTGTTCAACTCTTCTTCGAGGACATGCTCTTCCAATGCTGTTCGCCCCTTTAGACTGCACTCCCAGACAGTTGCGGTTCGCCACCCGAGTTCCTGTAATTCGAGGTTTTTGACCAGATCGCGAGCCTTGTTGCCAGCAATCTTATTGCTCCAAAACTCCACTCTGGATTTCGGAGGACGGAAGAGCGGGCAGTTTTCGTGCCCGTGCCAGAAGCACCCGTTGACAAAGATTATGGTTTTAAAGCGGGGAAGGATGATGTCCGGTCTTCCAGGCAAGTCTGTGCGGTGGAGCCTGAACCTGTAGCCCATCCTGTGAAGCAGTTTGCGGATGACTATTTCTGGACGGGTATTTCTTGAACGGATACCGCTCATCATAATACTGCGTTTTGCAGGGGAAACTATGTCGGCCATAGGCCGCTATGCTCCTTGATTCGAACTCCCAGAGTTGGCAGCATTTGGCGGGCAATTGCATCAATAACCGGAACGGCTACGGAGTTCCCGAACTGTTTGTAAACCTGTGCGCTGCTCACCGACGAATTGAGGATGTTTTCAGGAAAGCCGAGAACGCGAGCTGCCTCCCGCGTAGTAAGTTTACGAGGGCGGCTACCAAGCTCGTCACTTCTCAGATCAAGCCGTTCTTGTATTGTTCGTATGTCAAACATTTGGGCTCTTCTGCTTTAATCCTGTATGTAACATAGCCTGACGCTAGTGCTGACGCAAAAGTTCATCCCTATTCGCTATCACACCCAGCTTACATGATTAGGCTACGGTTGCCCTTCAAGCGCACAAACACTCAGACCCGTTCCATTTCTTCAAAAATCCTGACCATCGCGTAGGTATCGAGCTTGCAGTATTCCAGCATGGCCTCGCGCAGTTGGTCTTTTTCAGCACCATTGGGCATCGTGATCAGTCTGATCCAAGCTTCCATAGCATCAGTGCCGCTTGCCACGTCCATGCCGATGTACGTCAAATCAGGCGCTATTACCGGCAACACCTTTTTAATCGACGTTGAACCAGCGAACGAAATGTCCACGTAGCCCTCCTTGAACACATCTTCGAGGTCCAGTGTCCGCCTGATCAAGCCCTGCAGAAAGTCAGCCTTGTCGGGATACTGTGCGGCCATGGTCTTGTTTTGGGTGTTCGGTGCCGTGCCAAGAGAACATGAACTTGTCATCGTAGATCACGGCCCCGTACATCGAGTGGCCACCCAAGTAGGTGTAGCGCGCCTCGGTGGAGTTTGGATCGGGATCGCCGTAAACGTCCGGCAAGAACTCGGCGATGGCGTCTTCAATGGTGTAGGCGCGGCAAAAGGCACCGATGAGCCCACGCTTCTCCGTGGGGTCTTCTGCGCTGATCTCGCGCTCGCGGGACTTCTCTTCACGTTCGGCGCGCGGAAGCTCGCTCATATTGCGCCAGTCGTGTTGCCAGGACTCCAGCATCTCATCGACATCGACCAGCTTGCCGGGGTTCCGACCGAACTTGTATTCTTGGTCCGCCGAGATCGTCGGCATATACATCATCTGGGCGATGCGGAACGACACAGGGTCAACCGTCTCCATCCGGTCATCGACGTGCCACGCCATGATGCGGGTCAGCGCCTCGTATTTTTCGACCGAGATTTCTGAGCCAGCCAGGAGAATGACGCGGAGCCGTGGCTCTTCGGGCCTGTGGGAGCGCGTTGTGTGGATGAAGCACTCGAACTGGTTCAACCAGTGGTTCTTGTGTTTGACGATGCTCTCGTATTCTTCGACCGCGATTTTATCCAGATCGAGCGTGATGATGTCGCGGGGTTTGACGTTCGACGCTTTGCGCCTGCCACCCTCGACGTGGGCACCAAGAAACCAGCCACCGATCCCCTTGAGACGGTTCTTTTCTTCAATGCTCTCCTGTCTGTAGCGGGAGTGCTTTTCTCGCGTTTGCACAGGGTTCTTAAAGCGCCGAATAAACTGCGCCCAACCCATGTTTACGTTCTTTGATTCACCGAGGTTTTTTTCGCCGAACGAAACTCGAACGATATGTTTTTCAAACTCTCCAGCCATGATCGCGTCTCCTCAAACGGTCCGTGACCATTGCTTCAGCCGCTCGACCGAATAACGGACGCATTTTCCAACGCGGAAATACGGCGGCGAGTTTTCAGGATCGTCGATCCTGAGTTTCTCGAGGTGGCTCTTGGAAACTCCGAGAATTTTGGCGGCCGCTTTTGTGTCAACGGCGAACATTTCATCTGTATCAATCTGCATCAGTTCATCCTTTCTAAACTGAGCACGTTGTACATCACGGGTACTGATGATAGGTCGGTCAGCTCCCCCTCACCAAGAATTCACTTGGGCAAGTTTTTTAGTCATCTTCGCACGTTGCTTTGAACTGTGGTGATTTCAGGCAGTATTTCGTCCCTTTCTCCGACTTCTTTACCAAGAAGTTCGTAAATCTTGTCGACGACCTCAACAGCGTTGACACGATTGGTCGTCTTCACTCGAAATAAGGGCCTTGGAGGTCAGTTCAGAGAATGACAGCAGTCAGTCCAGACAAGAACAACTCCAAATCGACCCACGCTTCGGGTTGGCTGTCCGATTTTGGGGGAACCGGTTCGCTCCGATTTTTTCGACCGATAAGACCACAGATCGCCTTCCGCTATAGCCCTTGCGGTGTAACCCGGAAGGCGTCGTCGGGCGGATACATCTGCGCCAGCCATTCGGGGCCGCCCTGCGCGACATAGACAGCGGCGGCAAGCGGCGCAGCGGCGCGCATCACGGCGAAGTCGTCCGCACTTAGGCTGAATGCCGCCCGCCCGGCCAGTACGATCTGCCCCAAGAATTGCCCCTGCCAAATCATCGGTGCGTAGATCGCGGAGCCCATGCGCGCAGTCTTGAGGTATTGTTTGAAGCTGCCTGCTTCAGCGTCGGTATCGGGAAGGTGCAACGCCGCGCCGCTGGACCGTACCCGCCCTGGATGTCCGCCATCGATCGGGATCATCAACCGGGTCTGCTCAGGCGGAAAGCCAAGACTAGCAGTCAGCATGTGCCAGTCTTGATCTGGGGTCACCAGAAAGGCGCCGGCGACAAAGAATTGTGAGACGCCGTCAGGCAGATCAAAGGAACCGTCCCGCTCTCCAAGCTCGCTATGGAGTGGTGTGAGCAGCGCCCTCAAGGCCCCTTCGGGCGTGGTCTGGGCGGTGGCGGTGGCTCCTGCCAATTCGAGGATCGTGGCGGTCATGCCGTATCTTTTCCAAAGTTTGGTCGACGTTTTTCCAGAAAGGCGCTGTAACCCTCGCGGAATTCGGGACCAGCAAAGGTGGCCTCGAAGGTCGCCTGCAAGTCGGGGTGCAGGGAAGGCTCGCTGAGGCCATTGCAGATCGCCTTGATGGCTCTGAGGGCTGCGGGGGCAAGGCTGGCCAAATGATCGGCCAAGGCGACGGCGGTTTCGTCAATCCGGTCGATAAGCCCGATCTCCAGCGCTTCCCGTGCCGTCACCACACGCCCTGTCAGCAGCAGGTCTTTGGCGCGGGGCATCCCGACCTTTTCTATCAATTGCCATGTGTCGCCGGGACTGTAGGCGAGACCCAATTTTGCGGGTGTTATGGCGAAGTCGGAATTCGTTGAAGCCACGCGAAAATCGCAGGCCAGCGCCAGACCGCAGCCTCCACCGTAGCAGACACCGCGCACCTCGGCGATGGTCACGCAGGCAAGATCGCGCAGGCGGGCTTGGGCAGTGCGCACATCACCGTTGTAGGAGTCTGTAGCCTCGGGCGTGCCGTAGACGGTGGCGAATTCCGAGATGTCAGCCCCGGCGCAGAACGCTTTGTCGCCCGCGCCCGTAACGATCAGGACGCGGGTTTGATCCTGCACCACCCGGTCGCAGATTTCGGGGACCGCCGCCCACATCGCCGCCGTCATGGCGTTGCGCCTGTCGGGCCGGTCGAGGATCAGTCGAGCAATCTCACCCACTTCGAGTAGCAGCCCGCCGCATGCGTATTTAACCGTCATTAGGTCGTCCTTCTCAACATGGTGCGCGGCTTCATCGGGCCTGGACCCGCGATGGGGCGGCGTGGCCGAGGATCATGTCGGCAGCCTTTTCGGCAATCATCATTGTGGGCGCGCTGGTATTTCCGCCAATAATCGTTGGCATCACAGAGGCATCGACGACGCGCAAGCCCTCGATCCCACGCACCTTGAGCGCGCCATCGACGACGGAAGAAGTATCGGCGCCCATCCGGCAGGTACCAACGGGGTGAAAGATCGTATTGGCCCCAGCCCGGACCCAAGCGTCAATTGCGGCGTCGCTTTCCAAATCGGCGGAGGTGGGCGACAGGTCTTTGGCCCTGCGCTGCGCCAGCGGGGCCGCCGCGCCGATCCGCCGCGCCAGACGAGTGCCGTCACGCATGCAGCGGATGTCGGCCTCGGCGGAAAGGTAGTTCGGGTCCATCAGGGGCGCTGCCCCCGGATCGGTGGAAGCGAGCCTGATCGTGCCCCGGCTTTCGGGCCGAAGTTGGTAGAAGTTGATCAGGTAGCCGTGCCGCCCCTGACCTTTGCGCGTAGTCTCAAGGCTGAGGCCAGGAACGAAGGTGATGTGGATATCGGGGATCTCTAACTCGGGCCGAGTTTTCAGGAAACCGCCCGCCTCTAGCGGCACGGCGCTCGCAGGGCCGGTGCCAAAGAGGTAGGCTTGCGCAAAGGCCAGCGCCGCCCGATCGGGCCGGAACAGCCGAAACAGCGTGACCGGATCTTTGCAGGCATAGGTCAGGTAGACGCCGAGATGGTCTTGTAGGTTGCGGCCCACCTCGGGCGCGTCGTGGACGACGTCAATCCCGTTCCCGACCAGTTGCGCCCCGGGGCCAATACCTGACAGCATCAGCAGTTGCGGCGAGTTAATCGCACCACCGCTGAGGATCACCTCGCGGCGTGCGATGACCTCGATGGTTTGCCCGGCGCGGCGCAGCACCAGCCCAGTCGCCCGGCGGTCTTTGAGGATGATGCGGCGGACTTTGGTCTTGGTTAGCACGCTCAGGTTCTTGCGCGTCATCGCAGGGCGCAGAAAGGCGGTGGCGCTGCTTTCGCGGCGGCCGTCGCGGGTGTTGAAATCGTAGAATCCCAGCCCTTCTTGTTCGGCCCCGTTGAAATCCTCGTTGGGCCGCGCGCCACAATTCTTACCCGCGCTGAGGAAATCGGCGTAGAGCGGATTCTCGCCTTTGGACTTCTTGACCCGTAACGGGCCGTCTTGGCCGTGGAACGGATCGCCGAGGCGCTCGAGATTGCTTTCGGATCGGCAGAAATAGGGCAAGACGTCGTCATATGACCAGCCGGTGAGCCCGGTCTGCGCCCATTGATCATAGTCCGCTGCGTTGCCGCGCATATACATCATGCCGTTGATCGTAGATGACCCGCCGAGCACCTTTCCACGTGGCCATTTAATTTCTCGGCCATCTAGGTTTGTCTGAGGTGTGGTTTTGTAATTCCAGTTTGTGGGCTTGTGCCAATAGGCGACGCCCGCCAAGAGCGGGATTGAGAACATCGGATTCCGGTCGCTGCCTCCGGCCTCGACCAGCAGAACGGAGTTGGCCGGGTCTTTCGACAGCCGGTTGGCGAGGACGCAGCCTGCGGATCCAGCGCCGACGATGATATAGTCAAACTCCATGATGCCCCCTCTAGAACGGGAATTCCGCGCCATTCATAGCGATAGCCTGTCCGCTGACATATTCCGCATCGGGGGTTGCCAGCCAAGACACAGCTGCGGCGACATCGTCCGCCGTGCCAAACCGCCCCCATGGGACGGTCTGCTTAAACCCTTCAATCACGGCCTCGGGCGTTTGCCCCGTGACCTTAGCAAAGCCCTCTGCGATGCCGCCCCAGAACGGCGTCTGGATATGGCCGGGCACATAGCAGTTGGCCCTGATCTTGTGAGGGGCGAGTTCGATGGCGAGCGATTGGGTCAGCATGAGGATCGCTGCCTTTGAGGCGCAGTAATGCGACAGGTTTGGCACGCCGCGCCGCCCGGCCCCGCTGGAGGCGTTGATGATGACACCACCCCGCCCTTTGGCGATCATCGCACGTGCTGCTGCCCGGCTTCCTAAAAAGACCGAATTAACGTTAGTGTCCATCACTCTCTTCCACTCGGAAAATTCCATCTCCACGACGGGCTGCACGGCGATGACGCCCGCGTTGCAGACCATGACGTCGAGCCCGCCGAGTTCGGCCATGACCCGATCGACCGCAGCTTGCACCGCTGCTTCATCGGTCGCATCGCCTGTAATCGATAACGCCCCCTTGGCCTTGGTTTCGTGCAGATCAAAGCCTGCGACCTTGGCCCCCTCGGCCAAGAACCGTTCGACGATCCCCAGCCCGATCCCGCTGGCAGAGCCAGTGACCAGGACGGATTTTCCAGTGTGACGTGTGGGTTCAGACATCTTCAACCTCCGGTGTTGGTCGGTAATGCGGGGCTCGGGCGGCAGGCACTGCGACCATGGCCGGATCGAAAGTCTCCAGTGGGTGCCCTGTGGGTTGCGGCGGGCGGGCGGTGTGCCCTGTCAGCCGTTCGATCACTGCGGCGACCTGCGGGTTTGTGTAGTAGAGGCTGTAGGCCCCGACCGTCAGCGCATTGAAGAGTGCGGGGTGCTGGGTTTCAATCTCGGTCAGCGCAGTCACTTTGTCGGCCTGCGAGATCTCGTTGACGATTTCGGGTAGTTCAGCAAGAACCGCCGCATAGGGTGCCGCGAACCTGTCATGCCCAGTCAGCGCGTCGTGCAGGCCGATGCCGCTTGCCGACGGAAATTCTTCATCTCCGGGGATCATCGTGTCGAGCAAGGCATTCATGACGCCACCTGCATCTCGGCCCGGTCCCGGACTAAGGCGTCGGCCGCGCGCAGGGCGAGCGCTTGAATCGTTGAAGTGGGGTTGAGGGCGGCGGCCGTAGTGAAAACGGCCCCGTCTAGGATCAGTAGGTTGGGCACGGCGTGGGCGCGGGAATTGGCGTCCGTCACGCTGGCGTCGGGATCGGACCCCATGCAGGCTGTGCCCAGCAGGTGAAAGCCCGCGTCGGCCACCAGTGATTGCGCGGTGATGTCGGCGGCCCCCGCTTCGGTGAAGGCGTGGGTGGCGCTGTCGATCCCATGGGCGATCATGCGCTTTGTGTTTTCGTCGAGGCTGTAGGTTATCTTGGGCGCTGGGATGTCGTCGCTATCGGTGAGATGATCAGAAAGAGTGACCCGGTTTTCCAAGCGAGGTAAGTCTTCGGTGGTGACCGTCAGGCTTGCGGTGTGGCCGAAGACTTCGCGAAAGCGGGCGTGGTGCCCTTCACCCCACGGCACGCGCGGCAGGTAGCCGCCGACCGCGGTGCCAACCGGCCCGTCGGACCGGATCAGCTGCATCTGATAGCCACGGACGAAGTCGTGGCTCGGGTTGGTCTCATAGAACTGCTGTGACAAGATCGACACCGCAAAGGGGCCAGCCCAGCCGTCCATGGCTTCGGTAAACCGTCCAGTGACCATACCTGTCGGGTGGTGCATCAGCCTGCGCCCGACAAGGTCGGTGTCATTGGCCAGCCCGTTCGGGAACCGTTTGGACGTAGACAGAAGCATCAGCCGCGCGGTGCCGAGCCCGTTGGACGCGAGAGCGACGACTGGCGCACGGGTGCGTTGAACCACGCCGTTGCGGTCATACCATGCGACGCCAGTGGCACGGCCCTGCGCGTCAGTCTCGATCTCGAAAACCCGCGCGCCTGTGATCAGGTTGACCCCAGCAGCGATGGCCTGCGGCCAGTAGCTGACGTCGGTCGCACTGCGCGCGCCGTGGGGGCAGCCAAGATCGCAGGGACCGCAGTTGTTGCAGGCTCCGCGTCCCTCTCCGTAGGGCATGGTGTTGATCGCCACGTCGGCGGGCCACCAGTGCCAGCCGAGCCTGTCAAATGCCTGCGCCATTCGCACACCGGCCTTGCCAGGGGGCACGGGCGGCATTTGGCGCGCCTCACGATGTGGGTTGCCGGGATCGCCTGACAGCCCCGAAACGCCCATCATCCTGTCGTTTTCGGCATAATAAGGCGCGAGGTCTTCATAGCAGATCGGCCAGTCATCCCCGACACCGTCGAGCGTCTTGGTGCGGAAATCCGAGGGCCGGAAGCGCGGGAAGTGCGCGCCCCAGAGGATCGTGGAGCCGCCGACCGCGTTGTAAAGGAACGGCTTGATCGCCGCTTCGCTGTCGTCCACCGGATAGTCCTGCGGGGCGGCCCGTACGTTAGGGTTTGGGTGGTGGGTGGTCTGGCGGGCGATCTCCCACTCAGGGTGCAGCGAGGGGGTGGCATCGGGCGCGACCCAGCCACCTTGTTCGAGGCAAGTCACTTTAAAGCCTGCCCGCGCCAGCCGCCAAGCTGCTGCCCCGCCGCTGGCCCCAGCCCCCACGATCACGATATCAGTCATACGTGAGCCTCCGTCTGCAGGCTGATCTCGCCGCTCACGACCCGTTCGCAGCGCACGGCGCGGCCTTGGCCAAGGTCGGTAAGCACTTGCGGGTTGGCTCTGCAGGCATCAGTCACATGTGGGCAGCGGCTGGCGAGGTAGCAGCCCTTTGGCACGTCGATGGGCGAGGGAATCTCGCCCTCAAGCGCCGCGGGCACCGGATTGTCTACGCGCCGATTGGTGGGATCAGGCATCAGATGCGCCGACAAGAGCGCCCGCGAATAAGGGTGTTGCGGGGCAGTAAAGACCTGCTCAACGCTGCCTTCTTCAACGATCTGACCCAGATACATCACCGCGACCCGCTGGCAGAGATAGCGCACGGTAGTCAAGTCGTGGCTGATGAATAGATAGCTGATGCCGAGTTCCTTTTGCAGCCGCGCTAGCAGGGCGATCAGGCTGTTGCGGGCGCGTGGAGCGAGTACGCTAGTAGGCTCGTCCAGCACCACGAAATCGGGATTGCAAATCAACGCGCGGGCGATGTTGATCCGCTGGAGGGTAGAGGCCCCAAGGTCGCGCGGTTTGGCGATCATAAGGGAGGGATCGAGGTCCACCTGTTTGAGTGCTGCGACGGCCCGTTCGCGACGCGCGGCCTTATCGCCGCCTTCGTGAACGCGCAGGGGTTCATCCAAAATGTCGGCGATAGTCCAACGTGGATTGACGCTGTCGAAGGGGTCTTGGAACACGATCTGCATCCGCGACCGCATCTTGCGCATTTGGGCCGCATCGAGGGCTGTGATGTCTTGACCGTCGAGGATAACCGCCCCTGCGGTTGGATGCTCTAGCCGCATCAGACAGCGCCCGACGGTCGTCTTGCCAGAGCCGCTCTCCCCAACCAGACCCACAGCTTCGCCTTTAGCCACGCTGATCGTGACCTTGTCGACCGCTTGCACGACCTTGTCGGAATTGCGCAAAGGGAAGTGCTTGGTAAGGGCGTCGGTACGCAAGAACCCTGCCCCGCCGGTGACTTGTTCGGGATAGCCCGAGGCGCGTTCGTGGTAGAAACGCAGTACCTCTTGGCTATAGGGGTGCTGTGGCTCGGCGAAGAATTGGCGCACGGGCGCGTCTTCGACAATGCGCCCTTTGTGCAGCACCAATACGCGGTCACAAAAATTGGCGATGACGCCAAGCTCTTGAGTGACGAGCAACATAGCGGAGCCGGTCTTTTGAACAGTCTGCCACATCTCGTCGAGGAATTGCGCCTGGATGGTGACGTCGAGGCCCGAGGTAGGCTCGTCTGCGATCAGAAGTTTCGGCGTGGAGGACAGGGCCATGGCGATCAACGCGCGTTGCGCCATGCCACCTGACAGCTCGTGGGCATAGGCTTCAACCCGGCGCTCGGGATCGTTGATACCGACGAGGCGAAGCATTTCGATGGCGTGGGCGCGGGCGGCGGCCTCGGTAGCGTCGTTATGGGCGCGGTAGGCAAAACCGATCTGGCGACCCACCCGCAGCATCGGATTGAGCGCCGCACGCGGGTTTTGCACGATGATACCGATATCGCGACCCCGAATTGCCCGGATTTCGGCGTCCGGCAGAGTGAGCAGATCGCGACCGCCAAATTCGACAGACCCGCCGAGGATTTTGCCCGGTGGGCGAGCGAGCCCCATAAGTGCCAGCGCAGTGGTGGATTTGCCAGAGCCTGCGTCACCGACCAGTCCCACGACCTCGTGCGGGTTCAGATCAAAGCTGACCCCAGCGACCGGGACGATCAGATCGCCAGGTACTTCGTAGCCAACCTTGAGGTCGCGGACGCGCAGCAGCGGATCAACCCCGTTCATAGCGACGCTCCAATGCGTTGCCGAGCACGGCAAAGCCGAACACGGTGAGGGAAATCGCAAGACCAGGGAACACTGAGGGCCACCATTCGCCGAGCACAATCTGGTTGGCTCCGGTCGAGATCATCAGCCCCCATTCCGGGGTTGGAGGCCGCACACCTGCGCCGACGAAAGAAAGGCCCGCCGTCAGCAAGATCGCAAATCCAATTGTGACTGAGGACTGGATCAGCGCAGGTGTCAGCGAGTTAGGCAAGACGTGCCGGAGCGCAATCGACAGTTCGGAATTTCCCATAGCGCGCGCCGCCTCGACAAAGCCGCGCGAGGTTTGACCAAGGACTTCGGCCCGCGTCAGCCGCAGGTAGATCGGGGTGTAGACGAAGGCCAGCGCGATAATGATGTTAGTCGCAGACCGTCCGGCCAATGCCACCAGAACCATCGCCATGATGAACACCGGAAAGGATTGCAACACATCCGAAACCCGGATCAGAAGCTCGGTTCCCCAATTGCGCCAGTAGCCCGCCACGAGGCCAAAAAACACGCCGGTGATCAGCGACAGAAGGTTGGCCAGAAGGGCGATTTTGAGATCAGTCCGGGGGGCGGCGATCACCCGAGAGAAAATGTCATAGCCGTTTGCGTCAGTACCCATCCAATGCGGCGAATAGTCCAGCGTACCGCCGATCCAGCCCATGAGCAGGCCGGGAATCTCGGTCAGCCCCGGCGGCGGCACGGCGATCCGGATGGTCGTCCGCGTGGGATCGTAGGGACCGATATGTGGCCCGAAAATCGCCAGAAAAATAACCAGCGCCACAATCGACACGCCGATCCGCATCAACCAGTCGGCTTTGCGCACAGGCGGGACATAGGTGGACTCGTCTAGCAGGAGATCTTGAACTTGATCGGGCATTAATAGGCAATCCTCGGATCAATGGCAGCGTGGATCAGGTCGAGCAACAAATAAACCACAAGGCTGATCGCGGTGATTACTAGCACGACCCCTTGAATGGCAGGATAGTCAAAGGCCAGCACCGAGCGGATTGCGTATTGTCCGATCCCACCCAGCGAAAACACGCTTTCGACTAGCACCGCGCCAGACAGCATGAAGCCGTAGAGGATGCCGATCAGCGTCATCGACGGCCCCATCGCGGCGCGCAGGGCATAGCGCGCTACCCGCTTGCGCGGCAGGCCGATCAGATTGGCGTAAAGGACGAAATCAGATTGCAGGGCGCGCAGCATATTTTGGCGGACCATCTTGATGATTGGGCCCGACAGGATGAAGGCCAGCGTGATCACCGGCATCATCAGGTGATGCAGCGCCTCCAAAAACTTGGCAGGCTCCCCCGCGATCAACGTATCTATCAGCATGAAGCCTGTCACCGATTCTGGCGGGAAGGTCATTGGCGAGAGCTGCCCCAAGGGGGCTGGGGCGACGCCCAATTGGAAGTAGAACACATAGACAAAGAGCAGGCCCCACCAGAACTCGGGCTGCGATCCTGCAAAGAGGCTGTAGACGAAGACCCCTTTGTCAACCGCCTTGCCCGGATTGAGCGCACCCAGCATCCCCACCGGGATTGAGATGATGAAAGCGAGAATGAAGGCCAGCGTGATCAGTTGCAGCGTCACCGGCAGGAAATTAGCGATCTCGGAGCCGACAGTCGATCCGGTGGCCCAAGACACGCCAAGGGAGCCCTGGAGCAAGCCTGGTGCGATGTCTGGAGACAATCCAAGATAGATCGACAACTGTTCAAACAGCGGGCGGTCGAGACCTAGTTGCCGGGCGGCTTGTTCATAGCCCTCAGGGCTGGAGTTGAGCCCTACCAGCCGAGACACGGGGTCGGCTGGTAGGAGTCGGATGAGAAAGAAGACGGCAATCACCAAACAGAACAGTTGGACCACTCCAATCAACATCCGACGGGTAATGTAGCGTAAAAGCATTTGGGGCCTTTCTGGACATGGGCCGGAAAGGCCCCGATATGCTTAGTCTTCGACTTGCAGGTCGGTGTATCGGATCGAGTTGTCCGGATACCACTTCAGCCCGCTGACCCGATCCCGGAAGGCCCACTGGGTCCGGTATTCGACGATAGGCAGCCATGTCACATCGGCGGCTAGCATCCCTTGGATTTGGGCCAGTGTTGCGTCACGGCTTGCCGTGTCGGGATCGACACGGGCTCCGGCCCACATTGAATCCAGATCTGGGTTACGATAATTGACCATGTTGTTCAGGCCGCCATTCTCGGGCGAGACAAAGAACAACTGGATCGCATAGCCCGCATCGACGCCGATCGGCTTTTCCTGATCGTTGACAGCAAAGGGCAGGTCACGGCGCACAAGCTGGCGATCGCCATATTGCGTCTGTGGGATCGGATCGAGGGTTGCCGGGATGCCGACTTCGCGCAAGGCGGTCTGGATCACGTTGACGATGGGGCCAAGGGTCGATTCCTTTTCAGCCACATAAGACAGCGCGAAGGCTTCGGCGAAGGCCTCAAGCCCAGCGCCGTCCGGATAGCCGGCCTCGGCCAGCAACGCTTTGGCCATGTCTAGATCATAGTTGAAACCTGCGACTTCGGCGTAGCCCGGATAGGTTGACGGCACCATGCCGTTCCACTGGGTCGCCTCACCAAAATAGCCCGTGGCGATGATTTGGTCATACGGAATCGCGTGGGCAATCGCTTCACGCAGCTTGATGTTGTCGAAAGGGGGCACGTCAAAGTTCATGTGGATGAACAGGTTTTCGTTACCCGTCACACCCGCGACCGTCAGATCATCCACATCGGCAATCGAGTTATACTCGCGCGGTGTCAGCCCAGTGACCAGATCGGCCTGACCGGAACGTAGAACGACCAAACGGTTCGATGATTGCGGCACACGGCGCACGCTCACACGCGTCGCATCGGGCGCGCCACGATAGTAGCCGGGGAAAGACGAATAGGTAATCTGTTCGTTCTTGGCCCAGCTTTCGAGGCAATAGCCACCGAATCCCGGAGCGTTGGTGTTGTTGACGTAGTCGTGGCTCCACGGATCTTCGGTGGTGGCGTTTGCTTCCATCGTCTCTTTGTCAAAGATCAGCAGGCCGAAGATCGTCAAAACCGGCAGCAGCAGCGCGTTGGGCTCGGCCTGACGGATCTGGACGGTGTAGTCGTCGATCTTGACGATACTGTCGCCCAATTCCTTGGCCGCCGGATCTTCGCCGAACACTTCGGGGCCGAAGCCGTCGATGCTGGCCACGTTTGACAGGAACCAGCCGATAGGTGCAGCACCGGAGACAGACTTGGCCCGCTCGAAGGTGTAGATTACGTCGTCGGCGTTAAAGGTAGCCTCGCCGCAGCCTGTCACCCCTTGGCGCAGGTTGAACGTCCAGGTCAGGGTGTCGGCATCATAGCTCCAGCTTTCCGCCAGACGTCCTTCGAAGGTGTCAAAGTCGGGTACGACGATACCGTCGACCGTCTCGCCATCGGCATAGCCGACTAGCGGCTCCAGCAAGGTGACCATCCCCTGTTGGCTGGACGGAATCGCTGCGGCCGGACCGTCATAGTTCAGACCCGCAGGCACGTCCTCGGCGAGGATGAGAATTTCTTGGGCGGTAGCCGCCCCTGCGACAGAAAGCGCACAGAGCGCCGCCGTTGCAGTCGATAACATCGTCTTCATTTTTCCGTTCTCCCCATTGTTTTATGATTTGTCCGGACAAATAACGCATCGACTCGCCAGACCTGTCAAGGCATTTCTCCCAAACCCGCTGCACGTGATTGAAATTTAGTCAACATGACGCACAGGCCGAAAAGGATTTGACAAGGGCCGAAAAACCGTCCTCATTTGTCCGGACAAATTTGCCATTGGATCGATCTGCGATCCTCAGCCTGGGACATCTGCCATGCGAGTTTTCGTTGTCTTCAATCTCAAACCCGGCATTGACCCGGCTGATTATGAGGCTTGGGCCAAGTCCTCGGATATTCCCATCGTTCGCAGTCTGGGGTCGATTTCGAGCTTTCACGTTTACCGCTCGACGGGCCTCTTGGGGTCGGATGCGCAGCCGCCCTATGCCTACATCGAAGTAATCGACGTGGGCGACGATGCGGCCTTTGGCGCTGATATCAGCACCCATGAGATGCAAGTGATTGCCGCGCAGTTTCAAACCTTTGCCGACAATCCGCTTTTTATGGTGATGCAAGACATCACCGAAACACTATGACCCGCGTTGCCCTCATCACCGGGGCCGCCCGCCCAAAAGGACTTGGTCAGGCGATCGCCGCCCGACTAGCCGCTGACGGTTGCGATATTTTACTGCATGACAGAGGTGCTTTGGAAGGTGACATCGCTCCGGCGCATGGCGTGGGCGTAGCTGAGGATTTGGCGGCCACCGCGCAGGCAATCCGCGATGCCACAGGCCAGCGCGTCGAAACGGTGACCGGGGATTTGCTGGATTCCGACGCGATCCGAGCGATTATCTCCTCAGCTGATGACCAATTCGGCAGGCTCGATGTCCTCGTGAACAACGCTGGTGTTGGCTATCTCTTTGGTCCGTTGACCGAGACTGATCCTGCCCACCTTGATGCCGTGTTGGGGGTTAACCTGCGCGCGCCTATGCTGCTTACGGGCCAAGCGGCAAAGCTGATGATCCGAGGCGGCTCAGGCGGACGGGTGATCAATATCGCCAGCCAAGCGGCAAAATCCGGCTTTGCCTTTGCCTCGGCCTATACTGCCTCGAAACACGGGCTTTTGGGGTTCACCCGGTCCGCCGCTCTTGAACTTGGCCAGCACGGGATCACCGTGAATGCCGTTTGCCCCAACCATGTCACCACTGGCCTCGGAGCGTGGCAGAATGATTTCATGAGCAAGGCCAGAGGCGAGACGTTGGAGCAATACATGGACGGGATGCGCGCCCGTATCCCCCTGGGCCGGACCGGCCTACCCGAGGACACCGCGAACGCGGTTGCTTTCTTGTGCTCAGATCAAGCGAGCTATGTCACCGGAGAGGCAATGAATGTCTCGGGCGGAGAGGAGTATCACTGATGTCGTTTGAATGGCCGAACAAGGCGCGGCTTGCCATGTCCTTTGTCATCAACATCGAAGAAGGCTCTGAGATGTCGGTGGCCCGTGGCGACAAGGGGCCAGAACCAGTGGACGAGTTGGGCGTATCGCTGAAGATCCCTATTCGCAACTATGCCAACGAAAGCAATTATGATTACGGCATCCGCGCTGGGGCCAGGCGGGTCTTTGGCGCGTTCGACAAGGCTGGGATCAAGACCACAATCACCGCAGCTGCGCAATCACTGGAAAATGCGCCTGAGTTGGCGCGGATGATCGTCGATGGCGGCCATGAGACCTGCTCTCACGGCTGGCGCTGGGTGCATCAGTTCAGCTTCAAAGAAGAGCGCGAGCGGGAGTTTATCCAGAAGGCTATCGACAGTATCGAGGCCACGACGGGCGCGCGCCCCCTAGGCTGGCTGTCGCGCTATCTGCACACCGATATCACCCGCAAGCTCTTGGCCGAGATGGGGTTCGAGTATCACATGGATGATTTCTCAGATGACACACCACGCTGGGACGTGGTCGAGACAGCGGTCGGGCCAAAGCCCATCGTGATCGTGCCTTATGCCCTTGATACCAACGATATGAAGTTCTGGCTGGCCCCTGGATATACGCCTGCCCAATGGCTGGACTATGCGGTAGACACTTTTGACCGGCTCTACGACGAGGCCGACGACGGCGTGCCGCGACTGATGTCGCTGGGCCTGCATCTGCGTATCATCGGGCGGCCCGGACGGATCGGGGCGTTGGACAAGCTGATCGCCCATGTCCAGTCCAAGCCCGATGTCTGGTGCGCCAGCCGTCTGGATATTGCCCGCGCCTTTGCGGCGGCTGTCCCAGTTCCGACCGATGAGGCGGGTGCATGACGAATCCGCTCGACCAGATCGCCGCCCATGTGGTGGCAACGCGAACCGAGGATCTGCCACCCGAAGTGGTGGCCAAGGTGAAGACTTTCTTGCTCGATACCTTTGGCGTCGGGATTGCGGGATCATCTGGCACGGGCGTGGCCGAGCTGATCGCGGTCGCCCAAGGTTGGGGGGCAGAGCCGGAGGCCAGCATACTGGCCAGTGATGAGCGAATGTGCGCAGGGTCAGCCGCAATAGTGAACGCCTATCAGATCCACTGTCTGGAATTTGATTGCGTCCACGAGGGCGCGGTCTTGCACCCGATGGCCACGATCACGGGCGCAGTCATGGCGTGGTCTGAACGCGAAGCAGGACGCGGCCGGCCCGTGTCCGGCAATGATCTGATCGCCGCACTGACGGTGGGGGTCAATGTTTCGACGATGTTAGGAATCGTCACCAACTCAGAACTGCGGTTCTTTCGCCCTGCAACGGCGGGCGGCTTTGGCGCGGTGGCGGCCATTGGGCGGCTTGCTGGGTTTGACGCGCGGCAGATGAAAGATGCCTTCGGGGCGCAGTATTCGCAAACCAGCGGCACCTTGCAGGCACATGCTGAGGGATCGCCCATGCTGGGAATGCAAGTTGGGCTGAACGCGCGCGCCGCCATCGTTTCCGCCGATTTGGCTGCGGCTGGATTTCGCGGGCCGCATGACATTCTAGTCGGGCAGTACGGCTATTTCAGGCTTTTTGAGCAAGACGACCACGACATTGATGCTTTCCTGCCCTCGCTCGGCAAGGAGTGGCAGATCCTCAATATGTCCCACAAGCCCTACCCATCTGGCAGGCTGACCCATGGCGCCATCGACGGGTTGGGACAATTAATGCAGCGCCATGGCTTTGCCGCGGACGACATTGAAACCATTGAAGCCTTAGTGCCGCCATTGGTGCATCGCCTTGTTGGGCGGCCGATCTTGGAGAATCCGGAGGCGAACTATGCCAAGTTATGCCTCGCCTTCGTGGTGGGCACCTTTCTGGCGCGCGGCAATGTGGATGTGCCCGATTTTCGGGGCCAGGCGTTGAACGACCCGGCAGTCCAACGGTACGGTCAATGCGTGAGCGTCGTGCTGGACGGCAATCCCGACCTCAACGCTCTTGATCCACAACGGATCACAGTAAAGTTGCGCGACGGAACGCGGCATGTATGCGACTTGCCCTATGTCTATGGACACCCCAAGAACCCGCTGTCCGAGGCTGAGAACCTTGCGAAGTTTCGCCGCTGCGCGGAATATGCCAGTGTGCCTTTGACTATTGCGGCCCAAGACGGCCTGATCGCGGCCATCGCGGGGTTGGAGACTTTGGACAACATCGCCGATCTGATGGCGCTGTCGCGGGGGGGCTCGCTATGACGCCGCATCGTTCGCTTTTGTTCGCCCCAGCCAATCGCCCTGCTATCCATGACAAGGCGTTGACTGCAGGGGCCGATATCGTCTGCCTCGACCTTGAAGACGCGGTGCCGCCCGCCGATAAGGCCAGCGCGCGTGAGACGGGCACCAGGTTTCTAACCGATGCCCCCGGCCCGGAGCGTGTTGTGCGGATCAATGGGCTACGCAGCGCGGACGGATTGCGGGATATTCTCGCACTGCTGGATGTGGGACCCAGCGGAGGCACTATCTTTTTGCCTAAAGTCGCCACTGCAGACGAGGTTCGTTTGACCGATGAATTGATCGCCGAGGCGGCGGCCCCGCTGAAGATCGCCGTTCTTATCGAGAGCCTTGAGGGGCTCCACAACGCGGTCGAGATCTTGCGAGCGTCGCCCCGCATCTCTTTTGCGATGTTCGGGGCAGTGGACTATGCCGCCGAACTTGGGGTGGAGGTGGCCCCCGAGCCCCTGCTCCACGCCCGCACCACGCTGATCCATGCGGCGAAACTGGCCGGTGTCGATCTGCTGGATGTCCCTTGCCTTGCCTTCCGCGACGAGGAGGCTGTGCGCACCGAGGCCAAGGCCGCGCGCGCGCTTGGTTTTACCGGTAAGGCGGCGCTACATCCGTCGAACCTGAGCATTCTGAACACCGCCTTCAGCCCCTCGGAGGCCGAAATCGACCATGCCGAGAAGGTCGTCGCTCTGTTCGAGCAAAGCCCAAATGGCCTTGCCGTGCTGGACGGCAAACTCATCGAGAAACCTGTCATCCGCTCCATGCAGCGCATCCTGGCGCTGCGGGACGCGCAAGCCTCGCCCTCGTCCAAACCCTTCTGAGTGAAAGTTGAGCCATGTCCCAGAACACAAAAACCGTTGGTGAAAACAGATATCGCGAAACCTTCGGCCGCTATTTCGAGGATTTCACCGTCGGTGATATCTATGAGCATCGCCCCGGTCGGACCATCACCGAAACAGATAATACGTGGTTCACCTTGCTGACAATGAACACCCACCCAATGCATTTCGATGCGGAATTCGCCAAGCATTCCGAGTTTGGCAAATGCATCATCTGCTCGCCCCTGACAGTGGCGATTATGGTTGGAATGAGCGTCACTGACGTCAGCCAGAAGGCCATCGCTAATATGGGTTGGACAGATATCCGCATGACCCATCCGCTATTTGCCGGAGACACTCTGATGTCCGAAAGCGAGGTTCTGGCCAAGCGTGAGAGCAAGTCCCGCCCCAATGCGGGCCTCGTGACTGTCAAGACCAGCGGATTTAACCAAGATGGCGTGCTGGTCTGCGACTTTCAGCGGACGATCCTGATCCCCAAGCGGGGCCACGGCGTCGAAGACAAAGCGAACTATTGACCCGGAGAACACGATGAACGCCGAGACACAGACCGATTGGACTGCCGACGACGAAACCGCGATCCTCGATGCCATCGACAAATGGGTCGAGGGCGAGGTGCGCCCCATTGCCCGCAAACACGATCAAGCCGACACCTATCCGCATGAATTGGTCGAGCAAATGAAAGAGCTTGGCCTCTTCGGCGCGATCATTTCGCCTGAATACGGCGGCCTTGGACTGCCTGCCTCGACCTATGCCAAGATCGTGGTCAAAGTCGCGTCGGCTTGGATGGCCCCATCGGGCATCTTTAACTCGCACCTGATCATGGCCTCAGCCATAGAACGGGCGGGCACCGAGGAGCAAAAGGCCGAATGGCTGCCCAAGATGGCGACAGGCGAATTGCGTGGCGGTATCGCCCTGACCGAGCCAAACGCGGGCACCGATCTGCAAGCCATCCGCACCAAGGCCGACAAGACCAACGAGGGCTATCTTCTGAATGGCACCAAGACTTGGATCACCAATTCGCTCTACGGCAATTGCCTAATGATCCTTGCCAAGACCGACACTGGGGCCAAGCCCCGCCACAAGGGAATGAGCGCGTTTCTGGCCAAGAAGGGCGAAGGTTATGAAGTCTCCAAGAAGCTGACCAAGCTGGGCTATCGCTCGATCGATTCCTGCGAATTGCTGATCGACAACAAACTGGTGCCGCATGACGCACTGCTTGGCGGGGTCGAGGGGCGTGGGCTACAGCAGGTGTTGGGCGGCCTCGAACTGGGTCGGATCAACGTGGCCGCGCGTGGTGCGGGCATTGCTGAGGGCGCGCTGATGCTGGCCACTCGCTATGCCCAAGAGCGCCAGACCTTTGGCAAACCGATTGCCGAGCATCAGGCCATCCAGCTCAAGCTGGGTGAAATGGCCAGCAAGGTCGCCGCCTCAAAACTGCTCGTCGAAGACGCGGCCAAGAAATACGACAGTGGCCAGCGCTGTGATATGGAAGCCGGTATGGCCAAGTATTTCGCTACTGAAACAGGGGTCTTCTGCTCGCAAGAAGCGATGCGGATTTTCGGCGGCTACAGCTATTCTACCGAATACGAAATCGAGCGATATTACCGAGATGCCATGCTGATGTGCATCGGTGAGGGCACCAACGAGATGCAGCAGATTATTGTAGCCAAGCAATTGATCGAGCGGAACCCGATCTAATGATTGGGATCTCCGATCCTCCACTTGCCGGCACCCGCGTTCTGTCGGTCGAGCAATATGGCGCGGGCCCTTTTGCCTCGATGTATCTGGCCGATATGGGTGCTGAGGTAATAAAGATCGAAAGCCCGGCCACGGGCGGCGACAGCAGCCGTGCGTCTGGTCCACATTTTCTGGGCGAGGGCGACAGCCATTTTTTTCAAACTTTCAATCTGGGCAAAAAGAGCCTTGCTCTGGATCTGCGACAGCCGCGTGGCAAAGAGGTATTGCACCGTTTGGTCGGAGGCGCGGATGCATTACTGAACAACCTGCGCGGCGATCAGCCTGGCAAGCTGGGGCTTACCTATGCCGATCTGTTGGACCACAATCCCCGTATCGTTTGCGCCCATCTGTCCGGCTACGGTAGGGAGAGCGCGCGGGCGACGTGGCCGGCGTACGACTATCTCATGCAGGCTGAGGCTGGGTATCTGTCCTTAACAGGCGAGCCGGATGGCCCGATGACACGGATGGGTTTGTCCGTGGTCGATTATCTAACTGGGATTACGACCGCCTTTGCCTTAACGGCCGCCCTTGTGGGGGCGCTGCGCACCGGCAAGGGCCGCGATGTGGATGTCACGCTCTATGATGTGGCGATGCATCAGTTAACCTATCCTGCGACCTGGTACATGAATGAAGGCGACTTAGTGGCCCGCCGCCCCCGCAGTGGCCACCCCTCCGTAGTGCCGTGCGAGACATTTCCCACCGCTGACGGCCATATTTTTGTGATGTGTGTCCTGCCAAAGTTCTGGGTGCAGCTGTGCCAGATCCTCGGTTTGCCAGAACTGCCCGAAGACTCCCGCTTTGTGACCCCCGTTGATCGTTTTGAGAACCGCGATGCGCTGAGCGCGCTGCTGGATGCGGCCTTCGGTCAAGAGCGCACCTCGAGTTGGATGAGCAAGCTGGCAGGGCGTGTACCTGCCGCACCGGTCCTGACTTTAGCCGAGGCGCTGGACAATCCCTATTTCGCGCAGAACGAGGGCATCCAGTCGATTGACCACCCCGACCGGCCCGGCTTGCGTGTCCTCTCCAGCCCGATCCGGCTGGACGGGCAACGGGCTACGGCGACCCCTGCCCCAAAGCGCGGCGCTGATACAGACGCTGTTCTGCGCAGCGCCGGGTTTCGTGACGACGATATTGCCGCTCTGCGCGCTGATAAGGTGATCTGAGATGAAGATGGCTGGCTACCGCATCCTAGACCTTAGCCTTTATTTGCCAGGGCCGATGTTGACACAGACCTTGGCCGATCACGGGGCTGACGTCATCAAGATCGAACCGCCGACGGGTGAGCCTGTCCGCAAGGTCGGTTATGTTGAGGGCGGGGCCACGACGTGGTTTCGCAATACCCACCGCGGGAAACGCTCTATCGTTCTGGACTTGAAATCGCCTAAGGATCATGCGGTGTTCATGGACCTCTGCCGCAGTGCAGACGTGGTGATCGAGGCCTTTCGGCCCGGCGTGGTTGATCGCCTCGGCGTTGGTCCCGACGCTGTCATGGCGGTGAACCCAAGGACTGTCTATTGCTCTATCGCCGCTTTCGGTCAGACCGGACCAGAGGCGAAGCGCCCGGCCCATGACCTGTCGATCGAGGCGCTCGCGGGAGTCGTGTCGCTCAACCTTGGCCGTGACGGGCATCCGGTGAACCCGCATATGCCGGTGGCGGATGTGGCGGGATCCATGACCGCGCTTGCCGCGATCCTGATGGCGCTGTTGCGCCGGGAAAAAACGGGGAGGGGCGATGTGATCGACATCTCAATGCAGGATTCCACGATGGCGTGGTTGCCCAATGTGGTCGGCCCGGTATTTGCAGAAGACCGCGCACCTGTAATCGCTAATGAGCGCAGTTTTGGCGGCTATGCCTTTTTCTCGATCTACGAGACAGCGGACGGGCGGCACCTGACGTTAGGCGGGGTCGAGCCGAAATTCGCCCGCAATTTGCTGACCGATCTGGGTCGATCGGACCTGATCGACTCGGCCACCAGCCCTCCGGGGCCGACGCAAGAGCCGGCCAAGGCCTTCCTCCGCGAGACCTTTGCCAAAGAAACGTTGGCATATTGGACAGAGTGGTTCGACGGGCGGGATGTGTGTTTCGCCCCTGCGCTGAACCTGCACGAAGCATGGCATTCGCCGCAGGTCGCCGCCCGCGAGATGCTGTTAACCGACGCTGAGGGCAACCGCCATATCGGTACCCCAATCAAGTATCGCGACGAACCAGGCCGGCCCGATCTGAGCCTGCCCGACCTCGACGAACACGGGGCCGAGATCCGCGCGGAGGCGCGCCGCTGATGCTAGTTCAGGTCCACGACCCCTTAGTGTTCTCGCGCTGTAGGTGCATGGTATAGGAAAATCTGTCCGCCGGGTGATAGTTGACAGAGGCGAGGAATACTGTCCCGTCAGTGCTTAGATAGCGACGGCAGACTTGCACAGCCATGTCGGACATCGTCTTGCCAAGTGACTTTGCTGCCTGCGCCGTCATTGGTGTGACGGTGATGTCTTGCACCACCTCAAAAACTTCGATTCCGAAACGGTCCTCGATATAGCGGTAGATCGCCCCCGGTCGTGCGGCCAGATCGTCGGCGATGCTCGCGTAGGCTGCGTTGACTAGTACGGTGGAATCGCAAATCGGGATGTCTTCGTCGCGTTCAAGCCTCAGGCCACGCACGATCAACCATTCGGCCCCGTCACCGACAATTTCTGGGAAGAACGTGGGTTCTGGCACAGCCATCGACATATCTCGGATGACAAACCGTGTATCGCTGGCATATTGGAACAACTGGTCTAGCGACCGCATCGCATGGACGTAGTTCTGGTGCGGCTCAGCGGCCAGAACCCGGCTGCCGGAACCTTGCCGCCGCTGGATCAGCCTGGCATCGGTCAGCAGACGGAGCGCCTCGCGGACGGTGTGGCGGCTAATATTGAACTCTTCACAAAGCTCGCCCTCGGTCGGCAAGAGTGCTCCAACGGCGTAATCTCCGCGCGCAATCCGGTCGCGCAGACGATCACCGATGCGCACGTACTGCGGGCGGTCGTCTGCGAATTTGCTGTCCTTAAGCGGCCCGGTCATCGCGCCGCCCGCATCAGATCATCGCGAAAGGCCGGGTCAGCGATTGCAATCAGGAGCGCGCGGCGGGTGTCTATGTCCGCCTCGCGCAGGTCGGCCACGCCGTACTCTGTGACCACGACGTCGACGTCGGAACGGGCCACGGAGACGGGAGTGCCTTGCGCCAGTTGCGGTACGATCCGGCTGACCGTCCCGCGCCTGGCTGTGGAGGGCAGCGCCGTGATCGCCAAGCCGCCCAACGACGCTCGTGCCCCCCGAATGAAATCAATCATGCCACCCTGCCCGCTGTTTTGAGTCCCGTTCAGGTACTCTACATTGACCTGTCCGGTCAAATCGACTTCGAGGCACGAATTAACGCAGGTCATTCTCGGAATCGCGGAGAGGAAGCCGATGCCGTGGGTTTGCTCTACTGGGGCAAAGCGGACTTGTCCCGCGCGGCCCAGCCGGTCGTAGAACGCGCGGCTGCCTAGCGCCACACCGGTGGTTACGCCGCGCCGGAACCCGCCCGCTTCAACCGCCTCCAGCACACCCTCCGAGATCATGCCGCCATGAAAGCCGAGATCATCCCGCCCCTGGACCGCCTGAAGGACAGCCGCTTGCAAGGAGCCGAGGCCCAGTTGCAGGCTGCCCCCTTCGGGTATGAGGTTTGCGATTTGTGCGGCGATCTGTTTGATGATGGGGTCCGGTGGGCTGCTTGGCAGTTCCGAGAGGGGAGCTGAGGCTTCGGCCAGAGCCTCGAACCGCGCCACTGGCAGCCTTGGTGCGCCCGGCGGATCAGGCATATTCGGATTGACCAAGCCGATGAGCCGCGCCCCCGCCGCGATTGCCGCCGGGGCGAAATCTGCGCATAACCCAAGACCGATACTGCCATCCTGCGGTGGCGGGACTGTGATGACCACCAAATCGACCACTCCTCGCCGCGCCAACCGCTTGTAGAACGCAGTATAGTGCATCGGCAGATGCGCTACATGCCCCACCGCCCGATCCGATCGCAGCCCCGCTGTGACAAAGACCGTCTCGACTGTTCCGCCATTACCGAGCGCCGAATAATCTCTATCATTCACTCCCGGAATAAAGGCCCCGGTCAGAGTGACGCCCTGCCAAAGCTCTGGGTCGCCGGCCACGGCGTCGAGCATCTCGACAGGGTCGGCTGTGCATCCACCCAATAGGATGCGGTTTGCCGAGCGGGCAGCCTCAGCGGCAGCTTTGGGCGTCAGATAGGCGATGGTGCATCCTCCCCATTGCGCGTCAGTCCTTGTGATCCGGTTGCCAGATTGGCGGCAATCCTTGCATCAACTGGCCGATGGCGACCAGACTCAGATCACTCTGTCTGGGGCCAATGATTTGCGCGGCACAGGGGAGCCCGCCGTCTCGCGCAATAATTGGCAGGGTCATTGCTGGCGCACCAGCCACATTCGCGAGTGCGGTAAAATCAGCCTGCCCCGGCGGCACAGGGGTGTCGTGGGCAAAGGCCCGTTGCGGTGCGGTTGGCAGGATGATCCCGGTGAGGCCATGTATCGCGGCCTCAAAGGCTATGGCGAGCTGTTGCAACTGTTGGTAAGCCCGCGCGACTCGGCCCGCATTGGCCCGCCTGCCATAGTCAAGCATCGCCCGGAAGTCGTCTGACAGGCCCGGCCCGTCGACTGCCGCGCCGAGGACTTCGGCACCTTCGACTTCTGAAATCAGCAGCCCCGCCCGGCGCAAAGCCCCCGGCGACCAGCCTGCCACTTCGGTGGGCACCAGCACCGCACCTGCTGCCGTCAGGCTGGATGTGAAATCAGCGAAGGCGTCGAGTACCGCAGGCTCGCAGTCAGTCAGCGCGGCCGCATCGGGCACGCCGAACCGCAGACCTACCAAAGTTTTGGGAGCCGTTCCGTCGCCTTGCAGCACACCGCTCATCGGGTCTGCTGCATCCGGTCCGCTCATCGCTGCCAAGACTGCGCCCAATGTGGCCGCATCGCGCGCCAGCGGCCCAATGGTGTCGAGGGTCCATGACAGGTGCACCAGCCCGGTCACCGGCACGCGGCCTCGCGTGGGTTTTAGCGCCCAAAGCCCGCAATAGGCCGCGGGAATCCGTACCGATCCCATCGTGTCGGTGCCCAAGGTCCATGGCACCATGCCAGCCGCCACCGCCGCAGCCGATCCTCCGCTGGAGCCGCCGGGGGTATAGCGCGGCTTCAACGGATTTATGCAGCGCCCCCAGAACGGGTTGTCTGTGGTGGCCCCGAGCGCCCCTTCGTGCATGTTGAGCGTACCGATCAGCACCGCACCCGCAGCCCTGAGCCGGGCAACGACTGTTGAGTCGGCGGTGGCGGGCGTGTCAAAGGCCGTGGTGCCGCAGCGTGTGGGCAGTCCTGCGACCGCGATATTGTCCTTGACTGCGAAGGGCAATCCGTCGAGCGGGCCGAGGCTGGCCCCTGCCGCCCGCCGAGCATCGCTGGCGCGGGCGGCGGCGCGGGCGCTGTCGGGTAGCGTCGTGACGAAGGCCCGGATGTCACCGTCAACCGCTGCGATCCGGGCGAACGCTGTTTCGGTAGCGGCCACCGACGACATATCCAAGCCAATCGTCACTCGACGACTCGGGTGATCAGGCGGATCGGCTTTTGACGTTTCTCGATCTGGGTCAGTTCGGCCAGTGCGCCGGGGGCAGCGAGTTCGACGCCGATTTCGACCCCCAAACGCTGTTTAAGAAGCGCCTTGTAGTCCGTCACATCGCGGGCAGTATCTCCCATCGTCTCGATATGTAGGACCATCTCGTCGCGCCCATCTTGGCGGGTGACGATGCAAACGTAGTCGTTCAGCAGGTCTGGGTCGCTCTCGGTTAGGATCACACCAAGCCCGGTGGGATAGATGTTGATCCCGCGCAGTTTGACCATGTTGTCGCTGCGCCCCTGAAAACCGACAATCCGGCGCAGGGTCAATCCGCTGGGCGAAGGATCAGTCCGGAACGCGGATACGTCGTGAGTGTTGAACCGGATGATCGGAAAGACGTCGTCCTTGTAGAGGCAGGTCACCACCATATCGCCGCTTTCGCCGTCCGGCAGAGGTGCCCCTGTATCCACATCGAGGATCTCGAGATACTGCGCGTCTTCTTGGACGTACATGCCCGCGTGATCCGGCCCCTCGCCCGCGATGGCCCCAGTGTCGCCGACGCCATACCAGTCATAGACTTCGGCCCCGCCCCACGCCTTGGAGATCGCCTCGCGCGCCTCGGCCCCCATGTGCCCCGATATCACGCGGATATTGATGTCCCGGCCCGGCTCCAGCCCCTCTTTGCGGGCCACTCCGGCCAGATAGGTGATGTAGTCTCCAAAGCCCACGATGGCGGTGACGCCGAAGTCTTTCATCAGGTTAACCTGGTTGGCCGAACGAGTTTCGATCCCCGTGCCTGCGGTCAGCAGTTGCGCCCCGGTCCAGTGCAGGATCGCCTCGCGCACATAATGGCCGCCGTTGACCATGCCGTGCCCGTAGACCGAGTGCATCACATCGTCGCGCCGGATGCCCTGCATCGCATAGAAGCGCGCCAGCAGTAGGTTTTGGATTTCTCGGCTTTTGGGGCCAAAGAGTAGTGGCTGCGGCCTCCCCGTCGTGCCGCTGGTGGTTTGAAACACCAGTGGTGGGCGGTCCTTGGGGGCGTAGGTGTCGAGCCCGTGGAAATCACCGATCGGCGGGTGGGCTTCGACCGATGCCATCAGGTCTTCTTTGGAATAGGGCGGCAGCTTGCCGATATCGTCGATGGAGGTGATGTCCAGAGGCGTGACGCCCGCAGCACCCCAATGCCGCTGGTAGAACGGGATCTTCCAGCCGAAAGCCACCAGCTTGAGGAACCGCTCGTTCTGCAATGCGCGCAATTTATCGCGCGGCATCTTGGCGATTTCGTCGACGAAGGTATCCGGGCGGCCATATTCGGCGATCATCGTCTCGTAGTTCATGGCATCAAAATAGGACGTTTGGGACATCAGTCTTCCTTGGTCAAAGGCGCAGGCAGGTCTGCGAGTAAGGCGCGCAGAGCATAGGCGCCGGTCTGAGTATCAAGTGCTGCGGTTTGGAGGGGGCGTGGGTCCACGCCCCCTGCCTTGGCAAGCATCTGGAATTTAGCCGTGATCGCCTCGGCGGACATGGGGTTTTCGGTGTCGCCCCAAGCATCGGGGATATGGACGAAGGTTTCGGAGCCTTGAGCGGTCACCCGCAACCGCGCGCCGAAATGCGCGGGATAGACGGCGGTCATGGCCGGGTCTTCGATCACCTCGCAGATCTCGCGGAGGACAGTGTATCTGGGCAGACCGAGCGCCGCGGTCTCAAACCCGGTGAGCGTTGGCGGACCGTCGGAGAGGGCCACGGCGACCGCGTGTTGCAGGCTGAACCGTGCCGCCGCCGGGTCAGTGGGCGTTGGGCGGTCGCAGAATAGGACAGCGTCGGCATAGGTCTCGATAACGATCCGTTCCGGTTTGCAGAGCCCCTTGTCGGCAATGGCCAAGGCCGCATCAATGGCTGCGTGCGCATGACGGCAGGCGGGCCACGGTTTGAACGAGGTCTCAAGCAGCGCCCAAGGTCCCGGGCGCAGCAGGGACTCTGGGCTGCCCCCCGGCGCGAGACCGGCATAAAAGCCCTGCACGCCTTCGAGGATGCGCAGCGGACCAGCGATCCCTGCCGCAGCGGCCAAGGCTGCCTGAACGCCACGCCGGGCAGCCTCTGCCACGTGCAGATGCTTGGTTGCACCTGGTTCGTTTCGGCATTCCCACAGCCCGCCCGAGGTCGAGAGCGCGTGGGCCATCGCCCATTGCGTCCGTTCGGTGTCGAGATCGAGCATCCATGCCGCGGCGACCGCCGATCCAAGCCCGCCGCAAGTCGAGGTATTGTGGAATTTCGCGTAATGCTCCTGCGCGACGGATTTACCCAGCCGGACCATAGCCTCATAGCCGCGCAGGGCGGCTTCAGGCGCGCGGGAAGCTGTATCAGCCGTGGCAGTAGCCACCACGGCAGGCCAGATCACCGGACCCGGGTGCAAGATGGCGGTGCGGTGCACGTCGTCCATCTCAAGCAGGCTACCGAAGCTGCCCAAGGCAAAGGCATAGTCAGCCGTGCTGCGCCCACTGGCCGAAAGCGGATGCCCCACCGCCCCGCCTGCCCGCGCCATCGCCTGCCCTGTCTCGGTAACCGAACCGGCAAGCGCGCAGCCAAGCCAATCCAGCAAGTGGAGCGCTGCCGCTGCAATATCCTCCGGCGATGGGCTGTTCGCCATGACGGCAAGCAATTGGCCGGTCAACGAGGCTTGGTTTGCAGGCGGCAAAGACATGCGGATTGAGGTCCCGGATAATTTGTCCGGACATATTTGAACGGTTCCGCCGCTTTGACAAGTAGAATCGCGG
>Ga0075467_10000533_pt1 | contig 30326 bp, 28 predicted proteins | sample DEB08_DNA_9_FD_75067 | JGI IMG/M metagenome (GOLD analysis project Ga0075467, IMG submission 75067) | Aqueous microbial communities from the Delaware River and Bay under freshwater to marine salinity gradient to study organic matter... | ecosystem: Environmental > Aquatic > Marine > Coastal ... | reverse complement strand
CTAGATGTTGTCGTCGGTAAGGTTGAGAATGCCAACATGAGCCGGCGCTTCGGTCTTGTGCAGCATGCCGCCAGATCTCCTGCCAAGCAACTCCGACATGACCTGAACACGCAAGGCTGGGACGGTCAGAGCAAAGTGACCGTGATTTCAGACGGGGAACCAGCCCTGCCAAATCTTGAGCGGCGCGCAGTTCAAGGTCCCGTCACCCACATCCTCGACTGGTGGCATGTCTCGATGCGGGTTCAACATATCGAGAACGCCGTGCGAGGACTTTTGCAAGCGAAGGAGTTTTCCGGGTTGCCGCAACTCTTCGAGCGACCGGCAGAAACTCTGCGCTGGTATTTGTGGCACGGCAAAGTGATGACGGCTGCGACAATCCTCAAGGTTCTAACAATCGACTGCGGCCGTTTGCACGCCGAAACTAAAGACCTGCGAGACGCGGTCCGGCGTGTTAAAGCGCGGTGCCAGGAACTCTATTCCTACCTTTCCAACAACTTCGACGCGTTGGTAAATTATGGTCACCGATATCGAAACGGACTTGCGGTCTCGTCATCCCGCGCAGAAGGTTGCGTCGATGACATCGGAAACACTCGCATGGGTAAACGGCGGCGCATGCGATGGTCTCCGCAGGGTGCGCATCGCGTCGCCATCACAAGAGCCGCAGTCCTTGACGGCAGACTAACCGTTTCAAAGATGGCCGCTTGAACACCAAGTTTTGCCCACTCCCGAAACTTCAGACATATATCAGCCGAAATCGCAGTTTGATTGTGAATTACGCCGAACGCTATCGCGCTGGACAGCGGATCGCGACATCCCCAGCAGAGGCAAGCATGAACACTCTCGTCGCGAAGCGATTTGTCAAGAAACAGCAGATGCGCTGGTCACGAACCGGCGCGCACTACCTGCTGAAAGTGAGAGCTGCGATGCTAAACGGCGATCTATCTGGGAGGACCAGACACGAACCACCCGCAGCAATTGGCAATTCCCAAATGACAAACATTGCGCAACCAAGGCCACTACTCCTGCAGGCTGCATGACCCCAGAGAATTGAACGGTCTCGACAGTCGGTGTGCAGCACATCTTTTGGTCTTGTATTCCGTATTGGCTGATCATGCTGTTCTTGGCGGCGCTGATGATGGCATTTCCCGGTGTTGCAAACATGCTTCCAAACGCGCTCATGTAGCCAAACGAAAGGACTACCCCATGCCCGCATTATGGCTTGCCCGCTCCAAAATAAACGAGCCCGTCGCCTACAAACGCTACACCGATCAGGTGCCTGCGATCATCGCAAAGCACGGCGGCAAAGTTCTGGCCCGCGGTGGCAGGTTTGAAGTCATGGAAGGCCCCGACTACTTTGAGCGCTTTGTGGTCATTGAGTTCCCGACGTTCGAAACGGGTGTGAACTGCTTCCGTTCACCCGAATATGACGAGGCTGCGCGCCATCGCCGCGAAAACGGTGTAGGCGAAGTGCAAACGATCATGCTTGAAGCTGGTTAGTTCACCAAATAGAACCACATGAGGGACCAATGATGAAAACGACGCGCGTAGTGATGAAGGCCCATGGCGGGCAGGACGTGATGGAACTGGAAACACTTGATCTTGCCCCGCCCGGTGCGGGTGAAGTGCAGATCGCTCAGACTGCCATAGGGCTGAACTACATGGATGTGTATCAGCGGTCTGGGGCCTATCCGATGCCGCTGCCCAGCCCTTTGGGGTTGGAGGCCGCGGGCGAGATTATCGCGGTGGGCGATGGGGTTACCGACTTGGCTGTTGGGGACCGTGTGGTCTACGGCGGTGTCCTTGGATCTTACGCCAGCCACCGCAACGCCCCCACTGCGCGGTGCATCAAAATCCCCGATGGCATCACCTATGAACAGGCGGCTGCCGTTTTGATGAAGGGTCTGACGGTCGAATATCTTCTCAACCGCACGTTTCAAGTAAAGGCCGGTCAGGACGTGTTGTTCTGGGCGGCGTCTGGCGGTGTCGGTCAACTGGCAGGCCAATGGGGCAGGCATCTGGGCGCGCGGATGATTGGTGTTACGGCGGGCGCTGAGAATTGCGCGGCTGTAAAGAAGCTAGGTTACGCCGAGGCGATTGACCGCAAGACCGAAGACGTGGCCGCAAGGGTGCGCAAACTGACCGATGGGCAGGGTGTCCCGGTTGTTTATGACAGCGTCGGTAAAGCGAGTTTCGAGGCGTCGATCGAAAGCCTCGCGACCTATGGTCTATTGGTTTCTTTCGGTGCGACAACTGGCCCTGCGCCGGACGTCTCGCCGCATCTGCTTCAGGTGAAGGGGTCGCTTTATTTTACTCGCCCGACACTTGCCAATTATGTCGCCTCTCGCGAAGATCTGGTCCATTCGGCCAGCGAAACTTTCCGTCTGATGCAAGAGGGCGTGCTGAGCGTAAACATCAACCAGCGTTTTGCGCTGTCGGATATCGTCGCGGCCCATGAGGCGCTTGAAAGCGGCGAAACGACCGGCTCGACCATTTTGGTACCGTAACAGGATGAGCAGCACCGCGCGCCAAGTACTGCCAAAGATCACCGTGTCAAGGGTCGTGGTTTGGTGTCTTGCGGGGCTGTCGGTGATCGTGATGGCATTGACCGAGCCAACGGATGTGCTGGTCCGGGTTGGCGCGATATCGGCCTTGGCGGTGGCACTGTTTGCCACGCGGTTGCTTCCCGAAGTAGTGACTGCTCTGGGGTGTTTTCTTGCGTTCATCGCCATTGGTGCTGCCCCAAACGAAGTAATCTTCTCCGGCTTTGCCAGCAGCGGTTTCTGGCTTTTGTTTGGAGGATTGGTGATCGGAACCGCAATCACAGCGACCGGCTTAGGCATGCAGGTGGCATTACGGATTTTTCAGCGCACCGGGGATTCCTATGTCAAAGCAGCGCTGCTTTTGGGCGTAAGCGGGTTGGGCCTGGGCGTCCTTGTGCCTGCGACGATCCCACGCGTGATCATCATGCTGCCAATCTCCCTGGCTCTGGCTAAAACCATGGGATACGCCATTGGATCGCGCGGACTCGTCGGCCTGACAGTTACGGCGGCAGTGGCCACCAATTTGCCGACGTTTGCCTTTCTGACGGGGAACCTGCCCACAATCGTCCATATCGGCGCCTTCGAGACGCTTTATGGGATACGCCCCGCTTACGGGCAGTACTTTATTCAACAAGCACCTATCAATCTGGTGAGGTTTGCGGCCCTTTTGGTCTTAATGTTGCCCTTCGCGCCGCGCCGCGCCGAGACGGCCTCGGCTTTGGATGCGCCTACACCATTTACCTCGGTCCAGAAGTTACTGTCAGTGCTGATTGGCGTGGCGATCTTATTCTGGGTGACGGACGCATGGCATGGGATTTCGCCCGCCTGGATTGCGCTCTCGCTGGCGGCTGTTTTGATGGTTCCGGCTTTTGGTATTTTGGATGAGACGGCGATGAAGACCAAGATCGACATGTCGACGGCGTTTTTTCTGGCGGCGGTTTTTGCGATTAGCGCTGTTGCACAGCACACGGGTCTCAGCACGGTGATTGCAGACCGACTTATTCCGCTTTTGCAGTTGGGTCAGGGCAGCGATTTGCGCGACCTTTATTCGGTGGTGGGAATATCGACGTTGCTTTCGCATTTCACCACCGCTCCGGCGGCACCTGCGGTACTGGCCCCTTTGGCTGGGGCATTTGCAGCTGAAACCGGCTGGTCAATTGAGACGATTTCCATGAGCCAGGTCATCGGGTTAGCCACGCCGGTCCTGCCACATCAGGCGCCGCCGCTGATTGTCTCAATGGCGCTGGCGCAAATACCAATTGCCGCACTTTTGCGTATCTGCGCAGGGCTGGCGGCGGCGGTGACCGTGATCGGTATTCCGCTCACCTTTGTCTGGTGGAACTACTTGGGGATGTTTGGATGAATGAGGCTGTCGCATTTACTCTGAATGGTAAAGAGGTCCGTATCGAGGGCCCGCCGGCGATGCCGCTTCTTTTTGCGCTGCGGGGTCAGCTTGATCACAAGGGAACGCGGCTGGGTTGTGGCGAGGGGCATTGCGGAGCCTGCACTGTCACACTGGATGGGGTACCGGTCACATCCTGCGACCTGCCAATTTCAGCAATTGCTGGCAAAAATGTCGGCACAGTTGAAGGGGTACTCGCCGCCGACCATCCCCTGGCTGCTGCGCTGATCCGGCATCAGGCGGGGCAATGTGGATATTGCCTGCCTGGGATATTGACGCGTGCAGCGGCCCTGATTGATCAGGGCCAATGTGCTGAGGATATCCGCAACGCTCTGGACGCCAACCTTTGTCGCTGCGGTGCGCATGGGCGGATCATGGCGGCGATCCGAGAGGTGGCATCATGAACGTCCCCCCACCGTTGAAGAATTTCCCACTGGTCAGCCAATGGCTGTCGTTTGCGTCGGATGGTGGCGTTGATCTGTTGTCAGGCCGGGTGGAACTGGGGCAGGGGATTGCCACCGCTTTGACCCAGATCGCTGCGGATGAGTTGGATGTCGCGATTAACGCGATCCGCCTGACCCAAGGCCACACTGGCGTATCGCCAGCGGAGGGCCCTACCGTCGGCAGCTTGTCGGTCACGTTTGGTGGTCAGTCGATCCGCATGGCGACGGCCGCCGCGCGCGCCTTGATGCTGGGTCACGCTGCTGAATTGCTGCAAACCACCGCCAGTGACCTGACAGTTTGCGCGGGCGAGATCATTAAGGATGGTCTTGAGACGGGCCTGAGTTATGCAAGCCTTTCGGCTGATGTAGATCTGGCGGTCCCAGCGGTCGACCACGCGCAGCCCAAGGCGGCCTCTGACCGTCAGATTGCAGGCACTTCTGTACAGCGCGTTGATCTGGCGGCGCGGCTTACGGCTGGCTATCTGCTCCACGATATGGAGCTGAACGGCATGTGGCATGGCCGCGTGATCCAGCCGCCAGCACTTGATGCGACTTTGGGTGCCTTGCCTGATCTTGAGCTTCCGGACGGTGCTCAATTGGTCCGCGAGGGGCAGTTTCTCGCCGTTGTGGCAGTGGATGAATACGTTGCGCTGCGCGAGGCACGCAGGCTTGCGGGGCGGCTTGACTGGCAGATGGGGTCAATTTCGTCAGTGCATCCCATCGATGGTCTGGAGGCGGACATTGCGGAAAGCGAGACGCTATATGATAGCGACGATCTCATGGCTGGGATTACCGAAGTCAGCATTTCGCTAACGAAGCCAGCGCTGAGTCATGGTTCGATCGGGCTGTCTTGTGCGGTGGCGCAGTGGCAGGGTGACGCGCTGAAGGTTTGGGCGCACAGCCAGAATGTCTTTGCTTTGAAAGATTCGCTTGCCCGCGTTTTGAAACACCCCGCCGAGCTGATCACAGTGATATTTGCGCCAGGTGCTGGTTGCTACGGGCACAATAGCTCGGATGATGTTGCCCTTGATGCGGCGTTGATGGCGCGAGGGGTCGGGCGACCTGTGCGCGCACTTTGGCAAAGACAGGACGAATTCCAAAACGCCCCCCTGAACCCGGCGATGAAAACACAGATGACGGCGCGGTTGGACGATGCTGGGAGGATCGTGTCCTTTGATGCGCGAGTGATCAGTCCACCGCATTCGACGCGGCCCGGCGGAGCCGACGAGCCGAACTTGCGGGCGCAACAATTTCTGCCCAATGCTATGCCGATGGGGCCGGGCGATGATCCGCCGCAACCCCAAGGCGGGGCAGATCGCAACGCAGTCCCAGGCTATCTGATCCCGGCGGTCCGCGTTGTGCGTGATCGCCCAGTGCATGTCCCTTACAGGTATAGCGCTATGCGCGGATTGGGAACCTTTACCAACGTCATCGCATTGGAGCAGCTGATGGAAAGCTGTGCGGAGGCCGCAGGCCAAGACGGCATAGAATACAGATTAGCCCATCTGGACGATCCACGCGCGATTGCCGTGATTGAAACGGCGCGGGACATGGCCGGGCCTTGGGACAAAGCGGACGACGTGGGCTATGGCTTTGGCTATGCGCGCTATAAGAACAGCGCAGGTTATCTGGCCTGCATGGCCCGGATTGTGGTGGGCGACGAGGTGCGCGTCACAGACGTCTGGTCGGCAGGTGACGTGGGCGAGGCGATCAACCCCGATGGCACCATTAACCAGATCGAAGGCGGGATCGTGCAGGCGATCAGCTGGGCGTTGAAAGAAGAGATCGGCTTTGCCGGGGGTCAAAATCTGACCCAAAGCTGGGAGGATTACCCGATCCTTAAGTTCTCGGAAATACCCCGTCTGCAGACCCGTCTGATCGGACCGCAAGACGCGGTCCCACTTGGGGCAGGCGAAATTTCATCGGGCCCGGCGGGTGCGGCAGTGGTGAATGCTGTGCGTGCGGTTCTTGGTGTGGTGCCGGAACGCTTGCCGCTCAGCCGCCACGCGCTGGTGGCTCTGCTGAGCTAGGTAGTTAGAGCTTAAGAAGCTTCCTGGCGTTGCCGCTAAGAAGCTTTGTCTTATCGGCTTTATCCATCTCAAACTTAGTGATCCAGTCGACGCCGTCCTTGTTTTTCACATAAGGCCAATCGACCGCAAACATGATGCGGTCGATGCCGACCTCTTCGATACAACAGCGCAGGGCCGCGTCCGAGAAAAAGCCGCTGGTGGTGATGTGGAAATTATTGCGGAACACCTCGGCAAAATTGGTGGGCGCATTGTCAGACCGCGAAAAACTCTCGTCGATGCGTGCAAGCAGGAACGGGATTGCCTCGCCCAGATGCCCAAGGACAACGGTCAGGTCGGGGTGTTTATCAAAGATCCCACTGAGGATCATCCGGACAGCCAGCGTGCCTGTCTCCACCCCAAATCCCCAAGCGGAGCGGGTCAGCGCGGGATGGCTTTTCGCATAGGCGCCATAATATGTTTCGATCACTGATTTGTCGGGCAGAGCAGGGTGCAGATAGACTGGCACACCAAGCGCCTCGGCCCGCGCAAAGATCGGCCAGAAATCAGGTTCATCGACAAAGCGGCCATTGCTCAGCCCGTGCAGCAAAGCACCTTTCAAACCCAGCTCTTCGACTGCGCGGGTCAATTCGTCGGCTGACGCCTGCGGGTCAACTGTGGGCAGCATTGCAAAACCGGAAAAGCGATCCGGGGCACTTTCGATGGCGGCGGCCAGCACGTTGTTGACAGCACGAGTGGCCTCAACCGCGACATCCGCATTTAGCCGCTGCGTACCGGGGGATTGGTGCGAAAGGACCTGCATATCGATCCCGGCCGCGTCCATCTCTTGAATGCGAATATCCAGAAAATCATAAAGCCGCTTACCAATGGGCGATGCGGGGTCTGCTGCTGCGTGGCCAAAGTGTTTGGCCAGATCGTGGTCCATGAAATGTTCTTCGATCGCAATAATCTCGGGTGTCTCGGTCATCTTGAGGGAGCCTGCAGGTTGCTTGGGTCATCACCCGCGAACAGCGGGCTTTTTCAGTTGACACCAATGCGAACGATTGCACAACTGATTTCAGAGGGTCTCGCGCATCGGAGGGTATGATGGCCAATTCGGATCAGTATACATCAACACATTGGGAAAAGATCAGCGGGTCGCTTGATCAAGGGCAGGTCTTCAACACGATGCGGGACACACCCTATTACCGGGATGCGGTCTACCCTCAGTTTTCTCGAGGCGAGTATTTGCGGCGCTTTGCAGCCCTCAGGGCCAAGATGCAAGAGCAGGACCTTGACGTGGTGATCTGCCCTGGTGGTCCGAGCCACTGGAGCTTTGGCGGCGGAATGCTTTGGCTTTCGGGCCATTGGGAATGGCATTCCTTGGCGGCCTATGTCGTCTTTCCACGGGATGGTGAGCCGACACTGATCTATGGGATGGGCGGCACCCATATTGAAGCAGTCCGGCGCGAGGTCTCGGTGGCAATTTCGGATGTGCGGTCCAGCCGTGGCGGGCTCTACGGCGTCGTCATGGCCGAGCGGATTGCCGAACTGGGTTATGACAAGGGGCGGATCGGGTTGTTGGAAATCGACAGCCGCCACAAGGATTACATGCCGGTCAATCAATATGCGGCCCTGAAAGAGGCGCTACCGGAGGCCGAGATTGTCTTTACCCAAGGGCTGATGCACGCGCTTTTGTCGATCCACAGCGAAGAGGAGCTGGATTGTGTCCGCCATGCCGGAACGCTCTGTACGAATGCGATGCAGGCGATTGCCGAGCGTGCCAAACCCGGTGCGACAGAGGCTGACTTGCGCGCGGCGGCCGGATCCGCGATCCTTGAAGGTGGCGGTGATATTGATTTCCTGATCATTGGGTCAACGCCGATGGCCGCCCCGGCGATGGTCTTTGGCAATCCTCGCCCGTCGCAGCGTGAGCTAAGTTCCGGGGATATGATCATCATGGAGCTGGCAGCAGGGTATCGCGGGTATAGTGCACAGATTGGACAACCGATTTGCCTCGGCGCGCCATCTGATCCAGTTCAGCAATTCTGGGATGAGATCGCAAAGCCCGGCTATTTGAAGATTATCGATACGATCTCCCCTGGGCGGCCGCTGGCAGACATGCGGCAGGCTGCTGGCATTTTCCGCGAGAAGGGTGTGCAATCGCGACCGATTGTCATGCATGGGATCGATTTTGTGTCCGATGGCCCGCATGTGTTTGTCGAACGCACCGCGTCAAAACCCTTCGAGGAGACGTTTAAGCCTGGAATGGTATTGATGCCTGAACCGAACCCGATTTCCGCCGACGGACGCATGGGCATGTTTGTTGGGCACACCTTTATCGTCACTGAAGACGGTAAGGAATGTGTTGACGACTGGCCGCTGGAACTGACCGTCGTCTAGCGGCCAAGTTTTTCAGACAACCAGATGAACGAGGCCGGAGCCCATTCTTTGTAGTGTTCAAAGGCGCAGTGTCCGGCGTTTGGATAGACGCGCGCCTCGCGACCCGTGACGGGACCGTGTTCCAGCATGTAATAAATGTTGCCGATGGGGGCGAGGTGATCCTCTTTTCCGTTGATCATCAAAAGCGGCATCGTGATGTCGTTGACGATCCCCAAGGACGATAGCGCCCACCGATCGTGGATATTATTCTCGGTTTCGACCGACCACGTCGGAAAGGATGGAGGACCACCTGCAGGACCAAAGACGAAGGTCGATCGGCGATTGCGCGCCGCGATAAAGGCATCCATCTCGGCGTCGGTCATGCGGTAGCCGAAAGGGTGCCCTGCGACGGCAACAACGGCGTGGATTTTTTCAGGCGCGGTGCCTGCAAGTTGCATCACGGAATAGCCTCCCCGGCTGATACCGAAGGCACCGACGCGATCGGCGTCAACTTCGGGCCGTGCAGCAAGCGTGTCGATGGCGGCGATCCAAGCTTTAACTGACTCTGGTTCCCACGGAAAAGGGTTTTCACCCGTTCCCGGCGCATCCATAACCAGCGACGCCAGGCCGTTTTCAAGCGCATACTCGGCGGCCCAGCCACGGTCTTCCTTGAACACGTCAGAGCCACACATGATCAGGACGGCGGGGCCGTTCTTTTGCCCCTTGGGAGCGCGAAAATGGGCGCGAAAACTTTGGCCGTCGCAGTCTATGTCTATAACTTCCATCGGAGGGTCGAGATGGGCGCTGGCCTTGCGATAGGCGCGGGCGCAATCGGCACTGATGCCCGCTTTCACCGGGGAGACTTCGCCGGGGAACCGCCCAATTGCGTAAAAAGTCTTGGCCAGAAGATAGGCCTCACGGGCATTGTCGGTATCGCCGTTCTCCGTCAGCGAGTCTCCTTTGGATTCGTGCTTTTGCCCGGCCTCGCGCCAGATAGGAACCCAATGCTCTTCGGTCGTGGCAGTGAGTCTTGAGACGATTTCGCGAAGTTCATCAAGATCAGAGATCATTGATAGCCAGCGCCGATAAAACCCGCCTTTTGCGACGATGAACGGGTCTTCGCTGGGCGCAAATCCAAGAGAATTCGTTGATTTACTCATGTTTTAGAGCCTTTTTTGCCGGGGGATCAAAGAAACTGCAGCGGTGTAGACAGGTGATCCAATGCTGTGTAACGTATTTAAGCAATCGATTGCATAGAATGCCATTCAAGTGAATAGCATTTTGTTGACAGCATGCGAGGACGGGAAATTCCCGGTCAATCAGGGGGGAGAAAAAATATGAACAGATACTTATCTCGACCAATCATCAGCAGCCTGTGCGTGGGGGCAGTTTTGACGCTGACCGCGTTTCAGCCGGCATTTGCCCAAGAGGTAAATAATCCGGGCTTGCTGGTTCACGCAGCAGACGACGAACCGACATCTCTGGATCCTGCACAGGTCGAACCGGGCGAGGGCGGCGAAACTGTCATCCTTCAGGTTTACGATCGGTTGCTGGATATCGGGCCGGATTCGCCCGAGCTTATCCCGTCGCTGGCTCTGGAAGTGCCTACCGTAGACAACGGGCTGATCTCTGCTGATGGGCTGACTTATACGTTCAAGCTGCGCGAAGGCGTTGTCTTCCATGACGGCACCGCCTTGACAGCCGATGATGTCAAATATTCCTGGGATCGGGCGATGGAGATGGATTTGCCAGAGGGCAATGCCGGTATCCTGTCCGATTACATTGCAGCAACTGCGGTTGTGGATGACTTCACGTTTCAGGCGACCCTGAACGAAGCGAGCGCGAGCTTTCTGAACTCGGTTGTGATTGCAATGGTCGCCTCTATCGTCAGCCAAGACGCGGTTAAGGCCAATGGCGGCGTTGAGGCGAGTGTGCCGAACACATTTATGTCCGGCAATGCAGTTGGAACCGGACCTTACAAGTTTTCGGTTTGGAACCGTAACGAGAACCTTCAGCTTGAGGTCTTTGATGACTACTGGGGCGAGAATGCATCGCTAGACGTACGGATCGAGATCGGCGGCGATCCCGACGTGCGTGTTCTTGGTCTGCGCGCGGGCGAATTTGATACGATTGAAACCGACCCGTCCTTCATCGCGGATCTTGAAGGTGTGGATGGTGTGACGATCTATCAGGAGGGTCTGCTGCTTGAGCCGCTTCACATCGGCATGAACCTCAACATCCCCGAGGGCGCCTTGCCGCCTGAAGACACAATCCCGGTCGATTTCTTTCACGATGCGCGAGTACGTCAGGCGTTCAACCATGCATTCGACTATGATGCGTTTCTGAACGGTCCTTTGGCGGGTTATGGCGATTTCAATCCGCACTACATCCCGATTGGCATCTTTGGCTATGACGCGGCTTCGCCAACCTACAACAAGCAGGACAAGGCCAAGGCCGAGGAACTGTTTCGTGCTGCAGGATACTGGGATGACGGCTTTACGATCTCGGTGATCACCGAGGAGGGCAACCTTTTCGCGCTGATGTGCCTTGTAATGAAGGACTCGCTGGAAGGCCTGAACCCTAAGTTCCGGGTGAACGTGCTGGCGGTTGCGGAATCGGTGTTTGACGATGCCCATGCCCAAGACCCGCTAGAATATGCGATGTGGGCTAAGAACGCCGATCCGGCAGCTGATCCGAACGCCTATCTTCAGGCTTACGTACATCCTGATGGCGACTGGGGACAGGTCCATGGTTTTGCCAATGGCTATGCTGACCCAGAGGCAATCGGCGCAATGATCGACGCTGCTGCGGTCGAGCTGGATGTTGTAAAGCGGGCAGAGATGTACGCTGAAATCAGCAAGGTTCTTTATGATGAACCGATGTGGCTGATCGGTGCGCAGGAAGGTGTCGTCGCGGCCCATCGTGATTGGGTCCAAGGCTTCACCATGCAGCCGCTTTGGCCACGTCCGGGCTTCAAGTTCGCATTGTTCGACAAATAGGTCGTAGCCCTTGAACAAAAGTCTGTGCGCCCGAGCGGGTGCGCAGGCTTCGTTATCCCACCAAACAATAATCGACTATTTTTCCGGAGACCGTGAATGCAGCTACGGGACTATATTATTCGACGCCTCATTGTCCTGCCGATCCTGATCATTGGCGTTTCGATTGTCGTATTTTCGCTGACCCGTATCTCAGGATCGCCGGTTGGCATTTATCTGTCGCATGAAATGTCCCCCGCCGAGGTTCAGCAGATCGAAGCGCGCTACGGTCTCGATAAGCCGCTGCCGGTTCAATACTACGCTTGGGCCAAGGGCGTGTTGCAGGGTGATCTGGGCTGGTCCGGTGTCGCCGCTGCCCCTGTCACCGAAGTTTTTCCCAACAAACTTGCTGCCACAATGGAGCTGGCATTTTCCGCTGGATTCGTTGCGGTTTCATTAGGGATCTGGCTGGGCACTTTTGCTGGTGCAAGGCGCAATCGATGGCCCGACCACATCACCCGGATTGTCGCCGTCAGCGGGGCCAGTCTGCCGCTTTTCTGGCTGGGAATTCTTCTCCTTATCATCTTCTGGGCCAATCTGGGCTGGGCGCCGATTGGGCGTAGCGACGCCACGATTTGGGCGAGTATTGCCCACCCGACAGGCCTTTACACCGTTGATGCTCTGCTGGCTGGAAACCTCAAAGCGTTCGGTGACGCTGTGTGGCATCTGGCACTGCCTGCGTTGACGCTGGGCTATGGCGCCACTGCGATCATCGCGCGGATGATGCGATCATCGCTGGTCGAGGAGTTGCAGCAAGATTATGTCGACGCCGCGCGCGCCAAGGGCTTGCCAGAACGGCTGGTTCTGCGGCGCCATGCGCGGCGCAACGCGCTAATCCCCACAGTGACGGTCATCGGTCTGACCTTTGGGTTCCTATTGCAAGGGACAATTACCGCCGAGATCATCTTTAGATGGCCGGGGCTGGGCCGTTGGATGGCAGATTCCGTGCTGCGCGGCGATCAGGCGACGATTATGACTTATGTGCTGTTTACCAGCGTTCTATTCCTGATGGTCAATTTGGTGGTGGATGTCATCTATGCACATCTTGACCGCCGTGTCGTTCTGGGAGGCTGAGAATGGCGGATATCTCTCAGACCCGTTTGCCCAAAAGCCCATTTCGGGGGCCGACGACCTCAGTCTGGCAGGTGCGGGTTCTGCGCATGCGCGAGCTTGCGGCCAACATCCTGTCGAACCCGACCACGGTGCTGGGCCTTGCTATCATTGGAATGCTGCTGGGGATGGCGATCTTTGCGCCATTCATTGCAGAGCCAAATATCCCTGACGCCTACCAGATGCCGCGTGACTGGGGTGCTGTGCGCAAGCCGCCGGGAACGCCGGGACATATTCTGGGCACCACAAACGAGGGCGGCGACGTTTTCTACGGTGTCGTCTGGGGTAGCCGAACATCGCTGCAGCTTTCGTTGATCGTGGTCAGTGCGACTGTGATTATCGGCACCATCGTCGGCAGTATTGCAGGCTTCCTTGGCGGCTGGGTTGATGAGGTTCTGATGCGGATCGTCGATGTGTTTCTGTCGATCCCAGAACTGATCTTTGCACTTGCCATTGCTGCCATGCTGGGGCCGTCATTCAGCAACATCATCATTGCGCTTTCAATGGTGATTTGGGTGAAATACGCGCGCATTATGCGGGCACAGATCATTCAGGTGAAACAGAATGAGTATATAGACGCTGCCCGTGTGATCGGCGACAGCAAGATCAACATCTACTTCCGGGACATTCTGCCAAATTCCTTTACGCCCGTCATGGTTCAAGCGACGCTGGATATGGGCAATGTGGTTCTGATTGGGGCAACCCTATCATTTATCGGTCTGTCAGAGGCTGGCATCGCCGAATGGGGAGTATTGGTGTCCGAAGGTCAGGCTGGGATTGCGTCAGGCCGGTGGTGGGCTTCAACTTTTCCGGGTCTCATGATCTTTCTCTGGGCGCTTGCCTTTAATCTAGTTGGCGATGGCTTGCGCGATGCGCTTGATCCCAGAACAGAAGGCCGCTGATGTTCGACGAAAATCAACCATCCCTGGCGGCAAACAGCGCCAACGCCATTGCCCGCGTCGATGACCTAAAAGTCTACTTCAATTCCAAGCGCGGGATTGTCCATTCCGTGGACGGCGTCAGCTTTGACATCCGCGATGGAGAGACATTGGGACTGGTCGGCGAAACCGGCTGCGGCAAGAGCGTCACCGGTCGGTCGTTTCTGCAACTGCTGCCAATGCCGCCGGGCATTCAGGCGGGCGGATCAATCACCTTTTATCCGCAGGGAATCTGCGAAGAGTGTGGTGGGAAGGGCTGTGCCAGTTGTACAGGCACCGGACGCACTTCGGTTGACTGCGAAGCCTGCAGCGGCACGGGCTGCGACGCCTGTGGCAACAATGGTGCGCAACAGATTGATCTTCTGAAGCTGGGGTCCGAAAAGATGCGGCGCATTCGGGGTGATCGGATCGCAATGATCTTTCAGGACCCGGGCAAGGCGCTTAATCCATCACTGACGATCCGCGAACAAGTGGGCGAGGTCTTCTTGCAGCACCGCAGTGAAGAGTTGCTAGGCGCGGCCGGGATCGCGACGGACGCAGGTGGCTGGCAGGCCAATATCCTGCGCCGCAAAGCCTCGCAAATGGAACGAGGCATAGAAGGGCTGTTGCTGGCGTTGCCGCCGTTGCGATCACAGCGCAATAAGCTGGAACTGGCGCTTGATGACATGGTGGCGGACGCGTTGACGGAGACGCAAATCGCCAACCCGCGCAAACTGATGGGGCGGTATCCGCACGAGTTGTCGGGCGGAATGCGTCAGCGGGTGATGATCGCGCAAGCGCTGGCGTGTAACCCGGACCTTCTGATCGCTGACGAGCCGACAACTGCGCTGGATGTGACAGTGCAGGCGCGCATTCTAGAACTGATCAGCGAGTTGAAAGAACGGCACAAGACCAGCGTTCTTTACATCAGTCACGATCTGTCGCTTGTCCGGCGCATCTGCGACCGGGTGGCCGTAATGTACGCGGGCCGGATCGCAGAGATTGGAACGACTGAACAGATTTTCAATGATCCGCGACATCCCTATACGCGCGGTCTTTTGGCGGCGGTTCCGACCGCTGCAAGCAAACGGGGTGAGCTGGCCGCGATCAAAGGATCGGTGCCCGAGCTCGTCGATCCAAAACCATCCTGTCGGTTCACCGGAAGGTGCCTCTTTGAAACTGAGGCGTGCGGGACCTTTGATCCCGCGCTTCAGAATGTTGCGCCCAATCACGCAGTTTCCTGCTTTATTCATCACCCGCCGCCAGAAGGCGCGCGGCCCAGCTTTGACACCAAAACATCATGAGTGCTGCAGATCAGATGCCCCAAGCCAAACCCGGAACCAACGCCGACATCCTGCTGTCGGTGCGCAATATCAAAAAGCACTTCCCTATTCGGGAAGGTGCCTTGCAAAAGGTCGTGGGCCAGGTGCGTGCGGTGGACGGCGTCAGTTTTGACATTCGTCGCGGCGAAACACTGGGTCTTGTTGGTGAAAGCGGCTGCGGCAAGACTACTTTGGGTCAGGTCGTCAGCGGATTGAGAGCGCCCACCGATGGCGCAGTTTACTACGACATCTCTGAAGCCCAACGCGCGGAACTTGAGACGAGGCAAGCGGTCAACTGGGGTGCCGGGCATCGCATCGACCAGCTTGAAGGTGCGGCGTTCAAAAACTTCCGGCGCAATTGCCAGATGGTGTTTCAGGATTCTTATTCCTCGCTTAACCCGCGTCATCTGGTCATCGATCTCGTGGGGCGTCCGCTTAAGGTTTATAAAGAGGCGTCGGGCGATGAACTGGTTGAACGCGTTGTGGCCCTGCTAGAGCAGGTCGGGCTCGACCGGCAGCACCTCTATCGTTACCCGCACCAGTTCTCTGGTGGGCAACGGCAGCGGATCTCCATCGCGCGGGCACTGGCGCTTGATCCTGATCTTATCGTGCTGGACGAACCAACAAGCGCGCTTGATGTGTCGGTTCAGGCGCAGATCTTGAACCTCCTGCACGATCTACAGGTCGAACGGAACCTTGCCTATCTATTTGTCACGCATGATCTTTCCGTTGTACGACACATGGCTGACCGGATCGTGACCATGTATCTGGGCAAAGTGGTCGAGACTGGCGAGACGACCGACATCTTCCGCCAGCCGTATCACCCCTATACCCAAGCCTTGATGGCGGCCAAACCGGACCTGATCGAAGGCGAAGACACCGCGATGCAATCGCTTGAAGGCTTGGTGCCCGACCCCGCCCGACCGCCGCAAGGTTGCCGATTCCACACCCGATGCCCACAGGCGACACCGGTTTGCGGTTGGGAGGTTGACGACGTGGTCCGTTGGTTGGATTCGAGCGAAGAGATGTTTGACAAGCTTTCCGGCGTGGAGCGCAAGAGCGCCTTTGATGCCACCTTGACCTTTGAAGATGAGACGTCGGCTCAGCGGCTGGCAGATGGGTTGCAATCCGATCTTGTGCCTGCACCGATGCGTGAGGCGACAGAGGCGCTCGAGGTCTCAGGAAAATCTGTCCGCGTGCGTTTCCGAGAGGTAGCAGAAATCAACCTGACGGACCGCGACAATGGGCGCGCTGCCGCCTGTATTCTGGACCCTAACGATGTGAAGCGAGGCTAGCATATGATTGACCCTGAAAATGTCAGCCTGACCGAAGTTGTCGATGGTGCGACGGTGCACCTGATGTATGTGCCGACATGGGACGGGCTTTATGCGCCCATTGGCCTGCGCAAACCTGATGGGGAAGGGCCGTTCCCGATTGTGCTTCTGGCCTCCGGCAATGGGGGCGAGGGGATGCCTTGGATTCGCGATGCCGTGCGCACCAAAGGCTATATCATGGACCGGTTGGTGGACGCCGGCTACGCCTGCGCTTGGCTGCGTTACCGCACCGAAGTCGAGTTGGGATATAACGATGGCGGTGGGCTGGTGCGCGATATCCGGCAGGGCCGGGAAATGTTCAATCGATCGCCCTTGGAATACGAAGACGAGATCGCGATCATCGACTTCGTCAAGACGCTTTCCTTTGTGGATGCCGACCGGGTAGGCTTGATTGGGATGAGCCATGGTGGTGAGATGGTGCTAAAGATCACCTCGGAATATCAAGGTGTTAGGGCTGCTGTTGCCAGCGAACCTGCATCGCATGAATACCTAGCACTTACTGTCGATGAGACAGCCTTTGTCGATGAGGCGACGCAGATGCGCAACATCGAGAACATGCAGATGACCGAGACCGACAAGGTCCGCCGTCGCATCGATATGGACCTCGCACAAGCGCGGATCGCCGGGATCGATACACCCATTCTGGTCACTGGACGCGACGAGGATCATTTGCAGGGCATCTTCCGCACCACCTATGATCTTCTTGTAGAGGCAGGCAAGGAAGTTGAATGGTTCAGTGTCGACCACGACTTGCATGGCTATATATATCCAATCCGTGGCAGCGACGGAGAGTACGAGCTTAACGACGTCCAGATTGCGGCGATTGACCGGACCATCGGCTGGCTGGACGGATATCTGAAGGACTAAGTCTTCGGTGCTGCGACACTCGCACGTTCGATCAATTGAACCGGAAGTACAGTTGTTGGCGGAACCTCAGCACTTGGGTCTTTCATCATTTTGACCAGAAGTTCCGCACTCAACCGACCGACCTCAAATTGTTCGACCCGAACTGTTGTCAGACCGGGAGAAATTCGGTCCAGGAAGGGCAGATCGTTAAACCCTGTGACAGAGATGTCCTTGGGACATTTCATCCCGTGTTTTTCAAGATAGTCGATTGCGCCGATCGCCAGACGGTCATTGGCACACAGAATAGCTGTGAATTTCCAGTTCGACTGGAAAAGGGTTTCAGCGCATAGCCAGCCCGCATCCTCGTCAAAACGGGTCGCGTGAACGACTGCCTGATTAGGAATCTGAAGGCCCATTTTTTTCGTCGTCCGTTCAAAAGCAAGCCGCCGCGCAACCCCTGTTGATAAGGTCTTGGGACCGGCGATATGCGCTATGTTGCGATGGCTTGCCGCGTAAAGATGATCGAGAAGCATGCGAATGCCTTCTGCATCGTCGTTCACGACACTTGGTACCGTTGCGCCTTCAATCAACCGGTTGACCGTCACGATCGGGACGTTCTCCTGAGCGACCTCGACGATGCGGGGGTCAGAGCGATGGGCTGCTGCGTCGATGATGCCATCCACTCCGCGCTCGAGCAGAACTTCGACGAGCTTGTTTTCGCGATCTATATCGTTGTCCGTGTTGACAATAATTGAGGCATAGCCCGCATTTTCCAAAATGCTTTCGACACCGCGGACGATGGGTGGAAACAACGTGTTCGTGATATCTGGAATTAGCAGCCCCACGGTCATCGTGCGACTGGTGCGCAGTCCGGAGGCAAGCCGATTGCGTCGATAGCCCATACGCTGGGCGGCATTGCGCACGCGATCGACCACTTCGTCGGTCAGAGCTTTTTTCGCTTCCGGGTCAAGGGCGCGCGATACCGTTGAGGTGTGAACACCAGTTTCGCGGGCGATGTCCTTTAATGTGACACTCTTGATCATATCAAATGCTCTAAATTCAAAGCAGCGACAGGGCAACCTTATAGATTCGTGCAATCGTTTGCGGAAAGATCTTGACCGAGCTGATGTTGCTGTCCTAGCATCATGCAATCGATTGCGCATAGTCGGCGGTCGTGCTGCACTTTTAAGGTAGATGGGGGATGAGTGTGGCTGACGCCATCAACGGTGCGCCTAATCCCGGGTCCATGTTCAGGTGCCGTAGCAGCATGTCCCAGACAGGGTATGGGCACAGAAATTTATGGTAGGAGCGAGAATGAGCAAACTGAAAATTGGCTGGGTCGGCATGGGCCGGATGGGATATCCAATGGCCGAACGGCTGGTAAAAGCCGGATATGACGTTCACGTGTGGAACCGGACCCGCTCCAAAGCAGAGCCGCTCGCGGAAAAGGGTGCAACACTCGTCGATAGCCCGCGCGATCTGGCCTCGTGTGATGTGCTGGTGACGATGGTGTCCACGGGCAAAGATGTTGAACAGGTCTATTTCGGCGAAAACGGTGTGCTGTCAGGCAGCGAAACACCTGGCATTTTCCTTGATTGTTCCTCGATTGCTGTCGAGCAATCGGCGGACCTGCGCGCGCGGTTGGCTGAGCGCGGTGCTCACTTGGTGGCATCGCCTGTCAGCGGCAATGGCAAATGCGTAAAGGCGGGCAAACTAAGCGCGGTCGCCTCTGGCCCGCGTGCTGCTTATGATCAAGTCGAAGGCATTATCGACACCATAGCCGGCAATGGTGTATCTTATGTAGGAGAGGGCGAATTGGCCCGGTTCTGCAAGATTGCACATAACGTGTTTTTGGGTGTCGTAACCCAAAATCTTGTGGAAATTACTGTGTTGGCAGAGAAGGCTGGCGTGCCGCGTCGTGCCTTCCTCGACTTCATGAATAATTCGGTGATGGGCTCGATATTTACTCGCTACAAGACCAACGCACTGGTCAACCTCGACTGGACCACAACCTTTACGCCCGAGCTATTGCGCAAGGACATGGATCTCGGTCTGGGCGCAGGACGTAGCCTTGGCGTGCCGATGCCGGTGACGGCAGCAACACGAGAGGCGCTGCAGGCTCATTTCGGTGCAGCAACGCTTCAAGATGATGCCGAGGCTTATCTTCAGAAAGATTTCTCAGCCATACTTGAGACCGTTGCACTTGTGTCAGGCCTTAAGCTGGAAAGCGAGAAATCTCCCTATCCGACCGGATTAGAGGTGCCGCAAGCGGCAGAATAAGGCGCGGGCGATTTGGTCTGCACTTCTGTCGACGAGGGAGGGTCGATCAACCATCGGGGCGGTTCACGCACCGCCAAAGTGAAGATGAAAATAGGGAGTGAGAAAATGAAACTCAGTGAATTGATTGCAACAACAGCTGTTGCATCGCTTCTGTCTACGGCCGCAGTGGCAGACATAAAAATTGGGGCGTCCTTGCCCCTGACCGGCAACTTCTCGATTGCCGGAGAAAAACACCAGCAGGGATATAACCTCTGCGTCAAGATGATCAACGACAACGGAGGCATTCTGGGCGAGCAGGTTGACCTGATCATTTCAGATAACCGATCTGATCCAGCCACAGCGATCAACCAATACGAGCGGTTCATCAACGTAGATGGGGTTGATGCTGTCTTTGGCACGTTCTCGTCGCGCCTGACATTTCCGGTCGCAAACATTCTTGCCAAAAACGGCTTTGTGCATCCGGTGCCTGCGGGTGGTGCACTACGCATTTACACCCAAGGTCATAAGAACCTGTTCTACTTCCAGCCAGATGCGGCCGAGTATGTGGGTCGTTCTCTGCAAGGACTAATCGAGGATCTGATCCCGGAAGGCGAACGCCCAAAAACGGCAGCCGTCGTCGCGGCTGACGACTTCTTTGCCAATGCGGTCGAGACAGGCTTTCTTGGAACGCAAGTGATCGACCCTGCGGATGGTAGTGTGGTCGCTGATCTTGCGCCCGGCTATCTGTCTGAAGCCGGTATCGAAGTTGTCTACACCGAGAAATGGCCGGAAGAAGGCTTCAACGACTGGCTGAACCTTGCCAATTCGATCAAAAGGTCCGGTGCTGAACTGATCGTCGTTTTGTCAGCCTCTGCCGAAGAAGCTGTGCAAATTACGCGCGCGTTTGCGACAGTGCGGGCGGAACCTAAGCTGGTTTACTACAGTCAGGGAACCCAGGCCGAATTCTATGAGGGTACTGGCGAATCGTCCGATAGCATCCTGATGCACACATCGTGGCATCCGGCCGCCCCCTATATGGGTATGCTGTCGGGCAAGGAGTTCTCTAACCAGGACTTTGTCGACGCCTTTACCGCTGAATTCGGCACGCCGCCAGACGAGGACTCGGCCATTCCATTTGCCGTTTGTCAGGGCATCGAACAAGCGATTATCGGAGCCGGTGCAGCCGATAATGCTGCCATGGGCGCATGGCTTGAGGCGCGGACGCCAGAGGATCCGGTCCGGACAGTTCTGGGTCGCTTCTCGTGGAACGATATAGGCCTGCCAGTTGATAAACCGTTCCTTATTGCGCAGTGGAACGGTGGCGAACTGCAGTTTGTCTATCCGACGGACGAGTTTTCTGAAGTCTCTGAGATGACATATCCCAAAGACGGTTTCTAAGCACTGGCGGGGTCCGGGCCGCGTGTGCCCGGACCCCGCAACACGTCCGAAATTTGGAAATACGACATGCTTGAGGTTAAAGGCCTGTGCAAATATTTCGGCGGCATTCGAGCCGTCGACGACTGCTCATTTAAAGTGGAAGCCGGAAAAATTACAGCACTGATCGGTCCAAACGGCGCGGGTAAGACAACTGCATTTAACTGCATCAGTCGAACGATGATTCCGACCAAAGGCGAAGTTTGGCTGGATGGCGAGCGCATCGATGGCCTGCGCCCGCACAAGATCACCGCGCGCGGGTTGTCCCGGACATTTCAAATCTCGCGGAATTTGGCCGATATGACAGTGCTTGAAAACGTGATCTGCCAATCCAAGATCTCAGGCTGGCGCGACATGATGAAGCCCGCGATGAGCGCGGCCGAAATCGACAAGGCACTCGGCATTCTCGACTTTCTTGGCATCACAAGAATTGCAAATGAAGACGGATCGAACCTGAGTTTCGGTCAGAAGAAACTGATGGACCTCGCAGCGCTTTTGATGAGCGATCCAAAGATCATCCTGCTTGATGAGCCCGCTGGCGGCGTGAATCCGACCCTGTTGGAAGAAATCATTGGCCACATCCGAGAGCTGAACGAACAGGGTTTGACGGTGCTGATCGTCGAACACAACATGGAGCTGATCATGCGCCTGTCGCACCGGGTTGTTGTGATGGCCCAAGGTTGCGTGATTGCTAATGGCACCCCTGAAGTTGTGCGCGAGGACCCGCAGGTTCTTGAAGCATATCTTGGCGGCGAAGTGGAGGAGCCAGCGTGACAGAACTTCTTGAAGTTGACGGCATTACCGCTGGTTACGGCGACGGGCCGGCGATCCTTGTTGGCACAACGCTTTCGGTCCAGCCCGGCAAAGTGCACTGTATTATTGGACCCAACGGCGCGGGAAAGTCGACGCTGCTGAAGGCCATTGTCGGCATGCTAAAGGTCCGTCAGGGCGACGTGCGCTTCAACGGTGAAAGCATCGTCGGTCTGCGCCCAGACCAGGTCCTGCGTAAGGGCATCTGTTTGGTGCCCCAGGAACGGGCTCTTTTTCCCAAAATGACTGTGCGTGAAAACTTGCGGATGGGTGGCTATTCCTTGGCCGACAAGTCTGACCTTGAACGGCGGATCGACAGGATCGAAGAGCAGTTCCCGATCCTCAAAGAGCGCCGCGATCAACATGCGGGCACGATGTCGGGTGGTCAGCAACAGACACTTGCCATGGCACGCACGATGATCCTGAAACCGCAGATCGTGATGCTGGACGAGCCGTCCTTGGGGCTGGCGCCGAAGATCGTCGCAGAGGTTTTTGAAATCATGCGGGCGATGGCCGCAGATGGGATTACGATCCTGCTGGTCGAACAGAATGCGCTGATGGGACTCAAGCATGCCGACTGGGGCGTTGTCCTCGATCTGGGGCGCACGCTGTTTGAAGGTCCGGCAAAAGAGGTCTTGGCCGACCCCCGTATTCAGGAGCTTTATCTTGGCGGGAAGAGAGCAGCGTAATGGCCGATATTCTGCAAATTCTCATCCTCGGTTTGGCACTCGGCGGCGTTTATGCGCTGATGGGATCGGGGCTGAGCCTTGTGTTCGGGGTCATGCGGATCGTGAACCTCGCTCATCCTTCGCTGATCATGGTCGGGGCTTATGTCGCCTACTGGGCGTTCAAGCTTTATGGCGTTGATCCAATGATCTCGCTGCCGATAGCGACCGTGATCCTTGGAGCAATTGGTGTGTTGCTTTACAAGCTGATCTTTGAGCGCGAAGCCCGTTCGGCCAAGTATTCAGAGATGACGGTGCTGCTAACCTTTGCGCTGGCTATGGTGGTTGAAGGCGCGCTGGGGACAGCCTTCACCAATACGCAGCGGGTGACCTCGCCGGGCTATGCCACAGACGCTTTCTTTATCGCCGACATATTTATCCCCAAGGGTCAGCTTTATGCTGGGATCGTGTCGCTGACACTAATCACCTTTCTTGCGCTATTCATGAAGTACTCGCGTTTTGGCAATGCCATCCGCGCTACCACTCAAAACCGTGAGGCGGCAGAGCTTTTGGGCGTGAACGTCAACCTTGTCGGCCTCGTCAGTTTTGCCATCGGAATCGCCTTGGCGGGGGCGGCAGGCGCGCTTGTGTCCTTCATCCTGTCGTTCTTTCCCGCCAAGCACTGGGAGTGGATCGCGATCCTGATGTCACTGGTTGTCCTCGGAGGGATGGGCTCGATCCTTGGGACGGTTCTGGCCGCCTATATCCTATCGGTCGTGGCGGCTTTCGTGGGCTTTTACTTTGGCGCCACGTGGTCGACGCTGACGTTCTTTGTGGCGCTCTTTGTTGTGTTGTTGGTCCGACCCCAAGGGCTCTTTGGCGAAAAGCCGGAGCTTGCATAATGACAACCCTTGAAACTGGCGACATCCTTAAAGCACGTAAAACCTACAACGATGGACTTGCATCCTCGATCGAGAAACGGCGCGCCACATGGTTTCCCATTGGGCTTATGGTCGTGCTTATGGCGCTGCCTGCGCTCCAGTTTGTCGGCAATTACAATTACGTCATTCACCTGGTGCTCTATACCGCATGCTATGTCGTCATGGCCTCGGGATGGAATATCCTTGGTGGGTTCACCGGCTATATCTCCCTAGGGCACAACGTGTTTTTTGCCATCGGTGGCTATTTCGCCGGAATGATCTTTGCCCGCTACGGTGTATCAACGATCATTCTGGCGCCAATTGCCGGGCTTGTGGCGGCCATGGCCGGCTATGCCATTGGCCTAATCACTCTGCGGGTGAGAGGCCCTTCTTTTATCATCTCATCACTGGCGCTAGTGATGATTTTCCGAATTTTCTTTGAAAACTGGGAATTCGTCGGCGGTGCTGCGGGTGTCTCGTTGAAAGCAAACAGCCTGTCGGTAGTCTGGGCAAAACTGCCCTATTATTATGCCTTCGTGATCATGGCCGCCTTCGCCGTCTGGGTCTCCTACAAGATCAAGCACTCTAAATTTGGCCTTGGCCTGCGCGCAATTTCCAAAGACGAGATTAAGGCCGAAAGCGCGGGTATTGATACCCGCACCTACAAAGTCTTGGCGTTTGCGATTTCGGCATTTTTCGTCGGCATGGCCGGGGCCGTCTGGGGCGAATATCTGACCTATATCCGGCCCAACATATTTCTGGTGATCCTGATTTCGGTCAACATGGTCTTGATGTGCATTCTGGGCGGCAAGGGCACCATTGCGGGGCCGGTTGTCGGGGCGATCCTGATTGTTGCCTTCAACGAATTGTTTGTCGCGACGCTTGGTGCGTCCGAGATCAACATTCTTGCCACCGGGTTGATCATGATGATCTCGCTGATGTTCTTTCCGCTCGGCATCGTTGGCAGTCTTGCACAGCACAACAAGCTGCCGCGCATATTGAATTGGGACTGACCTGATGGCTGACTTTGTCCTTTACAATGCGCCACAATCAACCTGCAGCCAGCGGGTTCGCTACGCCCTTCATGCCAAAGGGTTGGCGTTTGAAGAGCACAAGCTTGACCTTTTTTCTGGCGACCAGTTAAAGCCAGAGTATCTGGCGATCAATCCCAATGGGGTCGTGCCAGCACTGGTCCACAAGGGTGTCCCGGTGATCGACAGCGCGGTGATCCTGGAGTTTATCGAAGACATCTGTCCTAACCCAGCGTCGATGCGTCCGAGCGATCCGCATGAGGTCGCAAGACTGCGCGCGATGATGCGGTTTGTCGACGAGGTGCCAACTCCGGCGGTGCGCGTGCCCTCTTATAACCTTGCTTTCCTGCCGCACTTTCAGGCGATGTCCGAGGATGAGTTTCAGGCGCTTTGCGACAGCAAACCGTTGCGGCGCGAGTTCCTGATGCGGATGGGGCGCACTGGCTTTCCGCAAACCGATATGGACGAGGCGATGGGTCGACTTCGCCGAGGGATTGAACGGATGGCGGACTGGCTGACAGAGAGTGGTGGCCCGTGGATCATGGGCCAGCGGATCAGCCTTGTGGATCTTGCCATCATGCCCGTCATCGTGCGGATGGGCGACATTCTTCTTAGCAACGTCTGGGACAAACACACCGAAATTCAGGCCTGGCTTGACCGCTTGCGGCAAACGCCGGAATTCCAAGCGACCTACTATCATGGCGCTCTTTTGACCGAGAAGTATCCGCATCTTGCGCGACTTCATGAGGAAAGCAGGACCGCATCGTGAACCCCTTTCCCTACATGGCCGCCGCCATCCTTCTTGGCGCGCTGGTGACAATCCAACCGCTGCTGAACGCCATTCTGGCCCGCTCAATCGGCAGCCCCTATGGCGCTACGACGGTGGCCATTTTCTTAGCTTTCTTGTGCGGCTTTGCATTCATCACACTGCGCGGCAATGGCGGCGAGATCAGCGTGCGAACCCTGACTGCCGTGCCTTGGTGGGTCTATCTGACCAGCGTGATCGGCGTTCTTTACGTGGCGGGCGGTGTGGTGATTGCTCCCGTTACTGGGGCGTTCCTGTTCTTTGTCTGCGTCATCGGTGGCCAGTTGATCGGGTCGGCCGTCATGGACCACATGGGCGCCTTTGGCCTGCCTGTCCGCGAAATTTCGATACAGCGTCTGTTGGGACTGGCCCTTGTCCTTGGCGGTGCAATTGTAGTGAGCAAAGGATGATGACAGACATGAGCCAAACCACCGCTATGGAGCCGCCGGCCCGAACACGAGACGGCATCGTATCGGCGAGTGAGACTGGGATGGTTTTTCCCGGTCCGGTCGTCGCTCTTGAAGATGCCAGTTTCCATGTGAAACGCGGTGAATTCGTCTCACTCATCGGTCCGTCGGGGTGTGGCAAGTCAACGCTGCTGCGACTGGTATCTGGACTGATCAAACCGACGGCCGGGCGACTCAACGTCTTTGGCACGCCGGTCGATGGCCCGCGGGCAGAGATTGGGATGATGTTTCAGAAACCCACGCTACTGGACTGGAAATCGGTTTTTGACAATGTCCTGCTGCCGATTACGTTGGCGGGGACAGTTACTAAAGCGGACCAGACGCGGGCGATTGATCTGATCCACCTTGTGGGTTTGAAGGGGTTTGAATTCTCGTATCCGCGCCAGCTTTCGGGGGGCATGCAGCAACGTGTTGCCCTTGCGCGGCTCCTTACTTCGGGTGCGGAACTGTTGTTGCTGGATGAGCCGTTCGGGGCGCTGGATGAATTCACCCGCGAACGATTGAACCTCGAACTTATGCGCATCCAAAGCGATCTTGATGCGACGATCTTGTTTGTGACCCACAACATTCAAGAGGCCGTGTTCCTCGCCGATCGGGTTTTTGTCATGACACCGCGCCCGGGTCGGTTGGCCGCGACAATCGATGTGCCGCTGCCCCGACCTCGCACTATCGAGATGACAAAATCGCCCGAATACAACGACCTTGTTTTTAACATCCGCGATACGCTGGGAGGCTTCATATGAGCGAGCACGCAACGAATATACCGAGTGCGTCAGCGCCCCGTTCGATCCCGGTTTGGGCACAGCACCTCATCGTCTTTGTGGTCTTCATCAGCGTATGGGAATTGGCCGTACGCAATGAATGGGTCTCCCGGTTGATCCTGCCGTCGCCCTTTGATGTGGTCTTCGCCTGGTGGGATCTTGCGATCGTCAAGGCGCTGATCTGGAAGCATTTCTTCGTGACGCTAACAGAAGTCGTCGTTGGCTTTTTGCTGGGAGCAGGATTTGGTCTGTCCATCGCGATCCTAAGTGCAATGAACAAGACATTCCGGCGTCTGATCTCGCCCTATATGGTGGCTCTGCAAGTCACGCCCCGGATCGCAGTTGCTCCCATCATTGTGGCGTGGCTGGGCTTCAATATGGAGCCCAAGATCGCCATCGCTGCCATCATCTGCTTCTTTCCAATCTTCATCAATTCCCTCACCGGACTGATGCAGGTTGATGACGAGCGGCTGGAAATGTTCGAGTCGATGCGCGCCTCGCGGTGGCAGATCTTTCGCCATCTGCAATTGCCCGGCGCGATGCCGGTCATAATGGCAGGTTTCAAGACGGGAATATCGTTGGCCTTGATCGGCGCAATCGTGGGCGAATTCGTATCCGCCAGCGTAGGGATCGGAGTTTTGATCCAACGATTCTCGTTCCAGCTTCTTTTGCCAGAAGCCTTTGCGTGCCTCATCATGCTGACGGGCATGGGCCTGTTGCTATATGGCACGGCCACATTCGCCGACCGCCGCGTCATCTTTTGGAAAGACGATAATCTGGTGACCAAGAGTGCGCATCGCTTGCGGGCGAAACATGCCGATCTGCTCAAAGAATGAGCAGCAGAAGATTCAACTAGAAACCAATTCAAACAACGAAAACCAACCAAGGGAGAACACCATGAAATTGAGAATTGCAGCCGCTCTGCTAGCCGCCGCCGTTAGTGCCGCGCCTGTCGCGGCACAGGATTTAAAAGAGATCAATGTGCTCACACCTCTGCCGCGCCACACCGCGTGGTATCCGCTGCTTGTGGGTGAAGCGCTTGGATATTTTGCCGAGGAAGGCGTGTCCGTCACACTGATCGATGGTGGGGACCTGCCAGCAACGGCATTTTTAGAGAACGGGCAGGTGGATCTTGCCTCGCTTGATCCTTCAGAAGTTATTCTGGCGCATGAACGCGGTTTTGATTTTGACGTCGTCTATGAGGTCATGCATGGCGCTGTCGAAGGCGTCTTTGTGCTTGAGGACAATCCGGTAACATCGCTGGCTGACCTTAGCGGTACAACCATTGGCATTGTTGGCGAAAGCGACCGGGGTTTGCTGCTCTCAGCACTTGGTCACGCAGGTCTTTCCGAAAGCGACGTGACCATTGCTGTGCTTGGCGAAAGTGCGCCGCTGCTGGCCAACTCGCTACAGAATGGACAGGTTTCGGCCATTGTCGGTGCGATTTCCGATTTCGTCGCCCTGACGTCGCAGGGTGTGACAACTAAAAACCTGTTGCCATCAGAGATGAGTGAGCAACCCGCCAACAACTACGCCATGCGCCATGATGCGATCGGCGGCGAAAACGATGCGCTGGTCGAAGGGTTCCTGCGCGGTTGGGCCAAGGGTGCTGCCGCTGGCCTAGTTGACCTTGATGTCACCCGGGCGATGGCGATGAAAGCGGATCCGGAGAACTGGGTCAACGAAGAGCTTGGCACGATCTTTTTGCAAGCTGCTCAAGGGCTTCACACCCCAGATGGCGACACCTACGGCGATCTTCGGGCCGATATCTGGGAAGCCGTTATCGCTGAAATGACCGAAGTTGGCATGATCAATGGCGACGTCCCCACCGGGGAAATCCTTAATCCTGTCTATATCGAACGGGTCAACAACTTTGAACAGTCAGACATCGAAGCTGACGTCGCGGCCTGGAAGGCCGACAACATGTAATTGGGCTGGGGCGCGGCGTTTGTCGCGCCCCGACCAATCAGGAGATTCAAGATGACTGACACCCCCGCGAAACCCGATGCGCGCGTTGCAGCGGCGACGGCACATTGGTCCCACCGGTTTTTGTCAAATGGCATTCAGCTGGCGGATTTTCAGGACGTGACCAGCAGCATCACAAGTTGGGACGACTGGTGCTCCGCCTGGGTTGCAAAAGGCGACGTGCATCATGCGCTTGGACGCGAAAGTGAAGCCGCCGATCTTGCCTTGAGTGCGGGTGAACATTTCACCGCCGCTGGTATCTGTTATCATTTTGGCAAGTTTCTCTTCGTCCATGATGTTGCGCAAATGCGCGCGGCTCACGACAAAGCGGTTGAACGCCGCAATCGAGCATTGCCTCTGCTTGACCCGCCGGGCGAACGCGTCGCAATCCCGTGGAATGGGGACACGCTATTCGGCAACCTGCGCAAACCGAGCGGCGTGCCCAGCCCACCTGTCGTTGTGATGATTATGGGATTGGATTCGACCAAGGAAGAGATGCACACTAACGAAGCGGTGTTTCTCGCCCGTGGCATGGCAACGCTCGCCTTCGACGGGCCGGGGCAAGGCGAAGCAGAATATGACCATGCAATCCTGCCAGAATATGAAGGCCCTGTCGGCGCGGTGATCGGCTACCTTGAAACCCGAAACGATGTTGATGCAGAGCGGGTCGGCCTTTGGGGCGTCAGCTTGGGTGGCTATTACGCCCCTAGGGCCGCAGCGTTCGAACCACGCGCGCGCGCCTGCATCTCTTTGACCGGGCCATTCGATTTTGCCGAGGCATTCGACCGGGCCCCAGCTTTAACGCGCGAAGCCGTTATCGCCCGCACCAAGTCTGCGGATGCCGAGGCTGCTCGAAAGATAGCCGAGCGTATGTCGCTGATCGACGTGGCAGGCCAGATCACCTGTCCGATTTATATCGTTGGGGGAAAACTTGACCGTGTGATCCCGCCCGAACATGCCGAACGGCTGGCCACAGCCGTCTCTGGGCCGGTCGTGCTGAACATGGTTGAAGACGGCGGCCACGTGGCAAACAATCGCCCCTACAAGTACAGGACACAGGCCGCTGATTGGATGGCCGCTCATCTTTCGGCATAGTGCCAATCGCGGACCCCAAAGCTATAGCTCCGGCATATGGCGTCACCGAATACACACTGCCTCCTTGCGTGCCATTGGGCAGCCCGATTCCTCCGGTTGGCGGATATGCTTTGGCTATTCCATCAAACGTTGCCCCGGATAGAATTAGTCCAATTTGGACAGCTCTGACATCGCTGAGCTCTACACACGCGACAAAACTCGATATTGAGAATGGGAGCCTAGTCAGCCTGCGTTTCAGCGTCAGCATGCAGCCCGAAGTAAAAACATATCGCCGTAGATATCCATTGTGGATGAAATGGCGCATGAACGGTCTATGCGAACGATTGCACAGCGTCGAGAACTGTTTAGAATGAAGTCTTGCAGAGACGCCTATTCAGTCGGATCTGACTATACCATTTTTCTGTAATGTGCGCAAATCGCGTACCCCTAATGAAAGGCAAACTCATGTCAGATCATCCAGGAAATGCGCTTATGCCCAACCTGCTTACCCCGCAGGACATCGAGCCCAACTGGCGTTGGGAAGGGAAGATCCCTGCTTGGGGTCATACTGCAGTTGATTTTGAAAAGCGCGTCGATCATGACCGCCTGCGGCGCTACCGCTTGGGCCGGACACGCCAAGCCCTCAAGAACAGTGATTGCGGTACGCTTTTGCTTTTTGATGTGAATAACATCCGCTACGTATCCGCTACGAAAATTGGTGAATGGGAACGCGACAAAATGTGTCGCTTCTGCCTGCTGACGGGCGATGATGCCCCTTATGTCTGGGACTTCGGCTCG
>Ga0075467_10000528_pt1 | contig 30474 bp, 35 predicted proteins | sample DEB08_DNA_9_FD_75067 | JGI IMG/M metagenome (GOLD analysis project Ga0075467, IMG submission 75067) | Aqueous microbial communities from the Delaware River and Bay under freshwater to marine salinity gradient to study organic matter... | ecosystem: Environmental > Aquatic > Marine > Coastal ... | reverse complement strand
CGGCAGAGCCAGCCGATGATCGGCCAGTTGCCAATCTCTTCCTTCGAAACAAAGGCAGTGCCGCTATGTCCGCCCAGGATTGCAATATCCACCCAGGACAGATGATTGGAGATGAAGAACACGTCGCGCTTGATCGGCGTGCCGACAATCTTCACGCGCGCGCCGCAGGCAAAGGCAGCGATCTTGAGAAATGTTCGTGGCCAGGGATTGGACAGGCGCAGCAACCGCCAGATATAATAGAATGGCACGCAGAGAAACAATGCCGTGAACAGCAAGGTCATGCGCAGTGCAAATCTCAGATAACCCATTGAAGTTGCTCCGCCCCATAACCGATATGCCATTGGCTGGATGTCACAAGGTCGTGCATCCGGATCGGGATTGGGTACATTAGCTTTTTCTGGCGAGAGATACGCCATAAAGCTCCATGCGGTGGTCAACCAGCCGGTAGCCCAGCTTCTCGGCAATCTGCTTCTGCAGAGCTTCCAGTTCCGGATCGACAAATTCAATGACGCGACCGGTTTCCACATCGATCAGATGATCATGGTGGGCCTCGGGAACGGCCTCATAACGGGCACGTCCGTCTCCGAAATCATGGCGGTCCAATATCCCGGCTTCTTCGAACAGCCGAACCGTCCGGTAGACGGTCGCAATCGAGATGCGGGGATCCACCGCTGCCGCCCGTTCGTGCAGGGTTTCCACATCGGGGTGATCCTCGGCATCGGAAATGACACGCGCAATCACCCGACGCTGGTCGGTGATACGGAGTCCTTTTTCCGCACATAATGCTTCAAGATCAATTTTTTGCGGCATGTAGCCCTTCCGTTACATTGACGAGGACTCTATGCGGCGAGCCGAATATTGCAAAGGGAAAATTGCGGCGGGGACGCCGCAATTTTCTCAATCCCGTGCAAAAGAGGGCAATCTATTTCTTTTTGCCCTTTTTCTTGCCGAGGCCGATCGCCTTGGCAAGCTGCCGGCGCTTTTCCGCATAATTGGGCGCAACCATCGGATAGTCGTTCGGCAGGCCCCATTTGGCGCGATAATCTTCTGGCGTCATGCCATAGTGAGTCATCAGGTGACGTTTCAGCATCTTCAGCTTCTTGCCATCTTCAAGGCAGACGACATAGTCCGGCTTGATCGATGCCTTGATCGGCACGGCAGGATCAGGTCGCGCCTGTTCTGCCGCTTTGCCCGAAAGGCTCGCGAGTGCTCCATGAACACTGCTAATGATGAGCGGCAAATCAGATACCGCAACGCTGTTGTTGCTCACATGCGCGGCAACAATGTCTGAAGTGAGCGTAATCAACGTCTCATTCAGAGCAATTTCTTCCTCTGTCATATTCTTTTACCTTTGTGCGACCATTATTATTATGTTGCATATTTTGCGCAGTGGTAATTACACGAAAGATCACAAGCTGCAACAGTCAAACTGACTAGCGACTAGCCTAAATGGTCAATGTGGCTTTGTAAGTAACTGCATCAAACTTTTCCATGTTCTGGCCAGTATAATAGGCCTTGCGCAGTCCAATCCGCTGGAATCCGAACTTTCTATATAGATTTTCCGCCGGATTATCGGCCCTCATCTCGAGGAAAACAGAGACGACCTGATGGTTTTTGGCAGCTTGCAGCATCTGTTCGAGCAACAGAAATCCGACGCCCTGGCCCTGATATTCCGGAGCGACCGCAATCATGAGCAATTCTTCCTCATCGGCGGCCTGACGACTGATGACAAAACCGCAGATAATGGCGTTCCGTGTCGCAATCAGCAGCTTGGCACTGGGCATCGAAAGCATCGAGCGGCACTGATGGTAGTTCCATCCTTCGCCATAAGTCTTGGGAAATGCGTGTTCCATGACCAGCATCACGGCATCCAGATCGGTCAGGTCACCGCGCCTTATGTTGACCGCATCCCGGCCATCATTGTCCGACGGGCGTTGGCGACTGGCCATCGCTCAGGAGGATTTCGCTGGCTGGGCATCTGGCGCGCGCCCGTAGATGGGTTTGGGAGGCAGTTTTTTCATTGCGCTGTCTACTAAAGAGATATGTGCCGCATTTGGCAATATCGGAAAGTGAATCTGGGCCCCTGCAATTGCCGCGAGTTCCGCTGCGGCGGATCCGGCAATGGCATCGGACCGCACCCGGCTCGCCGCTTGTTCCGGCGTCAGCGAGGCAAGGGCGTCCAGGGGCTCGCCGCTCGCGGAAAAATTCTGCAGAAAATATTCGCCATGGCCAGCGAGCATGGCCACGCAGACCGGGCGCGATATGTCCAGCAGCTTCCGGGCCTGCGCCGCAACCAGCGCCAGGCAGCTATACCCCTGGATTTCTGCATCCCAGGCCAGGGCCAGGGCCTTGGCGGCGGAAATGCCGATGCGCACACCGGTAAAGCTGCCGGGGCCGCAATTGACCAGGATCCGGTCGGCTTTGCCGCGATCGGGTAGCCCTGCAATCGCCGGAATCAGTTTTTCCGCATGGCCGCGACCAATTTCGGCATAGTCGGCAGCAATCAGGGCGCCGTCCTCGAACAGCGCGACAGAACATGCAATGCTGGCGGTGTCGATCGCAAGAAGGCGCTCGCCCATCAACCGGTCAGATCAGGCTGTTGAATTTGTCAAATTCCGGGCGAGGGCTGCGATCAAAAATGGTCGTCGGATCGCCATAGCCCAGCGTCGAGATGAAATTGGATTTCACATGCGGCTGGTCGCCGAAAAACTCCTGGTCGACGGCATCATTGTCAAAGCCGGACATCGGCCCCGTGTCGAGACCGAGCGCACGGGCCGCCAGAATGAAATAGGCACCCTGCAGCGAGCTGTTCCGCATGGCATGGACTTTCCGCGCCTCGGCATCGCCGGCGAACCAGCTTTTTGCGTCTGCGTGGGGGAAGAGTTCCGGCAGATGTTCGTGAAAATCCTGATCCATGCCGATGATGACGGCAACCGGTGCATTGCGGATCTTGTCCTGATTGCCTTCGGACGACAGGTCGGCGAGCCGATCGCGCGACTCCTGACTGTGGCACCAGATGAGTCGTGCCGGCAGCATGTTGGCGCTGGTCGGGCCCATTTTCATCAGATTCCATATCGCGTGGAGCTGGTCCACCGATACTGGCTTGTCGTGATAGCCGTTATAGGTGCGTGCCTCGAAAAACAGCTGATCGAGCGCCGCCTGATCCAGTGGTGAATGCATTGATCTGCCCTTGTATTTGGAATGCTTATGCGGCCCGGACTTCGGTGACCTCGGGAACATAATGTTTCAGAAGAGACTCGATGCCATGTTTCAGCGTCGCGGTGGATGACGGGCATCCGGCGCAGGCGCCCTGCATTTTCAGGAATACTGTGCCCTTGTTGAAGCCGCGATAGATGATGTCGCCACCGTCATTGGCAACCGCCGGGCGGACCCTGGTTTCGATCAGTTCCTTGATCTGGGCGACGATGTCGGCATCTTCCGGATCGTCATGCACTTCCTCTTCGGGCGGTACGACAATTTCCCCGGCGCTGCCCGGCTTGAACAGCGGCAGTCCGGCCGAGAAATGGTCGAGCAGGATGCTCAGCACCTGCGGTTTCTGGTCGCTCCAGTCGGCACCGGGTCCGCAGGTTACCGAGATGAAATCCGAACCGAAGAAAACACCGGTGACATCGCCAAGCGTGAACAAGGCTTCTGCCAGCGGAGATATCTCGGCATCTTCCGGCGACGCAAAATCGCGGGTCCCGTCGGACATGACCGGCTGCCCGAGCAGGAATTTCAGGGTCGAGGGGTTTGGTGTTTTTTCGGTTTCAATCAGCATGACTGTTATCTGGCGATTATAATTGGTTCGATCAAGGCCTAAACACATATCGTGGTGGCGCGAGCCCAGAATGTCGGAATATTCACTGGTCAGTCAGATTGGGCCTGCTTATATCCGCGTTATGCAATCAACCACCTCCCGTATCGCCCGCTTCCTGTCCATTTTTCTGCTGCTTTGCGGCCTGCTGGCGATGCCGGGCATGGCCGTTGCGCAGGGAGCGCAGAGCGACGAGTCCCTCCCTTGGCTCTACAAGAACAGCGATGTCCCGGTCGACAAGAGCTGGACCTTTGGCGAACTGGACAACGGCATGCGCTATGCGGTCAAGCATAATGGCGTCCCCCCGGGGCAGGTATCGATCCGGTTGCGGATTGATGTCGGCTCGTTGATGGAGACCGCGGAAGAACAGGGATTTGCCCATTTCATGGAGCATCTGACCTTTCGCGGTTCGACTCATGTGCCGGACGGCGAAGCCAAGCGTGTCTGGCAGCGACTGGGCGCGACATTCGGCAGCGACAGCAATGCCGAAACCACCCCGACGCAGACCGTCTACAAGCTGGACCTTCCCAATGCCAACAGGGACAGTCTCGACGAAAGTCTGAAAATTCTGTCGGGCATGGTGCAGTCGCCGGGCCTCAGCATAACGGCGGTTAACGCGGAGCGTCCGGTGGTATTGGCGGAATTGCGCGAGCGCGCGGGTCCCCAGTCAACCGTGCAAAATGCGACGCGGGAATTATTCTTCGCCGGCCAGCGCCTCGCCAATCGCGCCCCGATCGGCACGCCGGAAACGTTGAGCGCGGCGACACCGCAGATGCTGCAACTGTTCCACCAGCGCTGGTATCGTCCGGAGCAAACGGTCATCGTCATCGCCGGCGACGGGGATCCGGCCATGTTCGAGGAGCTGCTGAACAAGCATTTTTCCCGATGGCAGGGCAAGGGCGAAGCTGGCACCATTCCGGACTTCGGACAACCGCAGGATATTGCCGATATCAGCCGGGTCATAATAGAACCCACATTGCCCCGGTTCATTTCGATGGTCATCGCCCGGCCCTGGGAACAGGTCGAGGATACCATCGCCTACAATCAGCAAATATTGATCGACCTGCTGGCGCTGCAGCTGATCAACCGCCGCCTGGAGGCGCGGGCAAGGGCCGGAGGCAGCTATTTGCAGGCCAGCGTTGGTCAGGATGACGTTAGCCGATCGATCGACGGTACTTTTGTCAATATCATCCCGCTGGGCGACGACTGGGAGGCTGCGCTCAAGGATGTGCGGGGAGTGATCGCCGACGCTACTTCCGTTGCACCTTCGGAACAGGATATTGCCCGCGAACTGGCTGAATTTGATGCCGCACTGGCGATCGGCGTGGAAAGCTACCAGACCGAAGCCGCGCGGAAGCAGGCCGATGACATCATCCATGCCGTCGACATTCGGGAAACCATTGCAACGCCGAAGGTGGCGCTGGATGTCTTTCGCGCGATGCGGGATCAATATACGCCGGAACGACTGCTCGATTCGACCCGCAAGTTATTTTCCGGCGTCTCCACCCGTGCCCTGCTGGCATCTCCCGATGACATCGGCAACGGCAAGGTCAGACTGGCCCAGGCGTTGCGACGCAGCGTCGATGCGGCCAGCGATGTTCGCGTGACCCAATCCGACATCGGCTTTGAGTCGCTGAACAGGATCGGGAAAAAGGGGGCGATCAAGTCGTCCCGGAAGATCGAACGGTTTGACATGGAGCAACTGGAACTTGCCAACGGTGTCAGGGTCCTGCTTTTCCCCAACGCGGCGGAGCGCAACAAAATCATGGTCAATGCCCGTTTCGGCCATGGCTATAGTGGTCTTTCTTCTGATCAGGAGACCCTTGCATGGTCTGGCGCGCTGGCATTGATCGCCAGCGGGGTCGGCGATCTCGGGCAGGAGGAACTCGACAAGATCACCACCGGACGGCGGATCGGATTGAGTTTCGATATCGATAATGACGCCTTCGAGATCAGCGCCGATACCAGACCGGCTGATCTGGGAGACCAACTGCACCTGATCGCGGCGAAGCTGGCCTTTCCCCGCTGGGATGTCGCACCGGTGGTCCGCAGCAAGGCCGCCGCCCTGATCGGCTATGACAGTTTTTCGGCTTCTCCGCAGGCCGTGCTGGAACGCGATCTGGAATGGCTTGTCCGCGGCAAGGACCCGCGCTGGAAGACCCCTGACAAGGAGGATTTCGATCAGTTGACGGCCGAGAATTTCAAGCAATTCTGGAAGCCGATCCTCGCCAGCGGCCCAGTCGAGCTGATGCTGTTCGGTGATTTTGACCGGGACCAGGCGGTGGAGGCAATCCTCAAGACCTTTGGCGCCCTGAAAAGGCGCGAGCCGCAGGCGATTGCGCCCGGTGCCAAATCTCCGCATTTTCCGGCACCGCAGGCCGGTCCGGAAATCCTGGTTCACAAGGGCGACAAGGAACAGGCCGCGGCGATGATTGCCTGGCCGACCGGTGGCGGGCTGGAAAATGTCAGGGAAAGTCGCAAGCTGGAAGTACTGGTATCGATATTCAATGATCGTCTGTTCGAAATTCTTCGCTCGCAGCAGGGGGCCAGCTATAGTCCGCAGGTCGTGAACAGCTGGCCGGTCGAGTTTGAATCGGGCGGCTATATCGGGGCGCAGAGCCAGCTGACGCCGGACAATATCGACAGGTTCTACAATGTCGTGGAACTGATTGCCAGGGATCTGCGCGAGAAACCGGTCAGTGCGGATGAATTGCAGCGGGTGGTGGAACCCCTGCGCCAGTTGATCGCTCGCGCCAGCAGCGGCAACAGTTTCTGGATGAGCCAGCTGGAAGGCGCGACGTTCAATCCGCAGAAATTTGTCGCCCTGCAAAGTCTGCTCAGCGACTATACCGTGATCACGCCCGAGGAGGTGCAGGCGCTGGCCGTCAAATATCTTGACGACAAGAAGAAGTGGAAACTGGTCGTTTTGCCGGAATCGCAGCATGTCGCGGCCAATGACAATGATCCCGTGGCACCGCCATCCCAAGCCGCTGTCAGCAACTAGATCGAATCCACCAGCGCCAGTATCTGATCGTTGGTGGGGCGTTTCTTGTAATCTCCGGACACCGATTTGGCGATGATCTTTCCGTTCTTGTCGATCACGAAAACGGAAGCATAGGGAACGCCAACCGCGCGACCGTCGGTATATTGCGGATCGCGCAGTCCAAAGGCATCGATCACCGCCGATGGCTGGTCGGACAGCATGTCATATTGCAGCATCTGGTTCTTCGAGAAACGGTCCTGCTTGTCCGGGCTGTCATAGCTGAGGCCATAGAGGCTATAGCCACGCTCCTTAAGGTCGCCGACGATCGCATTGATCGATTTCAATTGCGTCTGGCAATAGGGACACCATTCGACAGACCGCGTGAAGACGATCAGGGCGGGGCCTTTTTCCAGAATCTCGCCCAATGTGGTTTCACGGCCATTGGCCAGCAAGCTGGCGTCCAGGGGGACCTGATCCCCTACGGCGAGCCCGGAATCAATGCTTTCTGCTTCGGTGATCGGGGCAACCATAGTTTTCGGTTTGCTGGTCGTCTGGTCGGTGCCGGCGTCGGAAGCGGGTTCCGAGCAGGCGGGAAGGGCGGCCAGTGCAAGGCCAGACAGCAACAAGACGGTTCGTTTCATGATATGATCCATACAGCTATTCCTGCAATAGTTCGCCGGTCACCGATATCCGGTTACAGGCCTGGCCCATTTCCCGTCGAAAAAGGCACCCATTACGACCGTCGAACCTGTTCGAACGCCGCTTTTTCCATCACAATACATATTTGGATAGGTCGGTATCCTTGGCGACATCCGATAGCTGCTTTTCGACATAGGCTTCGTCGATGCTGATTTCCTCGCCGGCCCGGTCCTCTGCGGTGAAGCTGATGTCCTCGAGCAGCTTCTCCATCACCGTCTGGAGCCGGCGCGCGCCGATATTCTCGACGGTTTCGTTGACGTTGGCTGCGATTTCGGCGAGCTTCTTGATGGCACCCTCGGTGATCTTGATCTTGACGTCTTCGGTGCCGAGAAGCGCGATATATTGTTCCGGCAGATTGGCCTTGGTTTCGGTCAATATCCGGACGAAATCGGCTTCGGTCAGGGCCCGCAGCTCCACCCGGATCGGCAAGCGGCCCTGCAGTTCGGGCAACATGTCGCTGGGCTTGGATATCGAAAACGCGCCGGAGGCGAGGAACAGGATATGATCCGTTTTCATCGGACCATATTTGGTCGCGACCGTCGTCCCTTCGATCAGCGGCAGCAGATCCCGCTGCACGCCCTCGCGGCTGACCGATCCGCCGCGCACATCGCTCACCGCGATCTTGTCTATTTCATCAAGGAAGACAATGCCGTTGGATTCGGCATCGCTAAGGGCGGCGCGCGATATGTCCTCATCGTCAAGCCGCTTGTCGGATTCTTCTTCGACCAGCTTGTCCCAGGCATCTGCAACCCGCATTTTCCGGCGTTTCAGACGGCTCTGGTTGAAGGCCTTGCCCATCATGTCGGACAGGTTGATCATGCCAATCTGGCCACCCATGCCGGGAATATCCATCGGCATGTTGGGCGTATCCTCGACTTCAATCTCGATCTCGGTGTCGTTCATATGATTGTCGACCACCCGCTGGCGAAAGCTTTCCCGGGTCGCCTCGCTGGCATTTTCCCCGCACAAGACGTCCAGCAGCCGCTTCATGGCGGCTTCTGCCGCAGCCTCGTGCACCGCCATTCGCCGGCGCTCGCGCTCGAGGCGCACTGCTTCTTCCGCAAGATCGCGGGCAATCTGCTCGACATCCCGTCCGACATAGCCGACTTCGGTGAACTTGGTCGCCTCGACCTTGATGAAGGGCGCATCGGCCAGCTTCGCCAGGCGCCGGGAAATCTCGGTCTTGCCGCAGCCGGTGTGGCCGATCATGAGGATATTTTTCGGCGTCACCTCTTCGCGCAGTTCCGCCGGAAGCCGCTGCCGCCGCCAGCGGTTGCGCAGCGCAACGGCCACGGCACGCTTGGCGTCCTGCTGGCCGATAATATGTTCGTCCAGCGCCTTGACGATGGCTTTGGGGGTCAGGTTCGCCTGCATGTCGATTTTCTCTTCATTCACTATATTGGGGGGGCGACAGGAACTAGGTCTCGCTGTCGAGCATTTCAATCGTGATCTGGTCGTTGGTGTAGACACAGATTTCCGCGGCTATTTCCATCGCCTTTTTGGCCAATGTCTCGGCGTTCTTCTCATAGTCCATCAGGGCGCGGGCTGCCGACAGCGCGAAATTTCCGCCCGAACCGATCGCCGCAATGCCTTCGTTCGGTTCCAGCACGTCACCATTGCCGGTGAGTATCAGCGTGATATCCTTGTCCGCAACGATCATCAGCGCTTCTAGGTTGCGCAGATATTTATCGGTGCGCCAGTCCTTCGCGAGTTCGACGGCCGCGCGCATCAGCTGGCCGTTATGCCGCTCCAGCTTTGCTTCCAGCCGCTCGAACAGGGTGAATGCATCGGCAGTCGCGCCGGCAAAACCGCCGATCACCGAGCCATCGTGCAATTGCCGCACCTTGCGTGCGTTGCGTTTCATCACGGTCTGTCCCATCGACACCTGACCGTCGCCGACGACGACGACCTTGCCGTTTTTCCGGACCGATAGGATGGTTGTGCCATGCCATTGCTGCAGGCCATGTTGCTGATTTTCTGTCATGAAAAGGGATATGGGTAATCCGGCCCGTTTGTGCAACCAAAGGCTTTGTGGCGCAGTGTCATGACAGCGAATTTATCGCTGGGGCTTTGCATCTATGCAGTCCAAAAGCCAAAAAAAATGGCGACTAGTTGGCCGCCATTTCCAAATCTTATCTCTGAACTGGTTCAGGGGGAGGTTGGCGTGTTTTCGCTGCCGTCGGCTGCGATGATGATGCCAGCAATCACTGCAGCTGCAGCGAGAATTGCAAGAATGATTCCCGATCCACCCTCAACATTGCTTTCGTCATCAACCGTTGCGCTGGTCCGCGCAACAGATGAAACAGGCTGTGATACCTGTGCCAACACGGGGGCGCTTACAAGCGACGCAGCTGCTGCTGCAGCCATTCCAATTTTACCGAAACGCATAATTTGCTCCTTCAGGGTTTCGCATTTCACTCAATACGCGACTGTCATTGGCATAACAGGCCACTGAAATCAACCATCTAATTGCTGAAAACCGGAATATCGGGAATCAGTTGCAAAGATCACACAGGTTGGAGTTTTTTCACGGATAATGTGAAAAATTGGACTCTTTGCCCGGATCCGGGGCCGTATCGTCGATTCGACCGGTTCGACCGCCCCAGGCCCTCGGTTTTCCGCGGCTGTTCCAATTCAAGACGTTAACCATGGGCTCGAAATTCGTGCTGGAATATATGACTAACAATTTGTTAACCTCACGGCATGAACAGAGAGAGATTGAGACCGCTGGTAATACGCAACCAAGGCTTGAAACACCCTTTTCGGCAGAGCTTGCCGGTCAACATCGTGCAGATGACAAGGGAAGAGCGTGATTTGGACGCGATCACGAAAGAAAAAGGCCTGGGAGAGGATGTCAGCCTGTTCCTGCTGAGCTTTCTCGCATTCTTCACCGCCTTCTACATGTTCATTTTCTGATCCGGCAGCCGAAGTGGATCAGTCGCAGGCGCGGTGCAGTTGCAGCCCGAGCCATGCCGCCACCAGGCACATGGCTGCGACCAGCAACAGCTGCTCGGTCGTCGATACGCCGAGCATGCTCAGTCCCAGCGCGACCATCGCCCCCAGCACCATGCAGCCGGAATTGACAACATTATTGGCGGCAATGGTGCGGGCGGTCTGGCTGATTTCGACGGTCGTGGTCAGAAAGGCATATAGCGGCACGACAAACATGCCGCCGAATATCGAAACCCCGGCCAGCGTGCCAAGCAGCGCCCATGCGCCATCATGCACGATGAACGTTTCGAACGTATAGAGCTGGCCATCGGGCAAGCCCGCCCAACTGCGCGTGATGAAATATAATATCAGCACAAAGACGCCCATCAGGATCACGCTCGCCGGTGCAAAGCGGGCAGAGACCTCGCTCTTCAACAATCGGTTGACCAGAATTGAACCGATGGCGATGCCGATCGAGAATACCCCCAGAAAGAGGCTGGAAACCTGCGGCGTGGCCGTCAGCACATTTTCCACCAGCGGCGGAAACTGGATGATCAGGACCGACCCGATGGTCCAGAAAAAGCTGATCGCGATGATCGCCAGATAGAGTCTGCGCACGTGCAATGTCGCAGAAATCAGGCGGATCGAGGAACGGATGAAGTTGAAGTCAATTTTCTCGACCTCTTTTTGCGCCGGAGCCGGCGGCATGAACTGCGCCGCGACCCGGCCAATCAGCGCCACCAGAAAGACGGTGACGACAGCAATTTCGACGCCGTTGCCGTTGCGGTCGATAATGATGCCGCCCAGAATCGTTCCGGCGAGGATGGCGATATAGGTGCCGGCTTCGACCAGCCCCGTGCCGGCGAGCACTTCATCCTTTTGCAGATGCTGCGGTAGCACTGCATATTTGATCGGACCGAAAAAGGTTGATTGCAGGCCGAGGAGGAACAGCGCGGTCAGCATGATCGGAATATGGTGCAGCCAAAGCCCGACCCCGCCAACCACGGCGATGAATATCTCCAGCGTCTTTACGAGTCGGGTGATCCGTGCCTTGTCATAATTGTCGGCCAATTGCCCGGCGAGCGAGGAAAAGAGGAAAAACGGCAGGATGAACAGCCCGGAGGCAAGGGCGTTGAACGCGAAATCTTCGGATTCACTGTCGTAAATGCCATAGGTGACCAGAATGACCATCGAGAATTTGAAGAGATTATCGTTAAATGCCCCGAGTAGCTGCGTCAGGAACAGTGGCAAAAATCTTCTTGTTCGCAGCAAATGCGCCGTATTTTGCATAAAGTGAAAATCTCTTTTCGAGCGGAAAAACAAGCGGTCCCCCGTCCTTAGCCCATTCAGCCCCGGCGTCAAATCGCTTAACCGGCGCGTGCGCTGTGGATTCCCTCTTTAATTGCTTGAATCAATTTTCATTTCAGCCAAATCCGTATATGCCGAGGCCGCGATGCTGAATTTGCCGAACATATTGACACTCTCGCGGATATTTGCGGTTCCGATTCTGGTTTTTCTGCTCTGGCCGAATTTTGACATGCTGGCTGCGCAACCTTTGCCGATCGACTATCTGCTGGCCTTCGGCCTCTATTGCCTGATGGCGGTAACCGATTATTTCGACGGCTATCTCGCCCGCTCGCAGGGCACGGTTTCCAAGCTGGGCATATTCCTGGACCCGATCGCCGACAAGATCATGGTTGCCGCGGTGGTTTTGATGCTGGTATTCACCCGGGATATCAACGGCTGGCACACGATCGCCGCGATCGTCATATTGTTGCGCGAGATTACCGTGTCCGGCCTGCGGGAATTTCTGGCCGGCTTGCAGGTCAGCGTGCCGGTGTCGCAGCTGGCCAAGTGGAAGACCGGTTTTCAGATGATCTCGCTCGGCGCGCTGATTTTGGCTGGCGGTCTGCCGCAATTCCCGCTGGTGCAAACCGTCGGCTTGTGGACGCTCTGGGCCGCAGCCATTCTGACCCTGATCACTGGCTGGGACTATCTGCGTGTTGGTCTGAAGCACATGGATTGATGGGACGGCCGCTCAACATCGTCTATTTTGCCTGGGTGCGGGAACGGCTTGGCATCGACCAGGAGCAGATTTCGCTGGCCGACGGGGGCGAGACGATCGCCGATGTGCTGGCGCTGCTCGCCGGTCGCGGCGACGCCTATGCAGATATTTTTGCCGATAGCGCAAAATTGCGCTTCGCTCTCGACCAGGACTACGGCCTTCCCGCCTCGTTGATCGGAGCGGCACGGGAACTGGCAATCTTTCCGCCGGTGACGGGCGGATGATCAGGATCAAGGTTGGACCGGAAGATTTCGACATCGGCGCAGAGACGCTGATCGTGGCCGGGCAGGGCGGCGGGGCCATTGCCAGCTTTGTCGGCCAGGTCCGTGATGACGGCCATCTGGAAACGCTCGAACTGGAACATTATCCGGCGATGACCCACAAGGCGCTGCACGAAATTGCCGAAACGGCGCTGTCCGACTGGCCGCTCCATGCGGTGACGATCGTCCATAGGGTAGGAAAACTGCCGGTAGGCGCGAATATCGTGCTGGTGGTCACCGGATCCGATCATCGCAAGGCGGCGATGGAATCCTGTTCTTTCATCATGGACAGGCTGAAGACCGTCGCACCTTTCTGGAAGAAGGAAACCCGCACCGACGGGGCCGTGCAATGGATTGAGGAGCGGGCCTCCGATATCGAGGCATCGGAAAAATGGAACAAATAGGATGATGTCCTATTAGTGGGCTCTGGAAACCCAATTCTGCGCGCCCTTCATGATCCCCGCCAGAAGCTGAAATTCGCTGCGCCGCGGGCTGTTCTTGCGCCAGACAAGGGCGATGTCGCGCGTCGCCCGGTCCGATTTCAGCGGCCGTGCGACAATATTGGTATAGTTCAATATACCGCTGTCGATCGCCATTTTCGGAAGCAGGGTCAGGCCGAGACCATTGTCGACCATCTGCACCAGCGTGTGCAGTGACGTGCCCATCATCCGGGCAGAAGCCCGCAGTTCGGGACGATTGCAGGCCGCCAGGGCGTGGTCCTTCAGGCAATGCCCGTCCTCGAGCAGCAGCAACTGGCTCTCGTCGATGGTCGCCGGATCGACCTGCGGCGGCGGATCGCGCGGATCGTCTTTCGGAAATGCCACGAATATCTGGTCACTGAACAGGACCTCCGACTCGACATCGCCGCAGGGAAATGGCTGGGCCAGCAACACGCAATCGGCATGGCCATGGTGCAGGGAATCGCAAGCCGCCTGGCTGGTCTCCTCTTTCAGATAGAGTTTCAGTTCCGGCCGTTCCTTGCGCAATTGCGGCAGCAGCCGCGGCAAGAGAAAGGGCGCGATCGTCGGAATGACGCTCATCCTGATGTCTCCCGCCAGCGGCTTGCCCGCGGATCGCGCCATTTCGGAAAGCTCTTCTGCCTCGCGCAGGATGCGATAGGCCTTTTCCACCATCTGGTTTCCCAATTCCGTGAAGCGGACGACCCTGCGGGTGCGTTCCACCAGCACGATGTCCAGCAAGGTTTCCAGTTCCTTGATGCCCGCCGACAAGGTCGACTGGGTCACGAAACAGGATTCGGCAGCCTTGCCGAAATGTCCATGTTCCTTCAACGCCACCAGATATTGGAGTTGCTTGAGTGTGGGAAGATAAGTCGACATTATCGAGGCCTTCGATCAGTAGAAGTATATTGATTTAATATAGTGATTATTAGGCGCTTGCCAAGCGTCTTCGGATTTCCGTTGCAAAAAAAGACTGGAAATACTGGCCTGCCGAGCCTATTTTAACAGTCTTCGCAACATCCGGAGGAAATATATGTTTCGGGAACTGGGCGCTTATCTGGATTCCATCAAGGCGCGCGACCCGGCTCCGCGCTCACGCTGGGAAGTGCTGCTCTATCCGGGTGTGCTGGCCCTCGGCCTGCACCGGCTGGCGCATTGGCTGTTCCGGGGCGAGCTCTATTTCTTTGCCCGGCTGATCAACCATATTGCCCGATTTCTGACCGCCATCGATATCCATCCCGGGGCGAAAATCGGTCGGCACCTGTTCATTGATCACGGCTTTACCGTCATTGGTGAGACCGCGGAAATCGGCGACAATGTGACGATCTACCAATGCGTCACTCTGGGCGGTACCAATCCGGCCAATGGCGTCGGCGGCAAACGCCATCCGACCATTGAAGATGATGCCATTCTGGGCTCCGGGGCGCAGGTGCTCGGTCCGATCACGGTCGGCAAGCGGGCGCGGGTCGGTGCCAATGCGGTTGTCACGCAGAATGTTCCGGAAGGGGCCACCATGGTTGGTGTCCGGGCCCGGCCGACTTTGGTTGAAGCTAAGGATTATCAGAAGGAATTTGTCCCCTACGGAACGCCCTGCAGCGAAATTTTCGACCCCTCGACGCAAAAGCTGGAAATCCTGCAATGCGAGATGGAGCAGTTGCAGAAGCGCATCGCGGCTTTTGCCAAGGAGCGGAGCGGGGACGAGGATATGGTCGATAAAAAGGGACGTGACAGCGCTTGATGCGTTTTCCCGGATCCAATATTTCGCCCTTCCCGCAGCGCGGTATCCCGTCGCAGGTCGGATTTGAGCGGCGGGAACTGGAACGTATTTTGAACCTTTACGGGCGCATGGTCGCAGCCGGTCACTGGAAAGATTATGCGATGGACATGCGCCGCGATGTCGCGATATTTGCCGCTTTCCGCCGCGCATCGGAACGGCCGCAGATCCGGATCGAGAAGCGCCCGGCGGAGCGCAACCGGCAGGGCATGTGGTCGCTGCACGGAGAACAGGGTCAGATTTTGAAGCGGGGCCATGACCTGTCCGGCGTGCTGGCGCCGGTCGAGCGCAAGCTGGTGAAACTGGTCACGGAGTAGAAGGTCAGATCAGGCCCGGGCGGGCCGTCCGGATGCTGCCAGAAAACTAGCCATTTGCAGCATCCGTGTCGAGCGCATAGCCCGCCGATCGCACCGTGCGGATAATGTCCGAACGACCATTGGCGTTGAGCGCCTTGCGGAGGCGGCGGATATGGACATCGACCGTGCGCAGCTCGATATCACTATCTTGGCCCCAGACGCTGTCGAGCAGCCGCTCGCGCGAGAAAACCCAGTTGGGATGTTCCAGAAAGTGGCGGAGCAGGCGGAATTCCGTCGGTCCGAGCGGAATGGTATTGCCGTCGCGCTTGACCTTGTGACCAACGGTATCCATTTCCAGATCGCCAAAGGTCAGCTTTTCACCGGCCAGCGCGGGACGGACCCGGCGCAGCACCGCCTTGACCCGGGCGATCAGTTCGCGCGGGCTGAAAGGCTTGGTGATATAATCGTCGGCGCCGGTTTCGAGACCGCGGATCTTGTCTTCCTCTTCGCCCCGGGCGGTCAGCATGATGATCGGAATATTGGCGGTTTCCGAAGATCGTCGCAGGCGGCGGCACACTTCGATGCCGGACAGGCTTTCCAGCATCCAGTCGAGCAGGATCACATCCGGACGATGCTCCTGCACCAGCAGCAGCGCTTCCTCGCCATCCGGCGTGTGGATGACATCATATTCCTCTTTCTTGAAGTTCCAGGTCAGCAGTTCCGCAAGCGCGGCGTCATCCTCGACCAGCAATAATTTCGCATTCACCATCAGTCGATCCCGTCAATTGAGGCATCATCCACGGGAGTAGTCGGATTTTCTCCGCGGGTGCGTTCGGGCATCGGTTCACCGGTGGCGGCAAAATAGACCATCTCGGCAACATTGGTCGCATGGTCACCGATGCGTTCCAGATTCTTGGCAATGAACAGCAGGTGCGCTGCCTCGCCGATATCCTTCGGATTTTCGATCATATGGGTGATCACGGCGCGAAAGATGCTGTTGTAGAAATCGTCGACGATCTGGTCGCGCCGGTTCACTTCCATGGCCAGCTCCGCATCGCGCCGGGCGAAGGCGTCGAGGGAGTCGCGGACCAGTTCGCTGGCAATTTTCGACATGGACGGCAGCAGCGAGATCGGTCGCAAGCGGTGGGTCTGGGTGACCAGCGGAACCCGCTTGGCAATATTCTTGGCATAATCGCCGATCCGCTCGACGACGCCGGATATCTTGAAGGTCGCGATCAATTCCCGAAGGTCATCTGCCATCGGCGCCCGCAGCGCGATCGTCTGGAAGGTCAGTTCGTCGATCCGTTTTTCCAGATCGTCGATCAGCTTGTCTTCCCGGACCACTTCGGCCGCCAGTTCGAGATCGCTGTTTTCCAGCGCCCGCATCGCCTTGGCGATGGCCTGCTCGCTGCGACCGCCGATTTCCGCCACCATGCCTCGCAATTCGTTGATATCGGAATCGAACGCTTTGACGGTATGTTCTGTGCCACTATTCACTGTCATTGTTCCTAATCATCAATGGGTCAGCCGTAGCGACCGGTGATATAATCTCTTGTCTTTTCTTCCCGCGGATTGGTGAAAATATCCGTCGTCTCGCCATATTCCACAAGCGTGCCGAGATGGAAAAATGCCGTTTTCTGGGAAACCCGCGCGGCCTGCTGCATGTTGTGGGTAACAATCACTATAGCATATTTTCCGCGCAATTCGTGAATCAGCTCTTCGATTTTCGCGGTCGCTATGGGGTCGAGCGCCGAGCAGGGCTCGTCCATCAGGATCACTTCCGGATCAACCGCAATCGCGCGGGCGATGCACAGCCGCTGCTGCTGGCCACCCGACAAGGCGGTACCGCTGTCCTGCAGCCGGTCCTTGACCTCGCCCCAGAGTCCGGCGCGCTGCAGCGAGGATTCGACAATCTCGTCCAGCTCTTCCTTGCCCGTCGCCAGGCCATGGATGCGCGGCCCATAGGCGATATTGTCATAGATGGACTTGGGAAAGGGATTGGGTTTCTGGAACACCATGCCGACCCGCGCCCGCAACTGCACGACATCCATCTGCGAGGCGTAGATATCCTCGCCTTCCAGTTTGATCTCGCCGGTCACGCGGGCAATCGGGATGGTATCGTTCATCCGGTTCATGCAGCGCAGGAAGGTCGACTTGCCGCAGCCGGACGGACCGATGAAGGCGGTGACGCTGTCCATGTTGACGTCGATGGACACGTCGTTGATCGCCTGCTTGTCACCATAATATACATCGACATGGCGCGCCGTCATTTTCGGCGTTCCGCTATCGGTGGTGGAGCCTGTCTTGGCCGAATCTGTCATGTTTACGCTTTCGTTCGGTTCTAATATTTACTGATCGTCATGCATCGGGTCATCTACCAGCGGGTTTCGAAACGATTGCGCAGATAGATGGCCAGGGCGTTCATGATCAGCAGGAACAACAATAATACGATGATTGCCGCGGATGTTTTCTCCACAAAGCCGCGATCGACTTCGTCCGACCACAGGAATATCTGGACCGGCAATACCGTGGCCGGATCGGTAATGCCGCTCGGTGGCGTCGCGATGAACGCCCGCATCCCGATCATCAGCAGCGGCGCGGTCTCGCCCAGTGCGCGGGCCATCCCGATAATGGTTCCGGTCAAAATGCCGGGGAGGGCAAGCGGCAGGACATGATGGAACACGACCTGCAGCGGGCTGGCTCCAATGCCCAGAGCGGCTTCGCGGATCGAAGGGGGGACCGATTTCACCGCATTGCGTCCGGAAATGACGATCACCGGCATGGTCATCAGCGCCAGCGTCAGGCCGCCGACCAGCGCGCCGGAGCGCGGCATGCCGAAGAAATTCAGGAATACCGCGAGGCCCAGCAAGCCGAAGATGATCGACGGGACCGCCGCCAGATTGTTGATCGAAACCTCGATCAGATCGGTCAGCCGGTTCTTCGGCGCATATTCCTCGAGATAGAGTGCCGCCAGCACGCCGACCGGGAAGGCCAGCATCAGGGTCACGATCATGGTGATCAGCGAACCCTTGAACGCGCCCCAGATGCCGACCTGCATCGGGTCTGTGGCATCCGAATTGCTCAGGAAATTCCAGTTGAAGCCGGTTGACAGCCGGCCGCTTAGCTCCCTGACCTTCTGCTCGGCTTCGGCATTGCCCTCGTCCTTGTAGGCGACGTCTATCTCCGAAACGACCGGCAGATATACGGTGGCCTTGCGTTCGACAATTTTCGGGTCGTCGAGGATCGCGGCACTGACGGCGGTCCATCCGCCGGGCGAGAACAGGTCGGTGCCATCGCGGCCATATTCGATTTCTATGCTGCTATCGACGATGTCGCGCAATCCCATGACCTGCAGGTTGGCCTGGGCATTGGGCCCTTCAAACTGGCTGGGGGACGCGCCGCCGGTGACAGCGGGGAAATCTATCGTGACCGGCAATTCCGTCTGCGTAAAGCCGCGGAATCCGTTGCCCACCATGACCACCAGCAAAAAGGCCAGAAAGCCGGCGGACAGGACGATGGCGGCCATGCCCATGGCCTTGAACCGCCGTTCGGCCGCATAGCGTCCGGCGATGCGCTTGCGCATTTCCTCCCCCTGCCAGTCGGTCGGGCGACGTTTGGTATCGGCTGTATTATTCATATGCTTCCCGATATTTTTTGACGACGCGCAAGGCGATCAGATTGAGCAGCAGAGTGACGATGAACAGCACCAGACCCAGGGCAAAGGCCGCCAGCGTCTTGGGACTGTCAAACTCCTGGTCGCCGGTCAGTAGCTGGACGATCTGTGTCGTTACCGTCGTGACACTGGAAAAGGGATTGGCGGTCATGTTGGCGGCGAGACCGGCTGCCATCACCACGATCATGGTTTCGCCGATCGCCCGGCTCACCGCCAGCAGCACGCCGCCGACGACGCCCGGCAAGGCGGCGGGGATCAGGACTTTCTTGATGGTTTCGCTGTGCGTGGCCCCCATCGCCAGCGACCCGTCGCGCATCGCGCTCGGGACCGCGGCAATACTGTCGTCGGCCATCGACGAGACAAAGGGAATGATCATGATGCCCATGACCACACCAGCGGCCAGGGCGGATTCGGACGATGCGTTGGAAATGCCGATCGAGACGGCAAAGTCGCGCAGGGCGGGAGCCACGGTCAAGGCGGCAAAATAGCCGTAGACAACCGTTGGCACACCCGCGAGCACTTCCAGGATCGGTTTCATCCACGACCGGAATTTCGCCGGAGCATATTGGGTGAGATAGATTGCGCTCATCAGTCCGAGCGGGATCGCCACGATCATCGCAATGATCGCGCCGATGAAGATCGTACCCCAGAACAGCGGGATCGCGCCAAATCCGGTCTCGCCCCGTGGGCCGGCCACGGCCTTGGGATTCCATTCGGTGCCGAACAGAAAGTCGATCGGCGAAACCATCGAAAAGAACCGGGCCGTTTCGAATACCAGCGAAAGAAAAATGCCGACGGTGGTGACAATGGCGATCAGCGAGGCGAGCAGCAGCACCAGCATCGTAACCCGCTCGATTTTCGTGCGCGCCCTTAGGTCCGGCTTGATCTGCAGCCATGCATAGACGCCGCAGGCAAATACCATCAGCAGCGCTGCCACCGCCCCGATCATCTGGTAATAGGAAATCGCGTCGCGATAGGGTTCGACCATCGATTGGGACAGCGGATTGAACGCATTGACCTGACTGCCATAGGCGATCGCGCGCGCTTCGGACAGAATCGCGGCGCGGGCAAAGGCGTCCGGCGGCAATTGCGCGGCCGCAGGGCTGGTCAGCGCGGCATCGGTAATCAGCGCCGGGCTGACAAAGCTCCACACTGTCAGGAATATGGCTGCCGGCAGAATCGCCCACAAGGCAACATACCAGCCGTGATAATTGGGCAGGGAGTGCAGGACCGAGCGAGATCTCTTGCCACCCGATTGCATGCCGGCCGCCTTAAGACGACCGAAAAACCAAGCGATCAGGCCGAGGCCAATGATGAGGAAAAGGAGCGTCGTACTTGTCACAATATCTGGTTCCGCCCTTTTATCAAAATCATCTGCATGTATTTGCCCGTTCAGGCATGCTTATTTCAGTTCGTCAAGAGACAGCGGCGTCATGTTGCGCACCACTTCGGCCATTTTGTCCCGCACATCGTCCGGTGAAGCAATGAGCCCTGCCTGGACCAGATAACCGTCCCCGGCACCCGCATTGATGAATTCCTGCAGATAGTCCTGCAGTCCCGGTATCACCCCGATATGCTGTTTCTTCACATAGATATAGAGCGGTCGGGCACCCGGATATTCACCCGATGCAATGGCAGCGTAGGTCGGGTTCACCCCGGAGACCGCAATGCCGCGCACGCTGTCAAGATTCTCTTCCAGGAAGCTGTAACCGAATATGCCGACGCTGTTGGGATTGGCCTTCAGCTTCTGGACGATGAGATTGTCATTCTCGCCCGCGTCAATATAGGCGCCGTCCGCCCGTATCTCGTGGCAAATCGCCTCGAATTCCGCCTTGTTGCTGTCCTTGAGCGCCTTGGTCGCCGGATCCGTGACACAGCCCACTTCCATGATCAATTCGGTTAGGGCGTCACGCGTGCCCGATGTGGAAGGCGGGCCGTAGACGCTGATTGCAAATTTCGGCAGCGACGGGTCGATGTCTGACCAGTTTTTTGCGTCATTTTCCTTGCCGAACGGCCGCTCCGCTATAGCCTTGTAGATTTGTACCGGTGTCAGGGAGAAGGAAACGCCATTATTCGCCTGGGCGATCGCAATCCCGTCGATACCAATCTGCACCTCGACCACCTCGGTGACTCCGTTGCTCTGGCACAATTCCAGTTCGGAGGCCTTGATCCGCCGGGATGCATTTTCGATGTCGGGCGTATCCGCTCCGACACCGGCGCAGAAAAGACTCATCCCGCCACCGGTTCCCGTCGATTCCAATATCGGCGAAGGATTGGCACCGTTGATACTGAACTGCTCGGCAACAGCCTTTGCAAAGGGGAATACGGTAGACGAGCCGACGATGCGGATTTCGCTGCGCGTGCCGCCCTGGCCGCCGGACGCCTGGTCCTGGCAACCGGTTATCGCAAGCGATGCGGCCGCAAGGAGCGCGAATTTTCTTAACATGGAAATTTCCCCAATTCGTCTGTGTCCGGTCTACCGTGAAGCTTGCAAATGACCAGAATCACAGGCTCTTTGGGGCGGCTTCTAGGGTGGCGCAATGTCCTGATCATTACAGATATGTTACAATTATGTGACAATGGGCGGCGGCGCGCTGGTCCGGAACAGGATCGACCGGCGCATTGGCCTTACTGGGCGGCATGCTCGCCTTCTTCCTGGCTGAGCGAATTGCTTGCAATAGGGAGCAGGACCGAAACCGTCGTGCCCTTGCCAACGACGCTGGTGATTTCCATCCGTCCGCCATGTCGTTCGGTAATATGCTTGACGATCGCAAGCCCGAGACCGGTGCCGCCAATCGATTTGCTGCGCCCCTTGTCGACCCGGTAAAAGCGTTCCGTGAGCCGCGGAATATGTTCAGGGGCAATGCCGTCGCCCTGGTCGCTGATCGCCAGGCACAGCATCGTTCCGGCCTTGTTGGGCGCCAGACTTATCGTCACCGGAGCGCCTTTTTTTCCATATTTGAAGGCATTGCTGAGGAGATTGTTCACGACCTGGGCCAGTTGCGCCCGATCGCCGTGGATCAGGGGGATATTGGCCGGCAGATTGACCAATATTTCACTTTCCTTCTTGCCGCGGCTGTTGATGTAGAAATCGCGCGCTTCCCCGACGAGGTCGCTCAGATCAATCTGTTCCGACGGCAATTCAAATTTTTCCGCCTCGATTCTGGAAAGCGACATCAGGTCCTCGACCAGACGCTGCATGCGATCGGCCTCGTCATACATTATCTTCAAAAACCGGGCGCGGGTCGCGTCATCCTTGCCGGCCTTGGGATCTTCCAGCGTCTCCAGAAATCCCTTGATCGCGGCCAGCGGCGTGCGCAGTTCGTGGCTGGCGTTGGCCACGAAATCGGTGCGCATGCGCTCGGCTGCATAGCGGCTGCTCCGATCCGACAATTGGACCAGTTTCAGACCGTCCTGCAGCGTGTTGATGCGCAGCTCCCATCGCTGGTCGGTGCTGCCGACACCGACAAGCAGGATCGGCTCTCCGCTGTGCTGGGCATGAGGATTGGCGAGCCGGTCAGCGGCTGCAGGATGGCGGATGGCGATCCGCACATCCTCGCCGACAATATGGTCACCCAATACTTTTGCCGCTGCCGGATTGGCGGCCGCGACTTTTGCATTGCGCACCAGCAAGATCGGATCGGTGATCGGATTGATGATATCCTGATAGGCTTCCGCCCGGCCCTGATATAATATTCGCTTGCGCTGGCGCTCGAGCGCGGCCGGGTCCGGCAAGGGCGGGGCAGGCGGGTGCTGCAGGACGGTGAACAGGGCGATCGCTCCGCTGGCGACGACGAAAATGAACTGTTGTCCCGATTGCGGCATTTGGCTTGCCACAATGGCGCCGCCCAGGATGAACCCCAGGGCGACAAGCAGACGAAAGGGGGAAGTCGAGGTCATCTGGTCGATTCTGACATTTTCATATCATCCGTCTAGGCTTTGCCATGCGGGGTCGGCAATGGGAATATTCGCGCGATCCGCTCTGTCCGTGACCCCATATAGGCCTTGTTAATGATTTTCCTGTCTATGTCCCGAATATAGACGCGATGCGGGTCGACAGACTGTTTACTCGCTTTTTACCCGATTTCTGCTTATGTCCGGATATGTGAAGCTAGGGAAACCATGGATAGAAACTCGATGAACGATCACCTTCCATCTGAATCGTCGGCCAATGTCGACCAGAACAACGGAATCGTGACCCGCCGCCGTGCCTTGATGATGGGTGCGATAACGGCTTCGGCGGTGGTCAGCATCAAGCCGGCATTGGCGCAGACCGCCGGTTCGGTACTCAATTGCGAGATCCCGGTCCCCGGCAATAATGTCGCGGGCGGCTATATCGCTTCCGACGGCAGCATCGTTTCGGCCGACACGCCGGGCGCCTTTCCGCCGGCCGGACGCAATTTTACCGGTGAGGAAGTGCGTCGCGCGATGAACGGACGCACGTTGCCGGGTACATCCTATGACCAGTCACAGGCCTATGTGAATTATATCCGCCGACTGCAATCGGGCCAGAGCGGCTTTACCTGCTATGCCTCGCTGCAAATGCCGCGCTGACTTTCCCACCCCATTTTAACATTTGCCTGCTATCAGATCGCTGTGTCGCACCAGAATAGCAGGTAATCCATCATGACCCTTACCTATCGGGCCGGACCAAAAGATGATCTGATCTGGCATGGACTGGACAGCATGACGCTTTTGTTTCACCGGCCGTCGGGGATCACCCATATGCTCGCCGATCCTGCTCCGGCGATTCTGGAAGTCATGGAAGAAGCACCGTTGACGGCTGTCGAGATCGCATCGCGGCTGAGGGCGCAATTTGATGTGGAACCCGGTGCCGATATGGAAAATATCATCCTTGCCCGGCTGGAAGAGCTTTCCGCGCTGGGACTGGTTTCGCGGGATTCGCGCTGATGACGGCTATGCACCAGATTCACCTCAAGATCGGGCCAGCCGCGTTCCGGATTGCCTCGGCCTGGCGCCAGCCTCTGGACCAGCTGGCGGCCCTGTACCGGGATTACCCGGCACCAGTAGACGACGGCGTGGATTTTACGGTCCGCCTCGAACCGGAAAAACCCTGGCGCCGCCATCTCCGCCCTTCGGTCCATATCGGCGGCGACTTCTGGTTGCCGGATGCCGCGCCCCTGCCGCTGGCGCAGGGGCTTCTGGCCGCCGAAATGGGCATGAACCTGCAAATGGCGCTGGGCTGGCGGCGGCATCTGCTGCTCCACGCGAGCAGCGTCGAAAAGGACGGCAAGGCACTGGTCATGACCGGTCTCTCCGGATCCGGAAAATCGACCCTGTCCGCGATGCTGGCCGAACGGGGCTGGCGTTTCATGGGCGACGAATTTGCCCTGCTGAGCCTCGAAACCGGCGAGATCTTTCCGTTTCCGCGCCTGATCAGCCTGAAGAACCAGGCTATAGCGGCGATGCAGAATCTTGCGCCTGAAAGCCGCTTTGGTCCGGAAATGAAAGCCACGCCCAAGGGCGATATCCGGCATCTTGTCCCTCCGACAGAAGCGGTTGCCAGGATGGACGAGCCGGCCAGGCCGGCGCTGCTGCTGTTTCCCCGTTTTGGCCACGAACCGGTACTGCGGGACATGGGACAGGCCGAGATATTCGTGCGCCTGACCCAGGCTTCGACGAATTATGTCGCGCTGGGAGAAGCCGGCTTTCGTGCGCTCACCCGCTTCGTGGACGAGGTCCCCACCAGAGCCATGGACTATCAGTCGGTCGAGCAGGCAGAGGAAATGATCGAAGGCCTGTGGAGCCAATTGCCATGATCCGCGATGCCCGTCCCCTGGTCGATGCCCTGCGCGAACCGGCAAGCGTCGGAACGCTCAACAGTGGCGAATGGACCGAATTGATCAGCATCGCGCGGGCCGAATCCCTGATCGGTTCGCTCGCCCATAGGCTCGCAGATGTCCCGGTCCCGGATCGGGTGCGGGCGGTGCTGCAGGATGCCATGGAGGCGCATGATCTGGCGCGCCAGCAGGCTCTGTGGGAAGCCGATTGCGCGCGCAGGGCCCTTGCCGCCTATCCGGGCAGGATCGTGCTGATGAAGGGCACCGCCTATGTTGCCGCCAACCTGGCCGCCGGGCTCGGCCGCAGCATCGGCGATCTCGATATCATGGTGGCGCGCGATGACCTGCCGGTGGTCGAGGCGGCCCTGCTTGATGCCGGATGGGAATGGGTCAAGCCGGACCCCTATGACGACCGATATTACCGCGACCATATGCACGAACTGCCGCCGCTGATTCACCGCGAGCGCGACCGGATGATCGACGTGCACCACACGACGCTGCCGCTGACCGACCGCCCGACCCCCGATGCCCGGGCGATGTTGGACGATGCAATCCCGCTCGACAATGGACTCCATGTGATGGCGCCGACCGACATGGTCCTGCATTCCATCGCCCATCTGTTTGCCGACGGCGATCTCGCGGGCGGATTGCGCAATCTGTGGGACATCAACCTGCTGCTCCGGCAGTTTGCCGAGGCGGACGCGCAATTCTGGAAGGACCTTGATGTCCGCGCCAGGACCCACGGCCTGGTCCGGGAGACGCACAGGGCCTTGCGCCTGGCCGCACGCCTGTATGATACGCCCGTCTCGCGATCTTCGGCCGGCCAGAGTGAATTTGCCGACCATCTCCATGTCCGGCGCCTGCTCGCCCGCGACGGCTATGGCCGGGAAACGCGCAAGCTGACGCGCTTTGCCTTTTACGTCCGTTCGCACTGGCTGCGGATGCCGCCGCTGATGCTGGCCCGGCATCTGTGGACCAAGTGGCGAAAGGGTGGAACGGCAACCAAATGAACGCACCCAACGACCGATAAACAGGCTGGCTTAAGCCCCGTTTGCATGGCATTAGCCGCTGCAAAGGGCCCAGGCAGGGCCAGGATTGACCAATTGCTCCGGAGTAACCCGATGACCGACCGCCCGCTAGCCGCAATCATCCTGGCCGCCGGACAGGGCACAAGGATGAAATCGGAGACGCACAAGGTGCTGCACCCGATCGCCGGCAAGCCGATGCTCCACCATCTTCTCGATACCGTTGATTCCATCGGCGTCGAACGCACCGTCATCGTCGTCGGCGCGCGCCGCGAACAGATCGAGGCAAGCGTTGCAGGCCGTAATGTCGCCATTGCGGTGCAGGAAGAGCAGCTCGGTACCGGCCATGCCGTGGCACAGGCCCATGACGCGCTCAAGGGCTTCGCCGGCGACGTGCTGATCCTCTACGGCGATGTCCCGATGGTCAGCGCCGACACGATGCGCGACATGATCTTCCGCCTCAACAACGGCTCCGACCCGCGGGCCGTCGTGCTCGGTTTCCGTCCCGACGATGCCGGTGCCTATGGCCGGATCATCGCCGATGACCAGGGCGACATCGAAAAGATGGTCGAATATAAGGATGCCAGCGAACGGGAGCGCGCGGTCAACCTGTGCAACAGTGGCCTGATGGCGGTGCGCTCGACCGACTTGTTCATATTGCTCGACAAGATCAGCAACGATAATGCGGCGGGTGAATATTATCTGCCGGATATTGTCATGCTGCCGGGGCAGCAAAGCGCGGTGATCGAGGTCGACGATCCCGCCGAGGTCGCCGGCGTGAACAGCCGGGCGGAGCTGGCCGCTGTCGAAGGCGAATGGCAGTCGCGCCGCCGGGCAAAAGCCATGGCCGATGGGGTCAGTCTGATCGCGCCGGAAACCGTCTGGTTTTCCCATGATACCGAGATAGCATCTGATGTAATCATCGAGCCCAATGTCATATTCGGCCCCGGCGTTTCGATCGCCAGCGGCACAACCATCTATGGCCATAGTCATATCGAAGGCGCGCAGATCGGTGCCGATGCCAAGGTCGGTCCGTTTGCCCGCCTGCGCCCGGGATCGGTGATGGAGGAAGGCTCCAAGATCGGCAATTTCGTCGAGATGAAAAAGACCGTTCTGGGCAAGGGCGCCAAGGCCAATCATCTGACCTATCTTGGCGACGCCGAAGTGGGCGAGGGCGCAAATATCGGGGCCGGCACGATCACCTGCAATTATGACGGCTATTTCAAATATAGGACGGTGATCGGCAAGGGCGCCTTTGTCGGTTCGAACAGCGCATTGGTGGCGCCGGTGACGATTGGCGATGGCGCGATTGTCGGGGCAGGGGCGACGCTCACCAAGGATGTGGCGAGCGATGATCTGGCGCTGGTCAGGGCCGAACAGACCGTGAAAGCGGGTTGGGCAAGGAAATTCCGGGACGCGATGCTGAAGAAGAAGGCGGCCGAAAAGAAAAAATGAACGTCATATATCCATATGGCCAGGCTTTGGCGGCCCTGTTGCTGCTGGCGGGATGCGGGCCGGCACCCGTGACCGGTTCGCCAGAGACGGGAGACCAGTCTGCCACAACCGATGCCGGGCTGATTTCTCGAGAAGCCGACGAGGCCGGAGACTCAACCGGTGATAATGCCGTGCTGCCGAACGGCACCGGGCTTTGTGCCGCGGGCGAACCCGTCCTCTTCTCCTGCCAGCTGGATAACAGGAATCTTGTCTCGATTTGCGGCGCGAGGAACGGGGCGGGCAATCCGGTCGCGCAATATCGCTATGGCAAAGCCGGGCAGGTGCCGGAACTGACCTGGCCGGAGGCCGGCAGCGCCGACCGGCTGAAATTTGCCTCCGTGCCTTATTCCGGCGGCGGGGAAGCGCAATTGCATTTCCGGCGCGGCGATACCCAATATGTCGTCTACAGTCGAGTGATCCGGACCAATTTCACGGCGGGCGAGCCCAATGATCCGGCGCTGGAAGACGGTATTGTTGTCCGCAAGGGCGAAAAAATCATTGCCCGTCATTCTTGCGCCGATCCCAAACTTGTGCCGATCGACTATGAAAAAGCAGAGCTTTATGCCGAGACATCGGCAGACGACATCGTCGAACTGGAATATTGAGCACAGTTCCAGATTGACATGATATCATGATATGATATCAATATATCATATGACCCGAATCCTTGCTGATCTGCCCGATGAGGACATCGACAAGCTGGACGCGCTCGGCGCTCGCCAGAAACGCTCGCGCGCCTCCTTGCTGCGCGAGGCTATCCGCCTCTTTCTCGCCCAGAAGACCGATGACCGGAGCTGGATCGACCGTGGCTACGGCCTCTGGGCGGATCGTGACGACATCCCCGATGGCGTCGAATATCAACGGGCGATGCGTGAAGATCGCACGCCCCACGACGATATCTGACCGATGTCGGATCCCTTTTTCGACACCAATATACTGATCGACTGGCTGACGCGGAAGCCGCTGGCGCGGGCGGAAATTTCGCGCTACCGCCGTCACCGGATCAGCAGGATTGTCTGGACCGAAATCCTCGCCGGAGAGGGTCTGGAGAAGCGGAATCTCATCCAGGAGGCAATATCGCCCTTTGAAGTGGTCGAAATCGATCAGCGTATCGCAACCGCTGCTGCGGATATTCGCCACCGGACACGCATGAAGTTGCTGGATGCCTATATCCTCGCTACCGCGCAGGTGAACGGGGCCATCCTGATCACGCGCAATACCAGAGACTTCCCTGCCAATATGCCGGGAATTCGCGTACCTTATACACTTTGAAGCGAAAGACACGGAAACCATGTGCGGAATAATCGGAATTGTTGGCAAAAAACCCGTCTCGGATCGACTGGTTGACGGGCTCAAACGCATGGAATATCGCGGCTATGACAGCGCCGGGATCTGCACCGTGCATGATGGGCAGCTGGTCCGGCGTCGGGCCGAGGGCAAGCTGGCCAATCTGGTGCAGGTGCTGAAAAGCGATGATGCCGCAGGCAATGTCGGGATTGCGCACACCCGCTGGGCCACCCATGGCGCGCCGACGACCAACAATGCGCATCCGCATGCGACCAGCGAAGTGGCGCTGGTCCACAATGGCATTATCGAGAATTTCAAGAGCCTGCGCGAAGCGCTGAGCGCGCGGGGACGGACGTTCGAGAGCGAGACCGACACCGAAGTCGTCGCCCATCTGGTCAGCGAGCAGATCGAAGCCGGAAAATCTCCGGAAGAGGCAGTGCAGGCGGTCCTGCCGCAGTTGCGCGGGGCCTTTGCCCTGGCCATTGCCTTCCGCTCGCAGCCCGACCTGCTGATCGGCGCCCGGCTCGGGTCGCCGCTGGTCGTCGGCTATGGCGACGGCGAGACCTATCTCGGTTCCGACGCGCTGGCGCTCGCACCCCTGACCCAGAACATCGCCTATCTGGAAGAAGGTGACTGGGTCGTCGTCACCCGCGACGGCGCCGCGATATTTGACAGGGACAATCAACCGGTCGAGCGCGACATCACGACTTCGGGAGTGTCTGCCGCAACCATTGAAAAAGGCAATTATCGCCATTTCATGCAGAAGGAGATTTTCGAACAACCAACCGTCGTTGCCCAGACGTTGCAGAGCTATATCCGTTCCCTGGAACAGCAAGTGGCGCTGCCGCAAATGGATTTCGACTTGCGCGACATCAAACGGGTGACCATCGTCGCCTGCGGGACCAGCTATTATGCCGGGATGGTCGCGAAATATTGGTTTGAATCCTTTGCCCGGGTACCGGTAGACTTGGATTTCGCATCGGAATTTCGCTACCGCGATCCGGTGTTCGAGCCAGGCGGTCTGGCTTTGTTCATCTCCCAGTCCGGCGAAACCGCCGACACGCTGGCGGCCTTGCGCCATTCGAAGGAAAATGGTCAGAAAATCGCTGTCGTCGTCAATGTCCCGACCAGCAGCATGGCCCGCGAAGCCGATCTGTTGCTGCCAACCCACGCCGGTCCGGAGATCGGCGTCGCCTCGACCAAGGCCTTTTCCTGCCAGCTGGCCGTGCTGGCGGCGCTGGCGGCGCATCTCGCGGTGGTCAAGGGCAGGATGACGCGGGACGAGGAACGCGAAGTCGTCAAGCATCTGACCGAAGCCCCGGCAGCGCTCAATGCTGCCCTCGCTCATGATGAGGATATTGCGGCCATGGCGCATCTGATCGCACCGGCCCGCGACGTGCTCTATCTCGGCCGCGGTCCCGACTATCCGCTGGCGCTGGAAGGGGCGCTCAAGCTCAAGGAAATCAGCTATATTCATGCCGAAGGCTATGCTTCGGGCGAGATGAAACATGGTCCGATCGCGCTGATCGACGAGGCGGTGCCGGTTATCGTGCTCGCGCCATCCGGTCCGCTGTTCGAAAAAACCGTATCCAATATGCAGGAGGTCATGGCCCGCGGCGGCAAGGTCGTTCTGATCTCCGATGCCGAAGGCCTGGCCGAAGCCGGCGAGGGCTGCATGGCGACGATCGAAATGCCGAAGGTCCACCCGCTGATCGCGCCCCTGGTCTATGCCGTGCCGGTCCAGCTGCTCGCCTATCATGTCGCGGTCGCCAAGGGCACGGATGTCGATCAGCCGCGCAATCTGGCGAAGTCGGTAACGGTGGAATAGTCATGGCCAGCAATCCCTCGCTCGTGTCCGTCGAAACCGCCGACGGCAAGTTCCAGCAGACGGTCCGGGTCGGCAAGCATGTCTTT
>Ga0075467_10000523_pt1 | contig 30519 bp, 26 predicted proteins | sample DEB08_DNA_9_FD_75067 | JGI IMG/M metagenome (GOLD analysis project Ga0075467, IMG submission 75067) | Aqueous microbial communities from the Delaware River and Bay under freshwater to marine salinity gradient to study organic matter... | ecosystem: Environmental > Aquatic > Marine > Coastal ... | reverse complement strand
ATTTATTTAATAAAAATAAATACGAACAAAATACTGTTTTAAAGATAAAAATACTTTTAATACAGAATATTATTTCGTGTAATTTATGTATTAATCAAAAATTTGAGCGAACCTAGCGATATAGGGTAGTACTTTCTCTTGTTTTGAAAAAAATTGATAAGCTGTTTTATTATTGTGAATTACTTCTTCTTGTTCATTCGTAATTTGGCAATAAAAATTGATAATTGAATAATAATAATATCTAAACTTGTAATGCTTATTCTTAACGGCAATTAACTCTAATTCACTAATAGCCTTTGGTAGATGATTGATATCTTTCCCTTTATTATAGCATAATACTAAGTCAAAATAAACACTACTTGCCTTAATTTCATCATAGAGAATTGCAGAAGCATAATTTAATTTAGTTTGATATTTGTGAAATTTTTGAAAATCAGATTGGACAAGGGAGTAATGATGAATTAACTCTTTGCATAAAGATTGGATAACCTCAAACCGGTCATGCTTTTCTGCTAAAGTAATGGTTTCTTTCGCCAATTTTACACCTGCGATTTTCCGCCCTGCAAGAATTAAAATTTTTGTTTGTAGATGCTTCCTCCAAAGTTTAAATTTAATTTGAATACTATTAGGAAGATGTTTAAAGGAATCATCTATAATACCTTCTAGAAGGGCATCTTTTAAGCGCTTATAAACTACTAGAAATTGCCCTTTCTTTCCTAGTTTTTCAAAATGTTCTACTGCTTCTAACCTACCAAGATGTTGCTCATTGGTAAGACTAAATAATTCTAGTTTCAACCCATTATTCGGTCGATAATTTGACAGTTTTGCGATGTCTCGTAGCACTTCCATTTGTATATATTTATCTCTTTTCTAATAATATAAAATGTTGGTAAACATGGGATTAGTAGCAAGATTAAACTTTAAATATAGTAAAAAAAATTGATATAAAAAAATAAAATAGGATTAAAAGGAAAGAATTTATGAACGTTTTTTTGTGCTAACATTTATTTAATCATTTAAAAAAAAATATTATGAATTTATTTAATACTGTTAGCGCAAAAGGAACAAAATTTATTATTGCAAGTGAGTGTGTAGATTTATAGTAAAAATTTTGTTTTCTGATAGAAAAGCAAAAAAATAGCAATACCTTTCGTGGGTACTGCTATTTTTGCTTATCTTTAATAAAGTACTGTTAATCAATGAATTAACTCATACTCGTTCTTGGAAAGCTTATTATTCTTTTCTGCTTTCTCCAACATTTTTTTAATATCAGACAACATTTTTTTGATATTTTCAATTCGCTGTTTAAGAGGTAAAGAGGATTTGTTCATAATAAGAAAATTACGTGTTAGTGTGTATTTTCTTTAAATTACGAATAAATACTTATTTGCCAAAGCTTATCAAAGTGCTCGCCTCTTTTCAAATTAGTGTTCCGCATATTTTGGGCTAATAATGCTAAAAAAACACCTATTTAGAGTTTTCAAGCTTTTCGATTCTTTCCTTTATATCGATAAAGGATGCTGCCACTTGTTCCTCCATTTTTAAAACCACATTATTCATTAAATCTTCCATTTCCACCATTCTCTTTTGCAATGCCTCATAATCGGTAGTTTGTTCCGTTTCCCATGCATTCCCTTTTCCTGTAATTAACCACCTTGGGTTTAGCTCAGGAAATAAATTTAAGCAAGCTTCTAATAAAGGTAACTTAGGATTAGAATCATTTTTAAACATCTGGTTCAAAGCACCTCTAGTAGTACCTGTTTGTTCAGCAAAGGCTTCAACCGTTAGATTTTTAGATTTTATAATGTGTTTAATTCTCTGACTTGCAGTCATTAACATTAAATTATGTAATTTTTATTACAAAATGTACTATAAATATTTGTTTTTGGATTATTAATTATACTATATTTACACCGTACTGATGCATTTAAGATCAAAATAAGTGTTTTTTTTCGATAAAGTTAAATTTATTGTTAAAAAGTAAGAGAGAATCATTAAATAGCTTATGAATGAAATTTAGATGTATCAATTAAGAGTTATCTATTCTTATAAAGTACAGAGTGTATAGGGTTCAGCAAATAGTTTTTGTAGAGAGAGACTAATAGCTGTAACCCTGCACTTTCCCTTTTTGTATTTTACTACCAAAAAATTGACTTTCTCCTGTCACAATCCAGTACTCAAATTGTATCTTTTTAGTAAAAGGAATCGTAAGTTTGTAGTCTAGTTTAATATAAATAGATTATTTTCTTATGAGACATAAATTAATAACCTTACTTTTTATACTCCTTCCATTTCTCCTAATAGCCCAAGAACATTCCACCGCTCGACAATGGAATGAAGTACTATTAGAAGCTATTCGTAAAGATTTTGCTAGACCAACTGTACATGCCCGCAACTTATTTCACAGCTCTATAATGATGTATGATATTTGGGCGGCTTATGATAATCAAGCAGAAACTTTTTTTTTAGGAAAGACAGTAGACGGTTATACCTGTCCCTTTGATGGAATAGCAAGAAATGGAGACCTTGATGCAGCTAGGTCAGAAGCCATTAGCTATGCCATGCACAAATTACTAACCCATCGATTTAAAAATTCACCTGGGGCAGCAACTTCGCTACCGCTTTTTGATGAATTATTTGCTAGACTTGGATATGATGATTCCTTTGTTAGTACGGATTACTCGACTGGAAATCCTGCTGCTTTTGGTAATTTTTTGGCGGATAATATGATTGAATTTGGTTTACAGGATGGGGCAAATGAAGCATTTGATTATGCAAATACTTATTATTTTAACTATAATTTTCCCATCGCTCCAACCTTAGAAACGAATCCATTTTTATGGGATCCTAATCGTTGGCAACCTTTGACTTTTGAAATTTTTATAGACCAAAGTGGTAATGAAATCCCCGGTGGTGCGCCTCAATTTTTAAGTCCAGAGTGGGGACTAGTTACGCCTTTTGCTTTAAAAGAAGAAGCATTGAATATTTATGAACGAGAAGGAAATGATTGGTGGGTTTATTATGACCCAGGGACGCCGCCTTATATTGATATAAATAATGGCGGTCGATCAAGTGAGCAATATCAATGGGGATTTTCTTTAGTCTCCTTATGGTCTTCTCATTTAGATCCTGCTGATGGTGTGATGTGGGATATTTCTCCTGCATCTATTGGGAATATTGATATAGCAGACTTTCCAACTGATTTTGCAGATTACCCTGATTTTTACCCTACGTTTGACGGTGGAGACATTAGCAAAGGACATGCAATGAACCCAAAAACAGGTGAACCTTACGCCCCACAAATAGTTCCTAGAGCAGATTATGCGAGAGTGTTAGCAGAATTTTGGGCAGATGGACCCGATTCCGAAACACCTCCAGGGCATTGGTTTACGATATTAAATTATGTGAATGATCACCCTGAATTTGAGAAAAAATTCAAAGGCAAAGGAGATATTTTAGCGGATTTAGAGTGGGACGTCAAAGCCTACTTAGCCTTAAGTGGAGCGGTGCATGATGCGGCAATTGCCGCTTGGGGAATCAAAGGCTGGTATGATTATTTGCGACCTATTTCAGCTATTCGATTTATGGCGGAACAAGGTCAATCTTCTGACCCAAATTTACCTAATTATAATATTGCTGGTATTCCATTGGAGGAGGGATTTATTGAACAAATTCAGGAAGGAGACCCATTGGCAGGTGATAATAATGAAAACGTAGGGAAAATTAAATTGTATGCATGGAAAGGACCGGATTTTATCAATGAAGATCAAACTAATATAGCTGGTGTCGGTTGGATTCCTGCTACCAAATGGTGGCCCTATCAAAGACCTACTTTTGTGACGCCTCCTTTTGCTGGTTATATATCGGGCCATTCTACCTTCTCTAGGGCGGCGGCAGAAGTGATGACTTTACTAACAGGGGATGAATTTTTTCCTGGCGGATTAGGAGAATTTGTGGCTAAGAAAAATGAATTTTTAGTTTTTGAAGAAGGACCTAGCCAAGATATTGTTTTGCAATGGGCGACTTATAGAGATGCTTCCGATCAAACAAGTCTATCTCGTATTTGGGGTGGTATTCACCCACCAGCAGATGATATCCCTGGCCGTATTATTGGTGAAAAAATAGGGATTCAAGCTTTTGAATTAGCAGAACAATATTTTAATAATCCAGTTTCTAGTGTTAATAATTTGGTAGAAAATCAACCGACTACTTTATTCCCTAATCCTGCAAAAATAGGAGAATTATTGACCATTGATGGCGCATTTAATCATGCAGAAGTAGTAGTAGAATTATTTGATTATACAGGGAAATGGATGGCCACTAAAAAAGTTAGTAGTTTAGAAAACCGTTTGAATGTTGGATTTTCAAATATTGATTTATCGGAAGGTTTTTACTTATTAAATATCACGGGACGGGATATTAATTTGAGTTATAAACTACAGCTTCAATAAAAGGTTTTGAGGGAATGAGTTTATAAGGTGAGGAGGCGAAACTCATTCCCTTATAAACTCATTTTCTTATAATTTAAAAATAACCCCATTAATAACCAAATATTCCTTTTGCCCATTTTTTTCTAAAAAGAAAGAAGGATTACTGCCCAAAGAAAAGACGGGGTTAAAAAGTTCGTACTCAGATAATAAATGGATTGGTAGTGCTAATTTTCTTTGTTCGTTACTTAGGTTTTTAATTTTTATATCAGTATACCCTTGTCGATGCATTTCTGAAATATTCAGCTTTTGAAATTTTTTAAAACTTCTAATAGTTTTGGGATATAATTTCCCTGGTACTATTTGGTATCCAGCAGCATCTAATTCATCATACCCAAAATAAGTGGATAAATCTCCTAAGTCAGAAATATAACTTTGATAATAAAAGGATTTGTTTTTATTGAATTGTAATTCGTCTCTCCTAAAAGCAATATCTAAAATATAAGGTTTTCCACTTTTTCTAATCGTTACATTTCTGATTAGTAATTCATGAAAATAGCGACCGTTAAAAGGTAACTTTTCATAACCGACTAGAGAATTGTTAGCATATTTTTTTAAGGCAATTTGTTCAAAAGCACTTAATAAGGCAATGAAGTTCATTTTACGAATAAATTGCTTTTCTGGATCATTTTTATAGCCGCCTGATTCAATTAAAATAGTACTAGTTCCCCATTTTTGAATATTATCTCCAAATGCCCTAGGTTCAAAATCATCATTATATTTGGCGACATGATTGGGCATATAGGCTTGTAAGGTTTCATTCATTAACCCAATCTGCTGAATGGCTCGTTTGCGAATTTCATTAATGCCTTTTTCATAATTATAGGCAGGCGCTAAGAAGGAAATCGTAGCTGTTTTATTAGTGTTCCCTACGCTATTATACCGACTTTGATCATGTAAATTGAATCCCCAATCAGCATTGGTTTGGCTTCTTATTTTTTTGAGTAATTGACCTTCGGGTGTTTGTAAACGGAGGGCATCTCTATTTAAATCTACATTCAAAGCGGTTCGCCTTCTAAATTGTTCCCCTCCATCTGGATTTAATAGGGGAATGAAATAAAGAGTGAGATTATCTAAAATAGTCTTTTTGTAGCTATCTAATTCATCATTGGTAGCAAAGAAATTTAAGATATCCATTATCGCCATCGTTGCAGTTGGTTCGTCCCCATGCATTTGTGACCAGAGTAGTACTTTAGTGGCACCCGTACCAATTTTTACTTGATAGATAGCACGTCCTTCTAAAGATTCTCCTACTTTGGATACAATAAAAGGCACATCTAAGCTTTTTATTAGGGGTAAAATATCTTTATGTTTGAATCTGCGGTTATGGATGCTTGATTCTTTATAGTTTTCGTAGTCTTTGTCTAATTGCTCCGAAAAGGATTGTCCAATAACTATAATTGGTAAGAAAAAAAGGAAGAGTAGCAAACGAGTCATCAAAAGATTCATAGAAGATTCAGTTGTATGTCTAAAAAAGACGAATGAACAGAAGTGGTAAGATAGTTGTTTCGGTAAAAATAAACTACTTTTGATGTTCTAAATTTCTTGTCACTAAATAATAATGAATTTAAATCTTTTATTCCATTTTGGTCGTTACCTAACATTGATGAAAACGACTTTTTCCAAACCGGAAAAATTCTCCATGTACTGGAAGGAAACGATGCGTCAAATGAATGATATTGGCATCGGTTCCCTTGTTATTGTGGGCTTAATTGCCATTTTTATTGGGGCGGTAACAGCGGTTCAATTCTCTGACCAACTGAGCGGAGGCTTAATTCCAAGATATTATATAGGCTACATTGTTCGAGATATTACCATCATTGAATTGGCACCTACTATTACCTGCTTGGTTTTAGCAGGAAAAGTCGGCTCCAATATGGCTTCTGAATTAGGCGGAATGCGGCAAAAAGAACATATTGATGCAATGGAACTAATGGGCGTTAATACGGCAGCTTACTTGATTTTGCCAAAATTGATTGCTGCGGTATTAATTATTCCGTTGCTTGTAAGTTTAGCTGCAATCATTAGTATTGTAGGGGGCTATATTGCTGCTGTTCCATTTGGACAATTGACTGATCCAGAATATGTCAGAGGGGTTCGCTCTTTTTTTGTACCTAATTATGTCTTGATGATGTATGTAAAAGCAATGGTTTTTGCCTTTATCTTGACTACGGTTTCCTGTTACCAAGGATATTATGTAACGGGCGGTAGTATCGAATTAGGGGAAGCAAGTACACAGGCCGTTGTCTATAGTGATATTTTAATCCTTGTTGCCGATTTGGTAGTGGCAATAGCATTGACTGGTTAAGGCATCTAGCTGATTGAATCCTTTTAATCCATTTTAAAACCCTGTTATCCTGTATAATGATAAGAGCAGAAAATATATTCAAATCCTTTGGGGAAACAGAAGTCTTAAAAGACATTAGTACCACCTTTGAACAAGGGAAGACCAATGTCATTATAGGAAAGAGTGGGGCAGGTAAAACTGTTTTACTAAAATTATTAGTGGGGCTTTTCCAACCAACAGCAGGTAATATTTGGTACGACGATATTAATTTTAATAAGCTGAATAAGCAAGAATTGCGTTCTTTGAGGATGGAAGTAGGGATGTTGTTTCAAGGAAATGCTTTATTTGATTCGTTGACAGTAGAGCAAAATGTGCGATTTCCTTTGGATATGTTTACTAATATGACCAAAAAAGAAAAGCTAGATCAAGTTAATTATTGCTTGGATCGAGTGACTTTGGCAGGATCAAATGATAAATATCCTTCGGAAATAAGTGGTGGTATGCAAAAAAGAGTTGGGATTGCTCGGTCGATAGTTTTAAATCCTAAATATCTTTTTTGTGATGAACCTAATTCTGGTTTAGATCCCAAAACTTCTATCATTATTGATAAATTGATCCATGATATTACGGTAGAAAATAATATTACAACGATTATCAATACCCACGATATGAACTCTGTAATGGAAATTGGAGATACGATTGTTTTATTAAATTTGGGAAGAGTCGCTTGGCAAGGTACTAAAAATGAAGTATTGGAAAGCGAGAATGAAGTATTGCAAGATTTTATTTTTGCCTCTCCTTTCTTACAAAAATTAAGAAAAGCTGCTTTGAACTTCTAATTTAATATTTTCCGTAAAATATCCAAGTTGCAATGCATCCGAGTTATAACTTTATAGAAATTCGCATTATACACTACTCAGGCAAGAATGCCTAAGCTACGATAAACTCATCCGTATTTCAACTCATCTGAGGTACGATTCTTATATATCTCCAATCTGTTATCGCCAATTTGAAAAGTATCCGTTAATTGCCCTAAAATGGTTGGTGCGGAGATACTGTTTGCTGCGTTAATCATTTTATTTCCAGTAAAAACCCTTGCCTCATCCCAGAGATTTTGTTCAATAAAGCTATTCATAAGTCTTGCACCACCTTCAACTATCAATGAATTGAGCCCTTCGTTTTTTAAGTTTTGCAAGATTTTTTGTAATAAATTTTCATCAAAAGGGAAGCGCCATTGTGTGGTATTAGGATAAGAAATCGTTTGGGCTTCTGGTTCACATATTATAATAGTTCTGCCTTCAGAATGCAAGGCAGCAGTATTTGGGGCTACATATCCATGTCTTTTTAATAACAATTTGACTGGAGATTTTCCAAAATATAACCTATTATTTAATTTTGGATTATCTATGGCTAAAGTACCAGAACCAATAATAATAGCTGTGGTCTCGCTACGCCATTTATGCGTTAATCTTTTAGTATATGCATTACTAATCCAAAATTGTTTATCGGCTACCCCAATCTTTTTGTTTAACGACTGTGCAAATTTTAAAATTACATAAGGACGACCTTTTTGATAGGTTGAGAAAAAGCCAGCAGCTGTTTTAATGCCTTTTTTTTGTAAAATATTCACCTTTATTTTAACTCCAGCTGTTTTTAATTTTGCTATACTTTGCCCCATTGTTAATGGATTGGGGTCTATTAGGCTTATAAAAACTTCTGGAATTTTATGAGCTAAAATACTATCTACACAAGGAGGCGTTTTACCAAAACTATTACATGGTTCTAAAGAGATATAAAGTTTGGATTTGGATAGTAATGACTTGTCGGTTAGCGAGTTAATGGCATTTATTTCTGCATGTGGGCCACCAGTATATTGATGAAAACCTTCGCCTATAATTTTATTTTGGTAGGTGATAACCGCACCAACTCTAGGGTTTGGGGTAACTTTTCCAGCAGCCATATTGGCTAATTCAAAACAGCGCTGTATAAAAAGCTGATTATAATCCATAAAGAATAAAAATTAATTAAGAATTTTTTTTACTAAAAGTAAATCTTTTATTTATATTTGCGTAAACTTTAATATAAATTTATTTTTAACTTCCCCCACATATTCTCATGTTAAACATTTTTTTTTGTTTAAGAGTTGTATATTGTTATTAATTGTTTAAATTTGTTTATCATTTCAAAATTAATAGCGATAAAATTAATAATTATAGCTTGCGATTTTTTCCTACACAATTGAAAACTTAGTAAACGGATAAAAAATAAATTAAACAAGTTACATTTGATTTGCCACAGATTTATTAGCCCCATGGATGTTAAATGTATCGTTTATTTTTTCGACATTACTTAGTAATTTATATTGATAATTATTTAGGTCCAATTACATGTCTTTTGAAAAAAGATAGTTATTGTGACCATCATTAACGGCAATACATAGAAACCTCAAGATTCTTATTTTTAAACCTTTTAAAGTTGAGAGCGCGTGTTATACAAGGTAAAATTAAAAAACGCTGATGAAAATGTTCTATTAGACGATGATGTCTATGAAGCATTAACTGCCGACCCTTATTTATCTAAGGTCGATTTCATCAATAACCTCCGCAGACATTCAAGTGGCTGTGCAGTTTTCCAAAAAACTTGGAAAAAAGCAGAAGGCGGTTATAAAACAGAAACCATTTATTTACACAGATTAATTGCTGAAAGATTTCTGGAAGACACTAGAACTAAGAAAAAAAACTTAGTTGGTGCAAAGAATGGCAATAAATTGGATTGTAGATTAGAGAACATCTGTTGGAGAACTAGATCTGTTGCTAGTCGTCAAAGAAAAACTAGTAGCAAAGTTGGTTACACGGGTGTTTACAAAGAAAATAATAGATACCGTGCAGTCATTTCTGTTAATCGAAAATCAGTTCATATCGGGATGTTTGATACACCTGAGGAAGCTGCATTAGCGTATAACAAGAAATCTCGGGAACTCTATGGGGAAGATGGCAAAATTAATGCTATCAGACCTAAAGGGAAAGATGAATAAATTTTTAGTTATAAGGAGTTAAATGCCTGATTTATAGGTGTTTGATAAAGTGATTCGTATAATTAAAAAATTAATTACATGGTGATAACTTTTTCATGAATATGTAATAGCTATCTATCTACTCAATAAATTTGGGTGATTTCTACGAGACTAAAGCAGTCATTAAATTTTTCCTAAAGCATATTTTTATGAATTAGGAAAAATTAATGGCTGCTTTTTTATTTTAGCATAAAACGAAATAAATAACAACATTTAATATATAAAAAGAACCAAAATCTGCTTTGTAAATGAGATGAACAAGAATGTTAATCAGAAAATGATAACCTATTTACAAGTAGTTCGGGGACATAATCCCTTCATTTTATGTACTTTTAATAAACTACTAGCTAAACAAGTAATTGACTATATTTAGCCCTATACTCTTTAAGTAGAATTAAAGTACTTCCTAAAAATAAGATAATGCGATACTTCTCCTTCTTTGTAGCTTGTTTATTATTAGCCTGTTCAGAACCTGTATCCACAGGGAACACAGCTGAACAACAGCCCACAGTTGCATCCAATAAGACAGATAAGGAAGAAACTAGACCAAAAGATGCGGATCACATTAGTCAAACTGTAAAACAACAACAGAAATGCGAAGTGATAGGCGAAGTATTGGAAGACAATGAATTATGGCTAAAAGACCAAGGAAAATTGATTTGTATTATGGCTGATTCAAGTACTTATGATGCTACCTTGGGTATGAGTCATCGTATTTTAAAGGTCTTTAATACCTATACTTGTGACTTAGAAGTCAAATTAACCTTACCTGTAAATATCAGCCCTGATTTTCCGTATTTTTTAGCAGATATTAACTATAATAATAATAGCAAAATAGTGGCGATTAAGGCGGCTAAAACGGTTTATTGTTTTGATATGACGACTCAAAGAATGTTGCCGCCTTTAAATCCGACCTTTAAAACAAAAAGAGCAGAAGCGGACGCTTCCTCTGGGACAATTATTCGGTTGGAATTATGGGAAGATTTTTTAGTTGGCTATGCACAGGATAAAGGTGCTTTTGTTTTTGATTTAGGAAAAGATGGTATCCCTCAACCAGTATTGCCTTATGCAGAATATCAATTAGGAGAGAATCGCTTCAATTCCCTCTTTTTGCTACCCTCAGAAACTGCTAAATATCAAGCGATATTGCCAAGTTTTGATTGGGAAGAAGAGGTTTTTTCAATTAACCCAATTTTTACGGTACCCCTTGCTATTACGACGACCGTGCAAAAAAGTGCATTGGATAATCCTTATATTGTACTTCGAGAAAAGGACAAGAATAAAGCCTTATTAGTGGATATGAAAGGAATGAGAAGTAAGGCTTTACCCGAAGCTCTTTTATATAAAACAACAAAGTAAATATTAGCCTGGGCTAAGGAGAATTGATATCGTTAGTGCTGAATAAAAAATAAATTCCTTACCTGTTCGACTGCTGCCAGTTGGGTCTGTTTAGATACGCTAAAATTTTAAAAACATTTGTAGGTCAATAAGTTTACTCATTTTTCATTTAACCCTTTGATAAAATGTTTTAACAACGAAACAACAAGCAGAACTGAAAGAGAATTTAGAAAAAGACCTCATTTTTTCAAAGAAATCCTTAACTTGTAGTTGAATTATATTTTTTCCTACCTCCCACTATCTTTCAAAAACAAAGGACTATGAACAAAATCACTTCCGTACTCATTGGGGCAATGTTCTGTTTTGCCCATGTATTAATTGCGCAAACTGCTAACGACACCATCAAACCTTATACAGAACCCTTTCGACCAGGGGTGAATTTAGGTTATTTTCCTGGCTTAAATAATGAAAATTTAGCGGATTTAGCCGCTGGAAATGCCACCAATAATGTACAAGGCCTTGGGGCTAAATCAATTCGTACAGGTATTTTTAATGAATTTGTAGAAGTTTGGGGCTACGATTTTTTAGAAGAGACTTATGACTATTTTGATGCTAGAGGGTTAAAAGAGAATACCGTAATTGTTGGGTTTCCTGCCGCTTGGCAACGAGATCAAACTTTTCATTGTCCTGACAAACAATCTACCATGTTTGCCAATTTATACGACCCGATTTTTGATGAAGGGGAAAATGGAACGCCTGTCAATGATGATAATTATCTCGCTTTATATCTTTTCAAATTGGTAACGGAATATCAAGACCATGTTCGATTTTGGGAAATTTGGAATGAACCAGGTTCTGACTTGCCAACGGGCTTTCAAGTAGGTTGGCGACAACCTGGGTTTCCTGGTAATTGGTGGGAAAATAACCCTGACCCTTGCGATAATATTTTACATGCCCCAATTTATCATTATGTACGCACTTTAAGAGTCGCTTATGAAGTGATTAAATTTGTTGACCCTGATGCTTATGTATCTGTAGCAGGTTTCGGATATCCTGCATTTTTAGATGCGGTATTAAGGAATACGGACAATCCTATAGATGGAAGCCCCACGGCCGAATACCCGCTTGGAGGAGGCGCCTATTTTGATGTATTTGGTAATCATGCCTATCCTCATTTTGATGGGACAACTACTAATTTTGATGAAGGTCGATTTGAAAGACATTCTGACCGTGCAGCGGACGGAATTGTTACTAGAAGATTTGAATTTGAGGAAGTGCTGGCAAATTATGGCTATGATGGCATAACTTACCCGTTAAAACCTTCCATTATTACAGAGGTTAATTTACCAAGAAAACAGTTTGGAGATTATATTGGTGGTATTGAGGTGCAAACCAATTATATTATCAAAGCGTTTATCAAAGCTAAGACGAATAATGTATTTGTCATTCATCCTTATAATTTGATAGAAAGAGATGAATTTGAGACGGCAAGCTCAGAATTTGGCGTCATGGGAATGTATGAAAAATTTAATACGCCTGGCGAACAAGTCCCAACAGGCGAGGCAATCGCTTATAAAACGACTTCCGATTTATTGTTTGAAACGGAATATGATGAAGCGCAGACCCAATTAATGCAAGTGCCTGATAACATTAGAGGACATGCTTTTAAAACGGGGGAAGGGGATTATATTTATGCACTTTGGGCAGAAACGAGTATTGATTTTTCAGAAGCAGCTAGTGCGACTTATTCTTTTCCGAGTATTTTAGGGGTAGATAGTTTAGAATTGATTCAATGGGATTATTCGCAAAATCCAGAAAGTAATTGGATTAGTGCCAATAATATTACCTTAGATGCAAGATCCATATTTTTAAAAACTGTCGGAAACATTGTTCCACCTCCTCCACCTACTGAATTAATTCCTAATATAGTACTTTCCTTGACGAGTGAAAATACACAACCCGGGATTTATAATACGACTAATTTACGATTAGACATTGAAAATAATGGGCAAGATACCGCTACCAATATTCTGGTGACTTTACCATTAACGAATGGCGAATTGGCTTATGTTAACCACACAACAACTGTTGGAAGTTACCTAAATTGGATAGGAGAGTGGACGATTCCTAGTATTCCTCATGGCACAACTTATAGCTTAGAAGTTGATGTGTTTACCTTGACGGATCAACCTATAACTATCTTTTCAGAAATAAAAGCCCATAATTATTTGGATGAAAATTCTACGCCCAATAATGGTGTTTGTTGTGAGCCACAAGAAGATGACGAAGCGGTAATTATACTGAATGCAACAGATGAGTGTATTTGTACAACTGAATTTGCTCCTGTTTGTGGATCAGATGGTATGACCTATAGCAATGCTTGCCTAGCGGAATGTGCGGGCATAACGGAGTATACCAATGATGCTTGTGGAGGAAGTAGTGGAATGATAGATTTAAGTTTAGAGCTATCTATTGATAAACCCAATTTTGTGATTTATGAAACCGTAACTGCTGCTTTGGTACTAAGAAATGACGGGGATGTTTCTGCCCGAAATATCAAAATTTTATTAAATGGCTATGATAATAATCTGGCTTATGCGAATCATACGCTTTCCGATGGCGAGTATATAGATTGGGAAGGAGATTGGCAAATAGCCGAATTAAAAGCAGGAGAAGCAGCTACTTTAAGTTTAGGTTTATTCACCTTACAAGATAGTGCACCCTATATGATTTTTGCCCAAGTGGCTAGTGCCTCTCCAATGGATAGTGATTCTGCCCCAGCTAATAATGATGGCCTAGAACCTGTGGAAGATGATGAGGCAGCCGTAATCATTACACCAAGTAATAATTTAAATGGAAATACCGCTGAATTTAGAAACATAGCCGAAAAAACATCAAACTTGGCGGTTCAACAATTATTACCAAATCCAGCTACGACCGAATTGAAAGTGCGTATTTTTAGTAAAAAAGAGGCTGCGATAAAGATGAAAGTGCTGAATGCCCAAGGGCAAATATTGATTCAAAAAAAAGAAATGGTGAATGCAGGGATTAATTTTACACAAATCCCAATAGATTTTTTACCTTCGGGCATTTATTTTATGATGCTAGAAGGAACGGGGAATCGACCAAAACCTATGCGATTTGTAAAACAACGGCTATAGGATAAATAACTTAAGAACAGACATTAGAGGAGCGAGCGTAGAGATAAAACAGTAGCAATAATAAATGTAATAGCGACTGTTTTTATCAAATTAAGTAGGTTTGGTAAAAAATAGTCCATTTTCTATATTGCTCGGAACTCGAATTAAATATTAAAACAAAATACGATGAGGTTAAGTATATTACTTTTATTGATTTGCTTGAGTGCTGTTTTCTCTTGTCAAGAACAGCCAAAGGATTCAACTACTACAATTCAATCAGTAGAAAAACCAGCGGCTTATGCTCTAGACGGTAAGCCATTATTTAGCCCCTCACCTTCGGTGAAATTAATGGAAAAGTATGAACAACATTTAGCTAATTATAAAAATAATCCAACAGCAGATAACTTGATTTGGTATGGCAGATTTGTCGCTTATCAAGGAAAATATGAGGAAGCCATTGCCATTTTTAGCGAAGGCATCCAACAATTCCCTGAAGATGCCCGAATTTATCGACACCGTGGGCATCGGTATATTTCTATTAGAAAATTTGACGAAGCAATTAAAGATTTTGAAAAGGCTAGTCAATTAATAGCGGGAAAAGAGAATGAGGTAGAACCAGATGGCATGCCCAATGCGCAAAATATTCCAGTAAGTACTTTACATGGAAATATTTACTATCATTTGGGATTGGCCTATTATTTAAAACATGACTTCCCTAAAGCATTAGCTGCCTATCAAAAATGTTTGGCAACCTCAAATAATGCAGATAATGTTGTTTCTGCTACCCATTGGTTGTATATGATTTTACGTAGAATGAATCAAACCGAAGCAGCTTTAAAAGTGTTAGAGAAAATAGAAATAGAAATGCCAGTTATAGAAAACCAAACTTATCACCAAGCAACGCTTTTGTATAAAGGGATTACGAAAGTCGAAAATTTACTAAAAGGAGCAGGAGAGGAAAGCGCTAGTAATGATGCGTTGGATTATGGTATAGCCAATTGGTATTTTTATAATGGTGACAAAGCAAAAGCAAAGGAACTGCTTGAACGTATATTACAACGAAAAAGTTGGAGTTCTTTTGGCTATATTGCGGCAGAAAAAGATTATTTAACTCATTTTTAGAAAACTATTAATTTGACGACTACCTCAAATTTATCACCAGCTGAAATGGCACGATATGCGCGCCATTTAGCCATTCCAGAATTTGGTAAAGCTGCCCAAGAAAAACTGAAAGCCGCAAGGGTTTTGGTTATTGGTTCAGGTGGTTTAGGCAGCCCATTGCTTTTATACCTAACCGCAGCAGGTGTAGGGAATATTGGTATTGTAGACTTTGACATAGTCGATGAAAGCAATCTACAACGACAAGTATTATTTACGGTAGCAGATGTCGGGCAATCTAAAGCGGAAACGGCTAAGAAAAGACTACTGGCTTTAAATCCGCATACGAATATTGAGGTATTTAATACGGCTTTCACCAAAGAAAATGCTTTTGAAATTGCTGAAAATTACGATATTATTGCTGATGGAACAGATAATTTCCAAACAAGATATTTGACAAATGACGTTTGCGTATTGACGGGTAAAGTGAATGTTTACGCTTCTATTTTTCGTTTTGAAGGACAGCTTTCCGTATTTAATTATTTACAAGAAGACGGAGAAAGAGGACCGAATTATAGAGATTTATTTCCTCAGCCACCGCCACCAGGAATGGTACCAAGTTGTGCAGAAGGTGGCGTATTAGGCGTGCTACCGGGCATTATTGGTAGTCTACAAGCTAATGAAGTTATCAAGATTATTACTAGAGTAGGAGCGCCTTTATCAGGTCGTTTATTTTTGTTTGATGCAGCTTCTTTTACGACTAGAAACTTGAAAATTAGAAAAAATCGGGCCATTAAGATTACGGAATTAATAGATTATGACCAATTTTGTGGGATTATTCCAAAAAAAGAAATAATAGATATGGTTAAAGCAATCAGTGTACAAGAATTAAAAAAATGGATGGATGCGGAAAAAGATTTTCAGTTGATAGATGTTCGAGAAACGTATGAATATGATATCTGTAATTTGGAAGGGGAATTAGTGCCCTTAAATTCGATTTTAAACTATAAAGATACAATAGCTACAAATAAACCTGTAGTCGTGCAATGCAGAAGCGGCGTTAGAAGTGCCAACGCTATAAAAGTTTTGCAGAGCCAATTTGGCTTCGATAACTTATTGAATTTGGAAGGCGGTATTTTGGCTTGGGCAAGAGAAATAGACCCTTCTATGCCTACTTATTAGTATATCAACTTCAAATGCAACCTCAATTTTAACTTCAAAATTTAGTTATAGACGGTTTGAAGTTGTATTTGAAGTTGAAATTTATTTAGGCATTAATAGGCAATTTTACTAAGGGCTTATTATTTGATGCATCAGCTGTTTTCAAGTGCTTAGAAATGGTAAAGGTAAAAGTAGTACCTACGCCTTCTGTGGAGTGAACAGTGATTTTACCGTTATGATTTTCGACGATTCTTTTACAGGTAGCCAAGCCAATACCCGTTCCAGGGAATTCTTCAAAAGTGTGTAGTCGCTTAAACATTTCGAAGATATTCTTGATATGCTTTTTGGGCATACCAATACCATTGTCTTTTACTCGAAATAGCCAAAAATCAAGACGTTCTTCAAAGGTAAAATGGACTGTTTTATAATCAGCTTTATTAAATTTTATAGCATTTTCAATCAAATTTTGCACTAATTGTTCGATTTGCCTACTTTCACAAACAATTATTTCAGGAAAAGCGGCAGGTAAATGAAGTTGCACATCAGGGCGATTTATAGCACTGCTTAAACCATTTAAGACCACGCCTACTAACCGTTCCATATTGACGGGTTTAAATTTCATACCTACTTTTCCAACTCTGGAATATTCTAGTAAATCATCTACGGTTTGCTTCATTCTGCTAACACCACTAGTAATAAACTGACTGTATTGTTTAATCTCTTCATCTTCTAATTTGTCTGTTTTACGAGTCAATAAACCAACAAAACCGTCAATTGTTCGCAAGGGTGCTTTTAAATCGTGAGAAGCTACATAAGCAAATCGTTCTAATTCTTGATTTTTTTCTGATAACTCCTTGGCTCTTTTTTCGGCTAATCTAGTTCTTTCTGTGACTTTATCTTCTAAAGTTTGGTTTAATATTTCTATTTGATTACTAACATAAGAATTCGAGGTCATGACGGCGAAATAAACAAATCCAATAGCCAACATTGATAATAATAGGATATTCGCATCCGCACCTAAATTGGGGGTTCCTAAGACCACAAAAGCGGTAATAACTAATATGGTCGTAATAAAAATACCCAAACCAACTCTGCCTCTAAAAACAATGCCTGAACCACAAAAAGATAGGAAAAAACCAATGGTATATTCTGCTGTAAAATGATTGACTTGACAAATCCAAACAATCCAAAGCATAAAAATATAAAGACCAAGATTGGCAAAAAAGGTCATGTATTTTTTAAAGAATTCCACTTTAAAAGACAATAAACAGATGGTCAACCAATAAGCAGAAATTAGAAACCTATGACTGTGAAATTCAATGGCATTAGGGTCTGCATATTTTAAGGCGAACCCAAAACAAGGGAGGAAAAATGCTAATAGTAGCGCATAAATTCGAAATACAATTAACTCGTATTCCTTAGTGATAAAGTAGTTTTTTAGTTGCTCTTTATCAAAGTAAGTGTATAGTAGTTTCCTCATTACAGCAGTATCTAGTAATTAATTATCAGTTGTAGCGATTTAACACTCTAAATGAATAAAGTGTATAGGAGAGGTGTGTTACAGTCGATAGAGGGAGAGGGGAAAAACTGCCCTTTAATTTAGTGATTTTCTCTAAATAAGTAGTGGGAATATTTATGCCCGACTACTTATCTACAGAATGATAGCAAGATTTATGCCTAGTATTTCTAACAATTTAATTATGTAGCAAAGAAGTGGTATTATGTAGGGGATTGGCATTATTTGGCTGCAAAAGGAGGCGAAAGAGTGAGTTTATAGGGGTATTAGAGAGAGAAAGAGAAGATAGTTCTTTTATCCTTAAAAACTGAGAATGTCAGTTGTTAGTTATTATGTTTATGGTAAAAAAGAAGGTGTTGGTGCTGGATTTCTACGCCTTTGTACATATTTCTACGGCAACTAATAATTATTAACTATTTTGGAAGGATGAATTGGAAAAAGAACATTGGCAAGCGATTATTGATTTTAGGAAATGTTGGGTTTTGGGTAGTGCTGCATGTAGTATGGTGGACGATTTTTGGGGAAGAGCAACCAATTAATGATGCGGAAAACACGACAGCTTTAAAAGGAGGAATTATCTATTATTCTTTAAGATCAGTATTGATAACTATTACTTCGGTGACTCCTTTTACGGTAATTATTTATAGTAATTGGTTTTGGCTGGTTAAAAATTATTTGGCAGAACAAAAATATTGGGCTTATATCTGGCGATTGTTTTTACTATTATTTGGTGTTTCATTTTTAATGAGCTTTCATCCTTATTTAAATCAATCAAACACTCATATTAGTAGTGGAGGAGTTTCGCTGTTTCGTGTACCAGATACTTTAGTTATTTTAAACGCTACTTTTTGGATAACTCTATTAACAACCCCATTTTATTTATCTTATAATTGGTTTTTACAAAATACCCAATTAGCCAATTTAAAAAATGAAAAATTAGAAACGGAACTATCTTTTTTAAAAAGCCAAATTAACCCCCATTTTTTCTTTAATACCCTTAATAATTTATATGCATTAACCCTAGAAAATTCTAAGGCAGCACCAAAGGTCATTTTAAAATTATCCGATCTAATGCGCTACACAATTTATGACGGCAAAGAATCAGCCGTTTTTTTGGGGCAAGAAGTTAAGTTTATTGAAAATTACCTAGAATTACAGAAAATTCGATTGCATAAAAAATCGGAAATTATTTTTGAACAAAATATTAGTAATCTGAAATTAGAAATACCGCCTTTGCTCTTTGTAATTTTTTTAGAAAATGCCTTCAAACATGGGGTAGAAACACTAAGGGATAATGCCATTGTGGATTTGCAATTGACCGAAAAAGAGGGGGTTGTAAAATTTTATGCACTTAACAATTATGACCATGAAGAGCGGCAAACATCGAATGGGCTAGGCTTAGAAAATATCAAAAGAAGGCTGAAATTACTATTTGGAGATAATTATAAATTAGAAATAGTGGACCAAGAAAATACATACCGAGTCTATTTAACTATAAATTTAACCTATTTAGAATAGAGCGTAGAGATTAGAAAAAAGAGACTTAAATACTGCCTAGTCTTTGCTGATTTTATCCGTCTTTATCTCTAATCTCTCGATGAAATGGTCTCTAATCTCTATTCTGAATGATAACCATAAATTTAAACCAATGAATTATTTAATTATTGATGATGAACCATTGGCACATCGAGTGATAGAAAAGTTTGCACAAGAATTATCAGGATTACAAAAAATTGGAAATGCCTATGATGCTTTTGAAGGGTTTGAGCTATTAAATATCGCAAAAGTGGAACTGATTTTTTTAGATATTAATATGCCTAAACTGAAAGGCTTAGATTTTTTGAGAACCCTAGCGAATCCGCCGATTGTCATCATCACTTCTGCTTATCGAGAATATGCGCTGGAAGGATTTGAATTAAATGTGTGCGATTATTTGTTGAAACCTTTCAGTTTTGAACGATTTTTAACGGGGGTGAATAAAGCATTATCTTTACAAAAGGTAGAAAATACGACGGTTGAATCTTCTAAACCGATAGCAAATAATTCGCCTACCGACGAAAAAATATTTATAAAAGGAGACCGAAAATATCATCAAATAGCGCTCGCTGACATTTATTATCTAGAAAGTTATGGTAGCTATGTTAAAATTTATTTAGCAGATCAAATGATTTTGACCCATGAAACGACGACTCATTTTGAAAAGATACTTCCCAAATCTTCTTTTTTAAGAGTACATAAATCTTACATTGTCGCTATCCCCAAAATAGAAACGGTGGAAGGGAATCGACTGAAAATCAAGGAGAAATTAATTCCAATTGGTAATTTTTATAAAAAAGAAGTGCAACAATTGATTAAAGGATAATATTTGGCAATGTTTTTACCTTAGTCAAGAATAGCATGTCAAGGATAAAAATGTATCTTTGTGCTTTAAATTTTGTGATAACTACTACTTAATCTGAGGACTTAATTACTAAAGTAATCTTCCCTAATCTATTAGTTCAAGTACCTCCTAATTAATAACAATATGGAATTAAGATGCATAATAATTGTTTTGTTTTTGGGACTATTTTCTTGCCAATTCAATTCATCTGGAAATCTTTCTAAAGTTGATAAATTAACGCAAGCTTTGATTGCTAATCCGACTAAAGAAAATCGGGAGGCTTTAATTGTCGCTTATCAAGATACCATAAATGCTAGACCAAATGATGCGGCTACGAATGCACCATTTTTTACTCAAATGGCAAATTTACAGATCACTAATAAAAACTATGTGAAGGCTTTGCAAACATTAATGCAAGGCATTCAAGATTATCCGAAATCTTCGGATGTATCAGAAAAAGTGTGGACTTTAGCGACTATTTATGAGCAATATATTCAAAGACCTGGTATAGCGAATACGGTCAAAAAAATGTATGTACAACAGTTTCCTAGTGGCGCAAATATTACTGCTGCTAAGCAAGCCGCAATGGCAACGAATACAACTATCGCAGAAGATATCATTACCTTGGGTGGAAGTATGTATGATGAAACCACACATAAAGTAGATTTTCAGGCGGCTAATGATTATATTAGAATTTGTGAACTTTTTGCTTTGCTAAAACCACAGGATGGATTAAGCCCAGATTATTTACATAAGGCGGGGGAGACCGCTAGAGCTATTCGTGCCTTCCCACAAGCGGTAGCTATTTATGATAGGATTTATACGCAATATCCTACTTATGAAAAAGCAGCACAGGCATTATTCTTGAAAGCTTTTACTTATGATAATGATTTAGGAGATAAAGCGACGGCTAAAGGGTTATATGAAGAATTTTTACAGAAATTTCCAAACGATGATTTTGCGGATGACACCCAATTTTTACTAGCTAATTTGGGTAAAAATGACGAGGATATTATTAAAAGTTTTGGCGAAAAATAGTTTCCATAAGGATTATTAAAAGTTGCAATGTTGCCGTATTGCGATGTTGTTGTTGTAATTGGGCAACACGGCAACATGGTAACATCGCAACTAATTACATTTTATCATTCATAGCTCAAAATTACTCCAACTCAATTTTTTGTTTATCAAAAGGGTGGAGCGCTGTTCCTTTTGCTTTGGCTTCTACTTCTATGTAATATTCAGATTTAACGGCTCTAAATTTTTTGGCAACTTTTACCAATCCACTAAAAATCAGGTTCTTATCTTCCAATTCATCCATCTCAGATTTTATTAATTCATAAGGTAAACTGAAGTTAATTTCAACTGGATTATCTTTAGAAATAGGAATATCTTTTACTAAATTGATTTCTCCAAGCCTATATTCGTCCGTTAATTTTTCCTTTTTTCTACCTCTAGAAAAACGTTCAACCATGACCACCTTTACTGCATCCACCGTTTGGTCGTTCATAGAAGAAAATCGTATCTTTCCATTAATTATACCATCTGCTTCTTTAACTTTTTCTGGCAAAATCAGTTCTAATTTTACCCCTTCTATACCCAGCCACTTTTTTACTTTTTTAAACATAATTTTCTTGATTTGTTAATTGCCTATCCTTAAGACGAATAGCTTGTTGTAATATAACGCATTTGAGGCGAGAAAGGTGTATAAATTATATGAATGGTAGAAGAGAACGGATGAAGGCAAGTAAATAAAGGAGGTGAGAATAAAGGGTAATAAAAAAAACGAATTTGTAGATTTTACAAATTCGTTTTTCTATTTATAGGATAAGACAAATTTTTCAACAAATAAATTACCCTTTATGGAAACTTAGGAAACTTATCAAAATCAGGCTGTCGCTTTTCCAAAAAGGCATTCCTACCTTCTTCCGCTTCATCGGTCATATAGCCTAAACGAGTAGCTTCTCCTGCAAAAATTTGCTGCCCTACCATTCCATCATCAATCATATTGAAAGCAAATTTCAACATCTTAATGGCCATTGGGCTTTTCTTTAATATTTCTTGCGCCCATTCATAGGCAGTTTCTTCTAATTCATCGTGTGGAATGGCCGCATTTGCCATGCCCATATCTACCGCTTCTTGTGCAGAATAATTTTTACCTAAAAAGAAAATTTCTCTAGCTCTTTTTTGCCCTACTTGGCGTGCTAAATAAGCTGAACCATATCCTGCATCATAACTAGCAACATCTGCATCCGTTTGCTTAAAAATAGCGTGTTCTTTACTGGCAAGGGTCAAATCACAGACTACGTGCAAACTATGACCACCACCTACTGCCCAACCAGGCACAACAGCAATCACTGGTTTGTTCATAAACCGAATCAATCGTTGTACTTCTAAAATGTTCAAACGACCGATTCCATCCCCTCCTTGATACCCTGTTTTTCCTCGTACTCGTTGGTCTCCGCCTGAGCAGAATGCCCAGCCACCATCTTTTGGAGAGGGGCCTTCGCCAGAGAAAAGGATAACGCCTACTTCTCTATCTTCTTTAGCAGTGTGAAAGGCATCTAATAATTCAAAAACAGTATTCGGTCGAAACGCATTTCTAACTTCTGGTCGATTGAAAGCAATTCGAATGACGCCATTTCTTTTTTTATAAGTAATATCTTTATACTCCTTAATGGTTTTCCATTCTTTACTTAGCATAATTTTTTATTTCGATGATTAAGTAGCCCAGAAATTTTCCGATATTCGGAATTATTAATTTATCTGAGAAAATAGTACTATTTATTATGGATGGACAATATAAAAGTCTTAAATGTAAAATGGTCTAAATCCTAAAAAGTTTTTAGGATTTAGACCATTTCTTTGATTTTGTCATAACGATTATTAATAACCGCTAATAACTCCCAATCTTAATCTGCTTTTCTAAACTGATAACCAGAGAATTCTAAAATATTTAAATGTTTATTCATATACTGGTCAAATTGATTAAGCGCATCTCCTTCCACACTACCTTTAGATTGGGTAACTGCTCGTTGAATATCATAGCGAGTATGTAGTCCATCTTTAGGGTTTACATCTAATTTATTTCGGAAACCAGTACCAAATTCTTTCAACATTCTACCAAAGTATAGTACCGAATCATACCCTTTAAACGCCTCCGTAGTAGGGGGCATGCCATATTTATTATAGAAATTTTCTTTGAACGTTTGAATCGTATAATCATCTGGATTTAAATAAGATTCAGAACTGATATGTATATTCATCGTCTCGTAATATTGATAGCTAATTTGCGTAAAATCTTTCCAGCGTGGTTGCCCATAGACAACAATTGAACGGTCTTCTTTTTCTAAATCAATATTTCTTAGCATCGCATAGACAAAACTTTGACTAGAGGAGGCAATAATAAATGCCGTGGTATTTATATCGTCCATATAAGGCTCAAAATCAGTATTGTCTAGCGAAGGGCTTTCGTCATCAATAATAACTAATTTGATAGAATCTGCTATGGTGCTACCTTCTATCGCATAATGTGCATCCAAATAATAGTTCATTAATCGGATTTCTTGCGCATCACTTCTAGCAAATACAACGATATTTTCTGGTTTGAATTTATTTTTAACATGCTGCATCACTGCTTCTGCATGTGCTTTTTCACTAGGATTTAATTGAATAAAATAAGGATTATCTGTTGTTAAATTTTGGTGAGGGTAGATAGGTGAGACAAAAGTCTTTTCATTTTTTTTAGCGAAAGCAGCCAGGGCACTAGCCGTAGAATTTCTAAATGATCCTATTACCAAATGAGCATTTTGTAATTCATAGTTATTATTGGTTAATTGAATAGTTGTTGGTTGATGCGCTCTCGTATCGAGTACATTTACGTCAAGATTTACGCCTTCTCCAGCCAATACATCAAAAGCCATTTTAGCGCCTTCATAAAAATTTAGTGCAGGAATAGATCGTCTATCAATCTTATCTTCTGCTGCATCATATTTATCTGCTAGGAAGGGTAGGGCAAGAACCATGTTATAGGAAGAGAGAAACTCGGTGTTCTCATCAACTATTTCTCCTTGAGTAGCTGGTGATGAAATAGGAGGAATGGTTACATCTACTGGTGCATCTTTCCATTCAATCGTATCTAAAGTACCGGTTACATCTATGACGACTTCATACTCACCCGTTTCTGGATTGAACACTCGTTTGCCTTGAATCTCATCTAACTCATCGTTTCGGGAATCAGTAGTGGTTTTGTCAGGAGATTGGATTTTCTTAAAGGAATCACAGGCAGTGAAACTAAAAAAAAATAACAAAAGCAATAACGGAAATAATTTATTATTTGTCCAGCTTCTCATGTTAGTTAATGTGAATTTTTTAAGGATAAAAGGTCTAAATTTTCAATTTTTAATTTTCAAAAACAACAGCGGATTGCTTTTATTCAGATGATGCCATATTTTGAAAATTGAACATTTTAAATTGAAAATTGAAAATTGTTAAAGTTTATTCCCATTCAATGGTTGCTGGTGGTTTGGTACTAATATCATAAACAACTCTATTGATTCCTCGAACATTATTGATGATTTCACTAGAGACTATTGCTAGAAATTCATAAGGCAATTTACTCCAGTCTGCGGTCATTCCATCCATAGAATTAACTGCTCTTAAAGCAACTGCTTGTTCATAAGTTCGTTCATCACCCATTACTCCAACAGATTGAACGGGCAACAAGATAACGCCTGCTTGCCAAACTTCATTATAAAGGGCATGTTTTTTTAGATTATTAATAAAAATAGCATCTGCTTCTTGTAAAAGTGCCACTTTTTCTGGGGTAATATCTCCTAAAATACGAATGGCTAAACCAGGTCCAGGAAAGGGATGTCTACTATTAATGGTGGCAGGAATGCCTAATTCTGTACCAACTTTACGAACTTCATCTTTAAATAAACTTCGTAGTGGTTCAATTATTTTTAAATTCAAAATGTCAGGTAAACCACCTACATTATGATGGGACTTTATAGTTACAGAAGGGCCATGAACTGAAACGGATTCAATCACATCTGGATAAATTGTACCTTGACCCAGCCATTTGATATTATCTAATTTATTAGCTTCTGCTTCAAATACTTCTATGAACACTCGACCAATAGCTTTTCTCTTTTTTTCTGGATCGCTAATGCCTGCTAAAGCTGACCAGAAGCGTTGACGAGCATTTACGCCAATCACATTTAGCCCCATTACTTTGTAAGAATCTAATACTTCTTCAAATTCATCTTTTCTAAGCAATCCATTATCTACGAAAATACAAGTTAGATTCTTGCCAATAGCTTTATTTAGTAATTCTGCACCGACTGTAGAATCTACGCCACCAGAAAGTCCCATAATTACCTTATCGTCGCCTAACTTTTGCTTTAACTCCGCAATTGTTTGATCTACAAAAGAGGCAGGTGTCCAACTAGGAGCGCAACCAGCGATGTCGACTAAAAAATTCTTTAATAATCTTTTACCATCAATACTATGCGTTACCTCTGGATGAAATTGAATACAATATACGGGTTGTTTAAAAGTCTTTTTCTTAGCTTTAAAAGCTGCTACGGGAATACTATCTGTACCAGCTAGAATTTTAAACCCTGCTGGTATTTTAAAAATAGTATCTCCATGAGACATCCAGACTTGCGAGTCTTTTTTGATGCCTTTCAAGAATGGATCCTTTTTAACTTTTCCTAATTTGGCTTTGCCATATTCTCTTTTTTCAGAACGTTGTACACTGCCGCCCATCTTTTGAGCGATGTATTGTGCGCCATAACAAATTCCTAAGACAGGCTTCTTTCCAATGATTTGTGTTAAATCTATCTGCAAAGCTTTTTCATCTGTCACAGAAAAAGGACTTCCTGATAAAATGATTGCCTTAATCGAATCATCTATAATTGGAATTTTATTATAAGGAACAATCTCGCTGTAGATATTTAATTCTCTAACCCGTCGAGCAATTAACTGGGTGTATTGAGAGCCAAAATCAAGAATGAGTATTTTTTCGTGCATCGGTGAGTGAATTAAAAATAGGTTGAAGAAACAAATGTAGTGCTAAGAAAAGTGCTTCCAGAACTTAAAGTTCTGGAAGCACTAGAATTAAAAGGATTATTTATTGAATTCGATTAATAATCGCCTAATGTTTCTGGCAACTGAGCCAAAGCCTTTTCCGTCTGTTCCGCATTAGGTGCTTTTCCATGCCAAGCATGGGTGTGCATCATAAAATCAACGCCTTGCCCCATTACTGTTTTCATTAAAATGACAACAGGCTTGCCATTTCCAGCTTTTTTCTTTGCCTTATTTAGGCCATTAATCACTTTCCTCATGTTATTACCATCCATGGTCAGCACTTCCCAACCAAAGGCACGGAATTTTTGCTTTAAATCGCCTAAATCCAAAACTTCCTTAGTTGGCCCATCAATTTGTTGATCGTTCCAATCAACCGTAACGATTAGATTATCTACTTTATGGTGTGGTGCAAACATGATGGCTTCCCAATTTTGCCCTTCTTGTAATTCCCCATCACCCGTAAGGGCATATACCAATTTATCATCTCCATCAAGCTTCTTAGCCAAAGCAGCACCAATTGCTACAGACATTCCTTGTCCCAAAGAACCAGAAGCAACTCTAATGCCAGGCAAACCTTCATGCGTTGTAGGGTGACCTTGCAAACGAGTATTTAACTTTCGGAAAGTGGCTAATTCTTCTACAGGAAAATAGCCAGCTCTTGCTAATATGCTATAAAATACAGGAGAAATATGTCCATTAGATAAAAAGAAAAGATCTTCTCCTTTTCCTGCCATATCGAAACCAGGCTTTCTATCCATGATTTCAAAATAAAGAGCGGTCAAAAAATCAGTACATCCAAGAGAACCTCCTGGGTGACCGGTACCTGCTGCATTTACTTGACGAATAATATCTCGTCTTACTTGAGTAGCAATATTTTCTAATTTCTTAATAGCTGCCATTATTAATTAGGTATATGAATAGTGAATTAGATTTAAGATTTTACCCTAATTTATTGAATAATTAGAGCAATTGGATTAGGGGAACTTTAAAATAAGGTGCGAAAGTACGAAAGTGTAGAAAGGTTTTCAAAGAAAAAGGGTAAATTCTTAATCTCGACTTCAACTTCAAAAATGGAGAGATTTACAAAAAGTCACCGTTCTCACTTCTCTGCCCGCAGTAGGCAGGGCTAATCTCTTTTCCTAAAAAAATAAAAGGACAACCCGAATTGAATCAGATTGTCCTTCTAATATTAGTAAACTATAAAGTTTTGATTAGAGGTCTCAACTAGTTTACAGAAGCCGCCAATTCTTTACCAGGCTTAAACTTGATAACTTTTTTAGCTGCAATTTGAATAGCTTCTCCTGTCTTAGGATTTCTACCAGTTCTAGCTGCACGCTCAGAAATAGAGAAAGTACCAAAGCCTAACATAGCAACTTTGTCGCCATTTTTAAGTGTAGTTTCGATATTTGCTAAAACACAGTTTACTGCTTCTGTAGCTTGTGCTTTAGTAAGGTTAGCATCTTCTGCTACTTTGCTGATTAAATCTCCTTTGTTCATTTTAAAAATTTTAAATGTGCGTTGAAAAAAATCGGTCGCAAAACTATAGGGTTCACTTTTCAAAACAAAATTTTTTTAGAAAAATAATTGTAAACCCTTTGTCTATAAAGCTTTTAAGCGATTTGTATAATTTTATAACAATGCAAATATAAAGGATATTTTTTTATTAAAACAAATTGTTTTTGAGTTATCTTTAATTTTTTATTAATTTATTTTAAAAAAAATGATATATTTAATGATGAAAATTTAGAAGATAGTATGTGTTTTTCCTTGAATTTCAAGTTATTACATAACAGGGTTTTCGTATAATTTAAGTGTTTTATATATTAACTAAATTTTATAATTATTTTTTATTGATAACTAATTCATTGCATAGCATTAGTGTAATGTTTTTTAGAATTATCTGTTTTAACTTAAAAAAGTTACTAACATTTTTAAAATATTGACCATTCCATTGCTGAAAATGAAATATTTCGAAGCAAAAAGAATGCTATTCGTGTTTAATAAATGTTAAGAATCCCTTAAATAATTTAGTAATACGCAACCTAAATAATAAGAATTTGTCTATTATTTTAGTGAATATTATATATAAAAAGAAGTGTTTTTACGTTATTTTGATGAACTATTCTAAACATTTGTTCCGTTTTTATAAATTGACAAATAACGCTAAATTACTTTTATAAAACCATTTTCAGATTATGAGATATCTCCTTACCTTTTGTTTATTGACTTTTTTTAGCAGTCTACCACTATTGGCTCAATGCGATGATTGCTATGAGACGCCCTTTTTAGGTGTTTACTCAAATGGTATTTCTAGAAATAAAGCGAAGAAACTTAAATTTGAAAACAGCGAGGGGAGTTATGTCACAGGTATTATTGGCAATACCGCTGCCGAAAAAGCTGGTTTACAACCCTTTGATTATATTTTCGGTATTGATGAATACCGAACCGATAATGGTCGTTCGCTTACTTATATTTTGAAAAAATACGATCCAAGAGATGAAGTGACTATCCATTATTATAGAAATGGCAAAAAGCAGCAGCAAAAAGCTAGATTAGGAAAAAGATCAGATGCAGAATATAATAAAAGAAATAAGCGAGAAGACCCATTCTTAGGAGTTGAACAGAGTAATCGAAATTGGGATGAATCTATGTTTGGGGTTAGAGTGAATGTAGTGGATAATTCAACGGCGGAATCAATAGGGCTGGAAAATGGGGATTTGATTACCCATATTAACAGTTTCCCTATACTCGATTGGACGGATATGGGAACAGCTATAGATATGATGGAAGTTGGGAATCAAATGAAGGTGACCTACATAAGAAAGGGCCAAACTAGAAATAGTAGTGGTACGATTAAATCATTGGCAGATACAAAGTATAATTCAAGTTATAGTAATTCTGATTCAGATAACTGGAACGAAAAGAAAGGAAAATCAAGTTATAGTTATAGCTATGATTCAGATGGAAGAAAGAAAACGAAGGTGGAGGTTTGGACAAAATCTGATGCTGATGATAATGATGCTTATAATGAACCAGAAACCAGAAATGTAGCTGGGATGCAGGTAAATATGAACGACTTATCCAATGCTACTATCGGGCAATTGAATGAGCGTTACGACCTATCTATTTCCGCTAGAAATAATTTGTCTATTAGTAATTTAACAATAACACCAAATGCTAAGAAAGGGCAATTTGATTTAAAATTTGATGTAGCAAGTAAAGGGAATACCATAGTAGATATTTATAATGAAGAGGGCAGAAATATTTATAATTATGATTTAGGTAGTTTCTCTGGAGACTTTGAAGATACGGTTGATTTAGCACAAAATGGAACAGGAGATTATTACCTAATTATCCGTCAAGCCGAAAAAAGTATAGGAAAAACCTTAAATTTAAGTAGAGGTTAAGCTAAAAAATAATCCTTACGTAAGGGTTTTTCTCATTATTTCAATAGCCTAGGAGCTGTGTAATTCCAGTAAATAGCGCTTTGAAAAATGTATAGGGGTTTATAGTTAAAGTTCGCTTTGCTGTAAGCCCTTTTTGTTTTGGGGAAAGTTTATTAGTTTAGCGGTTTTGAGTAAGATGAGTTTTATGAGATTTATAAGGGAATGAGTTGATGAGGCAAGGAGTTCATAATACAGTAGGAAGTAAAGCTTTGGTTTTTAATATCAAAATTTTGCAAAATACACAGGTCTCTGAACAACCTCATTTTTGAGTTCAATTCCATTCATTAGACGGTCAGCTAAAAAAGGGAGAAAAGGCTATAGAAATGTTGGTCATCAATTTTACCTGATTATCTAGTTATCCTACCTCCTCATAACCTCATTTAGGGTTTTCTTATAAAAATGATTTTACAGGAAATCATGTTGAAAACATGAAAAATACTGGGTCGAAGTTGCAAACTTCGACCATCGGCATCGAATTTCAATCCAACTTTGGAGCCGATATT
>Ga0075467_10000521_pt1 | contig 30532 bp, 30 predicted proteins | sample DEB08_DNA_9_FD_75067 | JGI IMG/M metagenome (GOLD analysis project Ga0075467, IMG submission 75067) | Aqueous microbial communities from the Delaware River and Bay under freshwater to marine salinity gradient to study organic matter... | ecosystem: Environmental > Aquatic > Marine > Coastal ... | reverse complement strand
GCGGAATTTTGTGGCCGGCTCCCAAATAGCGGTCATTTCTGGGCGGGAATAGCGAGGGATCATAGCATGGCACCTTTTTCAGGGGGTGGGCAGGGAATTTCCCTTGCGTCATAAGGGGGCGGGACCAAACCCTCAAGGGAGAGATTGCATGTTAACCCGAGCCGATTTTGCAGGCGTGTGGGACCTGCGGCGTCAGATCGATGACCGTTTGGGCATGCAAACGGGCACATTTGACGGAACCGCGACCTTGTCTAACAATGCGGGCGGCGGGCTGACCTACGATGAAAAAGGCACGATGAGGCTGGGTGACGGACCCGCCATGACCGCCGAGCGTCGCTATCATTGGGCATTCGGGCAAGACCATATTGATGTGGCTTTTGCGGATGGCGCCCCGTTTCACCGATTCACGCCTGCGGGTCATGTGGCTGGAACGGATCATCCATGCGGTGCGGATTTCTATACAGTGCGCTATGATTTTACGGCTTGGCCTGCGTGGTCAGCGGTCTGGACAGTCACGGGACCGCGCAAGGACTATGTCTCGACTTCCGTCTACACGCTTGCGCCGCGCTCTAGCATAGGCAATAAAACCTCAACGCAATAAAACAGGGGAGAGTGGCACATGGCCCTCGCGCTTAACGATAAAGTTCTCACCGAAGCATTTGGCCCGTCCGAGGGCACAGCACTGCGCGTCAAGCAGGCACTGATGGTCGTTTTGGGGATCATGGCACTGGCGATCCTCGCCAAAGTCAAAATCCCGATGTGGCCTGTGCCGATCACGATGGGCACATTCGCTGTGCTGACAATCGGTGCCACATATGGCCCGCGTCTGGGTTTGACGACAATCCTTGGCTACATGATCATCGGCGCACTTGGCTTTGATGTCTTCGCTGGTTCCTCTGCCGAAGCTTATGGCCTGACCTATATGATGGGCGGCACTGGCGGTTATCTTGTCGGTTACGTTCTTGCGACGCTGGCGTTGGGCTGGGCGGCACGTGCAGGTTGGGATCGTTCGGTTCTGATGATGGCATTTGCGATGCTGCTGGGTAACGTGCTGATTTACGTACCGGGTGTTGCCTGGTTGGGTGTGCTTTACGGCTTTGACCAGCCTATCCTTGCTTGGGGCCTGACACCGTTTTTGATCGGTGACGCGCTGAAGCTGGTTCTTGCAGCGTTGCTGGTCCCTGCGGTTTGGAAGATGTTGGGCGACGCACGCTCCTGAAATTCCGACACATAGAATTGAAAAAGGCGCTGCAGATTGCAGCGCCTTTTTTGTTAGCCAAGCACAGTTGAGACTGTCGACGATCGCTCAAGCGTGCGGTGGACAGGGCATTTGTCTGCAATCTCTAGCAACTTTTCGCGCTGTTCCGCATCCAGATCACCGCTGAGGTGAATGATACGTTCAAAATGATCGACCTTTGCACCGGGGTTTTCGGCGTCTTGCGCGTGTTCTTTTGCGTGGGTGATATCAACGCTGACACCTTCCAGAGGCCAGCCCTTGCGCCTTGCGTACATGCGAATAGTCATTGACGTACACGCCCCTAGACCCGCCGCCACAAGCCCGTAAGGCGTGAGCCCCTTGTTGGTTCCGCCGAACTTGACAGGTTCGTCTGCCAACACATGATGTGGGCCAGATTGGACGTCTTGCAAAAATCCGTTTGCATCGGCCTCTGTCACGCGCATCACACCCTCTGGGGCTGCCGCTGCTTGGGTAGGTTCGGGCAATTCGAGGTAGCGTTTGGACCATGCCGCAATGACGTCCGCTGCGTATTCGGCGTCCGCTGATTGCGTGATCAAGTGGTCAGCATCGTCCAGTGTCACAAAGCTTTTGGGATGCTTTGCAGCAAGAAAAATGCTCGAAGCATTTTCGATCCCGACTGTTTCATCTCGTGGGGCATGCAGGACCAGCAAAGCAGCACCCAATTTGCCAATCGCCGTTGTCAAAGCGGCTTTGGATATGTCTTCGACAAAGCCCTTGCCGATACGAAATGGGCGCCCGCCCAAGGAAACTTCTGCGACGCCTTGGTCCACAATTTCGGGGATCGCGTCCGCGAAGTTATGGGTAACGTGGGATGGATCAAAGGGTGCACCAATAGTCACGACCGCCTTGATGCTGTCCATCTGCGGCGCGGCCTTGAGCACGGCGGCACCACCCAGCGAATGACCGATGATAAGTAACGGCGGGGTGCCGCGGTCGATCAATGCTTGGTTTGCGGCCAACAAGTCGTCCACATTGGAGGTAAAACTGGTGTTCTCAAATTCACCCTCCGAATGGCCAAGTCCCGTGAAATCAAACCGCAGCACGGCAATGCCCATAGAAGACAAGCGGGCCGAAATCCGGCGCGCGGCGGTGATGTCTTTTGAACAGGTAAAGCAATGGGCAAAGATCGCCGTCGCCAGTTGCGGCCCGTTGGGCGTATCAAGACGCGCGGCAAGCGTGTGACCTGCATGGCCTTTGAAGCTCAGTTTTTCGGTTGGCATAATATGGCCTTTCTTGCGATTGGCTTCTTACATGGCCCGCGCGTACCAAACCGACAACCCGCCTTGCCACGCGGTCGCGGCAAGGTGAGAGATGTTACCGCCCCATCAGTGCCGGATCATGGGGGTATTTGGTCAGGTTTTCATAGCCGTCTTCGGTGATCAGCACCTGATCCTCAAGCTTGATCGAGAAATCACCGCCCTCGGGGCTGATCAATGCTTCGACGCAAAGCGTCATGCCGGGCTCCAGAACATAGTCGAACGCGCCTGGCACCATCCGGTCAGGATAGGCAACCAACGGCCATTCGTCACACAGGCCTACACCATGCATCAAACATCCATATTTCTGCTTTTGATACTTTTCCGGCAGAACATGGGTGTTACGGCTAAGTTCCTCAATCGAGACGCCGGGTTTGAGCATGTCCATGTTGTACTGAATGTGTTCGACACCGATTTGCATGGCTTCGATCATATCTGCGCGGGGCTTTTCGTCGCCGACCCACCATGTGCGGCTGATATCAATGCAGATGCCATATGCGCCGACAAGATCGGTATCAAAGGCCACGATTTCATTGTTCTGCACGATCCGCCCGCCGCATTCTTGGAACCACGGGTTCGTGCGCGGGCCAGATGACAGCAGTCGCGTTTCGATCCATTCGCCGCCGCGCCGTATGTTTTCGGCATGTAGCACCGCCCAAATATCATCCTCGGACATGTTTCCTTGTGGGACACCTGCGCGGGCGGCGGCTTCCATCGCGTAGCAGGCTGCTTCGCAGGAATGCGAGGCGCAGCGCATCGCCAGGATTTCATCGGCGCATTTGATGCTGCGGGCTTTCTCGGTTAGCTCTTCGCCGTCTTCAACTTTGAAGCCATTCGCTTCGAGGGCGCGCAGGCCGTGCAACATGATCTTGTCCACGGCGAGGCGGGTATTGCCGCCGCTGTGTTCACGGATCAAGTCGGCGACTTCGGTGGCAAAGGTATCGGCGGCAGGGTCAATCTTGTCACCACGGCCGAAGTAAAAGAGGTCCGCGCCTTTGCGTTGCTCTGAAACCAGTGGATTGAACTTGGACAGGAACATCGCGTTCTTGTAGTCCCAGATCACCATGTATCCGTCGGCGCAGACCAGACAGGCGCGAAACGGATTGTGCGTGTTCCAAAGCTGCATGTTGGTGCTGTCGGTGGCGTAGCGGATGTTGAGCGGGTCAAACATCAAGATGCCGCCATAGCCGCGCAGGTTGACCGCATCAACGAGTCGTTGGTGACGCCATGCGCGCATTGCGGGAAGGTCAGGTAGCGTTAGGCCAGCGGCGGCCCATTCGTTGAAGGCAAGTTGGGTCGGCCCAATTTCGACGCGGTCTTGATCGTTCGGGGTCCCGTCGCCAAGCGTAGCGCCGAGTGTAGGGTCGATCTTGCGGGTGTCGCGGTAATGGGTGTTCATCGCAATTTCCTTTGGCCGGTTTAAGCCAAGTATGCGCGAAGAACTTTTGGGAAAATGTCAAAAATCGACATTTTCAGGTCTGCGAATGGTTCAAACAGCGATTCTACTGCAGTCTGCGTTATCGCAAAAACAGGGACAGTAGAAAAATGCCTGCGATGATCGTGTAGATGCTCTTTGCCGTGATCGGGCCGTTGGCGGTGCTTTTTGATCTAGAAGCACGCGCATTGGATGATGTAGGGGCGACGGGTGGTGTTGCGCGCCCTTGCTGTTTCCCTTTCATGTTACTCCAAGGAGAAGGACTTGCAGCAGATTGATGTTTCTCGGCTGAGGTTGCCTTTGCGGTTGGCTGAAAAGACGATTTATGCTGTTTCGCAGAACCGCGGTAAGCGGTCGAAGGCCCTTTGTAGCGGACATCAATGGGGTGGTATTTTGGCATGTTGATATGTCTCGTCCGCAATTTCAAAAATGAAGCTGCTGCGGTTCTAGCATTTGACATGCGCACAAAAAAGCCCTGCCAGATTTCTCTGACAGGGCCAATTCTTGAACTTTTTGAGATTAGCAGCTGTAATACATCTTGTACTCGATCGGGTGTGGCGTGTGCTCGTAGGCGTAAACCTCTTCCCACTTCAGATCCATGTATCCTTCGAGCTGTGACTTGGTGAACACGTCACCGGCCAGCAGGAATTCATGGTCTGCGGCCAACGCATCAAGCGCTTCACGCAAGGAGCCACAAACGGTTGGGATTGCTGCCAATTCTTCTGGTGGTAGATCGTAAAGATCCTTGTCAGAAGAGGGGCCCGGATCGATCTTGTTCTTGATGCCGTCAAGGCCAGCCATCAGCAGTGCAGCAAAGCACAGGTATGGGTTTGCTGCCGGATCAGGGAAACGGGCCTCTACGCGCTTGGCCTTTGGGTTCTCTGCCCATGGAATACGAACACAACCAGACCGGTTGCGAGCAGAGTATGCGCGCAGAACAGGGGCTTCAAAACCCGGGATCAAGCGCTTGTAGCTGTTCGTGGACGGGTTAGTGATCGCGTTCAGCGCTTTGGCGTGCTTGAGGATACCACCGATGAAGTACAGTGCTTCCATCGACAGGTCCGCATACTTGTCACCAGAGAACAAAGGCTTGCCGTCTTTGAAGATCGACATGTTCACGTGCATACCGGTGCCGTTATCGCCGGAAATCGGCTTTGGCATGAACGTCGCGGATTTACCGTAGGCTTGGGCGACGTTGTGGATCACGTACTTGTACTTCTGGATCTCGTCTGCCTGATGGGTCAGCGTGCCAAAAATCAAACCAAGTTCGTGCTGGCAAGACGCCACTTCGTGGTGGTGCTTGTCAACTTTCATGCCCATGCGCTTCATTGTGGACAGCATCTCGGAACGCATTTCTTGCGCGTCGTCGATCGGGTTCACAGGGAAGTAGCCGCCCTTGATGCCGGGACGGTGGCCAGTGTTGCCCATCTCGTACTCGGTGTCAGAGTTCCAAGCGCCGTCGATCGCGTCAACTTGGAAGGACACTTTGTTCATGGAAACCTGAAAGCGTACGTCGTCGAAGACGAAGAATTCAGCTTCTGGACCAAAGTAAGCAGTGTCACCGATGCCGGTCGACTTAAGGTACTCTTCTGCTTTGACTGCTGTGCCACGTGGGTCGCGGTCATAGGGTTCCATCGTGTCAGGCTCTACGACGTTACAGTTAATGCAAATTGTTTTTTCGGCATAGAACGGATCGACATACGCGCTTGATGCTTGCGGCATCAGTTTCATGTCGGACTGGTCAATGGATTTCCAGCCAGCGATCGAAGAGCCATCAAACATGAAGCCTTCTTCAAGGAAATCTTCGTCGACCAGATCGGCCACAACAGTCACGTGCTGCAGTTTGCCGCGTGGGTCAGTGAAGCGGATGTCGACATAGTCGGCTTCCTCGTCTTTGATCAGCTTCAGAACGTCTTTGTTGTTCATGAGGTATTACCTTTCTTACGTATGGTTTGGTATGGATCAGCGCAGTCGCCTGCGCCGGTATCTAGAGTGCTTCGTCGCCGGTTTCGCCGGTGCGAATGCGGATGGCTTGTTCGACTGAAGAGACAAAGATCTTGCCGTCGCCGATCTTGTCGGTCTTGGCCGCGCCAATGATTGCCTCAATGGCACCATCAACCTGATCATCCGCAAGGACGACCTCGATCTTCACTTTCGGCAGGAAGTCGACGACATATTCAGCACCACGGTAAAGTTCCGTGTGTCCTTTTTGACGGCCAAAGCCTTTGACTTCGACAACGGACAGACCTTGAACGCCAACTTCTTGAAGTGCTTCTTTTACCTCATCCAGTTTGAACGGCTTAATGATCGCTTCGATTTTCTTCATCTGATCGCGACTCCCCCTTTGTGTTTCGTCAGTGGTCAGACCATTTCTGCCGCCTGCGAACAATTCATGGCCTTTGTTGAACACCTCACGGTAAGATGAATCAAGTGCAGATGCCTAAAATTTAGGCAGCATGCTTGATTTTGGCGCTATTTGAAAACTTTGCGTCAGGAAACTGCACGCGATTTAATCACGTCTACATTTTACATAGGGCGACATGTCAAGAAAACGGCGCCGTCAGCCAAGAAACGAGCTCCGGTTTGCATGTGTAGATGCATAAAGTCGGGTCCTTAGGCATGTCTTTTGAAACTACCTGCATTCAAGCGATTTTTCCTCTCGCATCCCCTGCAGTCCTTTGCTAGACAGCGCGCAACCATGGGGTAGGCTGGAAAACCTGCCCCATTTTGATCATGCGGGTGTGGCGGAATTGGTAGACGCACCAGATTTAGGTTCTGGCGCCGCGAGGCGTGGGGGTTCGAGTCCCTTCACCCGCACCAAGTTTGAAAAAGAAGGACAGCACATGCAGGTCACAGAGACCCTGAACGAAGGCCTCAAGCGCGGATACGCGATCACCGTGACGGCCGCCGAACTGGACGCCAAGGTTGTTGAGAAGCTGAAAGAAGCCCAACCAACCATTGAAATGAAGGGTTTCCGCAAGGGTAAAGTGCCGATGGCACTGTTGCGCAAGCAATACGGCCAGCGTCTGATGGGCGAAAGCATGCAAGAAGCCATTGATGGCGCGCTGTCTTCGCACCTTGAAACAACAGGCGACCGCCCGGCGGCACAGCCTGAAATGAAGATGACCAATGAAGATTGGAAAGAGGGCGACGACGTTGCTGTCGACGTCACTTACGAGAAGCTTCCAGAAATCGCAGACGTTGATTTCAGCAAAATCAAGCTAGAGCGCTTGGTTGTGAAAGCCGACGCTGATTCTGTGAAAGAGGCGCTTGATAATTTGGCCGAAAGCCCGCAAGCGGTGACTTACGAGGCAAAGAAAACGCAAGCCAAGAAAGACGACCAAGTTGTCTTCGACTTTGTGGGCAAGATTGACGGCGAACCTTTTGAAGGTGGCGCTGCCGAGGCTTATCCGTTGGTGCTTGGTTCAAACTCTTTCATTCCAGGTTTCGAAGATGGCTTGTTGAAGGTGAAAGCCGGTGACGAGAAAGATGTCGAAGTGACGTTCCCTGAGGATTATCAGGCTGCGAACCTTGCCGGCAAAGTTGCGGTATTCTCTTGTGTGATCAAAGAAGTGAAGGGCCCCAAGAAGCCTGCCATGGATGACGAGCTGGCTAAGAAGTTTGGCGCGGAAGATCTTGAAGGTCTGAAAACACAAATCACAGAGCGTCTTGAAGCAGAGTACGCCGGTGCATCGCGCGCGATTGCAAAGCGTGCATTGCTTGATGCGTTGGACAAGAAGGTCAAGTTTGATCTGCCAGCATCGTTGGTCGAAGCCGAAGCAGGCCAGATTGCCCACCAGCTGTGGCATGAGGAAAACCCTGACGTCCAAGGCCATGATCACCCTGAGATCACACCGACAAAAGAGCACAACGAACTGGCAGAGCGCCGCGTGAAGTTGGGCCTGTTGTTGGCTGATATCGGTCAAAAGGCTGACGTTAAGGTTTCCGATCAGGAAATGACCCAAGCCATCATGAACCAAGCCCGTCAGTATCCTGGCCAAGAGCGTGAGTTCTTTGAATTTGTTCAGCAGAACGCGCAGTTCCGCCAGCAGCTTCAGGCGCCGATGTATGAAGACAAGGTTGTTGATTTCATCTTTGAATCCGCTGCTGTCAGCGACAAGGAAGTCAGCAAAGACGACCTGCAAAAGGCTGTCGAGAAGCTCGAAGAAGAATAAACTAAGGCCAACCGCCATAGAAAAAGGCGTCCCGTTTGGGGCGCCTTTTTGCATTTTGGGCTTTCATTTGCCACGAAACTGGCAGGTCTGCGCCTTATAAAAAGCGTGCTTCAAGGTTTTGTTGATGTTTAGATCAACATGCAAAATTGAAGGACCAAGACTATGTTGCGAACTTTTCTATTCACATTTGTCGCATTTTTTGCGTTTTCGGGCGCGGCATTTGCCTGCCCGGATTTTAATATCGCTCCGCAGGCTTCCTATCAGGCATCGGGCAAACAGTTATATACAGCCCGCGCCTTTGACGTGGTGGCAGGTGGCGATAACTACATTTGGAACTGTAACAACGTAAAGCCGGGGACAGATACAGGCGCCGGGTATTTCCCGTCTGCGCCCGATTTTTCATTCCAGCTTGCGGATATGGGCGGCTATCGACTGGAAGTCAGGGTCGTCAGCGAATGCGACGCGGCTTTGCTGATCAACACTGCCTCTGCCAACTGGTACTATGACGACGATGATAACGGCAATCTTGATCCAAAGATCGTCTTGACCCGCCCGGCGAATGGTCGTGTTGATATCTGGATCGGCACATTCGACGGCGAATACTGTAACGCCCAGTTGCAGCTAGAGACATTCGATAGGTAAGGGCTGGGTTTTTTTACGATCCAGACCGTTGCGGATACCCAACAGCTTGGCGCGGACGTAACGCGGGGCCATTATCAATCGCGGACAAGTCCTTGCTGATCCAATTTGAATAAATCGCACAGGTATGTCGTGCAAATGAAAAGGCCGCCCCGAAAGGAGCGGCCTAAATCAATTCAATACAGTGAGAAGATTAATCTTCGTCGTCTGCAGATGCTTCAACACCAGCAGATTCTGCCAGGTCGTAGTCATCGGATGCTGCTGCACCGATATCGTCGAAGAGCTCTTGAATTTCGAATTCAGCGGCTGCTTCTTCTTCTGCTGCCAGCTCGGCGATGGATTTGCCGGCTTCTTGCAGTTGGGCTTCGTCGACAGAGCGTGCAACGTTCAGCGTGATCGTTGCCGACACTTCAGGGTGCAGGTTCACTGTCACATCGTGCAGACCGAGTTCTTTGATCGCACCAAGCAGAACAACCTGCTTTTTGTCGACATTGAAACCAGCTTCGGTTGCTGCATCGGCTGCGTCACGTGTTGTGACAGAACCGTAAAGCGAACCAGCGTCGGAAGCAGAGCGGATCACGATAAACTTTTGACCATCGAGCTTTGCTGCCAAAGCATCAGCTTCTTTCTTGGTTTCAAGGTTGCGTGCTTCCATCTGGGCTTTGTCAGCTTCGAAGCGGGCAATGTTCGCTGCGTTGACGCGCAGTGCTTTGCCTTGCGCCAGCAGGTAGTTGCGTGCGTAGCCGTCTTTAACAGAGACGACTTCGCCCATCTGACCAAGCTTTGCGACGCGTTCAAGTAGAATGATATCCATGGGATGTTGTCCTTACTTTACAGCGTATGGCAGCAGGGCAAGAAAACGAGCGCGTTTGATCGCACGAGCGAGCGCACGCTGGTTCTTTGCACCGACAGCGGTGATACGGGCGGGAACGATTTTGCCGCGCTCGGAAACGTAGCGCTGCAAAAGGCGAGTGTCTTTGTAGTCGATCGCTGGGGCGCCTTCGCCATCAAATGGATCAGACTTACGACGACGGAAAAATGGTTTTGTAGCCATGATTGTTAGTCCTTATCTTAAATCAACGATTAGCGGCGCTCGCGGCGTTCGCCACGCTCTTCACGCTTTTGCATTTGCACGGAAGGGCCTTCCTGATGTGCGTCGACCTTGATGGTCAGCACACGCATGACATCTTCATGCAGGCGCATCAGACGTTCCATCTCCAGAATTGCAGGAGCAGGTGCGTCTGTACGCAGAAGAGCATAGTGACCCTTACGGTTCTTGTTGATTTTATAGGCCATCGTTTTGACGCCCCAATATTCGTTTTCCAGCAACTTGCCGCCGTTGTCGGCAAGAACGGTCCCGAAATGTTCGATCAGGCTTTCGGCTTGCGTGTTGGACAAGTCCTGACGCGCAATCATTACATGCTCATATAGTGGCATGTGAACTCCAGTTCATTCATCAGCGCATTTCATAGGATGGGTGGTTCACCTTCTACGTCCCATCCACGAGAGCCTGCGCAGTTCATATACTTTGCAGAAGGTTGGGGCCTTATACAGCGCACTTGCACCGTTGCAAGCGCTGATCCCCCAATAAAAGCAGCCATTTCGCAACAATCAACGTTTTGCGGCGGCGGGGTTAATTCCAGTCAGCGATCTTCGAACAGAATCTGTTCAATTTTGCAGAATTGCGGGTGATCCCGTTGCGATGTCTACACTCAGCGCACAACAACCCTTTGAATGGAGCGACCCATGAAGACTTTGATTGCAACCGCCGCATTGGCAACCGCCACTCTGGCAACACCTGTTTTTGCGACTTCGAACACATATGTTCTGGACGCCAGCCATAGCCAGATTGTGTTTAACTACGATCACCTTGGCTATTCCACCTCATACGGCATGTTCTCTGGCTTTGACGGCGAAATCGACTTTAACAAAGCGGACCCTTCGGCATCGTCCGTCAATGTGTCCTTTCCGGTGCGCAGCATGCTCACTGGTTGGGAAGCCCGTTTCGAGCATTTCATGAGCGCCGATTTCTTTGCCGCCGCTGACGACGAGATGGTTACGTTTAGCTCCACTGGAATTGAAGTCACAGGTGACACAACGGCGTTGATCACTGGGGATCTGACGTTGAATGGCGTCACAAAGGCAGTCGTTCTTGATGCAAAGCTGAACCAGGCGAACACACACCCGATGGAAGGCAAGGAATGGGCCGGTTTTGATGCGACGACAAAAATCCTGCGTTCGGATTTCGAAGTTGGCGCGTTTGCACCATTCGTGAGTGATGCGGTTGAGATTATGATTTCGATCGAGGCGATGAAAGCCGAATAAGAAACCAGTTTCTTTCTGACACGGATTGGGCCGCACCATTTAATTGGTGCGGCCCTTTTTTGTTTATTGTCCGCGTGTCGCACTTAGATTGATGGTGACATCGACCGCAAAGGCAAGGTTGGTTTCGTCGCTCATGCTTTGACCAACGTCAAAGCTGCGGCGATCAATGGTCACTTGCGCTGCCATACGTGCCGCGTCACCATCTAGATCAAGTGTGAAGGGGAGGGCGATTGGCACCGCGATACCCTTGATGGTGAGGGTGCCGTCAGCCAGATAAGCGTCACCATCGGCAGTGATCTGCGCTGTGAACGTCGCTGTTGGAAAACCCGCGGCGTTGAAAAAATCCGCGTCGAGCGCCTGAGAGGTCACAGAACCAAGGCTAAGCGATCCAATTGCGATTGTCGTATCGACATTGCCCAGAACGCCGGTCGCGTTTTCGTCAAAGGATATGGCCGCAGTCCAGTCGTCAAAACGGCCTGTGACGGGGCTGCCGAATTGGGTGATGGTCAGTGCGATTTCGCCTTCGGTGACGGTCCAGTCAGATGTTACCTGTGTCAGAGTGATCTCAGAAGTCGTTGTTTTGGAAGTGTAAAGTCCTGCCCAAGCCCCCACACCTGTGACGGCAAGATAAACGACGACGGCGGCTAGCGGCGCGGTCCGGTTGCTTTTGTGCGCGCGTGTTGCGGTTGACTGCGAATTGCCAAACCACATTCGCTGCATCGTGGCATCTTTGTCGATGAACTGATGCTTTAGCGCCCCTGCAACATGCAGCAGAATGGACGCGACCATGATCTTGCTCCAGGTCCAATGCAGTCCTGCGAAAAGCTTTGCGATGCTTTCATCTTTGGGAATGAACGGCAGATTCTGGCTGATGGGCAGCCAGATCGGTGCAAAGCCAGTGGTTGCTGCGTGGTGAATCCAACCCGTTAGCGGAACGGCAACCAGCGAGATATAAAGCAACCAGTGGACGAGATCGGCCAGAAAGGTCTCGGCCTTGCGGTCGGGGTGCAGGCTGACGGGTTTGGTTTGGGTCAAAGCCCATGCAATGCGTGCCAGAGCGACGACAAAGACCACAACTCCTAATGTTTTATGGAATGAAAAGAGTTGCGCCTTGAAAGCTAGCTGCTCGTTTGTTTCATAAGGCAATCGGTTGGCGATCGCGCCTAGCGGTACAATGGTCAGGATCAGCAAAGCAGTCAGCCAATGAAATGTCTTTGTGACGGTGCCGTAGGCGGAATTCGTTTGCATAGTGGGCATGGGTTTCTCCAAATTTGGTTCATTGCCAAATACCAGTACGGCAACCCCAATCACAGCGTTGGGTCTGTGCGTTGATGCGGCGATGGTGTGCGCAAACTCAAAGACCTGCGATTGCTTGTGTGAAACGGCGGGGCAGGGTAAGTCTTTGGTAAGTACAAATATAAAAAGGGGCGTCCCATGCGCGCATTTGTTTTTCCCGGTCAAGGGGCTCAGACTATCGGAATGGGAAAGGCACTTGCTGATGCCTACCCCGCGGCCAGGGCTGTTTTTGATGAAGTAGACGAGGCACTTGGGCAGGATTTGTCAGGTTTGATCTGGGAGGGCGACATTGCTGACCTAACCCTAACTGCGAATGCCCAGCCTGCATTGATGGCAACATCTATGGCCGCGATGCGCGCACTTGAGGCCGAAGGCGTCGCCATTGGCGCGGCCGCATTTGTTGCAGGACACTCTTTAGGCGAATATTCTGCATTGGCGGCTTCTGGCGCGCTAAGCATCGGGGACACGGCACGTTTGTTGCGAACACGTGGCGCAGCAATGCAAGAAGCGGTTCCTGTCGGTGTTGGTGCCATGGCGGCTGTGCTGGGGCTTGATTTCGAAGCGGTGCAAGCTGTCGCGCAAGAGGCAGCCCAAGGCGAAGTTTGTCAGGCGGCCAATGATAATGATCCAGCGCAGGTTGTAGTGTCGGGTCATAAAGCGGCTGTTGAGCGGGCGATCGAGATTGCCAAAGCGAAGGGCGCAAAGCGGGCGCTTCTGTTGCCCGTGAGCGCACCGTTCCATTGCAGTTTGATGGCACCCGCCGCAGAAGTCATGGCGTTGGCATTGGAAAACGTCGCGATCAATCAACCCGCTGTTCCGCTGGTCGCAAATGTTGTCGCGCAGGCGGTGACAGATCCTGCGGAAATCCGGTCGCTTTTGGTGAAGCAAGTTACCGGCTCCGTACGTTGGCGCGAAAGTGTGATGTATATGGCTGCGAACGGTGTCACGGAGGTTTATGAAATTGGTGCGGGTAAAGCGCTTTCCGGCATGATCAAGCGGATTGATCGCGATGTTGCGACCTCTGCCGTGGGTACACCTGAAGACGTTGTCGCCGCAGCTGCCGCATTGCAGTAATAGATAAAGAAGGACTTTTAAATGTTTGATCTAAATGGAAAGAACGCGTTAGTTACTGGCGCATCAGGCGGTATTGGCGGGGCGATCGCGAAGGCGCTTTATGATGCAGGCGCGACCGTCGCGTTGTCTGGCACACGGGTAGCACCGCTTGAGGAGTTGGCCGCATCTTTGGGTGACCGCGCCCATGTCTTGCCTTGTAACCTAAGTGACGCCGAGGCCGTTACAGCACTGCCCAAGCAAGCCGCTGATCTTATGGGGTCCGTGGATGTGCTGGTTAATAATGCGGGTATCACGCGGGACAATCTTTTCATGCGGATGTCGGACGATGAATGGTCGTCGGTTCTTGAGGTCAATCTGACCTCAACGATGCGCCTGTGCAAAGGCGTCATGCGCGGCATGATGAAGGCTCGTTGGGGGCGCATTGTGAATATTTCTTCCATCGTGGGCGCGACCGGAAATCCGGGGCAGGCGAACTATGCAGCGTCAAAAGCGGGTATGGTGGGCATGTCGAAGTCAATTGCTTACGAAGTGGCGAGCCGCGGCATTACGGTCAATTGCGTAGCACCTGGTTTCATCACGACTGCGATGACTGATAAACTGACCGACGATCAGAAGTCGGCAATCCTGACCCAAGTGCCTGCGGGCCGTATGGGTGAGGCGTCGGAAATCGCGGCGGCGGTCTTGTATCTTTCCAGCCCCGAGGCGGCTTATATCACTGGTACCACCTTGCATGTGAACGGCGGTATGGCCATGTTGTAGCAAGCTGCCCTGTTGCGGGTGGTCGAAAGCATTTGCCTAAATGGATTTCTCTGTTATAGGCCACGCAGATTTGCTGAGAGGACAAGTGACGTTACGTCAAATGTATCCCAGCATATAAAGGACCGCGTCCCGATTTGGGGCGTACAAGGCGGGCAGTTGCCCTTGGAACAACGGGTGCGAGCCCAGAAAAACGTGAGGAATTAATATGAGCGACGTTGCAGACCGCGTACGCAAGATTGTTGTAGAGCATCTTGGTGTTGAAGAAGACAAAGTGACGGAAGCTGCGTCCTTTATTGATGATCTTGGCGCAGACAGCCTTGACACAGTAGAGCTGGTGATGGCTTTCGAAGAAGAATTCGGAATTGAAATCCCAGACGATGCCGCAGAGACAATCCAGACTTTCGGCGACGCAGTAAAGTTCATCGACGGCGCACAGTAAGCACCTGAGAAGATTTAAGAAACGGCGTCCCTAGGGGCGCCGTTTTGCGTTGTGGCCAGCGAACTTGCCGCAGCACAAATCGCATAGACCTGTTCAAGGTCGACTGATGTGTCAAACTGCACGCCGCTGTAGTGAACATTGCTCCACTTCACGGCGCCTGTCGTCATTTCCCCATTTATTGCCACTTCAAGGAGTGCGCCAAGCGGCAACGGATTGCCTGCTTCATGCTGCAGTTTTGTGCCGTGGCAGTTGATGTCCACCAGCGTGCCGCTGCAGGTTCGTTCCGCCCAAGTGTAGTGGGTTGGGTAACTTGTAGAGTGCCGCTTTGCGCGTCTGCGCCGGATCAAAACCCAGCGCCGGATCTGCGGAATTGCAACGGCACAAGTAATCGAAAGCACCACAACAATTACAAGCGTCCGCCATCGAAATATCTCTGCCATGAGTTGCTTCAGGACTTCCGCGACCTCTTGCAGATCTTCGGCGTCACTGTTGCTGCGGGTCGGATCAGCCGCTCTTTGCGCCCGATCAATGGCGATTTGCGTGTCCGTACAGCGCAGGTCGGTCAAATATCCGCCAATGTTTTGCAGGTTTTGGCGGGCCGACCGTGTGAAGTGCGACTGCACCGAGAATGGGTCATCCAGACTTGTGCCGCGCAAAAGGCTTTGTGTGTTTTCAAGAAATTGCACGAATCCTGCACCTTTGCCGATAATCGCATTCCCATCAACGGCCCTGACAGCATCTTGGTTGCTGATATTTTGACTGATCATGCGCAACTGCCTGATATCGTCGCGAAACAACGCTGTATCGGGATTATTGGCCAGTCTTGTTTGGAGAATATAAAGTTTGTCGAGCTGGTCGATGATGGCGCAATCTGCATGCGCTTGCTGGTTGAAACCAAGAAGCGTGACTACCGTTGCGCATATGAATTGGATTTGTCGCATTGGCCCGCCACTCTGGTGTTGCATAGTGGCTTTACTGCAAATTCATTAACTGCCGATGAAATCAACCCAACATCTTGCTGTGACATTGGTCGCTGCTCTTGCCCCTGCCTATGCCGCTGGGTTAACAATGACGCTAATTACGCCAACAAGGTGAGGGCAGAATATGCGTCGTGTCGTTGTAACAGGTCTAGGGTTGGTCACACCCCTTGCAGATGGTGTCGAAGCAACATGGGAGCGGCTTTTAGATGGTCAGTCCGGTGCCGGTACGATCACCGGGTTTGATCCAAGTCGCTTAACCACGCAGTATGCCTGCGAGGTTCCGTTGGGAGACGGAACTGACGGCACCTTTAATGCCGACACCTACATGGACCCTAAAGAGCAGCGCAAAGTCGATACCTTCATTCTGTTTGGTATGGCTGCCGCACAGCAAGCCGTCGAGGATTCGGGATGGATGCCCGAAGATCGCGAAGATCTTGAGCGCACGGGCGTTCTGATCGGGTCTGGCATCGGCGGTTTGAATTCGATTTCGAACACGGCGCAAATGATGGCTGAAAAGGGCCCGCGCCGCGTGTCGCCGTTCTTTGTGCCAGGTGCGTTGATCAACCTGATCTCGGGTCAGGTATCGATCCGCTACGGTTTTCGTGGTCCGAACCATTCGGTCGTGACCGCATGTTCGACGGGTGCGCATGCCATCGGCGATGCATCGCGTTTGATCCAGTATGGCGATGCTGATGTGATGATTGCAGGTGGCGCAGAAGCCGCGATCTGTGAACTGGGCATGGCAGGCTTCAACGCCTGTAAGGCGCTGAGCACAAAGCATAATGACAACCCCAAAATCGCCAGCCGCCCTTGGGATCAAGATCGTGACGGTTTTGTGATGGGCGAGGGCGCGGGCATCGTTGTGCTGGAAGAATATGAGCATGCCAAGGCCCGTGGCGCGAAAATTTACGCCGAAGTGTTAGGATATGGCCTGAGCGGTGATGCCCACCATATTACCGCCCCGCCACCCGATCACGAAGGTGCGGAACGTGCGATGCGGAACGCTTGCCGAAACGCGGGAATTGACCCGACGCAAATCAACTATGTGAACGCACATGGTACGTCTACAATGGCCGATACAATCGAATTGGGCGCGGTCGAGCGTTTGGTCGGTGAAGCGGCCTCTAGTCTTGTGATGTCGTCTACTAAATCGGCGACAGGTCACCTGTTAGGTGCGGCCGGTGCGATCGAAGCGATTTTCTCGATCCTTGCAATCCGTGATCAGGTTGCACCACCAACGATCAATCTAGACAATCCTGCGGTTGAGACTGTGGTTGATCTGTGTGCGAACGCAAAACGTCCCACCAAGATCAATATTGCGTTGTCGAATTCCTTTGGATTTGGCGGCACGAACGCCAGCGTTGTCTTTGGGAAAGTCGACTAATGTGGCGCCATATCGCGGAAAATGCGCTGACGTTCTTGACCGTCGGTCTGTTTCTTTTGGCAGGAGTGATCGCGTGGGGCGCACGCGAGTATCGTGCTGAAGGACCGTTAGAGGCCGCGATTTGCCTCGAAGTGCCTCGTGGCGGCAATATTGGCCGGATCAGCGATGATCTGATTGGCCAAGGTGCCATCACGTCTGCATTTATCTTTGAGACGGGCGCTGACTACACAGAGAAATCCGGCGATGTGAAGTTCGGACGATTCCGCGTACCCGAAGGCGCCTCTATGGAGCAGATCGTCGAGATTGTTACGCGTGGCGGTCGCAATACATGCGGCGCCGAAGTTATCTACCGCGTCGGTATCAACCGCACGCTTGTGGATGTCCGCGAACTTGATCCTGCTACCAATCGCTTTGTTGAATTGGTCAGCTTTGAAGTCGGGGAAGGTGATCTGCCAGAAACATACACGACATTGCGTGCAGAGGGCGGCGCGTCTTACCGTGTTGTGATTGCTGAAGGTGCGACCAGCTGGCAAGTCGCAAATGCCCTTAGTGAAATTGATATTCTAGAGGCAGACGTCACAGAGACCCCGCCTGAGGGAACACTTGCACCGCGCGATTATGATATTCGCGAGGGTGACAAGGTATCTGCGATTTTGGCCCAGATGACGACGCTACAGTCAGAGATATTGGCAGAGGCTTGGCAATCACGCGCCGATGACCTGCCTTTGGCATCGCCAGAAGAAGCGTTGATCCTCGCAAGTATTATCGAGAAAGAGACAAGCGTTCCCGACGAACATCGGCAAGTTTCGAGCGTTTTTGTGAACCGGCTGAACCGTGGCATGCGCCTGCAAACAGACCCCACAGTGATTTATGGCATTACATTGGGTGAGGGTGTTCTGGGTCGCGGATTACGGCAAAGCGAACTGCGCGGGGCGACCCCTTGGAACACATATGTGATCGAAGGACTACCGCCGACGCCGATTGCCAACCCCGGCAGGGCCGCGATCGAGGCTGCGTTGAACCCTGACACCACAGAGTATATCTTCTTTGTTGCTGACGGCACTGGTGGACACGCGTTTGCGACCAATCTGAATGACCACAACAGCAATGTGGCCAAGTGGCGCGAGATCGAAGCGCAGCGAGAAAACGACGGCTGATATCTTAAAGGTTAAAGAATACTGCCCCCATCGCACGCTTTCGGGGTAACTCTTGTTTGACTTTTTACTATGAATTCAGTATGTTGGTGAGGCTAGACGCCCGTTTTCATGTGATGTGATTGTTGGTGCTCGACTGTAACGGAAGTGTCCTTACAGGCTTTATATTCATGACGAAGATACCACCGAACGCGCCTTACGGCGCGGGGACAGCGGCCGAGCGGCTTGCTGAAATAACAAGGCTTTCAGAAGGGATCCGGCGGACCCTTTCCGACATGGCAGATGCGCTGGATCAAAAAACCGGCCCCACCCCCAAAGACGTACTTACAAAGCTTAACGAACTACATGCGGTCCACCTGAAGGTGTTGATCGCCGAGGATGCTTTTCATGCCAAACTTGGAAAAACCACCGATGATGACGCAATCGACTTTGACGCAATCCGGACTGAAATCGGGGGCCAACTTGATCGCATCCGCGACAGCCTCGTCGCAAGCGGCCTTTCTGGCAAAGTTGAGCTGTAAGGAACTTGCAGCGCTGCCCTATCTTTTTGATTTCTGGGCACTGCCGCATCAACTGCCCCCGCTAGGCGAATGGCGAACGTGGGTCATCTTGGGTGGTCGTGGTGCCGGTAAGACCCGCGCGGGCGCTGAATGGGTAAGAGCAATGGTGGAGGGGCCATTGCCTCATACCCGCGGACGTGCTGCGCGTGTCGCACTTGTTGCCGAGACGATGGATCAGGCCCGCGAGGTAATGGTTTTTGGTGACAGTGGCATCATGTCGGTCTGCCCTCCTGATCGCCGCCCTGACTGGATTGCGACCCGTCGGATGTTGGTTTGGCCCAACGGGGCCTCGGCGCAATTGTTTTCGGCGCATGATCCCGAAAGCCTGCGCGGGCCGCAATTTGACGCTGTATGGGCCGATGAGATGGGCTGTGCGGCTGTCGATAAGGGCGCAAATCAGGTTGATCCTTTCGTGTCGGGTGATGAAGCGCCCTATTACTCTGACGGAGCCCGTGATGACCTCATGCAACAACAATACCTGCAGGCACTTTGTGACCACTACGGGGATGCGCAAAACAACCCGCTGTCTGATCAATATGGCGGGCGCATGCTGGATACTGCACGGATGCACGCGAAGGGCTGGGATCCACGGCCCTTTCCCTATTGGCCGGGTAACCAGTCGATGTGGTCGGACGGGGTAGACTACGCCACAGGTCCGTGGCTGAACGGACGTGCTTCCAATAGCAGCTTGGCCGCCGTGGTGGCAGAGATTTGCGACCGCTCGGGTGTGATGCATTACGACGTGACGGGCCTGTTTGGCGTCGTGCGCGGCTATATCGTGAATGACGCTGGAACAGGCCGGTCTGCACTTCAACCATTGATGCTGGCGTACGGGTTTGACGCGATCGAACGCGACGGCGATTTGGTCTTTCGCAACAGGCGGGCGGTCGCAGAGTTTGCCCTGACCGAAGACGGCTTGGCGCTGGATCCGGAGCGTGATCAGGCGCTTAGTCTGACACGTGCAGCGGCTGCCGAAATCGCGGGACGCGTCCAACTGTCTTATGTAAATGCCGAAGGTCACTATGACGCCATCGCCGCAGAAGCGATTATGCCCGACGAAACCACTATTTCGGTCACGCGCAACGAAGTACCGCTGGCCCTGACCCGTAAAGAGGGCGCGCGGATCGTGACACGCTGGCTGCAAGAGGCGCGTGTCGGGCGCGACACGGCCGAATTCGCGTTGCCACCGTCGCAGGCGCAAATCGGTGCGGGCGATGTGGTGGCATTGACAGCATCGGGCAACACCAGCCTTTACCGGATTGATCGCATCGAAGAGGCCGGTTTGCGGCTTGCGCAGGCCACGCGTGTTGACGCTGCGATCGATCGCGCCCAATCCGGCGGCGAAGAGGCTGTGGCGCTGCAACCCTTTGTCGGCCCGATACCTGCCGAAATTCTTTTCCTTGATCTGCCGTTTTTGACTGGCGACGAGGTGCCACATGCGCCCTACGTCGCCGCCACGGGCAAACCGTGGCCCGGACCAATTGCGCTGTTCGGGGCGCCGCAGGACAGCGACTATGCATTGTTGGACACGTTGGGCGAGGCGTCAGTCATCGGTGTGACGCAAACCGCGCTTGGCGCAGGACCTGTGGGCATTTGGGACAGGCAGTCCGCACTTACGGTTGGCTTGGTCAGTGGCGCGTTAAGCAGTGCCACCACCGAGGCATTGTTGGCAGGGGCCAATACCGTCGCGATCGGTGACGGATCGGCTGGCCATTGGGAAGTTATGCAGTTTCAAAAGGCCGTTCCTTTGTCTGGAAATCGGTTTGCATTGTCGGGCCTGCTACGTGGGCAATATGGCAGTTGGGGGGTAATGCCGCCGCTATGGGCCGCGGGGGCAAAGATCGTGCTGTTGAATGCGGTGCCAACCCAAATCAACCTGCCCAGTGTATCACGCGGCACCGCGCGGCATTTTCGCTTTGGGCCTGCACAACAGCCAATGACTGATCCCAGTTATCGCTATGAAACCCATGTTTTTGCGGGCGTCGGCCTGCGCCCTTATCCTGTAGCTCATCTCGCCGTTAAGCGCACCGCCCAAGGAGCAGAGATCAGCTGGATCAGATGCACCCGGATTGATGGTGACATCTGGGCAGATGGTGACGTGCCACTGGGCGAAGATGTGGAAACCTATGTTTTACGGATCACGCAAAATGGGACACTCAAGCGCGAAGTGACTGTTACCGTCCCGTCATGGACCTATGATACTGCGATGCTGGCCACAGATGTCGGGGATGGCGATTTTGACGTGTCGATCGCCCAAGTCTCGGCCCGGTTTGGGGCAGGCCCGTTCAACAGAATTCAAGTTGCAGGATGAAATCCGTGCAGCTTGCTGACATCGACGCGGCCGCGCGTGTTTTGATGTGTTGCCCGCAAACTACGCGATCCCGGATGGTTGCACAGATGCTTGCGCAGGCCGAAACGGCTGACAAATACCGAATGCGTTTGCGCAAACCACACCCGCAATTCGGGTCGGGTACACTGATGTCTGTTGCCGCAAAATACCCTCAGGCCGTGCGGGTTGATTGTTTCGATGATGATTCCTTGGACGCATTTTCCCATGTAATCAAAGCATTGATCGCTCAAAAGGCACATCATTCTTTGTGAAGTCTCTGATCACAGCTTTATTCTTGGCTTAAGGTCCTTATGTGTTTTAAAGGTAGGGACTATAGCGACCGAAGGATTACGTGATGGCACATCTGCAACCCAAACTGACCGAACTCGATCCCGTTTGGCATCGTATCTGCGATGAGGCCGAAGCTGCAATCGTGGAAGAACCGCTGATGGGCGGGTTGATCCATGCAGGTATTCTGCATCACAAGTCGTTTGAGGGGGCGTTAGCCTACCGTATTTCGATGAAACTGTCTTCGCCTGAAATGTCCGAGCAGATCCTGCGCGAAATCGCGGACCAAGCTTATGTGGAAGCTCCGGAACTAGCCGCCGCGGCACGCGCTGATCTTGTGGCAACCTATGACCGTGATCCAGCCTGCCACCGGTTTATGAAACCATTGTTGTTCTTCAAAGGTTTTCAGGCTGTACAAGCTTACCGCCTCGGACATTGGCTCTACGAAAACAATCGGCGCGACCTGGCTTACTTCATCCAGATGCGCACAAGCGAGATGTTCGGCGTCGATATTCATCCTGCCGCGAAAATCGGCAAAGGCATTATGATAGACCACGCGCATTCCATCGTGATTGGTGAAACGGCAGTTGTTGGCGACAATGTTTCAATGCTGCATTCGGTCACGCTGGGCGGTACAGGCAAAGAAGACGACGACCGTCACCCGAAGATCGGGGATGGCGTGTTGATTGGCGCTGGTGCGCATGTTCTGGGAAATATCAAAGTCGGGCATTGCAGCCGTATCGCTGCTGGATCGGTTGTGCTGCAAGAAGTGCCACCGATGAAAACCGTGGCCGGCGTGCCCGCCAAGATCGTAGGCGAGGCTGGATGTTCGCAGCCATCAATTTCGATGGATCAAATCCTGAACGCAGTCATGTAGAACGCAAAACGCCGGCTCCCTTTTATGGGAACCGGCGCTGCAAAGAAATGGCCGCCCGACGTTTTCGTCGCGCGGCCTTATTTTTTAGGCAAGCATTGTCATTGGATTCTCAAGGTTATCCTTGATCGCGTTCAGCAGGTTCGCGCCCAGTGCCCCGTCAATCACACGGTGATCGACAGACAATGTGGTCGACATCACGATACCGACGGTCAGTTCACCATCCGCACCTACGATTGGCTTTTTCACACCTGCACCAACGGCCAGAATGGCCGAATGTGGCGGGTTGATGATCGCATCAAAGTTATCAATGCCGAACATTCCAAGGTTGGAAATCGCAAAACTGCCACCTTGGTATTCATGCGGTGCCAGCTTGCGATCACGGGCGCGGGTCGCAAGGTCCTTCATTTCTGCAGACAGGGCTGACAGCGACTTCATTTCTGAATCGCGCAACACTGGCGTGAACAAGCCACCTTCAATGGCGACAGCAACCGCTACGTCTGATTTCTCGAACTTCAGCGTGCGATCACCGGCCCAAACAGCGTTGGCTTCCGGGACCTGCTGAAGTGCAAGCGCGCAAGCCTTGATGATAAAGTCGTTGACCGACAGCTTAACGCCGCGCGGCTCTAGCTGTTTGTTCAACTGGCTACGGAACTTCATCAAAGCATCCAACTGGATATCGCGACGCAGATAGAAATGCGGTACCGATTGCTTGGCTTCGGTCAGGCGGGCAGCAATTGTCTTGCGCATCCCGTCCAGCTTGACCTCTTCGAACGGACGGTCTGCATATGTCTTAAGAACAACATCTGTCGACGGTCCAGTTGCCATAGATGCGGCAGCAGCTGGAGCGGCGGCTTGCGCAGCAGGTGCAGCTGCTTTTGGCGCTGCAGTTGCGTTTTCAACGTCTGCTTTGACGATCCGGCCATGCGGGCCAGAACCTGCAATCGCTGCAAGATCAAGGCCTTTGTCGGCCGCAATACGGCGGGCAAGGGGCGTTGCAAAGACGCGCGTGCCGTCCTTTACGGGGGCTGCAGGCGCAGAGGCAGCAGCGGGTGCCGCAGCAGCAGGTGCCGCCTTTGGCGCAGGTGCAGCCGAAGCCGCCCCGACATCATCAGCGCTTTCGCCGTCTTCAAGCAGAATGGCGATCGCGGTGTTCACTTTCACGCCTTCGGTGCCTTCTGCAATCAGGATCTTGCCGATAACACCTTCGTCGACGGCTTCGAATTCCATCGTGGCTTTGTCGGTTTCGATCTCGGCCATGATATCGCCAGAGGACACTGTGTCGCCCTCTTTGACGTGCCACTTGGCAAGAGTGCCTTCCTCCATGGTGGGGGACAGGGCGGGCATCAGGATTTCTGTTGGCATTGCTCTGTCTCCTTAACGGTAGGTTACTTTTTTGCAGGCATCGACGACTTCGTCGACGGTCAGCAAAGCATGTTTCTCGAGGTTCGCAGCATATGGCATTGGCACATCTTTACCGGTCAATGTGATGACAGGGGCATCAAGATAATCAAACGCCTCTTGCATGATCACACCGCTGATGTAGCCGCCGACGCTGCCTTGCGGCCAACCTTCTTCGACAGTCACACAACGGTTTGTCTTGCGGACCGATGCAAGGATAGTGGCCGTATCCATTGGACGGATCGAGCGCAAGTTGATCACTTCAGCTTTGATGCCGTCTTCTGCCAGCTTTTCAGCGGCGGCCAACGCATAGGTCATACCGATACCGAAACTGACGATGGTCACATCATCACCGCTGCGTTCAATCTTTGCCTTGCCGAACGGAATAGTGAAATCATCCATGACAGGCACATCAAACGATTTGCCGTACATGATTTCATTCTCAAGGAAGACCACAGGGTTGGGATCACGGATCGCTGTTTTCAGCAGACCCTTCGCGTCAGCAGCCGAATACGGCATGACAACTTTCAGACCGGGCACCTGCATATACCAAGCTGCATAACACTGGGAATGCTGCGCACCCACACGGGCTGCGGCACCGTTGGCACCGCGGAACACCATCGGCGCGCCCATCTGACCACCAGACATATAAAGCGTCTTGGCAGCAGAGTTGATAATATGGTCAATGGCTTGCATGGCGAAGTTAAACGTCATGAATTCGACAATCGGACGCAAACCACCAAAGGCAGCACCCGTTGCGATCCCAGCAAAACCATGCTCGGTAATCGGTGTATCGATAACGCGCTTGGCACCGAATTCATCCAGCAAACCTTGGGAAATCTTATAAGCACCTTGGTACTCTGCGACTTCCTCGCCCATCAGGAATACGTTTTCGTCGTTGCGCATTTCCTCGGCCATCGCGTCACGCAGCGCTTCACGCACTGTGGTCGGCTTGGTCTCAACGTCAGCAGGCCAATCGGGCGTTGCATCAACTTCAGGTGCAGCTGGTGCGGTCGATACAGCAGGTGCAGCCAACGGGGCAGGTGCCTCGGCAGCGGGTGCTTCGGCGGCTGGTGCGCTGCTAGCTGCAGGCACATCTTCGCCTTCTTCAACCAAGATCGCGATGGCGGTGTTCACTTTCACGCCTTCGGTGCCTTCAGCGATCAAGATCTTGCCGATGATACCTTCATCAACGGCTTCGAACTCCATCGTGGCTTTGTCGGTTTCAATCTCGGCCATGATGTCACCGGACGAAACTTTGTCGCCCTCTTTGACAAGCCATTTGGCCAATGTGCCTTCTTCCATAGTGGGCGAGAGGGCGGGCATAAGAATTTCAGTTGCCATTCCTTAAGCCTCCTGCGGAATTTCAGTTGCGTAGATATCTGTCCAAAGTTCTTCAAGTGCGGGCTCGGGGCTTTCTTTCGAAAACTCTGCGGCTTCGTTCACAATGGATTTGATCTCTTTGTCGATGGCCTTGAGGTCATCATCAGATGCGTGCTTGCCAGTTATCAACATATCGCGGATCTGTTCAATCGGGTCACGCTCGTCGCGCATTTTCTGCACTTCGTCGCGGGTCCGGTACTTGGCGGGGTCAGACATCGAATGCCCGCGGTAGCGATAAGTCTTCACTTCAAGAATATAGGGACCTTTGCCAGAGCGGCAGTATGCAACAGCACGCTCGCCTGCTTCCTTGACGGCCAGAACCGACATGCCGTCGACTTCTTCGCCTTTGATACCGTAGGCCGCACCGCGTTCCCAAAGCGAAGGTGACTTGGTCGAGCGGACAACAGATGTACCCATCGCGTAGCCATTGTTTTCAATCACGAAAATGACCGGCAAATCCCACAGCTGCGCCATGTTGTAAGTCTCGTAGACCTGACCTTGGTTTGCTGCGCCGTCGCCAAAGTACGCGAAGGTCACGCGGTCGTTGCCCTTGTACTTGTCAGAGAATGCAAGACCCGCACCCAATGGTACCTGAGCGGCAACAATACCGTGCCCACCGTAGAAATGTTTCTCTTTCGAGAACATGTGCATGGAGCCGCCTTTACCCTTGGAAAAACCGCCTTCGCGGCCTGTCAGCTCTGCCATGATGCCCTTGGGGTCCATGCCGCAAGCCAACATATGCCCGTGGTCGCGGTAGGATGTGACGCGCTTGTCGCCTTCGCCTGCGGCAGCTTCTAGGCCGACAACAACAGCTTCCTGTCCGATATAAAGGTGGCAGAAACCGCCAATAAGGCCCATGCCATATAGCTGGCCTGCCTTTTCTTCAAATCGCCGGATCAACAGCATTTCACGGTAATGTCCAAGCAGTTCTTCTGCAGAGACGTTCGATTTCGCGGCGGCCTTCTTTGGCGGCATGTGCAATCCTCCGGCGGTTTGGTCAGGTAGTTTAGTATTAAACTATCGATAAACCATGCCTCACGAAATTGCGAGTGTCAAAGTGACCTACCGTCAATCACTTCGGGAATAGCTGCATTGCATTCAGCGACTGTCAAAATCTTGGATTAGCGGATGACGATTTCATCGGCGCGGATCATGCCCAGCACGTCGCGTGCCTGCTGATCAAGCAAATCCAGATCAAGGTAATTGTCCGAAAGGCGTGTGGTCAAATTTTCCATACGCAGAACGTCCGCCTGTAAACTTGCAAGTTCTGCAGCAAGGGCTTGTCCTTCGGCTTTGACTTCGATCCGCTTGAACAGCCCATAGTCACCCTGCACGGCAGCAAACGTGAAATACAGCCCCAGCATGATCATGCCGAGAAAGTAAAAAAGGGCACCCAGTTGTGGGCGATTGCGTCGGATCATGTCGTGGCCTCATGCGTCGCCTCTGCTGGGCAACTGAAGGATAGAATCGCATGAATGGACGAAAAAGGGAATCCCTTAAGTTCGTAAAAACGGGCAAAAACCTATGTTATTTGAATACTTCGTGCCCGAAATCGCGCGGATCACAGCAACTGGTCCGGAAAACAACATCGCCTGCGCCTAAATGAATAGGTGCAGGCGATGTCGTTGGGTCTGCGGTGACCTTGAATTTGTCGCAGCGTTTCTGTCAGGGGCGGTGTTATGCAGTTCCTGTTTGAACAGATTGTGCCGGGCGCGGTGTGCGTGGATTGACCTTTGCAACCGGCTTGACGGGAAACACGATATTCACGTTGTGCAGCACATCACACAGCTCGCGATGCGCGGCCTCGATATCATCCAAGCTGCCGCGGATGAGGGTGATTGGCATGAGTTTGCCTCTGATCCGTGCACACAGTGCCGCCTCTTTTGATGCCATGCCCGGGCGGCGAATAAAGATGCCCTGAACGTCGGTTTTTGAGTAGTAGGTGACAACCCGTGCATGACCACGGGAGTTCAGCTTGCACACCCAGAACTGTTTTTTGGATTTGTCAAAACCCGCCTGCGGAATGAAGCCGCGGGTTGCGAACAAATAAAGTGTCATCGCAATGCCGACCATCGCTATCGACAGGCTTACGCCGGAATAGTTTCTGAGCAATGCAATTTCGGGAATGATGAACAGCATGAATGACCCAATGAACACAATAGCGACGATGACGCAGAGTGAGGTTTCAATGATCAGGCGTGCAGCTTCGTGCTTGCTGCGCTCTTCCAAGATGAATTTACCTTCAACCTCAAGCATATCGAGTGTGTCACGACTTTGCTTTGCGGGGCGTTGAAATTTTGAGGTTGAAGTCATCGGCTCTCTCCAAAAATCTGCTGTGCTTTCAGACTAGGAACCGTTGGTGTCCTTGTTTTGGCGGCATTAGGTACAACCCAAGGTTAAATTATGGCCAAAATGACATAATTGGTCGTGAATATTTTTACCAAAAATTCATCATGTAAACAAAGCATCAACGCGCCTTATGCGCAATTTGAACTAAGTCGTTAAAAAGGCAACAAAGATTACTTGGCTTCAAGAAAATGGTACGCGTCAACAACCGTAGCGTTCAATCCGTCGATGAATCCGGCTGCGCTTACGTCAACAAGTCCAATCGCCTGAAGCGCGTTTTCGTTGTCCGTGTCCGCAACAGAGTTCAAGACAACAAACGCTGTCGGCTTTTCTAACAGCTCGCGATAGCTCGCGCCTTTACCATGTTTGAGAACATTGATCGCAAGATAGTACTGATGAAACCTGTCGGCCAGATCGGTCTGACCAGCCTCAAGAAGCAGGGACCGCAATTTACGAGAGAAGGGCCCACGGCGAAAGTGATGCTGCATTCGCGCTTCAAAAAGCGAAAAAAGATCGACCGCCGCCAATTCCAATGCGACCGTAGCCGCGCGCAAGTCTTCAACCTGTGCGTCAGTCACATGGTTCGGGTCCAGACCTTGCTGAATTTCTGCAATGCGATCCTCAGATACTTTCGCAGTCGCCCGAGACGCCGCAACCAGTTCAAGCACGGTTTTTGCAGATGCCATGTTTCATTCTCCCTAAGCTACGACATCCCATAAGCTATCCGGCAAAGAATGAAAGCGTTGACGGTTGATATCGCATCCAGCCTGAACACGGTTGCTCGACACCGATTTCCAAATCCACGCGAAGGCAAGCCGAGGGCACACCTTATCGACACATCGCCCGGTACGGGGCGTAGCTATTGGGCGAGCCACACAATCTGATGGGCGGCAAGCGTGACACCCGCGCGGACATGATGACAGTCGCCAGTAATCAGATCGGTCATGCGCGGCGCGGTTTGCAAGAACTGGTCCGCTGCAACGACCTGTGCATCGTCGGCGAAATTGGCAAGAACATAGACATCTTGCCCATGACCGCTGCGCACATATCCCAAGACATGGGGATTTTCCGTCGTAAAGCGTGTGATTGCGTTTCCGGCCAGTGCGGGCGTTGCGCGGCGGGTTTCGATCAATCGCGTCATACCCGCGAATATTTGACCAGCCGTTGTCGTCGGATCAGTCCGTTGATCATAAAGCGCGTCAGGGCGCATCGGTCGTCCGACCCAGCGTTGATCTTTCGCACGGCCTGCATGGTCCTTGTAGGAATGATCGTTCAATTGGCCGACCTCGTCGCCCAGTGAAATCAACGGGATTCCACCTGCGGAGAACGCGATGCCATAAAGCAAAAGCATTCGGTCAATACCGCCTTTGTCACCCGCTTCAACGCCCGTTAGGGATGCCGTTGTTCCACAGACCCTGCAATCGCCGGTTTTAGGATTGTATTGAAACGGAACACCACGGGCAAAGCTTCCGTCAAAGTTGTTTGTGTAAAAGGTGTTCAGAAACAGCCGATGATCAAAACCCAGAATATCAAGTTCTGCAGCGTCCTCGTCGGCAAAGGTCCAGCCAATATCATCATGGCTGCGCACGTAGTTGACCCAGGCGCAGTTGGGGTCGATCGGTTGCCGCCGCGCGATCGCTTGATCGATCAATGCAACCTTGCGCGTTGCCAACGCTTCCCAGCTAAGGGCCATCAGCAATGGATTGTAGGAAATCGGACATTCCTCCGGATCGATGTAGGAAACGACCTCGTCGGGGTGCACGATGGCTTCGGATTTGAACAGCAATGAGGGCGCTGCCATGCGACACACAGCGTTGAACGCGCGCAGCAACAGATGCGCCTCGGGTTGGCTTTCGCAGGTTGTCCCAAGCCGTTTCCAGATAAAAGCGACGGCATCCATGCGGATCAGATCAACGCCCTGATTGGCCAGCGCCAGCATTTCGCCAGCCATAGCACAAAAGACTGCCGGATTAGCGTAGTTGAGGTCCCATTGGAATGAATGGAACGTCGACCAAATCCAGCGGCCGTCGTCCATCTGGATGAAAGCACCGGGGTGGTCATCGGGGAACACCTCTCGGACGGTGCGTTCAAAGGCATCCGGCATGCGCCTGTCTTCGAATATCCAATAGTAGTCCGAAAACTCTGGATCACCTTCGGCGGCTTTCCTTGCCCATTCATGTTCATCGGATGTGTGATTGAATACGAAATCCACAACCAACGATATTCCGGATGCGCGAAGGTCCGTTGCCAGCGCCCGCAGATCCGCCATGGTGCCAAGGTCTGCGCGTACTTCGCGGTAGCTGGAAACTGCGTACCCCCCGTCAGAGTTTTCTTTGGGGCAGTCGAAAAGGGGCATCAGGTGCAAGTAGGTAATGCCAAGGTCTTTGAAATAAGGAACATGGTTCCTGAGGCCGGCTAGGTCGCCTGCATAACGATCAACATAGCAAAAAGCACCCAGCATCTGGTTGGACTGGAACCAATCCGGTTGTGCTTCACGTGCTGCATCCAATGCCTTCAGGTCATCTGGTCGGTCCCGCCAAGACGAAAGCGCAACGACAATCAACTTTGCAAGATGATCCAAGCAACTTTCATGGTCTCCATAAAGCGTTGCGAACAGCTGAAATAGTCTTGGAAACTGCGCATCAAACCGCTGCTGAAAGGCTTGTCCTTCAGGATCGTTCAAAGGCAGGTCTGCCTCATGTAAGGCTGCAAGAACAAAGTTCTTGGCAGCCTTGAGTTGTTGTGTTGATGAGAGCATTTGGCGCACCTTTCGTTCCATGGTAATATGAAAGAAACCGGCTGCGAAAGAAACGGTGTTCAACGGCAATAGTGAATAAATGTGTGGACGGACATAAGATGCGTAGACTTGCAATCGTAGCTAGCGCGAAATCAGCGACATCGGTGCGTTACCAACAAAAGCGGCAGTGCAAGGCGCGAATAACCGCGTCTATCCTCCTTACCGCATTGGGGTTTCTTACCGTGGGATGTACGCAACCATTGGATGGCACCGCAGTCAGTGATCCTGAACTTCCGTTTGTGCGCGGTTACCGCTCCGACGCAGATGCATGCAAACTGACCGGAGAAAGCAGCTATACAATCGATTTTCTCGACGACAGTGCTGATCTTGTAAGTTGTCCGTTGGACAGCAATGCTGCCACATCATTGATCGCAGAGGCG
>Ga0075467_10000520_pt1 | contig 30553 bp, 18 predicted proteins | sample DEB08_DNA_9_FD_75067 | JGI IMG/M metagenome (GOLD analysis project Ga0075467, IMG submission 75067) | Aqueous microbial communities from the Delaware River and Bay under freshwater to marine salinity gradient to study organic matter... | ecosystem: Environmental > Aquatic > Marine > Coastal ... | reverse complement strand
GCTATCTATGGTCGTGGACTCACAAGACGAGTCTTGCTATCACCAAACGCCTCCGAGGATTGCATCACCTACCGTGGCCGGTTCCGGCGCACTTACTTTTATTCTTTGCACTGTGTTAGCGAGCAGTGCTTTGGGGACAGACCACGTTTAAACTATTGAATGTCCGCTTAGGGCAGAGGCTGTGTAAAAACGTAGTTGGTATATGAAAGCAAATTTTGCAAGATCAAGTTTAATTCTTTCGACTAATGCCTTCATGATCTAATCAATTACAGTCGGAACCTCTTTGAAAAAGAATCTACTGATTTAAAATATCGTCGATCCGGTCGTCAAATTCACTTTGCTTTGGGGGAGTAATAGGTTTGTCTGTTGCACTATTCTTTACACGTGGATCAATAAAACGATCGCTTACGCTAAATACATAGTCATCATAAACCTCGTCGGCGTATCTATTAGCGGCTGCCTGATCTCGGCGAAGCCGTCGACGATATTGCTCTTCCTCTCGGTCAATATTGTAGAGGTGATCTCGATTTTCCCGAAGGCGATAGCGAAGGCGTTTGCGTTCAGCTTGTTCAATATAATCTTCGCGCAGCTGATGCCGGATGTGTCGAATTGATTGTTCATAGCTATCACGCGAATTGCTTAAGTCTAAAAGAGCTGAGTCACTTTCTCGAACACGGCTGCGAAGCATGTGCAGCTGATAGCCAACATTAAATGCTTCGCGAAAGCCGGGGTAGTCACGCTCGGCACAAACTTGATTGTCGATTACTTGGCTATGGCCACTAGCGCCTAGCTCTAATGCATTGGCTAACTGGCAATATTGAACAAGTCCATCGGAATGGCCTTGCTGAAACTGCTTCCAGTTAGCGCTAGTGCCGTGTTTCACACAGGTTTGTTCACGACGATTAAACTGATCTGATATGTCAGTGTCGCCATTTGAACCAACCCCGTAGCCAACTTGTCGCCAATCGGCGTCCAAGCATTCTTGCTTGCTCATAACCGCGCATGCTGTCAGTTGAGTGAAAGCTAATAAAAGTAGTATTTTACTAATTATTTTCATGCCAATTTTGCAGTCTGTTTACCATTGGAATACGATACCTCAGGTTCGATTAACTAAAGCTGAACGAGGGATTTATTACCATTGTAGCTTTATTTTAATTCGGCTGTATTGAGGTGTGATAGATAAGTAGCTAGAGTAGCCTCTGTGAGCACATATAATCGTCGACTTAAAACGACTAAACGGGGAATGAGTGTGACGTTTTTTTCTAGGCTTGTAGTCATTGTGGCTATATTTCTCATCGGTGTGTTATTTGCCGTTACAGCGCTTACTAAGGGAGATGAAAGACGTGAGCCTTATGCTGGTTCGAATGAGACACCTATTTCTTCTCAGGAGGCAAAAGAGTTGCGTCCTATCGAGTCGCACCGCTGTTCAGTGAAATCGATTGAGCCGGAGTTGAAAGCCATGTTCGATCTGCACCAAGCGGCTAGAGATAATGGTGCGCGATGTGGCTCCACTAGGATGCGTTCGACATCAAGTTTACGATGGAGTTGTAAGTTGGCTAAGGCTGCTGGCAATCATGTTAGCGATATGGCGAAAAATAATTTCATGTCTCATACGGGCAGCGATGGTTCGACCATTGGGCAACGAGCTACGAAGGCAAATTACATTTGGCGCAACGTTGGCGAAAATGTAGCCAAAGGCTTTGAAGAGCCGAGCGAAGTTCATCGTTTATGGCTAGAAAGCCCCGCCCACTGTAAAATCATTATGAGTTCTATCTATAGTGAAATGGGTGCTGCCAAGGTCGGTGATTATTGGGTGGTTATGTTTGGCCGACGTTAAGCGGCGTTTGAAGCTTTGGGATTTGATGCTTAGCTTCGGATGTGGCAATCTGCAGTTACCGTCGATCCTAAAAATTATAATAATGAATATATCTATCCGAACTGCTGCATTCCTTGTCGCACTATTTTCTTTTTATGCTCAGGTTGCTGATTCAAAAGAACTGACTGTTGGCCGAGCTGAAAGTGTCGGTATGTCGACCGAGCGATTAAAGAATGTTGGTGTAAACCTAAATCGATTAATTGATGATAAAAAAATCGCTGGCACGGTTAGCTTAATTGCGCGCAAAGGTAAGGTGGTTCATTTTGAAGCAAATGGCTTAAGTGATGTTGCGGCTAAGCAGATGATGGCACGAGATTCAATTTTCAGGCTCTATTCGCAGACCAAACCGGTTACCGGTGTGGCGGTAATGATGCTGTTTGAAGAAGGACATTTTTTGTTGACTGATCCGATCTCAAAATATTTGCCTGAATTTAAAGACATGCGAGTCTACTTAGGCGAGCAAGACGGACAGATACAAACCGAGCCTGCGCGGCCAATTACAATTCATCAATTGCTGACACATACGTCGGGCCTGAGCTACGATTTCTTCAATACGCCAGTCGCCAATATGTATAAAAAAGCGGGTGTATTAGGTGCCGATGCGCAGTCGCCACTTACAAGTTTAGCTGAATGGACGAAGGTATTGGCAAAGCAGCCCTTGATTGCACAACCGGGCGAACAGTGGAACTATAGCGTCGGCATGGATGTGCTCGGACGTCTGGTTGAAGTTGTCTCAGGTCTGTCGTTTAGAGAGTTCTTGCAGCAGAGAATTTTTCTGCCGTTGGATATGCAAGACACTGATTTTTATGTGCCAGCTGAGAAGCTCGGACGCTTTACGGTAATGTATACACCCGATCTTGAGGCCGGTATTAAGGTGGCTGATGGAATTGAAACCAGCCCTTACACCAAGTTACCAAAAATCGAAATGGGCGGTTCAGGCTTGGTTGGTACGGTGAAAGATTATTTTGCCTTCGCACAAATGTTAGCTAATCGAGGCGAATATAACGGTAAGCGATTACTTGGCAGCAAAACGGTTGAATTTATGATGTCTAATCATCTTACACCCGACTTCCCAGCTGACCCTCTTAGTAGCTTGATGTCGTTGGCTCCGGGGAGTAGCCGTTACTGGGGGGTTGGTTTTGGCTTAACTGGCGCCGTAGTCACTAACCCTGCGATTACCGGCCTGCCGGTTTCTAAGGGCTCGTTTAGCTGGGGCGGTGCGGCGTCGACCGAATTTTGGGTAGACCTCGAAGAACAGATTGTCGGCATAGTGCATACGCAGCTAATACCCTCTGGCTCGCAACCAATCGGTCCGCTGGTTAAGTCAGCTGCCTATCAATCAATCATCGATTAACCCGGTTGATATTATCGATAATCGAGTCGCATAATCGCTGCTGTAGTTGGTGCGGCAAGTTGTGTCCCATACCGTCGATCAGTTCTAGCCGTGCACCTTGAATATGCTCGGCTAGATCTTCGCCGCATTCTTTGCGTACTAATGGGTCGTCCTTGCCGTGCAGAATCAGTGTCGGGCAATTAATTTTTTCTAAAAATTCGACACGGCTACCGTTTGAATAAATGGCGTTTAGATGGCGCATGTAGCCGCCAGGATTGTAAGAGCGTTGACAGTTTACTTTCGCTCGCTGTAATAAAACAGCGTCATCCGCTGGGTATCCTGGGCTGTCAATTCGGCGTTTTCCTTCGACCCAATTTTCGATAAAACCGGCTACCGACCCATCAGTTTTCTTAGCCATGATTTCTTGCACCTCAGGGGTCGCAGCGGGCAGGCCAGGCCTACCGCTAGAAGACATAATTAAGCAAAGACTGGCAACAGTGTCGGGCCTTTCGGCGCTTAAGATCTGCGCGATCATTCCGCCCATCGACATACCTACTATGTGTGCATGCTTTATTTCTAGGGCATCGAGCAAGCCAGCGGCGTCATTGGCCATGTCATTTAATGAGTAGTTTTTACCACTCATTTTCTCTGACAAACCTATATCTCGATTGTCGTAACGAATTACTCGAAAGCCCGCGTTTACTAATATCGTGCAAAAGCTATCTGGCCATTCACCCAATTGTTCACCCAGCCCGGCGATTAATAAAATTACGCCTTTGGCTGTGCTGTCTAAAGCTGGGTCGGCAAGAGCCGCGCTGCCAAGGTCTTGGTAGCAAAGCTGAACGCCATTGCTGCTTAGGGTTTTATCCATGTTGATTGCGAGATGAACTTGAGTTTAATTAGGCACTACTTTAGCAGCTGACTGTTATTATGAGAAACCTCTGCATAACTCTAGCACAAGATAAGATGGCTAATAGTTTCCAATATTTTTAGCAAAATATCCTGCAATAGCTCGCTATTACACTCAATTTTGATAAAAATCTTGAAAATATTTTCTCATTTTCCTTTTGCACTAAAGTTATGCAGAGGTCTCTACGAGTGAAAGATTAAACCATGACACACCAAGGCTGGACACATGAAATGAACTCTAATCTCGATTCTATCGGCGACGTTTTTATTATTTACCAACACGTCTTTTGCTGGCGATCATCTTATTACAATGGAGAGCCAGCATTCGGTTACGGATACGGCTGATAAATTTAGCCAGCTTGTTGAAGACAAGGGCTTGCGCCTTTTTACTCGAATCGACCATGCCGCCAACGCGGCTGGCGTTGATCTTCAATTAAAGCCGACCGAAGTTATTCTTTTCGGTAATCCCAAGGTGGGTACCCAACTAATGCACTGCGCGCCAACGGTAGCCATAGATCTGCCGCAAAGAGTGCTGATTTGGGAGGCTGATGACGGTACTGTTTGGCTAGCCTATTCCAATCCTGCTTTTATACAAGAGCTTCATTCGATTGAGGGTTGCGACTCAATAATAGGCAAAGTCACTGCTTTGCTTGCTGGCTTGGCGGCTGCTGCGACTGAGTAAAAATTGATTGGCAGCAGTTATGTTTGCCCTGATGTCCGGTTTACGCATTCGTATTCATAAAATGCGATAACATTTTTGATTTATATTCGAATGCTGAATTTACCAGACCTAGAATATTATGATTGCTCGAATTAGCTGTTCGCTACTGTTTTTCTTTTGCTTTGTCGCCAATGCTGATGACAGCACTGTTGATTCTCACGTTAAGCAGGTTGGTTCCCCTGACGGTCAGATTTTAGTCACGATAAGCGACCAAGGCGGCCTACTTTCATACAGCGTAAGCCGCAATGACAAGGAGGTTATTCAATCAAGTGCGCTTGGCATGCGTTTTGCAAAACATCACGGCTTGGATGCAGATCTACAGATCATAAAAACAGAACTCACATCCGCTGATGCGACTTGGGAGCAACCGTGGGGTGAGAACCGCTTGGTGAGAGACCATCATAATCGTCTGCGTTTGACGGTTCAGCGCAAAGCACCTGAGTTGAATTTTCACCTAGTGGTAAAGGCTTTTGATGATGGCATTGGTTTTCGTTATGAAGTCCCAAAGCAAAGAGGCTTGAATTCGGTGGAAATTACCGAGGAGTTGACCGAGTTTAATATGAATCAAGATGCTACGGCTTGGTGGATTCCAGCGAGGCAGTGGAATCGCTACGAGTATCTGTATAACACCACTACGGTTGATGAAATGGAGATGGCCCACACTCCAGTGACCATGAAGCTACCGAATGGTACCCATGTGAGTTTGCATGAAGCGGCGCTGGTTAATTATTCGGGCATGTCTATTGAGCATCGCCGTGGCGCTAATTTGGTGGCAAATTTGGCACCGCGAGCGGATGGCGGTTTAGTAAAGTTAGAAACGCCGTTCGTAACACCGTGGAGAACCATTCAAATAGCTGATGACGCGCCGGGCTTAGTCAACTCGAACTTGATTCTAAATCTAAACGAACCTAATAAAATGGGTGATGTTTCGTGGTTTACGCCTGGTAAGTATATTGGCATATGGTGGCAGCAGCATATCAAAGACCGCACTTGGGGTAATGATGGAATTCACGCCGCTACTACCGAAGCAACAATCGAAATGATGGATTTTGCCGCCGAACATGGCTTCGACGGTGTATTAGTAGAGGGCTGGAATATTGGTTGGGACGGAGACTGGTATAACAATGGTGACGTTTTTAGCTTTACTAAAAGCTATGATGATTTCGATATTGAAAAAGTTGCTGAACACGGTCGTGATGTTGGCGTTCGCCTAATTGGTCATCATGAGACGTCCGGCAATATCTCCAACTATGAGAATCAAATTGATGGCGCTTTCAAGCTATATCAAGATAACGACGTTGCCATCGTTAAGACCGGTTACGTGGCTGACGCTGGGAAATTAAAATACATCGATAAAGACGGTATTACTCGATTTGAATTCCATGACGGACAAGAAAACGTTAAACACCATCTAAGAGTGGTTGAAAAAGCCGCTAAGCATAAGATTGCAATTAACGCACACGAGCCAGTAAAAGATACGGGCTTACGTCGTACCTATCCAAACTGGGTAAGTCGTGAGGGCGCGAGAGGCCAAGAATTTAATGCTTGGGGTGTGCCGCCGAATGGACCAAATCATGTATCAAATCTAGTTTATACCCGCATGTTGTCTGGCCCTATGGATTATACCGCCGGCGCATTTGATCTGCGCCCGAGTGAGCGCGAGCCGATAACTAAAGAGATGGGTCGCCACGACAAACGATCGAAAATTGAGCACACGTTGGCAAAAGAGCTGTCGCTGTATGTCACTATTTACTCGCCAATTCAAATGGCGATGGATTTAGCAGAAAATTACCGTGCCCGCCCGCAAGCATTTCAATTTATTAAAGATGTACCCGCCGATTGGGAAAAATCTATCGCGCTTAGCGGCGAGGTTGGTGAGTACTTGGTGATTGCACGACAGGACCGCAATACCAGCGATTGGTATTTAGCGGCGCACACCAATGAGCAAGCACGAACGGTCTCCGTTTCAATAGATTTTTTACAAGAAGGTGATAACTACCTTGCACAGATCTACCGAGATGGTGATAATGCGGATTACGAGAAGGATCCATACGACCTTGTAATTGAAGAGCATATGGTAACCTCGAAACAAAAATTAACGTTTAACTTGGGCCGCAGTGGCGGCGCAGTAGTGCGATTGATAAAGCAATCTCACTAATAGTTTAGACTGACCGTATTTAAGATATCGGTCAGCTTAGCTGGAAAAGCCAGTTGCGATCTGACTTTGTAAAGTTAAATGTTAGACCAGTCCCTGAGAGGGGAGGATCAGCCCGGTAGTCGGTTTAGGCCAAGTTTTACTTGCCTAGTATCTTTTAAATCGCAATGAGGGGTAACTGTCTTGCCGGGCTGTTCAACTTTTATTTCCCCCCGCGCTATACGCTGCCTCTCAATTGCGTGACGTTGCGGACCTGATTGCCTAAATTTGGCCTTGCTTCAATTTCTCATTCTGACGCAAAAATTACTCAGAACTAATAAATCATCGAATGACTTATTGTGATTGTGATCGGTTACTTTTATGTAAATGATTTGCATGGGTCATGCAGTGAGTGGCGCTTTGTTCAGCGTATTTCAGGCAAATCAGTGATTACAATATTTTTTTAAAAACTAGAAAGTCAGGATTCTAGTTACAAGTCACTGTTTTAGTTAAAAATCTCTAGGTAGCTTGCTTGTCGGTAAAATTTTTTTACATTAATGCTAATGACATGATCAATGTATTGTCATAAAGTTGGGGTTAAGTGGTAAAAACCACTCATTGCGTGATATCAAGAACCGAATTTTTTAGCGACCTTTAACAAGTCTGCTTTTTTATTGAATGTAACGGCAAACGATTACATTTTGTTTCGAAAGCAATTGTCTAGACCAATCTGGCAGTAGAACTTAGTTCAAATATCGGTCACTGAAGTAAATCAGTTTGCGTATCAAAAAATTATAAAACTATTAGAAAGAAGGAGATTAGATCATGACCAAAGGCATATCTAAAAAAATACCTGCTACTAACAAGCAGGTATTCCCACTTAAAAAAACGATGCTGGCATTGTGTGTTGGTGCAGTGATACAACCAGTGGCATACGCTCAAGATGCCACAGTCAAAACCGAAGGCCTTGAAGAAGTAACGGTTTACGGTGTTCGCGCCATTCTGAGAACGGCCCAAGAGCTGAAAAGAAACGCGGACACTCATGTCGATGCTATTTCGGCCACCGACATTGGTGCACTGCCTGACGTTTCGGTCTTAGAAGCATTGCAACGTGTTCCTGGTGTCTCGATTGAGCGTTTTGCCGCTCCGACCGATCCAGATCACTTTTCCACTGAAGGGTCTGGCGTCACATTACGTGGTTTGCCAAATACTCGCTCAGAATTCAACGGCCGAGACACGTTCTCTGCTGACTCAGGTCGCGGTTTATCATTCCAAGACATCTCTCCTGAGCTGCTCGGGAGTGTCGAGGTTTTCAAAAATCACACCGCTGATATGGTCGAAGGCGGTATTTCCGGCACCATCAATTTGAATACCCGTAAACCGTTTGATTCAGATGAGCGTGTCCTAAACGTTTCAGCGCAAGCCAATTACGGTGACTTAGAAGGTGAAACAACGCCATCGTTTTCAGGTTTATACAGTGACCGTTTTGATGTCTCTGGTGGTGAAGTTGGCGTATTATTGAGCTATGCAAATTCAGACCTGGATTTCCGCTCCGATGGTGCACAATTTGGCTTTCATACGGCCGATGCTCAAGGCCGTTTCGCGCCGATTAATGCGGGCATTCGTAGTACTTCAACCAATCGTTCGCGAGAAGGTATATCGGCGGCTTTACAATATCAAAACACCGACAATACGTTCTCAGCACTAGCTGAATACATCAGTTCAGACTCGGACAGTAATTGGACCGAATATGCGTTCTTTTCTGACGATGCAGGAAGTACTGTAGGATCAGATGCAATCTTCGATGGTAACCGTTTTGTCAGTGGTACCCTTGAGGGCGTTGCTGGTGGTTTAGGCCCTCAAACCAGAGCCCAAGCGGGGACTAAGCAAACCGAGGAATTTTCCTTAAACTTTGCTTGGCAAGCAACAGATAAGCTGACTCTGAAGGCTGATTTTCAATACGTAGATTCGACTACGGATGTACTCGATTTGTCGATTTTTGGTGGTGTCATCGGCGGCACCCGGATTGCTCTAAGTGAAGCGGATGCGCCCACCGTAAGGTTCTTAGCGCCGGCTGGCTCAACGCAAACCGATGCTGAATTTTTCTCTGATCCCAATAATTACTTTTGGCGTGCGGCAATGGATCATATTGAAGAGTCAGAAGGCGACGAAGTCGCTGTTAGATTAGATGCAGAATATGACCTAGAGATGGATTTTTTCAAGTCGGTAGAAGTCGGTGCACGTTATTCAGAGCGTGATCAAACTACACGCTGGTCAAACTATAACTGGGGTAATGTTTCTGAATCATGGAATGGCGGTTTCGCTAACTTTGCTGGCAGCACTAACGCTAATGGTTTCTCAAATAATCAAGCGGGTTTAGTTACCATCGATGACTTTCACAATGGCAATGTAGGTGGTTTGCCAGGCGGTACAGGAGTCTTTGCCGACGAGAGTCTAGTAACAAATTTCGATAACTTTTTAGCCGCATTTGGCGGGCAGCGCACTACTGCAGATCTAGCTAATCGTGGTCAAGACAGCGGTTTCTATACTGATGCAGAAATCAATTCAACGGTTGAAGAGAATACGGCGTTCTATGCTCGACTCAATTTTGCTAGTGATGGGGACAGAAGGTTCGACGGTAACATTGGCTTACGTTATGTTAATTTGGATACGACGGTAACCGGTGGGCAGACCTTTCCGAGTATTACGGGTTTAGCGGCTGGTTTCTTGCCTGCTGACGTGGTCGCATTTGGTAATGGCTTCCGTGACACACGCGATGCCGAAAGCTCGTATGACACGATCTTGCCGAGCCTAAATATTAGGTATTCATTGACTGATGACTTGATTGCTCGTTTTGCCGCGTCAGAGGCCGTTTCATTTCCAGACTTAGGAAACTTACGCTATAACTACAATATCTCTGCGGATATTCAAACCGACGCTGCGAATAACACCGCTGTACTTCAGGGCTTCGATCAAAGTTCCGGTAACCCGTTCTTGAAGCCATTGGAATCAACTAACTTAGATCTATCATTAGAGTACTATTTTGGTGACAGTGACTTCGTGTCCTTGGGTTTATTTCATAAAGATATGAAGAACTTCTTCTCCAACAACACGGTAGAAACACTGGTAACTAATCCGAGCAACGGTATTACTCAGCTTGTTAGTATTAATCAACCGATTAATATCGACGACGCTAGCTTGACGGGTTTTGAGTTCGCTTATCAGCAGTTTTTCGACCAACTACCAGGTATTTGGAGCGGCCTAGGTATGCAGTTCAACTTCACCTACTTAGATCCAAGTAATGTACCTCAGCAAAACTTGCGCCCGGAGCAATCTGGAGCACAAAGTGACGCTGATCGGGCATCAGTGCCAGATTTCGATCTGCCACTTCAAGGCTTGTCTGAAACGCAATACAACATTGTTGGTATGTTTCAGAATGAGAAATGGGAAAGCCGTCTTGCCTATAACTGGCGCGATGACTACCTATTAACTATTCGTGAAGTTAACAGCCCAGGTGGCGGCCCAGGGGTTCCGACCTTTGCCGATGCGCGTGGTCAATTAGATGGGTCGGTTTTCTATACTGTCAACGATTCATGGCAGGTAGGCTTACAAGGCACCAACTTGCTGCAAGACGAAGTTGTGACGTCAAGTTTGGCTAATGATGGTCAAACCAGAGTTTTCCGTCACTCGTTCATCTATGATCGTCGCTTCACCTTGGTGGTTCGTGGACAGTTCTAAACTGACTCCATCGTAAGCAAGGAAGCCACTTCGAGTCGTCTTGAAGTGGCTTTTTCTTATTGCATATCCCGAGTTCAATAGCATCCTGCCATTGTCGGGTAATGCAGCAATGGCTATTGCTTGTTTCTTGCACTATTGTTAATACATTCATATGCATAAAGATAAAGACTCGATTCGAAGAATTGCCATCGTCGGTGGTGGTACAGCTGGCTGGATGACGGCCGCAGCACTGGCTAAGTTGTTTGAGCATTCAGACTGCCAAATACAGTTAATCGAATCCGAGCAAATAGGCACGGTTGGCGTAGGCGAAGCGACACTGCCTCATCTGCGATTCTTTAATCAGCGCTTAGGTATTGATGAGCCAGAGTTTATGAAGGCGGTTAATGCGACCTATAAGCTGGGCATCGAATTCGTTAATTGGGGGCAGCTAGGCGACGCCTATATTCACCCATTTGGTGACTTCGGCAGTCCGATAAATGGCATTCCTTTTCACCAATATTGGATGCAGGCGCAGCAACAGGGTAGTAACACGCCTATCGGCGACTACTCATTACCTGTCGAAATGTGCAAACGTAATAAGTTTATGTTCCCAGCACAGGATCGATCACTACTTTCTACCTATTCATTTGCTTACCATATCGACGCTAGCCTCTATGCTAAATATCTTCGCGGGTACAGCGAGGCGCTTGGTCTTGTAAGGCATGAAGGCAAAGTAATTAAGGTAAATCAGAATTCAGCCAGCGGTTTCATCGAATCGCTTGATATCGATTCAGGGCAGAACATAGAGGCTGATCTGTTTATTGATTGCTCCGGCTTTCGCGGCCTGTTAATCGAGCAAACACTTGAAACGGGGTACCAACATTGGAATCACTGGTTGCCATGTGATCGAGCGATCGCTATTCCGTGTGAATCTACCTCAGAACCATTGCCCTATACCCGAGCCACAGCCGATAAAGCGGGTTGGCGCTGGCGTATTCCATTGCAGCATCGAGTTGGCAATGGCCATGTCTATTGCTCTGACTTCATTAGTGATGATGAGGCGCTCGATAGCTTACTTTCTGGTCTTGATGGTAAGCCATTAGCGGAGCCAAACTTTCTTCGCTTTAATACTGGCCGGCGTAACAAAATGTGGAATAAAAATGTCGTTGCGATTGGACTTTCGGCCGGTTTCTTAGAGCCGCTAGAATCAACTGGAATTCATTTAATTCAGCTTGGTATTATGAAACTGATGGAGTTCTTTCCTAATCGTCAAATAGCGTCGGCTTACACTGATGAGTTTAATCGAGTAATGACGATGGAAGTCGAGCGCATCAAAGACTTTCTGGTTCTTCATTACAACGCCACCGAGCGTAATGATTCTGAATTCTGGAAATACGTTAGTAACATGAATTTACCTGACGATCTGCAACATAAGATGGATTTATTTAAGACCACTGGGCGTGTCGTCAAATATCAAGAGGGGCTTTTCTTGGAACCAAGCTGGGTGGCCGTTTATCTAGGTCAACGAGTTCAACCTAGTAATATTGATGCTCGAGTTAGCACCTATTCTCAAGCGCAAATCGAGTCAGTTTTGAGCCGTTTTAAGATGGGGGTCGATGCAGCAGTGAGCGAAATGCCGAGTCACTTAGATGCCCTCAGTAACGTCGCTCAGAACAACAATGATGGATGGAAAAACGCCTCAATGAGCTTGTACGGCGACTAACTATGAATAAGCCTATACAAAGCATTGTGGTTGTTGGCACGGACCTTCACGCCTGGACTATCGCCTTAGGGTTAATAGTGGAATTGGGGCATAAAGGTGTCTCAATCAAGGTTGTTGGCCGGCCTCAAGACGAACGCCAAGGAGTGCTTTCGCTTGATAGCTCGGCACATTCTTTTCATCAACGATTAGGGCTTAAAGAAGCCAGCTTGATATCAACTATGGGTGGCTCATATCGTTATGGGATTAAACTTAGTAATCAAAGCAGCCACTCTAGCGAGCGTATATTTAGCTATTCGGCTACTGGAGAAATGCTTAATCGTGTCGATTTTCACCAGTATCTAAGCCGTTTAAATCTAAGCCGTTTGAGATTGTTAGCTAAGGAGGCTGATCTTGAGCAGTATTCATTAACCGCTCAAGCGGCGCTTGAAGGTAAATTTAGTCATCCGGCGGCCGACTCAAAGCTAGCCAAAATCGACTACAATTTGCAGTTTGATCGACGGCGATATCTATCGTTATTAAAGAACGCCGCGATGAATCATGGCGTCTCTTTGATTGAGCATGATGTGGTTGCCGCCAAGCAGTCTGATGACGGCGCAATTAGTCGTCTTGATTTAACTTCCGGCGACTCAATTTTGACTGATTTTGTTTTTGATTGTAGTGGGTTTATCTTCGACCAAGTATTGAATATTCAACATGAGTCATTTGCCGACACCGTGAGATTTAATCGCTGCCTGAGTTGGAGCGCGTCTTGTGGTGAAGCAACATCGCTACTCAATGGCGTTAAAGGGCTTCAACACGGATGCCTAGTTACTCAGTCGTTACCCGGGCGTATGGCTTACACCTTGAACTACCACGACCAACAACTCACTGATAAGCAAGCATTAGAGATGGCTAGCGGCCTTAGCCAAGATCTAAGCCCAGAACAATTTGAATTCGGCGACCTTAAGGCGCACATGCGTGTGCAGCATTGGGTGGCTAATGCTGTTGCTATTGGCTCGGTTGCAGGGAGCTCGGGTAACTTCATTTTTAGTGAGCTGTTTCATACGCAAACGGCGCTAGCTCGTTGGTTGGATTTGTATCCGAACCAAGAGATTAACCCGCATTTGTCTGCCCAATATAATAACTCTACTGCCACTGAATATCGGCGAGTGTTGGACGTACATGGCCTGTTACTAAGCATTGTTGATAACAATATAGCTCTACCAGCAACATTAGAGCATCGAATACAATTGTTTGCAGCGACGGGCAATGTCGCCTTTTATGAAGAAGATGTCTTCGACCGCCATCAATGGGTCAATCTATTGATGGCCTGTGGTATTTGGCCACAACGCTGTGATGTGATGCTGTCAGATCATAGCGCACAAACAATTAGTGAGTTGCTGGCCGCTGTGAAAAGCGATAACCAAGCGCTGATTGCGAGCATGCCTTCTTTGGACGCATTGCTGGCTGCGATTCGCCAAGCCGCGTAACTTTTATATCGTACTAAGCTATTTCCCTTAACCATTGACCTTAACTATTGAAGAGAACTCTTACGTGGATAATCGAATAACAAAAGTTGTCATTCTAGGGGGCGGTACCGCCGGCTGGATGTCAGCGGCCGCCTTGTCAAAAGTATTGATAAACGACTATTGTCAGGTCGAACTTGTAGAGTCGCAAGCGATTGGTACGGTCGGAGTCGGTGAAGCGACGATCCCGCAAATTCAAACATTTAATAAGATTCTCGGTATTGATGAAAATGAATTCATAAAAGCTACTCAGGCGACGTTTAAACTCGGTATTGAGTTTTGCGATTGGGGCAAACTTGGCGACTCGTATGTGCACCCGTTTGGTACCTTTGGGGTGCCAATTGAGTCACTCCCTTTTCATCATTACTGGTTAAAGATGCATAAAGAGGGGAAATTTGAATGCCTCGATGACTTCTCTCTTGCCTGCAAAGCGGCGAAACAAAACAAATTTACCCGGCCCTTGGATATACCGCAATCGCCGTTATCACAAATCGCTTATGCATTTCAGTTTGACGCCGGCCTTTATGCAAAATACTTGAGAAAATACGCTGAAGCTCGTGGTGTTAAGCGCACTGAGGGGAAAGTTTCTCAAGTGCATCAGCGTGCCGATGATGGATTTATCGAGTCGCTTGAGTTGCAAGATGGGAGCAAAATAGAAGGCGACTTATTCATTGATTGCTCGGGTTTCCGTGGTTTGCTAATCGAACAGACACTTAACACCGGCTATCAAGATTGGAGCCAATGGTTGCCCTGTGATCGTGCCGTTGCGGTGCCCTGCGCCAGCAATGGTGACCCTGAGCCCTATACTCGCTCGACCGCTCGAGCGGCGGGCTGGCAATGGCGAATCCCCTTGCAGCACCGAACAGGTAACGGGCACGTCTACAGTAGTAGTTTCATTAGCGATGATGATGCCGCCAAAACCTTATTAGATAATCTCGACGGAGAGCCGTTAGCGGAGCTGAATAAATTGAGATTTGCGACCGGTAGGCGGAATAAATTTTGGCATAAAAATGTGGTTGCTATTGGTTTGGCAAGCGGCTTTATCGAACCCTTAGAATCCACCAGTATCTACCTTATTCAAACCGCGGTCGCACGCCTGATCGGCCTATTTCCTGACCGTAGTTTTAGACAAGCCGACATCGATAAATTTAATCAGCAATCGACCAGTGAAATAGAAGCTATTCGAGATTTCATTATTCTTCACTATAAAGCCACACAGCGAGATGACACGCCTTTCTGGGAGTATTGTAAAAATATGTCTGTGCCGAGTTCTCTGCAAGACCGTATGGAGTTGTTCAAGGGCAGTGGGCGCTTATATCGTGAGTCCGAAGAGCTATTCTCTGAGGACAGTTGGCTTGCCGTGATGTTTGGCCAAGGAATTGTGCCAAGATCTTACCACCCATTAGTCGATGCTTACGACGCGAATGGCTTGTATAAGTACTTATCAGGTGTGGCAGGCGTTATTAACCGATCGGTCGATTCAATGCCTAGCCATGCTGAATTTATTGATAAGCATTGTGCGGCAAATTCAAAGTAATATTTAAAGCAGCTCGAGTTTGCTTTAAACCCAGTCAGTTTAAAAGCAGTCAGTATGTAAATTAGTCTAACCATTGTCTGCTGCAAATCGTTATAATCGCAGAAAGAGACCTCAGCACAACTCGACGAACGGATCAAAATGTTCGTAATGCCTTCACTTTTCGTTGAAAAACTTGCCAATAGCTCGCTATTGGCTGCGTTTTCCGCCTCAATTGAAGATATTCCAAACACTTTTTATCTCATCCCTGAGTTATGCTGAGGCCTCAGAAATTCAATTTGACGAGGCCCCACTATGAACAAATATTCCATCGCTGACATATTCAAAGGCGCGGTTGCGACTGACCAACAGGTAACCCTTAAAGGTTGGGTTCGAACTCGTCGAACATCGAAGGCCGGGATCTCGTTTGTCGCCTTACATGATGGCTCCTGTTTTGATGCTATTCAGATAGTTGTCCCAGACACTCTCAGCAATTACGAAGAAGAAGTGTTAAGCCTTAGTGCCGGCTGCTCGGTCATCGCAACCGGAACCTTGGTTGAGTCTCAAGGCCAAGGTCAGTCTGTGGAAGTTCAGGCGACTAGCCTCGAAGTTGTGGGTTGGGTCGACGACCCTGAAAAGTACCCTATTGCTAAGAAAAGGCACACATTCGAGTATTTGCGCACACAAGCGCATTTGCGTCCTCGCACCAACGCGATTGGCGCGGTTACCCGTGTACGCAGCACCTTAGCCAATGCGATTCACAATTATTTTTATCAAGACGGTTTTCAATGGGTAAACACGCCAATCATCACCAATAGTGATTGTGAAGGCGCCGGTGAGCTGTTTCGCGTCTCCACGCTTGATATGGAAAACCTGCCGCGCACCGACAAAGGGCGGGTTGATTACGAGCAGGACTTCTTCGCTGGCGAGAGTTTCTTAACCGTCTCGGGTCAGCTAAACGTGGAGTCTTATTGTTTGGCTATGTCTAAGGTGTATACCTTTGGGCCAACCTTTCGTGCTGAAAACTCACATACTAGCCGTCATTTGGCCGAATTCTGGATGGTTGAGCCCGAGATTGCCTTTGCCGACTTAAACGACGATGCCGCTTTAGCTGAAGACTTTTTAAAGCACTGTATCAAAGCTGTGTTGACTGAACGCGCTGACGATATGGACTTCTTTCAGCAGCGGGTTGATAAAGGCGTGCTAGAGCGACTAAACGCGGTGGTTGATACCGATTTCGTTCATATGGACTATACCGATGCGATTGATATTTTACTCAACAGCGGTAAAAAGTTTGAGTACCCAGTAGAGTGGGGCGTTGATCTTGCCTCAGAACACGAGCGGTTTTTATCTGAAGAGCACATTAAGGGTCCAGTGATTCTAAAGAATTATCCGAAAGAGATTAAAGCCTTCTATATGCGCATGAATGACGACGAGAAAACCGTTGCCGCGATGGACGTATTGGTGCCGGGTATTGGCGAAATTATTGGTGGTAGCCAACGTGAAGAGCGGCTAGACATGCTAGATGCGCGTTTCCCTGACAAACAAACTGCCGAGCATTTATGGTGGTATCGAGAGCTGCGTCGTTATGGCACGGTGCCGCATGCAGGTTTCGGTTTGGGCTTCGAGCGTTTAATTAATTATGTTACCGGTATGGAGAACATTCGTGACGTAATCCCATTCCCTAGATCACCGGGGTCGGCTCAGTTTTAGTAAGCTGGGTTTAGCTATAAATCAGCTGGGGCATAGCGCAATGCGCTATTGCCCTTTGTACTGATCTGCTCGGTATTGGCTTGGCGTAGCGCCAACTAATTTCTTAAAGAAGGTGTTAAAGGTAGCTTTACTATTGAAACCGCAATCAGCCATCACCTCGATCATGGTTTTGGTCTTTTGCTCAGGGTCCGCTAATAACGACTTAGCTTCTTCAACGCGATAGTAGTTTACGAATTCGAAGAAATTTTGCTTAAAGTGTCGGTTGATCGTGTTTGATAAGACTCGCGGTGGCATCTCAAGCTTTCTGGCGAGTTGGTCAAGGGTCAGAATGTGCGCTAAGTAGGGCTTTTTTTCAAGCATGTAGGCAATAATTCTAGCGACTAACTTAGGGTCGATATCTGACTTTTCCTGTTGTTTACTTTGTTCCGCTTCTTGACGAGATTCAACGCCTTCAAAGAATAGTGAGTTACTTCTCAGGCTGAAGAAAATTAGTCCGCTGACTAAGATAAAGGTGGTGTAGTTGCCAGTCAGCCCGAGCAGTTCAAAGTCAATGTTGATCTGTAAATGCGCTTTCAAGATCAACGCGATGGAGACAAACACCGCCCACACCCTAACAGCAAGGAACGCGATCACTAAAAAATTTAACCAACCTAAGTTAATGTGATCAAGGTTCGAATAGCGATTGCGAATTTGCTGTCGACAATGACGTATGTCGATTAAGCACATGATGCCAAAAGCCACTCGCAGCGATTCTCGCACTAAGCCGCTTAGGTGTCTCAATATTGGTGCTTCTACGGTTTGATAGTCACGTAGAGCGAGATATTTGGTGGTGTGGTCTAAGCTGTAGAAAGTAAAAATGGTGAAGATCAAATAGATGATCGCAGGGAGAATAAAGAGTAAATCTAGCTTTGACCATTGATAATTCTTGTACACCAATGAGCGTGTATACCAAAGTAATAGCGGTGCTTCTAACCAATAAGCCGTTTCAAATATTCGGTATAAATTCGGCGATGCGTTTAGCGCTATAAGACGAAAACCATCACCGTAATTAATTAAGATATGCAGCGGTATGGCGGCTTGGGTAAGTAAGAAACCAATCAGAAAATAGTCACTTTTATGCCGTTCTTTTTTGACCATAAAGATCAGCAAAGCGAACAAAATGCTTTGGTAGATCGTCGCCAACAGTATGATGTCGTGCGTATTGAATATTAGGTCTTTCAAAGCTTTAGCACTGTGGCTGACGTTAAGGTTGGCTTAAACAGGCTTTCCAGTATAGCTGAACTTTATACAAACCAGACTGAGACTATTTTATCAATTTTAAGGAGTCTTAACCAATTTCAAAGAGTCGAAAACACTGGCGTCGATATAGCCACGGTTTTTATCACCGTTAATGGCCGGAATGTCGAAAGACCCGATGAAGTGTTGGCGGCCGTCCATTCCATCACTATCACAATAGGCAACCATGAAGCCCATTTCTTTGCCCTCTACCAGAGTTACCGGTTTGGCGGTGTTGTTTTGGTCTTTAAAGGTATCTGGGTAGACATCGAAACTGGCTTCCCAAATTATTGTGTTCGGCTTTTCAATGCTTCGTTTCCAAATGCTTGAGACATGATCATTCAGAAGTCGAGGCTTGCCTTGCGAGTTGTAATCGATAGCTTGATTGTCTAGCGAGAGGTGATAGGCAAAGGCGTTGTAGTTGTCGAGGTGGTTGCCGCCAGACTTATCTTCATCGAGAAATATTTCAAAGGTGTCGTCTTCCCAGTACAAGGCAAGTGGGTCGGCGTGAGTATCTATTAGCACATCGTCGGTGATTTCACCGAGCAAAAACAGTTTGCTTTTAGTCCAAACAATTTTGAAGCGGCCAGAGAAGTCATCGGCGCTTGGTTGAGTACCCAACGTTAGTTGGTCGATGGCTTGCCACTGCGCAGCAAGCCATGCAGGGTCGTTTGCTTGGCCATCGATTATTGGCGTTACCGGTGCGAAGGGCGCGTCGTAAGCGCTGCTGGCGAATGAAGCGCTAAGTGCAACTAGGCCAGCAAAAAGGGCGGTTTTAGACATAATGAACTCGGTCGGTTATGGTTTCTGAATTTGTGTTACACGGTTATCTGCTTTTTCGGCGACAGCAATCGCATCAGCAATAACAAGTTCTAGGCTTTGATTGATATCGATGCTAAGAATAGTTTCTTTTTTACTGGCAGATTCGAGGGTTTTATATTGGCTGTCGAGTAAATTAGCGTTCATGAAATGATCGGCTCGCGCATTGATTCTTTCGGCAATCAGTTGCTGATCTCCTTCGAGGTGAATAAACAGACTATCGAAAGGCAAATCTCGAATCTTTGCTCGGTGCGAGCGACGCAGACCCGAAAATGACATGACACAGCTTCGCCCAGATCTGGCTGATTGCTTTAAATGAGCCTGCAGCAAGGCAATCCAAGGCTCGCGCATAGCATCGCTAAGTGCTATGCCTTTTGCCATATGCTGTTTGTTTTCCTGCGGGTGGAAGTCGTCGGCTTCAACAAATTCAACTTTGAAGTGGGTCGCAAGTGCCTGCGCGACACTCGATTTGCCGCATCCGCTTACTCCCATTACGACGATTAGTTTTTGTTTTTCATTCATGGATTTAATTTACTTGCCTATCGGTTGCTCAGATAAACAATCACCATAACCTGTTTTCCAGCTTCAATGTTTTCAATTACGTTACCCGCCAGCCTTTTTCCATCGACTTCAATTAACGTTGTGCTCTGAGTCGCGTCATCTGCAGAGTTGCGGAGCATAGAAATGATAAACCTAGCGCCTCTAAAGTCACGCGTTATCTTAGCGCTTGGCCAATCGCTTGGAAGCTGCGGAGCGATCTTCAGGCCTTTAGCGCAACCTTGTACGCCAAATAGACCATCGATTAAGCAGCGATAGAACCAATGTGCCGTGCCGGTATTGAAAAGTTGGCTGGAGCGGCCGGCGGTACGATCGAACTGTCGGTAAGCGCCGCGATAGTAATTTGGAATGAACACCGGCAGTTGGCCGCGTTGTCGTATATCTGCTTGGTCTTGGCTTGGAAGCATTTGGCGCAGCAGTTTAAAAGCTCGATCAGCATGCTGTATTTGATAGAGCGCGTAGACGTAGAATGCCGAAGCGTGATTATAGACTGAGCCATTTTCAGCCACACCTGGCCATTTTTGCGTCACGCGGCCAATGTCTTCTCGCATTTTAGTATAGGCAGGCGCTAGCATTTCGACGCCGTATGGGGTTTCGAGCTGTTGCTCGATAGCGTCAATAAGCGAGGCCTGTTGTTTAACGCTGGCAGCGCCGCTTAAGATGGCCCATGATTGAGGGTTGAGAAAGATTCGGCCCTCGTGATCTTTGGCAATGCCAAATAGATCGCCGTCGTCGGTTATCCCTCGGCCATACCAGTTGTCACTCCAGATATGTTTGTTTACCGCGCGGTTGCAGGCTTGCGCATTCGCTCTGAATTCATCGACCTCGTTGCCGAGGTCGAGCGGCTGTTGTGAACCGGATGGCAGCAGTAAATCTAGTTGCTCGATTGCGTCAGCCCAAAGCTTGCTACCATAGGCAGTAGCCAAGGTTAGCCAGCCTGAAACGCCCTTACCTTTGTAGCCAACCATATTCATTGGGTCGTTCCAATCACCCTGCTCAATATAGTTTAGACCGCGCTCATCGCGCTTCTCGAACAACCAACGCATTGCCAAATTGATGTGCTCACGAACGCTCACGGCATCATCAGAATCGGCAAAGGCGACTATCTCATTCAATATTGAATAGTCATTGGTTTCGTCTAAATAGGCACTCAGGCATACCGGCAGCCAGACACAGTGGTCCATATGCGGAACCTGATTGATGTACTTAAGCTCGGCTTGGTCGCTTAATAATATGCCGTCAGGCATTGCTCCGCTGCTATTTTGTTGGCTGAGCGCGGTCAGAAATGCTCGCCGTGCTCGGTCTGGTTTTAAGTAAGCCATACCCATATTGTCTTGTAGATAGTTACGGGTTTGTGGGTCGGTACTTAAGCGATTAACATCGCCATGATAAAATACTTGACGCGCTAGCCAGTTGTTGACGAAGTCGTCTAAGTCTTTATCTGGTGTGCTAATTGTTAGCGGGCCAGGGGCTTGCTTTAGGTAATCTGCGTAGTCATCAATTGATCGATTGAAACCTCCGGGTTGAACAAAAAGCTGTTGCCGAATGGCCTCGATTTCTTCTTCATTGTTTGCCGGGCCAAAGGCAAATCTAAGCGTCTTACTATCACCAGCGGCCAATGTCAGCCGGTATTGGAGCGCGGCTGTTGGCGTTTCGTAGTGGGCACTGCTATTTGATAGATTCTCTGTTTCCAATGAACTTGGCGCATGCAAACCGCCTTCACCTTCAAATTGGCTCTGTCGCGTTTCCCAGGAGTTTGGTTTACTTTCGGCTAGCAAAAACGTCATGTCTTTGAGATCTTTATTTTTAAAATAGTCAGGGTACTTTTGGTAAGCCGTAACCGAACGGCAAACTATCGCTTGCAATGATTTATGATAGTCAGCGCTTTGACTCATCCAAGACATATACCCGACTGGAAAATAGGGTGTGACACTTAAGCTTTGTGTGTCGCTGCTGTGGTTAATAATGGTCGCCGACCAAAGCTCTAAGGGCCGGTCTTTGCTTAGGCTCAAGCTAAGCTGCAGGGTGATATCGTCTTTGCTGATCAGCCATGAAATTTGATGTTGTTCGGCGGTGAACTTAAAGCTATCTAGCGGCGAACGTACGGGTTCATACGGTGCCGAGAATAGCTGATTAGTGTGGTTGTTTTTTACGTAGAAGAAGCGACCAGGGTGGTGAGCATAATACTGTTGCTCGGGTTGCATAAAGGTTTGGCCTTCTATATTTGGTGCATGCGCGTACTTACTTGGTTCCGGTTGCATGAATTGCGCAGTAGCATATCCTCGACAACTCATTTGTATCATCATCGACGAATTCCAAAGAAATGCGGATGCTTGAGGCATCTCCGTTGGGCAATTCAAACTAAGAGTCTGGCCTTCTCGATGCAGCAATGGTCGGCTAGAATTATTCATGATATTGAAGTAGCAAGTTATTGGACTAGGAAGTTATTGGAGTAGTAAATAGCGCCGTTTGTCTATATTAGACTCGTGTATTACTTCGCTGATCTAGGTCAGACTGAATTTGTTCAAGCTGTTTGTTGCTTAAGTTATAGAACAATACAACGATTACGGCGATGCCAGCGAAGATGCCTGGCGCCGCGGTTTGTAAAAAATTGATTCCGTCTAAGGATGCACCACTTTGTGCTTGGTTTGCCGTATAGCCCAGATAAGCAAGCACGCCAAGCATTGCCGCTGAGCCCGCCGCGCTACCAAGTTTTTGAGCAAATGTGGCGGCGGCAAAGGTCATGGCGGTGGCACGATTGCCGGTGCGCCACTCGTTAAAATCAGCTGCGTCTGCGTACATTGACCATGTAACAGGTGATTTCGGGCCAAGTGCTAGGCTGATTAATATATTAAGTGTGAACATCGCCCAGAGCATGTCTTTTGGGACAAAATAAAACGCGATTGATAGCGTGCTAACAATCGTCATCAGGCCGATGAGTAACTTACGTTTATCAAATAGGCGCATCAACATCGGGGTCATAAAACACCCAGCTAAATAGGCGAGAAATTGCCAAAATACATAGCTGCCGATCAGGTCTTCGCGGCCAACGTAATATTTAAAGTAATAGAACGATGAGCCTCCTCGTAAGGTAATGGTGATCATTAGGATTAGAGCCAAGGCAAAAAGTACTAACCACGCTCGATTAGAAAGCAGCTCTCGAATATCTTCAATAGGCTTGGTTTTCTGTTTAGGCGAAGGTGCCACACGTTCCTTGGTGAGCCTGAAGGTGAGGTAAAAAATAATCGTCGCAAGCGTGCCGTAAACCGCAGCGGTAAGTTGCCAGCCGAGCTCGGCGTCAGATTTACCGAACAGCTTTATAAGATCAGGCGTGAATAGGCCTATCAACGCTGATGCGCCAAAGGCAAAGATAAAGCGCACACTGACTAATAAATTCCGCTCCTGAACATTGCCGGTAATCACGCCTGATAAAGAAGAGTAAGGGGTTGATAGAACCGTGTAAAAAACCATCATTAAGCTGTACGTTACAAATGCCCAAACCGCCTTAGCGCCGATACTGATGTCTGGCGTGGTAAATGCCAGTACGGTGGCGATTGCCATCGGAATGCTGCCCCAAATCAAATAGGGTCGAAATTTTCCGTGCTTGGTTTTTGTCCGGTCGGCGATAGCGCCCATTATCGGGTCGGTAAATGCGTCAATAATTTTTGCTGATGAGATTACTAATGTTGCGACAGCGGCACTTAGACCTAATGTATCTGTATAAAAAGCCGCTAGATAGGTACCGATTAGTGCCCAGTAAAAGTTGAAACCGGCATCACCAACTCCGTAGCCTAGTCGTTCAGTCCAACTTAGGGTTGCCAGTCGATGCTCATTCGGACCGCTAATGTTTTTTGAACTCATTGGCTTAGGTTTCCAGTGGGGGCATTTCTTATGCATTATTATTTTTCTTAAAACATTATAAGCCAAGCTCTAGAAAAATTAGCCTTTCACTCGTTCAACTTTCCTTAATACGCGTATTTGAACGTTCAAGTTTAGGTCTTAGCGTAAGCTTGGTCGCCAAGCGATGAAGTTCTTTCATATATTGATAACCGGAGCTGCTCTGTGCAGCTTTAAACAAGATCGTCTAATCGGTCGTTTAGAGAGTGTTTTCTAAGCACAAAACTCTAAGCGCAACTGTAAAGACGGCATTAAAGTTTTATTTTAGAACACTGTCGAAGGAGAAGTTAAACCACCCAAGCATTATTTTTTGGGTGTTTCTTACGCTAGCCGTTTTAGCTAATTCTTATCATAGGCGAGTTGATGTTTTCGACTCGAAATTCCACCCTTTCTATTTTGGGTGCTTGTATAGAAATGGTCGCCTGCCGAAACCTCCTCCTCCTCTCTCTTGGCGGGTGGCCTTTTTCTTTTATACTTTGATGTTTGGGGCTCTTATGCGAAAGAGCTTTAAACCTCTTAACAAAAATAAAACTTGTTTGGTACTTTTGTTCAGCATAAGGGCCAATAAGTAAAACAAAATAAAAAGAGACCATTCAGTCGTATGACCAGTAGATCAAAGAGTAAATTTCGCCCTCTATATAGCGTATTAATAGTTGTTTTAAGCATCACCATATCAGGATGTGTTCAACCGCAAGATGAGACGGCGTTGTTGACAAAGCCCTTAGTCGACACGCTCGATACTGAAATGAATTCTAAGGCGATGGATCCCCAGACAACGAATCCTCAGGCAACGAATCCAGAGCTATGGCCCGCGCGTGAGATAAGCCCGGCACGTGATCCGCTGATCGAACAGCGAGCGGCTAAAATTCTGCAAGCGATGTCTGTGCCGGAAAAAGTTGGCCAGATGATACAGCCAGAATTAAAATACATCACACCAGCTGAAGTTAAGAAATTTCATATTGGTTCGGTACTCAATGGTGGCGGCACAACACCAAATAATGATAAATTTGCCACCGTTCAAGACTGGGCTAATTTAGCCGAGCAGTTCTATCAAGCTTCAACCGATGAGTCTGATGGCAAGGTCGGCATACCCTTGATTTGGGGTTCCGACGCAGTTCACGGCAATAATAATGTATACGGCATGACCTTATTTCCGCATAACATTGGCTTGGGTGCCGCAGGTGATCCAGAGTTGCTATACCGTATCGGTCAGGTAACCGCACTTGAGGTCGCGGTCACTGGTGTTGACTGGACCTTTGGCCCAACCGTTGCGGTTGCTCGCGACGTGCGCTGGGGTAGAACTTACGAGTCGTATTCAGAAGATCCTAAAATTGTAAGCGATTACGCGCGTGAAATGGTTCGTGGCATACAAGGTGACGATGTAGCGCCGGGCATCTACAAGCCTAAAAACGTAGTCGCCACGGCTAAGCACTTTGTCGGCGATGGCGGCACCACACAGGGCATCGACCGAGGGGATACAGCGCTTAGCGAGCAAGAGTTAGTTAATATTCATGCGGCTGGCTATATCTCAGCATTAGACAGTAATGTTTTGACCACCATGGCGTCATTCAATAGCTGGAACGGTAAGAAATTACATGGCGATAAATACTTACTGACCGACATACTTAAAAAACGCATGGGTTTTGATGGGTTTGTGGTCAGCGATTGGAACGGGCACATGCAAGTGCCTGGTTGCACTGTCGAGCAATGTGCAGCGGCGATTAATGCCGGTATCGATTTGGTAATGGTGCCGAGCGATTGGAAGGAGATGTTGGCCAACACTATCAAGGCGGTCGACAGCGGCAAAATACCAATGTCGCGTATCGATGACGCGGTGACTCGAATATTGCGAGTCAAGTTACGAGCTGGTTTGTTTGATGCCGGTTCTGTGTTAGCGCGCGAGCATGTCGGAGATCTTTCTCTAGTAGGTCATGCTGACCATCGGGCTGTTGCCCGTGAGGCGGTGCGCAAGTCATTGGTGTTGTTGAAAAATAATGATGGACTGCTGCCGCTGCCTGCTAAATCTAATGTGCTGGTGGCGGGCGATGGTGCCAATAATATTGGCAAGCAGGCCGGCGGTTGGACCCTCTCATGGCAGGGAACTGGCAATAGCAACAAAGATTTCCCCGGTGCCACCAGTATTTGGGACGGCATTAAAGCGTCAGTTGAACAAGCTGGCGGCAAGGCTGTATTGAGTGAAGATGGTAGTTTTCAAGCAGGTGACTTTGCCTCTGGCAAGCCCGATGTTGCGATTGTGGTATATGGCGAAGAGCCCTATGCCGAGTGGCATGGCGACATTACCAGTATCGAATACCAATATGGCAGTAAGGTCAAAGACCTTGAACTATTACGTAATTTAAAGCAGCAAGGCATTGCCGTTGTGTCGGTATTTATTACCGGCCGACCATTGTTCACTAATCGAGAATTGAATGCCTCAGATGCGTTCGTGGTGGCGTGGCTTCCAGGGTCTGAAGGTAATGGCGTGGCACAAGTGATGATGCGCAACAAAGAGGGTGAGGTGCAGCATGATTTTCAAGGTAAGCTGTCGTTCAGCTGGCCGAAAAAAGTTACTCAAGCCGTTATCAATGTAGGCGATAGCGAATACGACCCACTATTTCCATATGGTTACGGTTTAAGCTATGCCGAACCTCAAAATGTCGCTAATAACTTGGATGAAAGTACTGAGCGCCTGGCAACAGATGCGTTAGAAGAGTCGTGGATGTTCGTCTCAAGAGAAATGAGCGATTATCAATTTAAACTGGCGGATGACGGTGCTGACCCGATAATTGTTAATGGTAACCGCGAAGTTAGTGCTGCGGATGAAAACCTACTACTCTTGTCGGTAGATAAAGTCGCTCAAGAAGACGCGCGTCGCCTAGCATGGAATGGTTCGCGTCCCGCAACCGTGTCGCTGGCGGCTAAGCACCCTCTAGACATGAGTCAGTATCTTGGCCAAAGTTCGGCCTTGTCGTTTTCCCTGAAAGTTGACGTGGCGCCGAAGGGCGATGTTTCTTTATCCATGCTGTGTGGCGATGATTGTGGTTCTTCATTTACGTTTACCGACTTATTGAAGAAAGCCAAGCTAGGCAAATACGTTGATTATAAGATTGGGCTGCAATGCTTTATGGAGAATGATGCGCAGTTTGATGCCGTGACCGACGCCTTTGTTATGAGATCTACTGACAGGCTTGATGTTGTGGTGGCTGATATTAAAATCATTGCCAACGTCGCGAAAGATGATTTATACGTCTGTGACTAGCGCCTCGGTTTTGAACGCCAATAGCTGATATGGAAATCCAGTAATTCAGTTGGAAAGCTAATAACTTAGGTAGAAGGCCAATAGCTTCGGCTGATGATCAGTGGTTCGAGTTGATCATCTCTGTTTTTCCTTAATTTTTCGATCTTTTGTCCATCATTCTTGACAATCGCTATTTTTACTCACCTATTAACAGCAGATAGGGGCGACAAGAGAAAAGACTTTTGTTTACAATGGCGCGATCGAAAATCACCACACACATCCCTGTTTGGTTGACGGGAAAATGCTGATTTGAGCATTTAGAGGTATGGTTCACGTTAATCGGCAAGTGGAGGAGAGACCATGAGCAAATTTCGCCCTGGCGTTGTATACGGCCAACAATTAATCGCAATTTATGAAGACGCTAAGGCTAATGGTTATGCCATGCCTGGGGTAAACGCTGTCGGCACCTCAACAGTCAACGCTATTATGGAGACCGCTGCTAAGGTTGAATCGCCGGTCATTGTTCAGCTATCGTTTGGAGGAGGTCAGTTTTACGCTGGCAAAACCCTGCCCAATGATAATTTTGAGGCATCGGCTGCTGGCTGTATTTCAGCCGCGTTGCATGTTCATCAAGTGGCCGAAATGTACGCTGTGCCGGTGATTTTACATACCGATCATTGTTCTTTAAAAAACATCGAATGGATAGACCGCCTGCTCGACTACCAAGAAGATTATTACCAGCGTTATGGCAAGCCGCTGTTTAGCTCTCACATGCTCGATTTATCTGAAGAGCCGATCGAAGAAAATATCGATATCTGCGCTAAATACCTCGAGCGCATGAGCAAAATAGAAATTGGTTTGGAAATCGAGTTAGGTATTACCGGCGGTGAAGAAGACGGTGTAGACAACAGCGATGTTGACGTGAGTAAACTCTACACGCACCCTTCCGAGGTCTTTTATGCGTATCAACGTTTGTCTAAAATTGACCCTAATTTTACTATCGCCGCAGCGTTTGGCAATGTTCACGGAGTATACAAACCAGGCAATGTGAAGTTGTCGGTTGAGATATTGAAGAATTCTCAAAATTACGTCGCTGATCAGATTGATAAAACTGGCACTAAACCCGTGAGTTTTGTTTTTCATGGAGGCTCAGGTTCATCACAGGATGACATTAGAAAGTCGATTGATTATGGCGTTATCAAAATGAATCTGGACACGGACATGCAATGGGCGTTTAGCGCTGGGGTTCGAGATTACTATAAGCAATACAAGGACTACGTTGAAACTCAAATTGGTAATCCCGACGGCGATGACTTGCCGAATAAGAAGTATTACGACCCTCGTAAGGTGCTTCGGCAAGCTGAGGAATACTTTGTTACTCGGCTCGAAGAATCGTTTGCAGACTTGAATTGCATTGGACGCAACAAATAGATCATTGTAATAACGAGACCTTAGTCCAATACAATATTCAATTGTTTGTGTTCATACTGCTTTTGTCTAGTAACTATTTTAGGCGCTTAAGCTCTATCTGTAAATTGATGGACTTATGTGCTTAATATGTATGATATCAAGCATTTAACGGACTAAGTTGCAGTAACTTAGCTGAAATCGCTGCTAATTTATTCGAAGCTAGGTAGAATGCCCTCAAGTAACTGTAGCTATCGGCATAGATGTGGTTGACAAAAGTCTCGAAACCTAGCGGTGACGAGGATTGTCAATTGTATACAGCTGTTAAATCGTTGCTTGACAATTTGAGTTTAGGGTGCATAGCTTGCTATAGTCACCACAGATTATAGTTCGAAGGTGCGGGCTTTACACTTTTGAAATTTGATTGGCGGTGGCGGTAGTTTCTGCCAAGTCGTAGGGTTGAAAGTCCATTACAAGTAGTTCCTTTGTAAGTCATTGTTCTGAGTGGGTTGTTCCGAGAATGTTGATGAGGTGGGTCTGGCTTTAACGCAGTAAGTAGGCCTTGTAAAATTTTGTGCAGATAGATCGACGCTGTTTTATATTGAATCAAGCGTCAACATATGAATCTCTCGGAGTCTGAGAGTGGACTAATTGCAGTCTAACGAGTGATTACTGATCCACAGTAGCGCTCGAGGTGAATGTCGCAAATAGCGATGGGTTGAGTTCTAATGATGAACAGAAATGTTGGCATAGTTGCCAAGAAAGTTGAAGCGCGCGTTTCAGTGACGGCTTCCACAACAGTTGTAAAAGACATGACGTTTAATAGCCGATGCATGGCCTTGGCTCGTAAATCGCTAGTGCTGGGTATGCTTAGCGTGTTCTCGCACTCAAGCTTTGCGGTTGAAGAGTTTTTCATCCCATTGCCGGAAGATCATACGCTGAACTTTCTAAATGGCATTAGCTCCGATGCGTCTTGTAACGGTGCTTTCGGCAGTGCCGACCCGGTTGATCAAATGTTCACGGTGACCGATTTCGTTGTGCGCGTCGACAACACAATTATTGTGATCGACCATTGGGAGGCCGATGGCGGCGGTGCGGCATTCGAATACGAGGCAAACATCGCCGGAATCGCGGATGGCTCGGTTCTGCCTACCAACAGTTCAACGCGAATTTACGGTGATGGTAACTTAGCGAATGGCGCTGCACCTGGAGTAACCACTAATGCTGGCGATGTTCTGCTTCAGGGCCAAGTTATTGTATTTGAAGAGAGAATAGAAACAGCCACACAATTAGGCGATGTTGAAGTTACTGGTGCAGCAACCAGCGCCACTAATGCGGGTGCCCCCGCAGGCACTCGTACTCGGGATGGCCTAGATGGCGGTGACCGAGTCTTTGCCACCGAAACAATTAATTTAACCCGTTCGCAGTGGTCTGGAGCATTCGGAGTGGCCCCTGGCAATCCCGCCGGTGATATACCCGGGCCGGGTACGTTGTTTGCTGGCGCTTTCGAGTTGTTCCCTCTATCCCAGTGGGGAAATGGTTTTACCTTGCCGGCCGGTGAAGATAACGCCGTCGGTCCTAATCCGAGAATCGAATTCGAGTGGACTGGTGTCACGGTTATGGCCGCCAACGATGGCACAATTGTGTCAATAGACGCTAATGCTGATGGCGATTTTGCTGACCCTGACGATGTTAATGCGCAGACGATTAATCGCGGCGAAACGATCGAAGTTCGCGGTCGTAATAATACTGGTGGGCAAACCACTGGCGGCATGAATCAGGGCGCGCGTATTTTTAGCTCGGACATCGTTCAGTCCAATATTATTACAGGTCAGGAATGCAGTAACTACGCGTCACGCTGGTTTACCTTATTTCCGGATGCCCTACTCGGTAGGAACTATTATGAGCCCGTATCGACGCCAGTCGGAGATGATACGGCGATTATTTTGTATAACCCGTCGCCCGCTCAATTAACGATTAATTTCGAAACAACGGCCGGTCTTCAGACTCCGATCGTTGTGCCGGCATTTAGCTCGGTAACTCAATTTATCCCTGATGATTCTGGTGCGCGCTTTTTTACCGGTTCAAATGCTACTTTTGGCGCATTTACAGTGGTAGATGAGAGCGCCGCCGCACATGACTGGGGCCACGCGTCGACCGCTCAACGCTTAATGGGTAATGTTATCCAGGTGGGCTTTGCTCAAGGTGACGACCG
>Ga0075467_10000518_pt1 | contig 30584 bp, 29 predicted proteins | sample DEB08_DNA_9_FD_75067 | JGI IMG/M metagenome (GOLD analysis project Ga0075467, IMG submission 75067) | Aqueous microbial communities from the Delaware River and Bay under freshwater to marine salinity gradient to study organic matter... | ecosystem: Environmental > Aquatic > Marine > Coastal ... | reverse complement strand
TGGTAGACGACAAACAAGCCAAGCACCGCAATCGCAGCATGATTGGCCCAACGCACACCTGACAAAAGTGCGCCAACAACGGCAACGTGCAGCAGACCGTGCAGACCGAAATAGATGATGTAAAATGTTGAACTTGAAGTCGGCACAATGCTCGCAAAAGCCAGAATTTGCGTCGCTACGAAATCATTTGGATCTTCTGAAAGCTCTTGCTGAACTAGCCACTGCACAATGACTGGCAGTTTTTCCAGGCCACCGAAATAAAGCGCTAAACTAGTCAGTAGCTGTGTAAGCCCCAAAAAACCCTTTGCCAGAATTGTAATAATGAATAGACGGTGGGCGCTAAACATGGATCAAGCCTGACATCTCAAACCTACAACCAATCCCGCAAAATCGGGATCAGAGGCACGTCAGCCGCCGGCATTGGGTAATCTCGCAATTCGTTTGCCCGCACCCATTTCAGTGCTTGGTTCTCGCGCGATTGCGGCGTGCCGTTCCATTTGCGGCAGGCAAAAAGTGGCATCAGCAGGTGAAAATCATCGTAAGAGTGGCTCGCGAATGTCAGGGGGGCAAGGCAGGACGCCCAGGTGTCGATTCCCAGCTCTTCCTGCAATTCGCGGATCAGGGCAATTTCAGGGGTTTCGCCCGATTCGACTTTACCGCCTGGGAACTCCCATAGCCCAGCCATCGATTTCCCCTCGGGGCGCTGTGCCAAAAGCACGCGCCCGTCTGGGTCAATCAAAGCTACAGCAGAAACCAGAACGGTTTTCACGACCGGTAATCTGCGTTGATGCTGATGTATCCGTGAGTCAGATCGCAGGTCCAAACGGTGCTTTTGCCGTCCCCGATCCCCAGATCAACACCGATCTCCAGCTCCTGGTTTTTCATGTAGGCGCTGGTTTCATCTTCCGAATAATGCGGCGCACGCCAACCGTTTTCGGCCACAGTGATATCGCCAAACCGAATGCTGAGTTTGTCGCGGTCTGCTGCGGCACCTGATTTACCAACGGCCATTACGACACGCCCCCAGTTTGCGTCTTCACCTGCGATAGCCGTCTTGACCAAAGGTGAATTTGCGATCGACAACGCAACCTTGTGCGCATCGGCGTCGTCTTTCGCACCGTTCACTGTGACAGCCACGAACTTGGTCGCCCCTTCACCATCGCGAACAACTTGATGTGCAAGATCGTGCATGATGTCAGATAGCGCAGCTTCGAAATCAGCGTTCCCAGTGACGTCAGCACCCGACGCGCCAGTCGCTGCCATCATCAAGGAATCAGACGTGGATGTATCACTGTCTACGGTGATGCAGTTGAATGTTTTTGCATTCAGCTTTGACACAAGTGCCTGCAAATCCGCCTGACCGATCAACGCATCAGTAAAAATATAGACCAGCATCGTCGCCATATCCGGCGCGATCATGCCTGACCCTTTTGCGATCCCAGCAATTTTGACAGATACGCCATTCACGCTGATCGTTTTGGTAGCGCCTTTGGGAAACGTATCCGTCGTCATGATGGCGCGGGCGGCGGCCTCCATTGCAGTGGCGGACTGATTTGCGTGAAGTTCATCAATCTTTGCTTCGATCCGGTCGTGGGGCAGCGGTTCACCAATCACGCCTGTGGATGCGGTAAAGACCCGGTCTGCCGAAACGCCGGTCTTTTCTGCCACGCTCGTTGTCAGTGCCAACACCGATTCAGTGCCACGCCCGCCGGTGAAAGCGTTCGAGTTGCCCGAGTTCACAAGGATCGCCGCTGGTCCGCTTGGATCGTGGCCCAGTTTGCTTTGGCAATCCAATACCGGCGCTGAACGTGTGGCAGAGCGCGTAAAGACGCCCGCAATCGCTGTACCGGGCGCGAGCACGGCCAGCATGACATCGACGCGGTTCTTGTGTTTGATACCAGCTGCAGCAGCGGCAAAAGTGACCCCTGCGATCTCTGGCAGTTCAGGGAAGTTAGCGGGGGCAAGTGGCGAAACGGTCATGTGTTCTACTCCAGAAGTGCGACGTTATCGATCAGATCAGGGTCGAATTGACCCTCTTCCGGTTCGACGATTGTTTGTGCGGCAGCCAGTTCTTCAAGGCGATCGGTAATTGCCATTTCTTGCAACTCTCCGGTCAATTCGCGGCGCAGCTCTTCCAATGTTGGACGCGGTTGAACGCGTGTTTCTACCAAAGTAGCGACATGCCAACCGAATTGAGTCTCAAACGGTTCGCTCACCCCGCCAATATCCAATGCGGTGATCTCGCTTTCGAATTCGGGGACCATAGCGCCTGCGCCGAACCAACCCAAATCGCCACCATTGGGTCCAGTTGGGCCAGTCGAGACGTCGCGGGCGACGTCTGCAAAAGCTTGGCCTTCATCGATACGCGCCTTTGCGGCAGCCGCTTCTTCTTGTGTTTCTACCAGCAGGTGCGAAGCACGGAACTCTTGTAGTTCTTCCGCATCAGCAAAACGGGCATCATAGGCCGCTTGAATGTCGTCTTCGGAAATTGCTGTCTCGGCGATTTGCGTGACAACGTCTGCAGCCCGCAGCGCGCGCAGTTCGTTCGCCAACGTATATTTTATGCGATCCGGCGTTTCGCCCAGTTCATCTGCCAAAAGTTGCTGCTGGATGAGCTGATCGACCAAACCTTCAAAAAGAACCTCGTTTGGGAATTGTGCGTACTGCTGCGGCAGTGCCGCGCGGGCGATAATGACCTCTCCCATTGTGATTTCCGTTTCGCCGACCTTGGCGACAACAGTTGCGGCTGTCACGTCTTGGGCGGATACCCCTGTGGACATGGATATGGCAAAGGCAGTTGCCCCCAAAAATGTAACATGTTTCAGCATTAAACGTTCCCTTGATAGGCCGCGAATGCCCGCGGCGTTGACACTGTAGAGGCGGCCCCTTACATCCAATGAATGCCTCGAGGGGCCCAAAAAGTAGCGTAACCTTGGCCCTTTCTAAGTGGCCTGACACGGGCCTACAAGCGACCTCCTCTTAAATTGACGTCAGACAGGTGCAGCGCGCGCCACCGGAGAAAATATGCTGGGTTTCGGAACGATTGCCAAAAAGGTGTTTGGCACTGCGAACGACCGCAAAGTGAAAGCTGTCTTACCTTTGGTTGCGCAGATAAATGCGCTTGAGCCAGAGTTCGAGGGGATGACCGACGAGGCCATCAAAGAGAAAACCCAAGCGCTGGCTGAACGCGCAATGGGCGGTGAAAGCCTTGACGCGCTCCTGCCCGAAGCCTTCGCTAACTGCCGCGAAGCTGCCAGACGTGCCTTGGGCTTGCGTGCCTTTGATACGCAGCTGATGGGCGGCATATTCTTACATCAAGGCAATATTGCCGAGATGAAAACTGGTGAAGGTAAGACGCTTGTTGCGACCTTCCCTGCCTACCTGAACGCGCTGACCGGTAAGGGCGTCCATATTGTGACGGTCAACGACTACCTTGCCAAACGTGATGCTGATTGGATGAGCAAGGTTTACGGCGCTCTGGGTCTGACCACTGGTGTGATTTACCCCCAGCAGCCTGAAGCCGAAAAGAAAGCGGCTTATGCTTGCGACGTCACCTATGCCACCAACAACGAGTTGGGCTTTGATTACCTGCGCGATAACATGAAGTCCGAGCTGGACCAGATGTTCCAGCGTCACCACAACTTTGCGATTGTGGACGAAGTTGACAGTATCCTGATTGACGAAGCGCGGACTCCGCTGATCATTTCTGGCCCTGCTCAAGACCGTAGCGAAATGTACGCAACCATCGACAAGATCGTGCCAGACATAGCTGAAGAGCATTTTACGCTTGATGAAAAGACCCGTCAGGTGACGTTCACGGACGAAGGCAATGACTTTATCGAGGCACAGTTGACGGGCTCTGGCCTGCTGCCCGAAGGTCAGACGCTTTATGATCCGGAAAGTGCCACGTTGGTCCACCATGTGAACCAGGCGCTTCGCGCGCACAAACTGTTTACAAAAGACAAGGACTACATCGTACGCGACAATGAAGTCGTCCTGATTGACGAATTTACGGGTCGTATGATGGCAGGCCGACGCTTGTCTGATGGTTTGCATCAAGCAATTGAAGCGAAAGAAGGCTGCTCGATCAAACCAGAAAACGTGACGCTGGCCTCTGTGACTTTCCAGAATTATTTCCGCCTGTATCAGAAGCTGGGCGGCATGACCGGTACGGCTGCGACCGAAGCCGAAGAATTCCTAGAGATTTACAACCTTGGTGTCGTTGAAGTGCCGACAAACCGCCCGATCGCACGTGTAGACGAAGATGACCAAGTTTACCGCACCGCCCGCGAGAAGTTCGAAGGCATTGTAACCGAAATCAAGAAGGCCCACGAAACAGGTCAACCGATCCTTGTCGGTACAACTTCGATTGAAAAATCCGAGCAGTTGGCAGAGCTTCTTAAGGCTGAAGGTATTACTTTTAACGTCCTGAACGCGCGCCAGCACGAGCAAGAGGCGCAGATCGTGGCCGATGCGGGCAAGTTGAATGCAGTAACAATCGCGACCAACATGGCGGGCCGCGGTACAGATATTCAGCTTGGCGGCAACGTCGATATGCGTGTTTTGCAGGCGATCGCTGCCGACCCAGAGGCTGACCCCGAAGCGTTGCGCGAAAAAATTGAAGCCGAAGTTGCGGATGAAAAAGAAAAAGTGATCGCCGCTGGCGGGTTGTTCGTTCTTGCAACCGAACGCCATGAAAGCCGCCGGATTGATAACCAGTTACGCGGCCGTTCGGGTCGTCAAGGTGACCCGGGGCGTTCTGCATTCTTCTTGTCCCTTGAGGACGATTTGATGCGGATTTTTGGCTCTGAACGGCTTGAAAAAGTCCTTTCCGGACTTGGCATGAAAGATGGCGAAGCGATTGTGCATCCATGGGTGAACAAGTCACTTGAGCGTGCGCAGGCCAAAGTTGAAGGCCGCAACTTTGATATTCGCAAGCAATTGTTGAAGTTTGATGATGTGATGAACGACCAGCGCAAAGTGATCTTTTCACAGCGCCGCGACATCATGGAAGCCAAGGACCTTTCCGAGGTCACGAAAGACATGCGCGATCAGGTTATCGACGACCTTGTTGACCAGTATATGCCACCAAAAACATATGCAGATCAATGGGATACCGAAGGTCTATATGCGGCGACAATTGAGCAGCTTGGTCTTGATGTTCCAGTGATCGCATGGGCTGACGAAGAAGGTGTGGACGACGACAACATCCGCGAACGTCTTGAAGAAGCGGCCGATCAATACATGGCCGAAAAGACTGAAGCCTTTGGCGACGAGACAATGCGCAATGTTGAAAAGCAGCTATTGTTACAGACCATTGATGCAAAATGGCGCGAGCATTTGCTTACTCTGGAGCATCTGCGTCAGGTTGTGGGGTTCCGTGGTTATGCGCAACGTGATCCGTTGAACGAATACAAAACCGAGGGCTTTCAGTTGTTCGAAAGCATGCTGGATGGGTTGCGGACTGACGTGACAAAGAAACTGTCACAGATTCGTCCGATGTCGAAAGAAGAGCAAGAGCAGATGGTTGCGCAACTGCGCCAGCAGCAAGCAGCGGCGCAAGCTGCGGCAGCCGCTGCGGCGGCGCCAGCACCTGCCCCGAACCCCGAGGCAAGCGCAGGATTTGATGAAAACGATCAGGCGACATGGGGCAATCCGGGGCGCAATGATGCATGTCCTTGCGGTTCCGGCAAGAAATTCAAGCATTGCCACGGACGGCCAGCCTAAGCAGTTAGGTGGTATCGCCCAGCAAACCGGACGCGCGGAAACTGAGTTCGCATGACTTTCCAATGATCAGATGATCATGGACAGTCACACCTAGGGCTGACGCGGCAGTATTGATTTGGCGCGTCATCTGGATGTCGGCCTGCGATGGCGTTGGATCGCCAGACGGATGATTATGCACCAAAATGAGGGCGCTTGCATTTAGTTGCAGCGCCCTTTTGACCACTTCGCGCGGATAAACGGGGACATGGTCCACAGTGCCCTGCGCCTGTTCTTCGTCGGCAATCACGACGTTCTTGGTGTCGAGAAACAGTATACGGAATTGTTCGGTGCTACGGTGCGCCATTGTCGTGTGGCAATAATCCAGCAGCGCGTCCCAACTGGACACCACATGCCGTTGCATCACTTTGGCGCGTGAAAGTCGGTGCGCTGCCGCTTCGATGATCTTGAGTTCGACAGCGACAGCCGCCCCTACACCGTTGACGTTTTGCAGGTCTTGAACGCTGGCTGACAACACCCGGTTGAAATCGCCGAACGTATCGATCAGATGCCGCGCAAGCGGTTTGACGTCTTGGCGCGGTAAGGCCCGAAACAAGATCAATTCTAGCAATTCATAGTCGGGAACCGCCTGCGCGCCGCCGTCGACAAAGCGGGTTCGCAATCGTTTGCGATGATCGCGCATATACGAAGGCAATCGCCCCTTTTCCAAGGGGGTCACTTCGGTCACGTCATCAAGGTGTGCGAATAAGTGAGAGGCTTCGGCAAAATGAGTCATAGCTCACTATGCCAAAGCAATCGTTACAACGTGGTTAACGCTAGCCCTTCATAGAGTCCCAAAAGCTTTTGACCGACGCGAAAAAGCTGGACCCGTGCGGGTTATTTTCTTCGCTAAGTTGGTCAAACTCTTTCAAGATTTCGCGCTGGCGCGTTGTCAATTTTACCGGTGTTTCGACAGCCAGCTCGATGAACATGTCACCGACGCTTGCACCACGAAGTGCAGGCATACCCTTGCCGCGCAGGCGCATTTGACGCCCTGATTGCGAACCTTCCGGCACTTTCACACGGCTGCGTCCACCATCAATTGTCGGGACTTCGATTTCGCCACCCAAAGCGGCTGTCGCGATCGAGACTGGTACGCGGCAAAACAGATTGCTGGCCTCGCGTTCGAAGAGGGCGTGGGTGTTTACCTCGATAAAGATGTAAAGATCGCCGGTTGGTCCTCCGCGCATGCCTGCTTCGCCCTCACCGGCCAAGCGGATGCGCGTACCGGTTTCAACGCCCGCAGGGATGTTGACCGACAGAGATTTTTCTTTCTCGACGCGACCTTGCCCGTGGCATGTCGAACATGGATCTTTGATCGTTTGGCCCATGCCTGAACATGTCGGGCAGGTGCGTTCGACAGTAAAGAAACCCTGCTGTGCGCGGACCTTGCCCATGCCTGAACAAGTCGGACAGGTTTGCGGCTCTGATCCGCCTTCGGCGCCGGTTCCTTTGCACGATCCGCAGCTTACAGCGGTTGGAACGGTGACTGTCTTTTGCATGCCTGCAAAAGCGTCTTCAAGGTTGATGCGTAGGTTATACCGCAGATCATTGCCGCGTTGTGCCGCGCTACGCCGCCCACCGCCGCCACGCCCGCCCATAAAGTCGCCAAACAGATCATCGAACACGTCAGAGAACGCGCTGCCAAAGTCGCCCTGGCCACCACGGGGACCACCGCCGCCGCCCATGCCGTTTTCAAACGCTGCGTGGCCGTAGCGGTCATACGCGGCCTTCTTGTTCTCGTCTTTAAGAACTTCGTAGGCTTCGTTTGCTTCTTTGAATTGCGCCTCGGCGTTCGGATTGCCAGAGTTGCGATCAGGGTGAAGTTCTTTCGCCTTTTGACGATAGCCCTTTTTGATCGTGGCGGCATCCGCACCTTTGGCGACACCTAGAATGTCGTAGTAATCACGTTTTGCCATGATGATTTCCCCCTGGGAATGACAAAAGACCGGCCCAGTTTACGGGCCGGTCAATTCTCAAAGACACTTGGCCTTAGTTGTCACGCTTTTCATCGCCCAGATCTTCGAAATCCGCGTCGAGGATATCTTCATCTGCGCCAGGTGTATCGGGCTCTGCTTCGCCGGCCTCTTCTTGGCTGGCTTTGTAGATCGCTTCACCCAGTTTCATGGCGGCTTCGGTCACGTTCTGAACGCCGGACTTGATCTTGTCAGCGTTTTCAGTTTCCAGATCGTCCTTAAGCGCAGCAATTGCCAGTTCGATCGCTTCGATCGTGGTTGGGTCAACCTTGTCAGCGTGCTCTTCCATCGACTTTTCTGTCGAGTGGATCAGGCCTTCTGCTTGGTTTTTCGCATCCACCAACTCGCGACGCTCTTTGTCGGACTCGGCGTTTGCTTCTGCGTCCTTGACCATTGCTTCGATATCCTCGTCGGACAAACCGCCAGATGCTTGGATCGTGATCTTCTGCTCTTTGCCAGTGCCTTTGTCCTTTGCGCCAACTTCAACGATACCGTTGGCGTCGATGTCAAAGGTGACTTCGATCTGTGGCAGACCGCGCGGCGCAGGTGGGATGTTTTCAAGGTTGAACTGACCCAGCATCTTGTTGTCTGCGGCCATTTCACGCTCACCTTGGAACACACGCAAAGTCACGGCGTTCTGGTTGTCTTCAGCCGTCGAAAAGACCTGAGATTTCTTCGTCGGGATCGTTGTGTTGCGGTCAATCAGGCGTGTGAACACACCGCCAAGGGTTTCGATACCCAAGGACAATGGTGTCACGTCCAGCAGAACAACGTCTTTAACATCGCCTTGCAGAACACCGGCTTGAATTGCGGCACCCATCGCAACAACTTCGTCAGGGTTCACGCCTTGATGCGCTTCTTTGCCGAAGAACTTTGCAACTTCTTCCTTCACGCGTGGCATCCGTGTCATACCGCCAACCAAAACGACTTCGTCGATGTCGGATGTGGACAGACCCGCGTCCTTGAGCGCGTCTTTACAAGGCTTCAACGAAGCTTTGATCAGATCGCCAACGAGGCTTTCCAGTTTTGCACGTGTCAGTTTCATGACCATGTGCAGCGGCTGGCCATTTGATCCCATAGAGATAAATGGCTGGTTGATTTCAGTGCTTGTGGACGAAGAAAGCTCGATCTTCGCTTTTTCAGCCGCTTCTTTCAGACGCTGCAGTGCCATCTTGTCTTTGGTCAGGTCGACTTGGTTCTCTTTTTTGAACTCGTCGGCCAAATAGTTGACGATGCGCATGTCAAAGTCTTCACCGCCAAGGAATGTATCACCGTTGGTGGACTTAACTTCGAACAGGCCGTCGTCAATCTCGAGGATGGTAACGTCGAATGTACCGCCGCCAAGGTCATAGACCGCGATGGTTTTGCTGTCTTTCTTGTCGAGACCATAAGCCAGCGCAGCCGCTGTCGGCTCGTTGATGATACGCAGCACTTCAAGGCCAGCGATCTTGCCGGCGTCTTTTGTTGCCTGACGCTGGGCGTCGTTAAAGTAAGCAGGCACAGTGATAACGGCCTGTGTCACTTCTTCGCCAAGATAGCTTTCGGCTGTTTCTTTCATCTTACCAAGAATGAACGCAGAGATCTGGCTAGGCGAATACTTTTCGCCTTTGGCTTGCACCCATGCGTCGCCATTGCCGCCATCGACGATTTCGAATGGCATGTTCTTTTTCTCTTTGGCGAGGTCCTTGTCGTCGAAACGACGACCGATCAGACGCTTCACAGCAAAGATTGTGTTTTCCGGGTTGGTCACAGCCTGACGTTTTGCAGGCTGACCGACAAGGCGTTCATCGTCGGTGAATGCAACGATAGACGGCGTTGTGCGCGCGCCTTCGGCGTTTTCAACGACACGTGGCTTGGCGCCATCCATGATCGCGATGCAAGAGTTGGTTGTTCCGAGGTCGATACCAATAACTTTGGCCATTTTTCAAATCCCTTTAGTTTAGGCGGTTTGAGCAGCGCGAACCCACTTTCGGCACCCGCGCCAGTTTCATGTCTGAAGCCCGAGCATGACGCCCGAAACTTTGATCTTGGCGTATATAGGGACGCGGAATTGGGCCTGCAACCGGTACATGACCTGCAAAATGCCGAAATCCATATATTTTTAGGGGCTGATTGTGCTTTCCGGTCTTACTGCGTCGTCGATGTGCGTTAACGCCCTGCAGTCCAGCTAAGCGACACATGCTGGCGCGTAAAGAATTCTGCCATAAGACCGATCATCAAAAGAGAAATTCCCACATAGACGGGATACATCAGCGACGATTGAAACGGGCTGTAATGCAAGAAAACAAAGCCGCGTGTCTGGTCAATGATGTGAAACAGTGGATTCCAGTCAAACATTGCAACCATTGATGCAGGCAGTGAATTGGCCAGAAACATTTTGCCAGAGGCAATCATATTGGCGCGTCTGTAAAGCTGCATGATCACCTTTGATCCGTTCGGAAACCAAGGAGTGAGCGCCAGAAAAATCAGACCGACCGCGCAGCCTGTGAACCATGCCAGTAAGAACATCCCGAATGCCTGTGTTGGCTGATCAATTTTGATGGGCACGAAAACGATGTGATAAACTGTGAGCACGACAATAATCGTGAACAATTGCTTATAAAGCGTCGTGATGGCTGCGGCGATAATCGCAACCAACGTATTCATCGGCGGATGCATCATCATTGGCGACGTGGGGTTGCCAGCGGTGGCAATATTGGCGACGGCCATGATGTGGGTCATGAAAAGGAAAACGCCGCTCATGATATAGAGCATGAAATCGCCACGCAGCGGCGCGCTGCGCATTCCGATCAATTGGAACATCACATAAAATACAATCACAAGCGTCAGGCCACGGACCATTTCCATAAGTACACCGACCACGGCGTTTCGGTGTCCACCGCGCATTGTGTGGACGATGGTATAATAGGTCACGCCAACCATCGCGAAAAAGCGGCGAGTCTTTGTTCTGTGGACGGGTGTTTGGAACATCTGAACGGGTGGCCTTTGGCTTAAGTCTCGGGCTTGGACCAACTGTCTCGCACGATAACCTTGCTGATCTCTTGACGGCAAAGCATAAGCAACCCCGTGCAAGTTATCAACGACAGGGTGATGCCATATGGATTATGAAAAACTGACAGCCGTGATGCGGGAACTGGCGTTGCTGGCAGGTGACAAGATCATGGAAATCTACGCCGCCGATGATTTTGAAGTGCGCTCAAAAAGCGACGCAAGCCCTGTGACGGAAGCAGATGAAGCCGCAGACGCGATCATCAGCGTAGGCCTGCAGGCTGCTTTTCCAGATGTGGCGCTTGTGACTGAAGAACAATCCGCCTCTCATGCGCAAAAGGTCAGCACATTCCTCATCGTTGATCCGCTGGACGGCACCAAAGAATTTATCAAGCGTCGCGGCGATTTTACCGTGAACATTGCATATGTCGTCGACGGTCGTGCGGTGCGCGGTGTGGTCTATGCCCCTGCAAAAGAGCGGTTGTTCTATACCGATGAAACGGGTGCGTCCGTCGAAGAAACAGGGCCTTTTGATAAATCTGTTGTTGGCCCAATTAAACCGATCAGGGTTTCGACCCCGAACAATGACGGGCTTTTGGTTGTAGCCTCAAAGTCGCACCGTGATGCGGCCACAGATGACTACATCAGCAAATATGCGACCAAAGATATGAAAAGCGCGGGATCGTCGCTTAAGTTCTGTCTTGTTGCGACCGGAGAGGCAGACATTTATCCACGCTTGGGCCGCACCATGGAATGGGATACCGCGGCTGGTCATGCGGTTTTGACCGGTGCGGGCGGGCATGTTGTTCGCTTTGACGATCATTCAGATCTGACCTACGGAAAACCCATTTTTGAAAACCCGTTCTTTATTGCCTACGCCCCCGGTGTTGTGTTGGAGAAAGCCTGATGTCTGTTCTTATCGTCATCCCCGCGCGGTATGCTTCAACCCGGTATCCTGGTAAGCCACTCGTCACACTGCGTGGCGCAACAGGCGAGGCGAAAAGCTTGATTAGGCGGTCTTGGGATGCAGCTTGTTCAGTGAATGGAGCTGATAAAGTGGTCATTGCCACAGACGACGACCGGATCGCAGATGCAGCCAAGGGCTTTGGTGCCGAGGTCGTGATGACCTCCACGTCATGCGTCAACGGGACCGAACGCTGTGCTGAAACGCTGACGAAAGTAGCGGGGGATTTCGATATTGTCGTGAACTTGCAAGGCGACGCCCCTTTGACACCTGCGTGGTTCATTGAGGAATTGGTTCAAGGCCTGCGTGACAACCCGCAAGCACAAGTCGCAACGCCTGTTTTGCGCACTGAAGGGCGCGCGCTGAACGGCCTGTTGCAAGACCGGCGCGAAGGACGCGTCGGTGGTACAACCGCAGTATTCGGAGCCGATCACAACGCACTCTATTTTTCAAAAGAGGTGATTCCCTACACGGGGAAAACCTATTCGGACGGCGATGATACCCCGGTTTTCCATCACGTCGGTGTCTATGCCTATCGCCCTGATGCGCTTAAGGCATACCCCAATTGGGATAGCGGCCCGCTAGAGCATCTGGAAGGCCTAGAGCAGTTGCGGTTTCTTGAACGCGGCGTTCAAATGCTGTGCGTCGAAGTCGCCGCAAAGGGTCGCCAGTTCTGGGAATTGAACAATCCAGAAGATGTTCCCAAGATCGAAGCGATGTTGGCAGAAATGGGTCAGGCATAAAGAAATTATCGCGTTTCGCCGCGTATTTCGCCTATATTCCTGTTCGTTTTGTCTTAATATCGCCCTGTTAACCAGTATCATGCAGATAACCCGTAACTTGACTACCGAAGGCCTCAGAATGAATAGAAAAGTCTCAAAGGCGATTTTTCCCGTAGCGGGACTTGGTACCCGATTCCTACCGGCGACAAAATCTGTTCCCAAGGAAATTATGACTTTGGTAGATCGTCCTTTGATCCAATACGCCATTGATGAAGCTCGCGCGGCAGGGATTGAAGATTTTATCTTTGTAACGGCGCGCGGAAAATCTGCACTGGAAGATTACTTTGATGTTTCGCCCGACCTTGAGGCGGCGTTGGAAAGTTCAGGCAAGAATGACTTGCTCGAAATTTTGCGCAGCACGAATATGGAAAGCGGCGCGGTTGCCTATATGCGCCAACATAAAGCGCTTGGTCTTGGCCATGCGGTGTTGTGCGCACGTAAGCTGATCGGGAACGAACCCTTTGCTGTGATCCTGCCTGACGACGTGATCGCAGCAGAAAAGCCGTGCTTGCAACAGATGGTCGAAGCCTACCAAGAAACGGGCGGCGCTATGGTTGCAACTATGGAAGTATCGCCCGCAAAGGCGTCATCTTACGGTGTGCTTGATATTAGCAGCCAGAACGGGCCAATCGTGTCGGTTAAAGGCATGGTTGAAAAGCCACCCTTGGGCACGGCGCCGTCGAATTTGGCGGTGATCGGTCGGTACATTCTGACACCTCAGGTTCTGGCAAACTTCGATCAGGTCGGACGCGGTGCGGGGGGGGAAATCCAGCTGACAGACGCGATCGCAGCTGAGGTAACAGCAGGGCGCGACGTTTTTGGCTACCGGTTTGAAGGTCAGCGTTATGATTGCGGATCAAAGGCGGGATTCTTGCAAGCGACGGTTGCCTTTGCGCTGGCGCGACCGGATCTGCGAGATGAATTTGCTGCGTTCCTGACGGAAATGCATTCTGTGAAGCAAGCCGCGCAATAGCGGGCGAGGTCAAATGCAAGCGGCCAGTGCCAAAGGTTTACCGGGGCTGTGGGGCGCATACCGCCTACGTTGGAAACGGCGGCGGTTCTTGTTTCGCATCTGGCGCAAGCGCAAACAGTTAAAGCCTGTTCGGGATCGCACGATAGGGTTGGCTTCTGATGCCATTCTTGCCTTTGTTACCGTTCGCAATGAAATGGTGCGGCTTCCTTATTTTCTGAAGCATTATCGCGCGCTGGGCGTCGATCATTTCTTGTTTGTTGATAATGACAGCGATGATGGCACAGCGGACTATCTTGCCGCGCAGGCAGATGTTTCAATCTGGACGACAAAGCATAGCTATCGGTTGGCCCGCTTCGGCGTTGACTGGCTAGGATGGTTGCAGTTCAAACACGGGCATAACCGGTGGTGCTTGACCGTCGATGCAGATGAATTGCTCGTGTACCCTTCGTATCAAATCCGTGACCTAAAATCGTTGACGGGATGGCTGGATGACAAAGGCTTGCCGTCCTTTGGTGCGCTGATGCTGGACCTGTATCCAAAGGGACCGCTTGAGGATGCACGCTATGCCCCTGGCGATGATCCGATGCGCACGCTTTGCTGGTATGATGCTGACAACTATCGCCACAGGTATCATCCGTATTACGGCAACCTTTGGATCCAAGGCGGTATCCGCGACCGCGTCTTTTTCAGTACGGAGTCTGATCGCGCACCGACGCTGAACAAGACACGGCTGGTTCGCTGGAGCCGCCGCTATGCGTACGTCAGTGCCACCCATCAGATCCTGCCCCGACACCTGCATGACGTCTTTGATCCCGAAGAGGACAGCAAGGCGACCGGTGTTTTGTTGCACACGAAATTCTTGCCGCTGGTCGGTGCCAAATCTGCAGAAGAGATGACGCGTAAACAGCATTTCGAGAACACAAATCTTTACGCTCACTATCACCAAAAGCTGACCGAGAATCCGACCTTTTGGTATGAAGGGTCATCAAGCTACGAAGGATGCGACAAACTGGTTGCACAAGGGTTGATGTCAAAGGGCACTTGGGTCTGATATGCGTCGATCAAAGCGCAAAAACGAGTAGCGGCTATTTTGGGAATACTGACTTCATATAGGCTGCGGTGGCAGCGTAAGCGTTGGCGCTTGCGGGCGCTGCGCAGTGGTCGGGCGCTAACGACAACCGCAAACCGCACAAATCGGATTGCGCCGGATGATGTATTGTTATTTTGCACCTTCCGAAACGAAGACACGCGGTTGCCCTACTTTCTTTCATATTACCGCCAACTTGGAATCAACCATTTCATTATGGTCGATAATGACAGCAGCGATGGCGGCGCGGCCTTTGCTTTGGAACAGCCGGATGTGTCGCTTTGGTCGACCAAGGCGGCATATGGCGATGCGCGATATGGCATGGATTGGCTCACCTATCTGCAAGGCAAGTACGCGCCGGGTCATTGGGCCCTGACCGTGGATGTAGATGAATTCTTCGTCTATCCGTTTTGTGACACGCGCCCGATCAGTGCGTTGGCCGATTGGCTTGATGCGTCACAAGTACGGTCCTTTGGGGCAATGTTGCTGGACATGTATCCGAAGGGCCCCGTGGGACAGACGTCTTATGAAAAGGGCGATGACCCTTTTGAGACTGCGCGCTGGTTTGATCCCGGCAATTACATCATGATCAAGAACAAGCTCTTGCAGAACCTCTGGATCCAAGGTGGACCACGCGCGCGCACGTTCTTTGCCAGTAAGCCCAAGCAAGCCCCAGCCCTGAACAAAGTACCGTTTGTGAAGTGGCAGAGGCCCTATACCTACGTCAGCTCGACCCACATGATTCTGCCCCGCGGGTTGAACCTTGTTTACGACCAGCAAGGGGGGGAAAAACCTCGGGCATTCTACTGCACGCGAAATTCCTGAATACATTTGGTGATCGCGCCGTAGAAGAAGCACAGCGAGGCGAGCATTATCAAGACGGTCGCGAATACAAATCCTACGCTGATATTCATGGCGCCGACCCCGATCTTTGGTGCCAATGGAGCGAGCAATACATCAACTGGCGCCAGCTTTAGATTCTTGGCCTGATGTCGAAGGGAAACTGGGCATGACGCTAGGTGTGATCATGCTGGTGCATACTGGTTTCGACCGCGCTGAACAGATGGTGCGCCATTGGGCCGATGCAGGTTGCCCTGTCGTGGTTCATGTCGACAGCAAAGTCGACAAGGCGACACATGACCACTTTGTGCAGGCGTTATCGGATGCACAAAGTGTCCGGTTTTGCGCGCGGCATCGCTGCGAATGGGGAACTTGGGGTTTGGTGGCCGCGTCCCAAGCTGCCGCTACAATGATGTTAGAGGAATTTGCGGAAGTCTCGCATGTGTTTCTAGCGTCCGGATCATGCCTGCCGCTACGCCCTGTGCAGGAACTGATGGCTTATCTAGATGAACGACCGGACACTGATTTCATCGAGAGTGCGACGACGGCTGACGTGCCGTGGACTGTCGGCGGCTTGGACCGCGAGCGTTTTACGTTGCGGTTTCCGTTTGCATGGAAGAAGCATCGCAAGTTGTTCGATCTGTTTGTCAAGCTACAACAACTCGTCGGGTTCAAACGCAAAATTCCCGATGGCCTTGTCCCGCACATGGGATCGCAATGGTGGTGCCTGACCCGTCAGACGCTTGATGCGATCTTGCAGGATTCAAACAGACCAGCTTTTGATAAATACTTTCGTACGGTCTGGATCCCCGATGAAAGCTATTATCAAAGCCTTGTCAGACTTCATGCGCGTCAAGTTGAAAGCCGCTCTTTGACGTTGGCGAAATTCGACTACCAAGGCAAACCACACATCTTTTTCGATGATCACCTCGAGTTGCTGCAGCGGTCTGACTGTTTTGTGGCGCGTAAGATCTGGCGCGATGCAGATGTGCTTTATCAGACTTTTCCGTTACCGCTCGATCCTGACAGAGCTGGCGCAAAGCCCAACACCGGCACGGTTGACCGCTTGTTTTCCCATGCAGTCGAGCGGCGCACATTGGGGCGTCCGGGTCTTTACATGCAAAGCCGTTTTCCCAGCGTCGACCGCGAAAATGGTGTCGCGGCAGCACCTTACGCAGTTTTGCAGGGCTTTGATGATGTGTTTCCTGATTTTCAGGCGTGGTTAACCAAGCAAACCGAGGCTGAGGTTCACGGGCATCTTTTTGCCAAAGACCGCGTACACTTTGCAGACGAAAGCAAGATTTACCGTGGCGGGCTATCCGACCATCCGCGGTTGCGCGATTATAACGCCAAGATGTTTCTGACGAATCTGATCTGGAATGGACGCGAAGATCATCACTGCTTTCAATTCGGTCCCGCCGATAGCCAAGAGGTGCGCTGGACATTGGCAAAAGACACGAACGCAAGCATCTGGGCAATTTCCGGCGCATGGTCAATTCCGTTATATCTATCAGGCCGATCCGCCAGCGAAGTCCGTGCAGAGGCGGCCCGGCTGCAAAGGATCTAAAGCAGGTTCCTGAAAACACTGCGCGGACCTCACGCACACGCGCGGATCAAGATTACCAAGTTGGTAGATTTCATCGAAGCGCCGATGGACATGCTGCAAGCCATCATCGACCAAATCGCAGGTCATAAAGGTAAAGCATTGACCGAAATACCAAAAATGGCGGATTTGACCGGCTTAGCAAAGTTCTTGCAAGACCTGCGGAACCAAGGGATGCACCCGTTTCTGACGGGTGATATTACCCAAAGCAACACGCGTCATGTGCGGGCACGTCCACGCCGCAAACCTTATATTGTGGCCGGAAAATGAACAGTTTTGACTACTTCATCGTGCTCGCGGAAATGCGCACAGGGTCCAATTTCTTGGAAGCAAACCTGAATATGCTTGAAGGGGTCAGCTGTCACGGCGAGGCGTTTAACCCTTCTTTTATCGGACATCCGAAAGCCGAGGATCTGCTTGGCATCGATCAGGCCACCCGCGAGGGGGACCCTCAACGTTTGCTTGAGAAGATCAAAGAAAGCGATGTTTTGGCAGGCTTTCGGTTCTTCCACAATCATGACCCGCGCGTGCTTCAAACATGTTTGGATGATCCGCGGTGCGCGAAAATCATTTTGACCCGCAATCCGGTAGACAGTTTCGTCAGTTGGAAAATTGCGCAGGCAACAGGTCAGTGGAAACTGACGAATGCGACGCATGCGAAGGCGCTCGCTATCGATTTTGATGGGGCTGAATTCGCAGTTCACCTCGAAGCGCTGTTGGCGTTTCAAGCGCAGGTGCAACACGCGCTTCAAACGACTGGTCAGACTGCATTCTATATCGGCTATGATGACTTGCGGGATGTCGATGTCGTGAATGGGTTGGCGGCTTTCTTGGGGACTGATGCGCGACTGTCAAACATCAACAAGAAGCTAAAGAAACAAAACCCGGAACCGCTCGAATCCAAAGTCCGCAACTTTGACGAGATGCAGCATGCCTTGCGCGAGCTGGATCGTTTTGATTTGGGGCGCACCCCAAATTTTGAACCAAAACGTGGACCGGCAATTCCAACCTATGTTGCGGCACCAAAAAGCGGGTTGCTTTATGTACCGCTTCGGTCAGGCCCGGATGCGGCTATCCGCAAGTGGCTTGGTGCGATTGATGGCGGGACGGCGGCCGATGTGATGACGCAGTTTTCACAGCGATCATTGCGCGACTGGGAAGAGTCGCGCCCGCAGCACCGCAGCTTTGCTGTTTTGCGCCACCCAGTTGCGCGCGCGCATGCCGCGTTTTGCGACCGCATTTTGTCCAACAAAAAGGGCAGCTTTCCAGAACTCCGGGCGAACCTGCGTAAAGTGCATAAAATGCCCATTCCGGAAGGCGGCACAGATTTTTCGGGCGATGACGGGTATGATGATAACGCGCACCAGGCCGCGTTCATCGCATTCTTGAAGTTTCTCAAGAATAACCTGTCCGGGCAGACGAGCATTCGCGTTGATCCCTCTTGGGCCAGTCAACACACGTTGCTTCAGGGTGTAGCGCAGTATGCAGTGCCTGATGCGATCTTGCGTGAAGATGATTTGCACAGAGATCTGCCACATCTGGCGGCCCAAATTAGTCGTGAAGATTGCCCCGTCTGGTCAGAAGGCCTGCACGCGCAGCATGAGCGACTTGCAAAGATCTATGACGCGCGCATTGAAGACGCTGCGCGCGACGCCTATGCGCGGGACTATCGAGCCTTCGGATTTGATAGTTTTCGTTAAGCGGCTTGAGAAGAGTGCACTTCTGTCAAAATAGTGTGCAACGTACCGACGCCTGTATTTGCACGTAGCTTGGCGCAAACAGCTTCATCGCGCAGCGTACGCGATACAAGAGCCAATGCTTTCAGATGTTCGACGCCTGCATTTTCTGGGGCGAGCAGTGCAAAGACCAGATCAACAGGCTGACGATCAACGGCGTCAAAGTTAAGCGGTTTTTCAAGGCGCAGAAACAACCCGACAACACGGTCAACACCGGCCAAACGCGCGTGGGGCAGAGCGATGCCTTGACCGACACCCGTTGGGCCAAGCCCTTCGCGGTCGATCAAAGCGTCGATAACAAGTGTTGAATCAAGCCCATAGCTTGCTTCGGCCAGTTCGCCCAGATCATGAAAGAGACGCTTTTTGCTGGTGCAAGATGAAATGGTCTTCACCGCATCATGCTTTAGAATTGTGCCAAGTTGCATCAACTTTGTCTCTCATAGTTTGGACGTTGTCTGTCAGGATGTTTTCGGATCGACCCAGCCGATGTTTCCGTCTTCACGCCGATAGACCACGTTTATCTGATTGTTCTTTTCGTTCCTAAAAACCAGAACCGGTGCACTCGCGATTTCCATTTGCATAACCGCTTCCCCAACCGACAGTGCAGGAATCTTTGATTCCGTCTCTGCTACAATGATGGGGCTGGAGTCATCGTGCCCAGTCTCTTCAGTCTCTTCCCTTGATTCGAGGATATATGACCCTGCATCCGAAAGTTCAACAGGATGTACCCGGTCGCGATGGTGGTCCTTAAGTCGGCGTTTATACCGACGAAGCTGTTTGTCCATCTTCTCGGAACTTGCGTCAAATGCTGCGTAAATTTCCGTCGCCTTTCCAGTTGCTTGTGCATTCAGGCCAGTCGAAAGATGCACAACGGATTCACAGACATATTCGTGGGCAGACTTTGAAAAAACCACGTAGGCTTCGGTCGGTCGTCCTGCGTACTTGCTTAGGATTTCGTCCATTTCCGTTTTTACGTGGGTTTGAAGAGCTTCGCCAATGTCGATTTGCTTGCCGCTGATTTGGTAACGCATCGTTTCTCCTTTATTAAGCGATGAGGTGTCGAAAGACGTGCCAACTTGCGTCAGCCTGATTGCGAAACCTCAACATATTTGATGGTGATAACGTCCTGATTTCTTTTGACTTATCCGCAAGGACCGGCAAAGCGCCGGCACAGATGCGGGAAAAGATATCGGGTTCGTCATCCTCTACAGTTGGCTATAAAACCCTAGCGCTTGTCAATGATGCAGTCGCTTGGGCTGCGAAAAGAATCAGTTCACGCGGAAATTATTGCCCAGGTACACGCGCCGCACATTGTCGTCTTTGACGACCTCTTGGGTTGTTCCGCTCATCAGCACTTTGCCGTCGTGCAGGATATAGGCACGGTCAACGATTTGCAGCGCCTCCTGAACGTTGTGGTCCGTAATCAGAACACCGATTCCACGGTTCTTAAGGTCGGATACCAGATGCCTGATTTCACCCACGGCGATCGGATCAACGCCCGCAAAAGGTTCATCCAACAGCACATATTTTGGCCCCGCGGCCAAACAGCGCGCAATTTCGACGCGGCGACGTTCGCCACCTGACAGCGCCAATGCAGACGCGCGACGCAGATGTTCAATCGAGAACTCGAATAGCAATTCCTCTAGACGCTCGCGTCTTCGATGCCGTTCAGGAACGGCGATTTCAAGGATCGAAAGGATGTTGTCTTCGACAGACATGCCCCGAAAAATCGACATTTCTTGCGGCAGGTACCCGATGCCAAGTTGCGCGCGGCGGTACATTGGCAACGTCGTCACGTCGCGCCCGTCAATAATGACGCGACCGCTTTCCGGTGTGACCAATCCGGCAATTGCATAAAAACAAGTTGTCTTTCCAGAGCCGTTAGGCCCCAACAAAGCAACGACTTCACCCCGACCGAGAGTAATGCTGACATCGCGAATGACAGGACGCTTGCGATAGCTTTTGCACAGGTTGACGATTTGAAGGCCGACATCACCGTCTTGGACCGAAAGGTTAGCTGCGGCGTTCATCAGTTATCGCCTTGCTGTAATACTGTGCGCACGCGGCCATCCATCGTGGCGGTTCCGTCTGCGACGTTAATGCGCATTCGCCCAGCAGAAATCGCACTGTTACCTTGGGTCAGCAAGACCTCGCCGCTAAGAACGAGAGTGCCGGTTGTAATATCATAGTCGGCCTCTTGAGCCTCTGCGGCTTCGGTGGCGGTGACGAAAGTAACGCCGTTTGTTGCAACAAGCCGCGCAATTTGTGATGTATCAGTGCCATAGACAACTTCGACCCTTCCGGCGGTGATCCGCAGATCGCCTTGGCCAATCATAACATTGCCGTCAAAAATCGCGATGCCCGTGTCTTGATCAACCGAAAGGCTGTCGGCAATGACTTCAATCGCGGCCGTGGTATCAACGGTCAATCCGCCCAATGCGATATTTGTCTGCGCGACGGCGCTATTGGCTAGGAATAGCCCCGCGCAAAGAGCGATCATTTTCATCATGCGTCACTTGTCCTTCGTCACGGGGTTACGGGTTTGTATAGCAGGCGGACGCCGTTGGTGAACAGCATCTGTTGGCCCGATTGTGGTGTTGCAACTTGAAAGGTAACCATTCCGGCAGTCAAATCCCCAAACGGTGCGCGGATTTCCAGCAACCCTGCAGAGGTAATGCGGCCGGATTCCAGTTCAGCGATCAGACCGTTGGTTTCCAACTCATATCCGTTCGAAGTCTCTAACCGCGCCAAACCCAGAAAACTGGCAACCTGTGCGCGTCCGTCGACTTCGCCTTGGACGGCTGTCACTTCAATGAATGTGCGGTCAGGTGTGTCTAGGCGCAGGCGGATTTCGTCAATTACAACAGTGTCGGCGCGCGTGATGTCTGGTCGTGCGGACTTTGCCGAAATCACGATAATGTCGCCGTTGTTTGTTACACCAGAGAATTCAGGCGCAGTGACCCTTTGTTCTCGAGCGATTTCTTCGGCGCGGGTAAAGGCAGCGATATCTGGTTCGCTTGAACCGCGCGCAAACAGGAAAAGGGTCGACAAAAGGGCCAAAGCACAAAGCGGCAGGATGATTTTTGCCCATCCAACTAATTGAGAGTGCAGGTTATCGCCCACCAGCATTCCTATACAATTCCGGCCCTAAGGCAGTCATGGATATGCAAAAAGCCAGTAACCTGACCCTGTCCAGCCGGATCAACTGCGAACAGACAAGTGATGGTTTTGCTGTTCATCAGCGCCACAGCTTCTTCGGCAAGGGCGCTGGGGCTAAGTGTTGTGGGGCTTGGCGTCATAACCTCGCGGGCGGTGTGATCCAGCAGTCCCGACATATGGCGACGCAAGTCACCATCGGTCACAATACCGATCAGCTTTTGGTTGGCGTCCGTCACGCCGACAACCCCAAACCCCTTTTGGCTAATCGCCAGCAGTGCATCGCTCATCGGGGTGTCAGCAGGCACAAGCGGCACCTTGTCACCCACATGCATCAGGTCGGATACCTTCGACAAACGTGCACCCAGTTTACCGCCTGGATGGAATTCGCGAAAGTTTTCGGGCGTGAATTTGCGGTGCTCCATCAAGGCCACGGCAAGTGCATCACCCAGCGCAAGCGTCATGGTTGTCGATGTGGTAGGAACTACACCAGTGCCGCATGCTTCGCCCAAGTCAGGCAAGACAATGGCCACATCTGCCCGTGTCAAAAGGGTGCTGTTGGGCCTGCTAGCCACACCAATCATAGGGATGGAAAAGCGACGGGTATAGGCGACAAGATCTGCCAATTCGGGGGTCTCGCCGGAATTGGACAGGACCAGAACAACGTCCCCGCGGGTCATCATACCAAGGTCGCCATGGCTGGCCTCGGCGGGATGGACGAAATGCGCGGGCGTACCTGTGCTGGCAAAAGTCGCTGCGATCTTGCGGGCGATATGGCCTGATTTACCCATGCCACTGATGATGACACGCCCTTTGGCATTCAAAAGTAGCGCAACGGCTTGACCAAAACTATCGTCAAGTTGGCTGGCCAGTTGCTTCAGCGCGTCAGCTTCGACTGTGATCACCCGCTTGGCAGAGGCGAGGAATTTTGCGTGATCTTCCATCAGTGCGCAAAGATATCTAGATCGGGCCACCCGGCCAGATCAAGTTTCGCGCGTGTGGGCAGGAAGTCGAAACAGGCCTGTGCCACTTCTGCGCGGTTTTCGCGTGCAAGCAGCACGTCAAATTTCTCTTTCAACTGGTGCAGGTAAAGGACATCCGAGGCTGCATAATCCAGTTGCGCAGAAGTCAGCGACGGCGCACCCCAATCGCTTTGTTGTTGATGCTTTGAAATATCAATGCCCACCATATCCTGCAGCAGAACCTTTAGGCCGTGTCGATCAGTATATGTGCGCACAAGTTTTGACGCGACCTTGGTGCAGTAGACGGGCGCGGTAGTGACCCCAAAGGCATTCAAAAGAGCGGCAATATCAAAGCGGCCAAAGTGGAACAGCTTGAGGACGGCAGGATCTTCCAACATGGCACAAAGATTTGGTGCGGCGGTCTGTCCCTGGGCGACTTGGACTAAATGGCAATCTCCATCACCGCATGACATCTGGATCAGGCACAAGCGATCCCGATGTGGATTCAAGCCCATCGTCTCGCAGTCAATCGCCACGATCGGACCAAGGTTCAGGCCGTCAGGCAGATCGTTCTCGTATAAGTGGTTCGCCATCGTTTGCCCTTTTTTGTGCATTCCGCATTCTTTTCAGATACGGCTTGTCTGGGCGATCCTCAAGCCCGGTGTGCAACAGGGGCGGTTTCCGGCCCAGCATGAAGGACGTTTTCGGCATTCGATCCGAGCCATTTTGTGAACTCTTGTGGGGGCATAGGCCTGCCAAATCCGTACCCTTGCCCGAAATTGCATCCGCGATCGTTTAGGTGTTCTGCTTGCTCCAGTTCTTCTACGCCTTCGGCAACGACATGCAGGCCAAGTTCACCAGCCAGCGCAAGGATTGCACGCACCACGCTATCGGCGGCCTGGTCCGGCAGTGGCGCGATAAGAGATCGATCAAGTTTGATGCCTGACAGGGGCAATTGGGTCAGTTTTGAGAGCGACGCATATCCCGTACCGAAATCATCAAGCTCTAGTGCGATACCGCATTCCGCGAGGCTATCGATATTGATGGCGGCCATGTCATCTTTCCCGTTGATCAAGGTCGTTTCCAGAACTTCGATGATCACCTGATCCAGTTCAAGACCCGACCGACGCAGCCCAAATAGGAAACGTTCGATGAGATTTGGATCGGCAATTGTATCGGGGGCGGCATTCAGTGAAATTACAGGCCGCCAAACCCCGTTATTTTCCCATTCATGTGCTTGACGCATGGCTGAAGCCCAAACTGCATGGTCCAACTCGATCATAAGACCTGCACGCTCTGCCGCGGGTAGGAATTGGTCTGGCGTTAGCAGTCCTCGGGTTGGGTGACGCCAACGTGCCAAGACCTCTGCGCCATGAAGCTTGCCGTCTGCCAATCGGACCTGCGGTTGAAACCACGGTTCGATCTGGCCTTGTTCGATTGCTTCTCGCAAATCCATCTGTAGCTTTTGCATCATGCCAAGACCTTCGCGCAGGTCCCGCGTAAATTCCTGCGTCCGATCTCCACCGGCGCCCTTTGCTGATTGCAATGCGATCGCCGCATCGGCCACGATCTGCATCGGTTCTCTGGGGTGGTCGCCGATACACAGATGTCCGATGCTGGCTTTGATCGAAATACGTCGTCTGTTCAAGTCAAACGGCTCACTCAGCACATTCATGATCCGACGCAAAACGGCCTTTGGCGGCTCATCTGCGATCAGGACGAATTCATCACCGCTGACATGCGCCACGATATTTTCATCGTCGACGCATCCTTTAAGTGCCTGACTGACCGCAATCAAAAGCGCGTCACCGTAGGCATGCCCCAGCATATCGTTGATGGATTTAAAATCATCTATGCCGACCAGATAAAGCTGCCAATCCGCTGCCAATTCCTTGCTGATTGCGCCACCAAGCATCGCTTCAAGTAGCGTGCGGTTTGGCAGCCCCGTTAACTGATTGTGGTTCACGGTTTTCTTTAGCTGGATGTTGACCTGCTTCAGGCGCGCTTGCGACCTGCGTAAAACGAAAGTTTGCCGCTTCATTTTGGCGATAGTGGCATGAACAGTGTACTGGGCTGGCCAGAACACAAAGACAGCTTCGACGATTACGATGAAAGCTGATGCAGCCAATAAAAGGCGCTGCAGCCAAGCAAAATACGCTGTGTCAGTTTCAAGCCGTTGCGCGATCATCGTAGCAGAGAGCAAAAGGTCATTGTGCAGGCCGCCCACGCTATAAAGCGCGGCCAATTGTGTAGATACGGCACCGCAATTTTCCAATGGCGCATTGGCCACGCTTCGGGCAAGCGCAACAAATTCCCGCGCTCCTTTGTCTATTCTTTGCGCATGTTCCGACGCGGTCGAACTTTCGGGATCCAAGGCGGGCAACGCCGCAAGAAGGTCAGAATGCGCCGTTTCAAATTGCGTTACGGTTTTGTGGAATGCGGCGGTTTCTGCGCCGTCTTGCATGCCGAGCTGTTCTGCGCTGTTCAGGATACTTTGCGCAAACATTACCTGCTGATTGCTCGACTTGATTCCTTCCGAAGCAGCAATGCCGCGTTCAATGACAGATCCGTTCAGCCATAGAATTGCGAAAGTCAGTCCGAGAAACAGACATAGGGCCAGCCCATATTGCTGCCACAACTGTTCAGGGTTGCGCATTGTCAGCCGCGCGATCTTACGCGCGATTTTTGTCCCATGAGTTCGCATCAAGTGATTCCAGTGCAACCGTCACGGAAGTCATCAACGATATTGATTAAATTAAAGTTGAACTCTGTTCTGCGGACTTGATTTAGACTGAAAGAGCAGCAAGCGCGTGATAACGTGCGGTAAAGTCGTCACGTACCGCAACAGGCGCACGCAGTTTGATTGTCAATCTGTCGGCAAGGTCGCGATCGGGTTTGTCAAAAAATTTGTCTGCCTCGGCTTCGGTAAAACCTGCGATCTGTACCGCCTCTAACCAAGCGGACAGTTTATCAGCTTGTTTGATTTGCTTTTTAACGGCTGCCGGAATTTGTGCTGGTAATCCAAAGCGCAGGTGAATAGCGGCCGTTAGCCGTTCGTCCAAAGCGCCATATCCGGGCCCGACCGCGGCCTTCACGGGGCTGATCATATCGCCAATCACATATTCTGGCGCGTCATGCAAAAGTGCTGCCAGCTGCCACTTTATTGGAGCATTTGGTTGCTTCAGTGCAAAAATCTCGGTTACTAAAAGCGAATGTTCGGCGACAGAATAAGCGAAGTCACCCTTTGTTTGTCCATTCCAGCGCGCCACAAAGGCAAGGCCGTGCGCGATGTCTTCGATTTCAATGTCGACGGGTGTCGGGTCCAGCAGATCAAGCCTGCGACCGGACAGCATACGCTGCCATGCTCTGGGTTGTGGTTTGGGCATCGGGGCTCCGTGATCAGGCGACAAACACTACTTAAATGGGTGCGCTTGGTTCGTAAACCGTGATGCAGCGATGGATGTGTGCAGTGCTTTGCATGAAGAATTTATCCTTGCGGTCCAAGCGTTGCCGGGCGTCGTTTTTCGGTTGGCAAAGGTGTGCGGATTGCTCCCATTGTCGCTTGGGACAAGCCCTGCTATCAGCGCGGCAACAGAGTTAACCGCGCCGCAGGAGGCAGCAATGCAAGATTACATCGTCAAGGATATCAACCTCGCCGCATTTGGGCGCAAGGAATTGGATATCGCCGAAACTGAAATGCCCGGCCTGATGGCACTGCGCGAAGAATTCGGGGCAAAGCAGCCACTCAAAGGTGCGCGGATTGTTGGTTCGCTCCACATGACAATTCAGACAGCTGTTTTGATTGAAACACTCGTCGCTCTTGGGGCTGATGTGCGCTGGGCCTCTTGCAATATCTTTTCAACCCAAGACCATGCCGCGGCAGCGATTGCTGCGGGCGGCACACCGGTCTTTGCTATCAAGGGCCAATCACTAGAAGAGCATTGGGACTATCTGGACAAGTCGTTCATGTTCCCCGAAGGCCCGAATATGATTCTTGATGATGGCGGCGACGCCACGCTTTATGTTTTGCTGGGCGCACGCGCAGAGGCAGGCGAAGACATCATTCCCGTCCCAACATCTGAAGAAGAGGCCGTGATCAAGGCGCAGATTGCAAAACGTATGGCGGCGAGCCCGGGTTGGTTCACCAAGACACGTGATGCGATCAAAGGCGTATCCGAGGAAACAACAACCGGCGTGCACCGCCTTTATGATCTGCACAAAAACGGCCAACTTCCATTCCCTGCGATCAACGTGAACGACAGTGTGACCAAGTCCAAGTTTGACAACAAATACGGTTGTAAAGAATCACTCGTGGACGGCATTCGCCGCGCAACTGACACCATGATGGCTGGTAAGGTCGCCGTGGTTTGCGGGTATGGCGATGTGGGCAAAGGGTCTGCTGCGTCATTGTCCGGTGCTGGCGCGCGCGTCAAAGTGACCGAAGTTGATCCGATCTGTGCGCTTCAGGCGGCGATGGATGGCTTCGAAGTTGTGCTGCTCGAAGATGTGTTGGATTCCGCTGATATCTTCATCACCACCACTGGCAACAAAGACGTCATCCGGATCGAGCATATGCGCGAAATGAAGGACATGGCGATTGTCGGCAACATTGGCCACTTCGACAATGAGATTCAGGTAGCCGCGCTGAAAAACCACAAGTGGACAAACATCAAAGAACAGGTCGACATGATTGAAATGCCTTCGGGCAACCGTTTGATCCTGCTGTCTGAAGGACGTTTGTTGAACCTTGGCAACGCGACAGGTCACCCGTCATTTGTGATGTCGGCTTCTTTCACTAATCAGGTGCTGGCACAGATGGAAATCTGGAACAAATCCGAAGAATATGGCCCCGGCGTCTTTATCCTGCCAAAGCACTTGGACGAAAAGGTAGCGCGACTTCATCTTGCACGGATCGGCGTGAAGCTGACCGAGCTTAAGAAAGAGCAGGCAGACTATATCGGCGTCACCGTCGAAGGTCCGTTCAAGCCGGAACACTATCGGTACTAAGCAAAGATGCGGCATGCCAAACGTCAACAAATAGCGCAACATGCCGCGCAAGAAAGACGCGAGAACAAGAAACGCAGCTGGGCCCTGATAAGTGGTCTGGCTGCGTTTTGCTTTGTGGCGGGATTGGCATTCACTGGCTATCAATTGCTGGTCCATCCCGACACACCGCTGCCACGTGAATGGAATCCAACCAAGCCGTTGGTGATCAGTGATCCGGTGACACCACTCACAAGTTGGAAGTTGAACCGCGCGACGGCGTCGTTTGATCAATGCCTGAACACGCTTGCGGGACGTGCATCCGTTGAACCCCGCGACCCGCTAGAAGAAACGGCCCAATGCTTTATCAGCGACCGCGTTTCACTGGCCGGTGTCGGCGATGCAACGCTGCAGCCGCTTGAAACCCGCTGTGCGATCGCACTGCGGATGGCGATGTGGGAGCAGCATAGTATTCAACCCGCCGCGGCCGCGTTCTTTGATTCGTCTGTCAGCAACATCGCGCATATAGGCAGTTATGATTGTCGTCCTATACGATCCGGCAGTGGCCCTTCGAAACGAATGAGCACGCATGCAACGGCAGATGCGATAGATATTTCGGGTTTTGATTTGGCCGATGGTACGCGCGTTCGGCTGCGTGCGGATTGGGGCGGCGTCGGCGCCAAGGCAGGCTTTTTGCGGGCGGTTCGGGATGGCGCTTGCGATTGGTTCGATCTGACTTTGTCCCCTGATTACAACATCCTTCATGCGGACCACTTCCACCTACAGTCGCGCGGTTGGGGGCTGTGTCGATAAATTGCGTTCAAACGCCGCGCCTTGCTGAATCCTGGTCATAAGGCGAAAGATTGCTGCCTGAGGGGCTTTTTTCTTTACGTATTGTGGCCTGTCACTTTAACGTGCGCACAACGCGACGCGTGATGTCGTGTCATGAAAAAACTTAATCAACGGGAAAATTCTCATGGGAAAAAGAGACGATTTAATTGCAAAGTACGCAGACGACCTGAAAAACAAGTGCGGCATGACGCCGGACATGGACCTTCTGACGAAGGTGACAATCGGTTGCGGTCCTGCGATCTACAACGCAGATGCATCAACAGTTGCAGGTAGCCAAGCGGGTGAACTTGAAACTGTTAAGAACAATTTTCTTATGAAGAAACTTGGCCTCAAGGACAGTCCTGAACTAGACGCGGCAATCAGCGCCGTCCTGACAACCTATGGCCAGTCCGAGCGGAACAAGTACCGTGCAGTCGTCTATTACATGCTGACAAAGCATTTTGGAAAAGAAGCTGTTTACGGCTAACCCAACAGCTAAGTGATTGTGAACGCCCGCCAATTCGGCGGGCGTTTTGCGTTTATAGCCAATTTGATTAACTTTCGAAGCACTTGTCATTTGCACGACTCGGTTGCCGTAATGTAACAGGCTTCATAGGACTAGGATGGTCCGGACCAGAAATTGAAACACGTGTGGTGGAGACTGAGCACGTGGGGGTGAAAAAGGGTTCGGGCATTCACTCGAACCCTTTTTTGATTGGCCTAAGGTTCCGTTTGACCCATCTCGCAGATCAATTCCCATTCTTTATCACCAACAGGCTGCACGGACAGACGCGAGTTATTGACAAGAACCATATCCGCCAGACGCGGTTCTGCTTTAATTTCGTCTAGTGTCACAGCCCGCCGAAAAGGCCGCACTGCTTTGATATCGACGCATTCCCAGCGCGGGTCGTCTGTGCTGGTGTCTGGGTGGGACTCGGCGCAGACTTCGACGATACCGACAATTTCCAGCCCTGTGCGTGAATGATAAAAGAACCCTTTGTCGCCCAATTTCATCGCCCGCATATTGTTGCGGGCTTGGTAGTTGCTCACGCCATCCCACTGTTCACCCGACGCACCTTTGGCGACTTGCGCGTCCCAGCCCCAAACATCTGGTTCGGATTTGAACAGCCAATAGGCCATCAGCCGATGACCTTCTTCCACGCCTGCAGGGTGACTTCGCTGAATAATCCCGCTTTGGCATAGGGATCGTTTGCGGCCCATGTTTGTGCTGCTGCGAGGTCTGCCACCTCAAGTACGATCAATGAACCGCACATCTGATCCGCGTCATCCAACACAGGGCCCGCCATTTCGACCACACCGGTCTCGGCGATATAGGCAAGGTGCGCATCGCGGTTGTCCAGACGGGTTTGCAAGGCGTTGGGTTTGTCTTTGGTCATCAGGGCAAAGCGCATTTATTCTTCCTTCAATGGGCGCGACAAAAGCGCGGTTAGTGCTGATTTCACATCTGTTGTTCCTGTCGTCAAATCTGCGACGACAGTACAAATTGGCATATCAAGCTGTAGCTTGCCTGCCAACTGGCGCACGGCGCGGGCGGTTGCGGCCCCTTCGACTGTGGTGGCTGGGTCAAAGGTTTCACCGCGCCCCAATGCAAATCCATAGCGATAATTGCGCGATTGATCGGACGTGCAAGTCAGGACCAAATCGCCAAACCCAGACAACCCTGAAAGCGTTTCTGGTTGCGCACCCAGTGCCAGTGCGAGCCGCTGCATTTCGGGGAACCCACGCGTAATCAGCGCGGCCCGAGCGCTTTCGCCCAACCGCGCACCCATCGCCACGCCCGAGGCAATCGCAAGGACGTTTTTCAGCGCCCCGCCCAGTTCCGCGCCGACCACATCGGTGGTGCGGTAAAGGCGTAAGCTTGCTGTCGACAGCGCCTTTTGCAATATCTCGCCACTGGCATCATCCGCGCAGGCCAGTGT
>Ga0075467_10000516_pt1 | contig 30670 bp, 25 predicted proteins | sample DEB08_DNA_9_FD_75067 | JGI IMG/M metagenome (GOLD analysis project Ga0075467, IMG submission 75067) | Aqueous microbial communities from the Delaware River and Bay under freshwater to marine salinity gradient to study organic matter... | ecosystem: Environmental > Aquatic > Marine > Coastal ... | reverse complement strand
TAACATATTGTTTAATTTTAATTTTATTATTCTGAACAATTTATTGTAATTTATTAAGAGAGTCTTTAAAAAAGACAAGTGTGAGTATATTCATATTTCAACTTTATTATCAAATCAGTTCAAATTGAGGTATGGAGTCTCTGCATAGCGGAAAGTCACGAGACCTGGGGGCTTGTTTGGCAGGCCAGCGATCGTGAACGACGCGATGGCTGAAGCAGAGGTTTCTTCCAGGTTGATTGCGATCACTCGGAAACGCACTTGGAGGCCTGTTTCGTCACTGCTCAGGTCGACCTGGTGCTGAGTCAAGGTTGGCCTGTCGTTGATAGAGAGGGGGTCGACTTCCACGGCGATAGGGTCTGTAAGGCCCTGGCCAGTGTCTCGCATCAGCTTGTAGCCTGTTAGCGTGCATCCGCCATCATCAGCGGGTGCTGTCCAAGAAAGCGTGATGCTTGTACTTGTACCTTCCACCCTTTTTGGTGCAGAAGGGGCTGATGGTCTAACACAAGCGTGAACAGTGAGGAGATCGCTGGCTTCCGAGAGGCCGTTGAAGTTGACGGCTGCAACCTTAAACTGGTAAAGCTGCCCGACTTGCAGCTCGCGGGCAACAAAGTGCCTCTGTAGAGCGTTGGCTGTTCCGTTGTATACGGCCTTGAAATCACCATGCAGGCCTTCGGCCATGTACAGGAGGTATCCCTCGACTTCGATCTCTGTTGCCAAAGATTCTTGCCACTCGATGTAGAGCGCGCTTCGAGTGGACAGAGCAAGGTTGCGAGTCGGTGGAGCTGGCTTTGCCACAGGCTAGGCGGCTGCGACTACCAGTTCAAGGCTGGGTTCAGACGTGCCCTTTGAGTTAGCAGCGACGATTCTGAACGCGTAGGTAGCTCCACTGACTATTCCATCATCGTCGACAGTCAAAGTGTATGTGGACGCGCTGTCCGAGTAGCCTGCGACCTAGGTGAAGGTTGGGGCAGCCGCTCGGTAATCCGCACTTATCCAGAGCTGGTAGCTAGTTACCCTCGCACCGCCATCGTCCGCAGATTCATAGATCCTTAGGGTTGTGGAGGACCCAGTCGATGAGACATGCTCTGGGGCCGGAGGAGCTGCTGGAGGTTGGGCTGCGAGGACGCTACTCACGTCGGAGTAGGGGCCCCAGCCAACACTGTTGCGAGCTCGATACCGAAGGCGGTAGGTGACGCCTCGCTGAGCGCTCACGACGTAAATTAGGGCTGAAGAGACTGGCCTGAGCTCTCGGAAGTGTGTTTGGTGGCCCTCGTCAATTTCCAAGCTGTATCCCTAGATGTCGCTGTTGCCCGTGTCGTCCCCGGTTAGCTCAGCGATCGCAAGGGTCATACTTGTGCTGTTGCTAGCATCTGCTACGAGCTGGGGAGGAGTAGGGGGCTTGCTCGGGACTGCAGCGTACAGGATGGCCACATAGGAGACAGAGTCTACCTATCCTTCCCGATTGAATGCACGGGCCGAGAACCTCACGAACTTTCCCTCCGCGTCAGCTGGGAAAGAAGTCACGATGAGCTGGCGCAGGGTGGGAATGCCTCTGACGGCAGCATCATCATCTTCGTTGACCTCGACGGAAGGATCGCTCAAGTCTGCTTCGTCGCGGTAGATGGCGAAGCCTGTGATCGGGCAGCCCCCGTCGTCCAAGGGCGCGTTCCAGCCTAGAGTGATGCTGGATGTGGTGGTGCCAATGCGGTAGGGAGCAGGCTGCGCAGAAGGTGCTAGGCAGGCATTGAACGTGAAGACCTCTGAGAACGCTGAGGCCCCGTTAAAGTTTAGTGCCTGGAGCTTGAACCGATAGTGCCTTCCCGTATGGAGGCCTTTGACATGGAACTCATTTTGCTCAGGGCGTTGAGTAGCGTTGAGCAACAGCGCGTACTCGTCACTTCCGTCTGTATTGAGAGCCATCCAGAGAAGGTAGCCCGTCGTCTAGACGTCTTAATCCAGAACCTTGTCCCATTCTAGGTAAATCGAGGACTTAGAGGAAAGTGAAACTATCTTGCGAACAGAGTTGGCTGCTGGGGCTGCTGGAAGCTCAGAGGCGGCAATCTCGAGGTATTCTGACCAATCTGAGAAGCCCACGACGTTCTCTGCTCTCACCGCCGTCCGGTACACTGCACCTGCCGTCAGACCTGATAGGGTGTGGCTCGCGGACACGCCGTCGTACGAGCTGTCTTTGGTCAGCACGCCACCCTCTTCTGTCCAGACTTCATGCGCGAGGATAGGGGCGCCTCCGCTGTCGAGCGCTGGCAGTACATGCAGAGTAATGCTGCTGCCGTCGCTGCTGAGGTAGTGTGGCTTCGGGGGAGCGCTCGGTGGCCTGGCGAGAAGCAAGGTGTTTGGGGCGCTGAATTCACTCCAACCAATTTCGTTCTGGCACCTGAATCTGGCCTGCACCAGCTGACCGGCGTTTGTGATCGGCAAGTCGTAGACAAGCTGCAGACTGAGAGTGCCTGTCTCCCCAAGAACAGTGGTCCACTCTTCCTAGCCCTATTCGGCCTTGATCTGCAGCTGGTAGCTGGTGATCATGTCTCCACCATCTGAGGCAGGCGGCGCCATCACAATCCTTGCATGGGTTGTATTAAGCACCTACTTCACTGGCGGCTACGGGGTATCAGGCACGCTTGCCAAGAGAACCGAGACGCTGTCGCTCTCAACCTCCCCGATGGTGTTTTCGGCCCCGACTTTGATGAGGTAGGTCAGGCCGGGACTCTTCGAGAGTGCAGCCATGTCAAGAGTGTAGAAGCTCAGAAACGGCTTGTCGCGCACGTTTGCGGCATCGTACTCCGCAAAGATGCCATCAGCGTCGTCCACGTAGATTGCGTAGCCAAGGATGCTGCAACCTCCGTCAGAGGATGGGGTCCCCCAGGAGATCGAAAGAGCAGTCGCTGACACAGCTTCGATCACTGGAGCGGGGAAGCTACCCGCACCAGAGCTGGGGAGCGTGCACGACCTGAGGATAGCTGTGGGGGAAGGCGGCCCCTCGCCGTTGAAGTTGACCCCAGTCACGTAGAACTTGTAGGCCACGCTGGGACCAGTGATACCTCCTACCACGAAGTCCGTCAGCGCGGGCTTGTTGAGGCCGTCGAACACCAGCGTAAAGTCGTGGTCGAGCCCAAAGTCTGAGTAGAGCCGGTAGCCCAGCAGTGGTAGCGTTTCCCCCACGAGGGGGTCCCAGCGCACGGCAATTTCACCCGCTCCCGAGTCAGCGATTACCTTGGTGGGCGCACTAGGAGCGGTAGGGACTGAGCCCAGATGCACGATCAAGACTTCACTAAATTCTGATGAGACGCCATCCGCATTCTTGGCGGTGACCTTGATGCGATAGACCGTGCCGGGGTCACCGAGGCCGTCCGTGGCAACACTGAGGGTGTAGAGGGGGCTTGTGCCATCGTACTATCCGGCCCCGGAGAGCGCCCTGTACTCGCTGGTAAAATCGTCGCCGTCGTCAATCCAGATTTCGTGGCTGGCGACATCTACTCCCCTGCTGTCGTTGGACTTGGCGAGCCTGACTGTGATTGAGTCATCCGACGCGCTAACGAACTCGGGCAGCCCTGGCTTGGCAGGCCTGTCGACTGCCTGAATGTATGACACGTCACTGTACTCAGAGGGGCCAAGGACATTTTGAGCTCGGTACCGGAATCGATAGTACTTGCCACGCTCGATTCCCTGGGCCACAGTGAATGAGGTCTCCTGGCTGCTCGCAAAGATTAGAGTGAACTCACCTGAGTCCCCATCGTCCATTTCTAACTCGTACCGGATGCCTGAGCTATCAACGCCACCTAGGTCGGTGTTGGTGTTTGCGAAGAGCACCTTTATAGCTGAAGTTGTGGTGCCTGCAGGGTCCACCTCAGGGGCTGGACTGGGCTTGCCGGGGACACTTGCAAGTATGAGTTGAAGGGCAGGGCTTTGCACGGAGCCCATCTGGTTCGTCGCCTGTACTTTCAGCCGCAGAACTTTGCCCGCCAGGGAGTCGTCCGGGAAGGTGATCATCCGCTCCATTAGCGTCGCTGGAAGCTCGTCTACCAAGAGATCGTAGCTTGGGCTCTCAGTGTCTTAATCCTCGCTAAGGAAGAGGGCAAATTCCGTGATTGGGCAGCCACCGTTACTGCTCGGCCGCAGCCAGGACACCTCGAAGGAGCTCTTGCTCACGTCGAGGAGAACTGGCGCCGCGAGGTTTGCAGGGCTTAGGCATGCAACGAAAGAGGCCGCCGGGCTCGTCGGCCCAAGACCGTTGATGTCGCGAGCCTTTACTTGGAAGCGGTACGGGAGACTCGCTGTGAGGCCTTCGACGAGCGCCTTGGTGCCTAGAGGGTTGAAACCGCTGTCGTAGACCACGCGGAATTGGGCGTCGTTGCCTAGGCCGTCATCCACTAGAAGCTGGTAGCCTAGCACCGGGAGGTCGGCTGTGACCGTATGGCCCTCCCAGGTAATCATCATGGCTACCAGCCCTGAGGCTTGGTCGAAGCGGTCGAAGGCCTCGTCTCTGAGTGGTGCCTCGGTCACTTCGGGAGGAGCACCGACTCCAGCCACCAGGTGCTGGGAGAACGCAGAGTCTCCATACGCGTTGGTGGCAGCTAGAACAAAGCGATAAATACTGCCGAGAGTGAGACCCTCGTCCACGATGGTGGCCTCGTATGAGCTAGACGAGCCGTCGTAACCCTCCAGCTCGAAGTCGTAGCTGATGGCGCTGAGCAGGGCGCCGTCGTCCCTGAAGATTCTGTAGCCAGTGATTGCGTTTCCTCCATCTTCTGAAGATGGAGAGAGGCTCAGGGTTACACCCGTGGCTGCTGCAGCCGCGAGCCTGGGAGCTGTGGGCCGGCCAGGAGTGGAGGCTGCCTCAATGTAGGTGATTGGTGAGTAGTCACTCCAGCCGACCGCATTGCGGGCCCGGAACCGGAACCGGAAAGTGACGCCCTCGGCCACTCCAGCGCTCACCGTGTAGCTGAGCTTGAGGTACTGGACCCCTTCACCACCCGTAAGCTCCTGGAAGTCTCCCCCATCGCCGTCGTCCATCTGCAGCTGGTAGCTCAGGATCTCGCTCCCACCGGTGTCGCCACCCTCGGTAGCAGCCCACGTAACCCTGATGCGCTCCCTGCTCGTGATTGCCGCGTCGGAGGCAGGACCGTCTGCCGGGGCGGCAGGCACTGCCGCGTAGAGCGCGTGGCCCACCACGCTAGAGCCAGTCCCGATCGCGTTGGTCGCCTGAAGCAAGAAGCGGTAGCTCTCGCCGAGGTGGGTGGGGTCTAGAGTAATCGCTGCCGACTTGACGTGCGGAGGCCCAGCGTAGGCGCTCACTATGAGGCCGGTGTCCTTGTCGTCCAGGAAGAGCTCGAAGCCTGTCGTTGGGCAGCCGCCGCTGTCTGCCGGCTCCTGCCACTCGAAGGCAAGCTGGGACGCTGATTGTTCGGTGACTCGGGGGAGGGCCACGCCACTCGGGGCCGAGCACGATCGAAAAGTCGCTGCTGGGGACCACACTTCGCCAATCCCGTTGAAGTTGTACCCTACCACGCTGAAGGAGAATGATGCACCAGGGATCAGCCCGGTGGCAGTGTACTCCAGGATATCCTAGTTGGCGGGACTATCGTAGACGATGCTCTGCACCTTGGTCTGCTCATCAACCATCTGGAGCCGGAAGCCAAGGATTGGCTCCGCCTCTGCGCCGGGCACAGCCCAGCGCACAGTGATCGAGGTGCTTGACGAGTGGAGCTGCACCTTCGTCACTGCGTCAAACGCCCCAGGCAAAGGGGCCACAGTGAGAACCAGCTCGGGCGAGTAGTCTGAGGCTCCGTAAGCGTTCACTGCCCGGAGGCGGAACCTGTACTTAGCGAGGGCCGTGAGCCCATCGTCCTCTATCGTGAGCACGTGGCTCATGCTGATGCCGTCATAGGTCGCAACTGGTGCCCAGGAGGTGGCAAGCAGGGGCGAGAGCTCCAGCTCCATCCGCGTGATCATCTGGCCGCGGTCGTCGCTGCTCGGGCGGAAAAGGAGGGTGAGGGAGGCCGCCGTTGATCCGCCGTAGGCTGGCCGGGGTGGCCTGACAGGGCGAGAGGCCGCCACCAGGTGGCTGACGTCGCTGAACTCTCCCGCCCCGTTGATGTTCCAGGCCCTGTACCTGAACATGTAGGCCTTGCCCCGCTCAATGCCCTCTTCCTGAGTGTGGGAGGTCGCGAGCGTGAACGCACCCTTCCCGCCACGGACGGTGGCCCAGGCAGAGGACGGGTAGTCATACATTTGCAGCTCGTAGCTGAGCACGGGTGAACCCCCGTCCGTCCCCGCAGTCGTGAAAGAAGCGTAGTTCACCCCGACGCGAGAGGTGCTTGTGGCTGCGAGGTCGAGGGTGGGGCTCGAGGTTGGCTGATCGGGGACGGCTGCCAGCACGAACGCCACCTCCCGCGACTCCACCGAGCCGATGACGTTGGAGGCCTGCAGCGTGAAGCGATAGGTCTTCGAGGTGTCGTCAGCGGCATCGTCCGAGGTGAACGAGGTCACCACATGTTCCCTCAGGGTCGGCTTGTCGTTCACCACGTCGGGGTCGAGAGGGCTAAATACGCCTCCGGCTCCATCGTCCATGAACAGGGAGTACGACAGGACCCGGCACCCTCCCCCGGAGAGGGGCGGGGTCCACGAGAGCGTCATGGTAGTGCGAGTCACTGCCGCTAAGCGAGGCGGGTCTAGAACGGCAGGGGCAGTGCAGATGGTGTACTCCATGGGGTCGGACGCAGCCCCTGCCCCGTTGAAGTTGACGGCCTGCACCTTAAAGGTGTAAGTCTTGCCAGTCTGCACGTCGGTGGCGACGGTGAACTTGCGGACGTTAGGGTAGTTTGTGCCGTCGTAAGTAGTGATGAACTCGTCCACCCCCAACGAGTTGTCCTGCAGCAATAGCTGGTAGCCAAGGACGGGGAGTTCGGTGTCCGAGCTCTGGGCCCACTCCAGCGTGATGTAGGTCGTGCCGGACGCGTCAGCCACCTTGGCGAGAGTGGCAGGCGCAGCTGGGAAGCTCGCGACCCCAACGACCAGCTCCTCGCTCGCTTCGCTCGAGCCGAACTCGTTCACGGCTACGCTCCGCACGGAGTAGATCTAGCCCTCGACCAAGGAGTCGTCGTCAACCGTCAGGGTGTGCGCCTAGGCTTGGCCCTCGTAGGTGGACACAAGGATGAAGTCCACGGTGCCTGTGCCCTGGTTCCGCCAGAGCTCGTAGCGCTGTATGCTGCCTCCACCGTCGTCCCCAGTCCGCCTCAGCGTCACGGTGAAGCCCGTGGCATCGACAGAGTTGAGGATCGGCGCGCCTGGCCTCCCCGGCCTGCTTGCTGCCCTGATGTAGGCTACGGGCGAGAAGCCGGACCAGCCGTTCACGTTCCGAGCCCGATAGCGGAAGCGGTAGAGGCCACCCTCGACGATGCCCAGCGCGATTGTGTGCCGAGTAGCCAAGGAGTCACCTTCGGCCTGGCCTCCGACCAGGGAGGTGTATGTCCCGCCCCGCCCGTCGTCCATCTACAGCTCGTAACTCAGGACATCGCTGCCACCGTTCTCAGCCGGGGTCAGCGGCCCGTAGACTAGCCCTATCTGGGTTCCATCCGTGATTTCAGCAGCAGAGCTCGGGGCAGCTGCGGGGGCGTCGGGGACGGCCGCGAGCACCACGACGCGCGGAGGACTGTCGAAGTAGCCTGCATAGTTATGGGCCCTCACCTTGATCCTGTAGGTCGAGGAGATGGAGGCCAGCCCAGTGATCAAGTGCTCACGCAGCGAGGCGCGGTTCTGGAGAGCGAGCGGATCCACGGAGACAGTCAGGGCATCGTCCGCTCCTGTGTTCCTGAGGAGGGTGAAGCCGGTCACTGGGCAGCCGTTGGACTCTGGCTCGTTCCATGCTACGCCGATCGAGGTCCGGCTTGTGGACGTGACAGTCGGAGCCTCCAGGCCGCTAGGCTTCAGGCAGGCGTAGACGGTCGCAATGGCACTCTAGGGCGACTCCCCGTTGATGGTGTGCGCTGTCACTACGAACCTGTAGGGTAGACCGGTCGTCAGGTTCGAGACGAGAGAGCTCAGCGTCTGTGGAAGAAGCCTCCCGTCGAAGACCGGCTGCAGGTCTCCGTGCCGGCCGTCGTCCGCGTAGAGGGTGTACCCTTCGATCTCGACTCCAGCCGCGTCAGTAGCTTCCGGCCATGCAATAAGCAGCGAGCTCTCGCTGCTGCCTTCCTCCACCTTGTAGGGGGCAGCAGGCTGGCTAGGCAGGCCCGCCAGCGCTACTCTCAGCTCCTCTGAAGCTTCCGAGCTGCCTACTTGGTTCACTGCCCTCACGACCAGCCTGTAGTGGCCACCCGCAACGAGCGTGGCGGAGATGGTGCCAGCTTTAGCGGTCAACCAGGCAGCCACCTCGTCTGCGTCGGCCGTCGGGGGTGGGGCGTACTCGATGACGCGCGTCATCGTCAGCTCAGAGGAGGCCAGCTCAAATGCCGGGGCCGCCTGGATAGTGTCGATGTACAGCTCGTAGGTGGTGATGGGTGCTCCCCGATCGTCCGGGGTAGGACTGAGCCCGAGGGCGATCTCAGTCGAGCTCGACCAAAGGTAAGTAGGTGGGCCTGGTTTCTGCGGGATTCCAGCCGCCGTGATGTAGGCGACCTCGCTGTAGGGGCCCCAGCCGTTGAAGTTCATGGCTCGGTACTGCACGCGGTGGTCCTGGCCGCGCAGGACTCCCCTCGTCACGACGACTAGCGGGCTGAGCGTGAAGACGCTCTTGTAGGGGCCCCGGGCGCCATCGTCGTACTGCACCTCGTACTGGAGGATGCTCGAGCCGCCGTCTAGGGGCGCGGCGATGGGGTCGACCCGCAGGCCAAGCTGGTCGGGGCCGGTCACCGTGGGCTCCGTGTAGGGCATCGCTGGGGGCTGCGAAGGCAGTGAGGCCAGGGCCACAGAGAGGGCGCTGCTGTCGGTCGCACCGGCCGCGTTGTAGGCCTCAATCTTGAACTTGTACATGTCCCCGACGATGCCCGCTGCGGAGAGGTCGACGGTGTGCTGAGTGAGTCCCGGATCGACCGCGCTGAGGGTGGCCACTGCCGTCGCAGGCTCGCTCTCGTCGAACGCGTCGCTTGAGCCCGCGGTCCGGTAGAGCCGATAGCCCAGGACAGCGCAGCCACCGTTGTCCCACGGGAGCTGCCACTCGACCGTGATCGTCAGCGCCTCTGCATCAGAGGCAACGTACTGGGGCGCCGCCACGAGCGGGGGCGGCACGCAGGCGTAGTAGGAGGCCGAGGCACTGTGCGGGGAGTACCCGTTCACGCTGATTGCCTGCACCGAGAAGAGGTAGGGGCGCCCTGTGACGAGGTCTCCGACCGTGTGCTCGAGGACATCCGGCCTTCCGTTGCCGATATACACAGGCGCTAGGTGGGTGTGGACGCCGTCGTCCATGTTCAGCACGTAGCCGAGCACGGGCAGACCGCCGGCTGCGACAGCCGGGGCCGCCCAGCGCACCGTGAGCGAGGTGCGAGTCGAGGCCGCTCGCTCGGGCTGGCCGGGAGCGCCCGGGACGTCGCCGAAGGCCACGTAGGCCACGATGGAGTCGGTGGAGGCCCCGACTGCGTTCACGGACCTCGTTCGCAGCCTGTAGGTGCCGCCAGGCGCCAGCCCGTCAGTGGCCTCGGTCAGCCCATACGTGGGCGCCACTCCGTCGTAGCCTGTGACCAGCGCAAACGCGGAGGAGAAGTCGTCGCCTGCGTCGATCCACAGCTCCGTCCCGAGGAGGGCCGTACCACCGTTGTCGGCGCTCGGGGTAATAGTCACGGTCAGAGTGCCAGCAGAAAAGCTGCTGAACGCGGGCGGTTCGGGCCGGGAGGGCCGGCTGGCTGCCAGCACCGAGGCCTCGGCAGAGAAGGGGCCCCAGCCCACGGCGTTCTTGGCGCGGTAGCGGAAGCGGTGCGTTCTGCCCTTTGACACGTTTTGGGTGGCGGTGTAGTGAGTGGCCATCGAGTAGGGGCTGAAGCCGTGGATGGAGATGAAGTCCCCACCGTCGCCGGAGTCCATTTGGAGCTCATAGCTGAGAATCGGGGAGCCGCCGTCGTCGGGGGCATCTGGCAGGGCAAAAGTGACCCTGAGCGCGTCCGACGAGGTGACGCTTGGGTCGGACACGGGCACGTCCGCAGGCAGGCCGGGCACTGAGGCCAGGAGCGCGTGCGCTACGTCACTCAGGGCCGTCCGCTGGGTCGTGAAGACTTGCACCTGGAGCCTGAAGGCCTGGCCCTCAGTGTCGGCGGGGAACGCGGTCGCCGCAAGGGTGTTGAGGCTGGGCTTATCTCGCACGTCCACGTCGGCCTCCTAGTTGAGCTCGACCGTGATCCCGGCGCCGGTGGCAGCGCTGGCGACCTCACCACCGTCCCGGAAGACGGCGTAGCCCGTGACTCTGCAGCCACCCAGCTCCTTCGGGGGCTCCCAGCGCAGGAGCAGTCCGGTCTTTGACTGGGCTTCCACGACCGGCTTGTCAAACCGGCTGGGAGCGGTGCAGACGTAATAAGCCGCGGGGGCACTGGGCGCCGACTGCCCGTTGTAGTTGAGGGCGATCGCCCTGAACGTGTACAAGTGGCCGCTAACCAGGCCGTCCACGAGTCGGCCCAGCACGCCTGGCCTGAAGGCGCCGTCATAGACCGTCGCCCAGGTCGCGTTGCCGGAGTCCATCTGGAGGAGGTAGCCCAAGATCGGGGCCTCCGGGAGAGTGCCCGTCGAGGTGGCGGCCCAGCGGAGGTAGAGGCTGTGGCTGCCCGAGAGGTCCCAGTCCACTTGCGGGCTCCCTGGTGCGTCTGCCAGCTGCGTGGCTGCCGCGCTCAAGATTGCCGACCCGGGGGAGTCCCCGAAAGCGTTGGTGGCGTAGTACTGGAAGCGATACACGACTCCTGCGGTCAGCCCGGTCACCTGGAACGAGGAGGCCTGCCCATCATAGGCCGCCACCTCAGTGTCGATGAGCAGCGGGCTCGCGGGGCTGTCCGCGCCCTCGTCTCTCAGCAGCTTGAACGACAGGATTTCCGATCCACCATTCGCGAACCCAGCCTGGTCGAACGCCAGGGTCACCGACTCTGCGTCGCACGCAACGAGGGTCGGTTTGGCCGGGGCGGAAGGCCTCCCAGCCGCCCTGATGGCCATGGTGTCGGACCACGGCCCGGCCCCAACCTGGTTGATGGCGCGATACCTGAACGTGTAGACCTCACCTGCTGCGATCTCGCTCGAGACCACGTGCTCCAGCGCCAGGGTGTGGGGTGCCTCACCGACGAGGCTCCTCCAATCGTTGAGCGCGGGGCTCCCGCGCTGGAGCTCGTAGCTCAGCACCGCGGAGCCCCCGTCGTCGGAGACCTCCTGGTAGACGACCTTGATCTGCTGCGAGCTCGTCAGCGTGGGGTCAGGGCCAGGGGCGGCCGGTGGCTGCGCTGGGACGCCCGCCAGGAGCATCGGGGCGCTCTGGGTGCTCACGACGCTCCCCTGCCGGTTGAAGGCCTCAATCCTGAACATGAAGAGGTCGCCCAGAGCTGCAGCCACGGGGAAGGAGGGGCACTCGAATTCACGGAGGCCCGGGTCACCACGTGCCAGCGTGTTGACGACAGTCCAAGGGCCAGCCCCGGTGCCATCCTCGTCCCTGTAGACGGCATAGTCCTGCACGGGGCAGCCGCCGTCGTCCGTAGGCGCGGCCCAGCGCAAGGAGATCGTCGTCCGGGAGCTCGTAATGCGGACGGGCTTCTCCAGGTACCTCGGGAGCCCGCAGGCGAGAATGGGAACCTAGTTGCCTACCTATGAGCTGCGGCCATTGAAGTTGACGGCAAAGACCCGGAACGTGTAAGTCTCCCCGGTCACCGCGCCGTAGTGAACGTAGCTCACGGTGTCGGCGTCAGCACTGGCGTCCAGCACATCGACCCACTCGTCCGTAACTTTGTCGATCATCTGGACGACATAGCCAAGCACTGGAAGCTCCAGCGGTGCGGCAACTGGCGGCCAGCTCATGGCCACGTAGGTTGGGCCACACTCCTCGATATTCGCCACAAGGCCCGTGATGGCCGGCGGATAGTCTCCGAGCCCGACCCGGAGAATGTCCGAGAAGGGTGAGTCCCCGACCGCATTCCTCGCCTTGAACTTGATGCTGTACAGCAGCCCCGCCGTCAAGGAGTCCGCCCCGCTTTCTAGCGTGTGCGTCAAGCTCGACGGGGAGCCAGAGTAAGACGCGGCCTGCGCGAAAGGGGTGTTCAGGGCGCCGCCATCGATCCAGAGCTCGTACTCTAGGAGGTCGGAGCCCCCTATCTCTGACGGGGTGTAGAGCTGGAGTGCTATGGCGTCATCAGTCACCGAGAGCAGGCTAGGCGCGTGCGGCTGGGCAGGCCTTGCCGCAGCGAAGAGGTAGGCGACCCCTGAGAAGTCACCCCAGCCGTTGATGTTCCGCGCCCTGTACTAGTACCGGTAGGTGACTCCGGCGACCACGTCGTAATCTGTGTACGCCAGCGCAAGGATGGAGTGGCTCGCCGCCTGGCTGCCGTGTAGGCTGAAGAGGTCCCCGCCTGCCCCGTCGTCGCGCCAGAGGTCGTAGCCCAGGATGGGGCTGCCCCCGTCGGTGACGCCTCCGTCGAGGGTCTCGTACTCAATCCGGATCCGATCCGAGTCCGTGGAGGCGAAGTTCTGCACCGGGGGAGTGGGTGGGGCATCCGGCACGCTGGCGGCCACTATTTCGGCAAAGTTGGTGCTCTCCACGCTACCCACCTCGTTCGAGGCTGTGAGCTTGAACCTGTAGCTCTGGCCTGTGGCCAGTGGGGCGCCACCGACCTCCGGATCGGCCGTTGCCTCCTGTGTCACGGTATGCTAGGTCAAGTAAGGCTTGTCCCGTAGAGTTGCAGCGTCTATCTCCAGGAAGGTCTCGCCGCCCACCCCGTCGTTGACGTAGAGCTGGTAGGTCAGCAGCGGGCAGCCGCCAGTATCGCTCGGCGCGGCCCACCCAAGAGTCACTGAGTTCCTCGTGGAGGAGAGGCGCCGAGGCCTCGGGAAGCCGGTCGGGGGCACGCAGACGACAGCGAGGAGCTCCGGGCTCGGCTCACTGACGCCGTTGGCGTTCACGGAAACGACAGCGAAGGAGTACCTCTTGCCTGTCTCGAGGTCGGTGACGTTGTGGAAGAGCCTCTCGCTGTGTGCCGACCCATCGTACACGCATCTTGCAGCTCCGGTCCCCAGCTCTGTCATGTAGAGCTTGTACCCGTCCACTGGCAAGGAGTCGGCGGGGGCAACCGCTACCCAGGTGACGAGCAGCGAGGTCTTCGTGTTCAGTGCGGGGTCCAGTGTGGGTGGCGCCGGCTGCACGGCTGGGTCCGCCAGGGCGATGGTGACTGAGTTGCTCAGCTCGCCCTCGCCGATAGAGTTCGTCGCCGAGAACCTGAACCGATAGATGGTGCCCGCAGAGAGCGCCTAGGAGCTCTCGGTGGCGGCCTCGAGCACGAAGTCCATGGAGAGGCCGTCGTACGAGTCGAGCTCGATGTAGGTCTCAGGCGTCGCCCCGTCGCTCGTGGCCACCGCAGCGTACAGGTTGTACTCGATGATAGCACTCCCTCCGTTGTCGGAGGCGGGCTCGAAAGAGAGTGCGATCTCACTGGAGCTGGCTGCCACAAACGCCGGGATAGCCCCTCTAGCTGGTAGCTGGGCCGCAATGAACTGGGCAGAGAGCGGGCTTTTCGCGCCCTCGCCCGCCCTGTTGATCGCGCTGACTCGGTACTGGTAGTACTCTCCCTCCTCGAGGTCCTCCACCCTCGTGCTTGAGACTGTCGGGATCCCTGCTCCGTCGTAGACCAGGACCTCAGTCCCCGTCCTGACAGGCACCTGGTAGAGCCGGTACCCCGTGATCGGAGAGCCGCCGTCGCTCGTGAGCTGCCAGGTCACTGTGAGGGAGCTCCGCGTGGAGGTGAGCCGGGCGGGGGCAGCCGCGATTGTGGGCGCACTCGCGAGTACGAATGTATTCCGGATCGAGAGGGGCCCGAGGCCTTTGCCGGACTGAGCCCGGATTCTGTACTGCACGTCCGCCGTGGCGCTGAGGCCCGCGTGGGTGTACTCGAGGGCATTGATGTCGGTGATGGTCGCTATCTCCGCCCAGGAGCTCTCTGGCTCGTTGGCGAGCTTGTGGTGCACCTCGTAGGCGATGATGCTCTGCCCGCCGTTGTCGGCTGGGGGCAGCCAGGCAATCACGACTTCTTCGGCCGTCGAGCTCACCAGCTGCGGCTGGCTGGGGCCTCCCGGGAAATCGGAGGCCGTGAAGATGGCCTCGGTGCTGTTGGCGCTCTCGCCGACAAGGTTGTGGGCGCTCACCATGAAGCGGTATGACTGGCCCTCTTCGAGACCCTCCACCGTGTGGCTCTGTCTGGTCGGGTAGCCCTCGCCCACGTAAAGGAGGCCCCAGTCCCCGACGGCCAGTTCGTTCATGTAGACGCTGTAGCCTGTGGTTGGCGACTCCCCGTCATCCGCTGGCTCGTTCCACGCCAGGGTGATCGAGCTGCGGGTCGAGGACTCCGCGCTCGGGGCTCCCGGTGCCGACGGCTTGCCTGCGCAGACTAAATACACGACGTCGGAATATTCGCTCGCGCCGATCAGGTTCGTCACCTTCATCCTGATGCCGTAGGTGCCGCCTGTGACGAGCCCAGAGAGCACCTCGCTGCTTGCGTCTGCGTCTGTAGTCACTGCAGGATCGGCGCTCCCACCGAAGTCCCCGGCCCCGTCGTCGACCCAGACCTCGTAGGCCACCAAGGCAACCCCGCCGGCATGGCTCGGGGCGTCCCACTCGACGGGGATCTCTTCGGGCACGAACGGGGCGTCCAGTCGGCGCAAGTGCCGGGGTCGACCTGGCAGAGTGCCGACCAGAAGCTCCAGCGTCGCGGGGGTCGCGCTGCGGAAACGGGTGTTCAGGGAGAAGAGCTGGAACCGGTAGGTCAGTGCGGTCTCGAGGCCTTCGACAGCGTGCGTGGTCACCTCTGGCTTGGAGGTCCCGTTGAAGATCAGGGTGTAGGGGCTGCCCGCGATGCCCTCGTCGCGGTAGAGGAGGTAGCCGATCAGCGCGGACCCACCGTCGCTCGCCGGCCTTCCGAAGCTGAGCTGGAACCCGGTGAGCGTCCTCGAGCTCTCCAGCAGGTCCAGGGTCGGGGCCTCGGGGGCGTCGGTGGCGACGAGCTGGATCTCATCGCTGAACACTGCGGTGCCGAGGGCGTTCACTGCGGCGACTCTGAACCGGAAAGTCCGCCCCTCGTTGCCAGGCTGCGCGACAGCGTAGGTGAACGAGGAAGCCGGGGCATCGATGGCGGAAGTAGTGTCGTACACGTAGTCGCCCTCGTCCATGCTCACGACGTAGCCTGTGATGGGCAGCCCGCCGCCATCTATGAGCGCGCTGTCCCACCCGAAGACGAGCGACGTCGACGACTCTGTGACGATCGAGAGGGCCTCGACTCTGCCAGGCTCCTAGCCTGCCGTGCCCGTGAGCACTGCAGACTCAGGGCCATCGCCGATTACGTTGCGGGCGGAGACCTTGTAGCTGTAGTCCTAGCCGGCGACGAGGCCGGTGTCGGTATACTCAAGAGTGCTCCCACTGACCTGGCCGAGCGCGTAGAAGACCCCGCTCCCGACATCCTTCAGAATAGTGTAGCTCGCGACTCGGCTCCCCGCCGTCTCGAACGTGGAGGGCACGCTCCAAGCGAGCCGGATGGTCCCAGCCCGGTAGTTGTCCGTTGGCTGGTGCAGGCCGGTCACCTGCTCCGGGATGTTAGCCACGGTCACCGAGAGCGGCTCCGAGTAGACGGGGTAGGCGGACCCATCCAGCTCAAACGAGTTGGAGACGACGACGTCGTTCACCGCGGCGATCACGATCTTGTACGTCACGCCGATGAGGAGCTCCGAGGCAAAAGTGTGCCCGAGGGTAGCTGGGTCCGCGACGTCCACGTACGAGTCCTGCAGGCTCGTGCCGTACCCGTTGTTCCTCCGGAGGCGGTAGGCTGTGATAGGGGCACCCCCGCTCTGGGCTGCTCCGAGGGCTACCCAGGCAATTTCCACGTCCGTCTCTAGAGTAACCGGATCGATCGCGACCGCAACTCGCGTAGGGGCTGCCATCTGCTCGGGGATCGTCGCGGCGGTGATGTCGATGGCATCGCTGGCGGGGGACACGCCCTTAACGTTGCGCGAGATGGTCCGGAACGAGTAGGTCTAGCCGGCGGTGAGCGCGGCCCCATCCTGGAACTTGAACTCTCGCGCATCTGGGCGGGTGCCGCAATCGTAGATCATGGCCCACTCAGCGGCCACGTTGTTGGTGTCCTTCATCTCGACAGTGTAGCCGAGGATCCCGCTGCCTCCATCGTCAAGGGGCGGGGCCCAGCTGATCGTAATGAAGGGCGACAGGCCGAGCGTCGCGTCGCCCCCAGACCGGGCCACGAACGCCGGCGCAGAGCTCTGCTGCCCCGGGGCCACGGCAAAGAGCACCTCGAGCTCGCCGGACACTGGGCCTTGGCCGATGACGTTCGTCACGTGCATCCTGAAGCGGCACGTGGACCCCGGCGCCTGCCCCGAGAGCGTGAAGCTGGTGTCGGTCGTGGCCTCGAGCAAGGTCACGAACTCGGTCTGTGCGGAGGAGGGGGTCCGCCCGCACAAGTCCATCTGGAGCGTGTACACCGGGTCGGTCGTCGAGTAGCCTTCCGCGGCCGCGGACGACAGGAGAGCCCAGTGGATCGTGACGTCAGTCTTGCTGAGTCCGGAGAAAGTGAACGAAGCCGCCTCGATTGCCTCAGGCAGGGCGCTCGAGATGTAGGTAGCTGTCGCGCTCCAAGCCGTCGTGAGGCCAAAGTAGTCGGAGGTGTAGGTATGGGCCCTCGTGCGCACCTCATACTCGAAGCCAGGCACGAGCCCGCTTGAAGCCTCGAGGGTGAACGTCCGCATGTCTGGGACGTTGGCGCTCTGCTCGAGGACGGTCGTCGCCACGGTGCTCCCGCCCTGCACCTGAGCCACCTCCACCTCGTAGCGGACCACAGGAGGCCCTCCGCTGTCCGCCGGCTCAACCACCCGAAACACGATGCGACCTGGGGCCTGTGAGATAAGCTCGGGGCTGTTGGCCGGGGCGGACGGCGCGGTCCCGGGCAACATCTTGTACACGGACGAGAACTCGCCGTGGAGGCCGAACGAGTTGACCGCTTGGAACCTGAAGTAGTGCCACTCCCCCGGGCTCAGGTACTCGGCCGTCTGCGCCTCGGCTGCGAGTGGCGAAGCGATCAGCTTGAAGTCCGTGTCTTCGCGCCTCGACATGTGGACGCGGTACGTGATCGGCACCGGCTCGGCGTCTGTGCCACCGGTGTCTTGGCCAACGAGGGCCGCAAACTCGTAGGTAATCGTAGTCCTTGTTGTCGAGGTGAAGGTGATCAGGCCAGGGCGCGTAGGCTCGACGCCGGGGTAGAGCACCTCTGTCGGCCCCGACCAGTCTGACACCCCTACCAGATTCGCGGCCTTGATTCTGAAGGTGTAGGCCTGCCCGGGCACGAGGGAGTCAAAGAGATACGACTGGGCCTGCGCTGGCAGCTCGACCGCTGTCTCGAGCCCGGTGCCGTCGATGTCGAGAATGGCAAGGGTGTAGCTCGCGAGGTGGGAGCTCCCGAGCGCGGCCTCGGCCATGGGGTCCCATTCGACTGCAAGCTTGGTGCGGTAGCGCTGGAGCCTGCCGGTGCCGTCGGCAACGGCCGCTTACCGCAAGTTCACCGGCGGTGACGGCCTGACCGCAGTGAGGACGGTCGCGATCGGGCTCCACTGGAGGGCGTCGCAGGCGAACATGTTGCCACTGTCGTACACCTCGTTTCTGGCCGCGTACCGGAGGCTGTAGGTCCTGCCCCCAACCAGGTTGCTGATGATGAGCTCCGTCGTCAGGGAGTCGTGCACTCTCCGAAAGCCACCTCCCGCCGCGCCGAGGCCGTCGTCGATCTCCACCAGGTACCCCGTGACAGCTGCGCCCCCGTTGCTAGCTGCGTCAAGGGCTTCGAGGGTCAAGCTGATGGCAGTCTCGGTGAACGACTCGACCGCGGGCGGGTTCGGCGGGGCTTCCGGCAGGTCCGCTGCCAGCACATAGTCGACAGCGTCGCCTACTAGGGGCTGCGCGGTACGCAGCTGGGCTGCCTCGCCTTCACCCACGACGTTGATGGCTGACACCTTGAACTTGTAGGTATCGCCTGGCGTGAGGTCGGCGGCTACGTGCTCATGCTGGAGGACGGTGGGGTCTGCGCTGCTGCTGGCGGTCAGCACCTGCTCGTAGGCCGAGTTTCCCTCAGCAACGTACACGAGGTACCCCAGGAGCTCCACTCCTCCCGTGGCAGGCGGCCTCTCCCACGCGATCGTGAGACTCGTGGCGCTCCGGGAGACTAGCTAGATGTTCTGTGGGGCCTCGGGCACGACGGCCGCGAGCATCGCCACCGACGCGGGGCTGAGGGCGCTCTGTCCCGCCGCGTTCACAGACCTGACTTTGAACTGGTACTGGAAGCCTGGCCTCAAGATCGCCGGGTATTGCGCGGCAGAGAGCCTGAAGGAGAGCGAAATACCTGCGTAGACCTGCTAGTAGGAGGAGTCGTACTCTGCTCGGACGTAGAGCACGTACTTGCTCACTGGGGTGCCGCCGTCGAAGCCTGGGGCCGTCCACTCCACCGTGATGAAGTCCGTCCCCTGGGCCACGAGAGTCGGCGCAGCGGTCACTGTGGGCACCGACACCGGGGTGACCGGGGCTCCTGTGCTGAGCTGGCCCTCCCCGCCGAGGGGGTTGAACGCCGAGGCATAGTACTTATAGTTGCGGCCCGCCGTGACTGTGGAGTCGGTGTACTGGAACTGGGAAGCGGGCACCGTGGCCTGGAGCTCGGCCGTTGTGGCGGCGAGGCTACAGTCCTCCCTGTAGATCTTGAAGCCCGAGGCTGGCTGCCCTCCGCTAGAGAGGGGCTGCTGCCACTTCATGCTCACGTGCGCATCGTCAAAGCTCAGGATCTCGAGTGCTAAGGGTGGCGATGGGGAATCGACGATGAGGAACGAGTAGCTCTGCAGCGACCAGCCGCTGTCGCGGGCCATCGTAGTGGCCTTGACCCTGAACAGGTACTCCTTGCCAGCCACCAAGCCGCCGACGACGGTGCTCCTACTGCTGCCGTGATACACCAACAGGTCCTCTTGGTTGTCCTCAATAATCGCGAGCGTGTACGAGAGCACCGCCGAGCCGCCATCGTCAGCGGGCGCAGGCCACTCGAGACCAATGCTCGAGCCAGTGCGGCTTCCAGCTACCTCGGTGATTGCGGCAGGCGGATCGGGGAAGCCGGCGGCCCTGACTGTCAAGACGTCGCTTGCTGGGCCCTCGTCAGGGTTGAGCGCCGTCACGAAGAAGGAGTAGTCCACGTCGAGCGTGAGGCCTGTGACAGTGAATTCGGTGACCTCCGGGGCGTCGGCGCCGTCGTAAGCGAGAGTCGCGTCCGGTGGTCCCAAGAGCAAGTCTGGGGTGGCCTGCTCGTAGTGGTAGAGCCTGAAGCCCGTGAGGGCCACTCCGCCCGTCTCGACGAGCTCCTGCTGGTACCACCGCACTGTCACAGAGGCCTCTCCCGGCCCCGCCCCTGCCACGGCGGCAGTCCTCTCCGGCTGGCCTAGCTTGCCAGGCAGCGAGGCCGCTCGGGCGTAGACCTCGGCGGAGAGGGGGCCCTCGCCGACCTTGTTGACTGCACTTACCTGGAACCGGTAGCCATGGCCGCTTTGCAGGACCCCCGAGGCGTTGTAGTAGTTCTGGTCGTAAGCGTCAATCCTCGCGAGCTGGGTGAAGTTTCCGCTGGACCTGGTGCCCCCGTCCCAGTATACGATGTAGGCGTCCACGGGCAGCTCTGCCGCGGATATAGTCGGAGCGATCCAGGTGAGCTGAATCCACGACCGAGACGTCAGGAGGTGCGCCTGTGCCGCCGTGTCGAAGTCTATCTCCGCTGGGAGTGGGGCTGCGTAGTAGGTAGCGATGCTGGAGTAGGGGCTGATCAGCTGGTGCTCGCTGATGGCCTTGACTCTGAAGCGGTAGGCCATGGTCGCTGTCAGGCCGGTGGTCACGTCAAAGGTAAGTGAGCTCCCCGTGTAAACCGGCCCGCCCCAGTCCTCGATATTTGCGGGGCCGACTCCCTCGACCTCGTCTAGCCAGAGCTGGTACTCCTTGATGGGCGAGCCGCCGTCATCGTAGGCCGGCTCCCATGAGACTTCGATAGAGGAGGCGGTCGAGGAGACCCAGGCAGGAGTCCCAGGCACCCCCGGCGCACCGGCTGTGTAGCAGGTGATTTCGGTGGAGTTGGCGCCGGGACCCGCCTTGTTCAGGGCGTAGCCGGTGACCCTGTAGTTGGTCTGCGCCCTCAGGCCGTAAATCGCGGCCTCAAAGAGCGAGGGGTTGGTGCGGCCGGCGTGGGCAACCCTGAAGGGACCTGTGCGGCCGTCGTCTATCAGGATGACGTACCCGGTGATCAGCGTGTCCGACGGGGCCGCCACTGGGCTCCACAGGACCTTGCAGGAATCGCGGGACGTGTCGGTGATCTAGACCACGGGGGCAGGCGGGGTGTCGACGGCCCAGATGAGGGTAGCGAGGGATCTCCTCTCGCCCTCCCCGATCTCAGAGACGGCTGCGACTGAGATGAGGTAGCCGCTGCCCGGCGTCACACCAGCGTAGGTGTAGCTGAGGGTGCCCGGAGACACCGTGTCGAGGAGGACCTCCTGGTCGTAGATCCGATAGCCTGTCAGAGGGGCAGCCGCTGGAGCATCCGGGCTCGCGGTCCAGCTGAAGGAGATCGCGGCCGCGGTGACCGAGAGGATCGTTGGGGCTTGGGCAGGAGGCTGGGGGAGGGGCCCCGCGACAACTCTCAGATAGGGTGAGCTTCGGCTGCCCCAGCCTGCCCGGTTCCGCACCTCGTACGAGAACCAGTAGGTCTTCGCGCTCAGGAGGCCCGTGACTCTCGCATCCTGCAAGCCAGGGACTGCCTCCCCGTCGTAGACGAGCCTGTCGGGCACTGCACCGCTGTCGGGCTCGTTGACGTAGAGTCTGTAGCCAAGCACATCGGTCGAGGACACTCCAGGCGCCGCCCAGCGGATAGCCAGAGAGTTTCCTGTCCTCGACCCTACGACCACGCTCAAGGGCGCGAGGGCAGACGGGACCGCCCCAGCATATTGGCTCACGGAGCTAGAGTAGGCGCCCTCGCCCCGCGAGTTTTCGGCGACCATCTTGATCTTGTAGTAGGAGCCGGGGGTTAGGCCACCCAGCGTGTAGTCGCTCAGCGCGCCAGAGACGAGGTCCGACTTGAGCCAGGTGTCTGGGTCGGTAGCCAGGGCAGCATGGGTCTAGTAGTAGAAGTAGAAGCCGGTCAGCGCTGAGCCTCCGGTCTCTGTGGGCGCCGCCCAGGCCAGGGAGACCGTGCCTTCCCCCGACTCTACGACCGCCAAGTCTTGGGGAGCAGACTGCGGGACAGTTGCTGGCACTACCAGCTCGTCAGACAGGGCAGAGGCGCCGACTGCGCTGACTGCCTGCACCCGGAACTTGTAGAACAGGGACTTGGTGATTCCTTCCCTGACGGTGAAGGTGGTGACGTCGGGCCTACTGGAGCCACTGCCATCGTAGATAAGCTCTAGAGGCAGCTGCTCTTCCGCTCTGTACAGCCTGTAGCCCAGGAGAGGGGCGCCGTTGTCGGCGGGGGCAGTCCAGTCTACTCGTACGCCGATCCGGCTGGCGTACTCGATGGCGTCTGGGTCCGAAAAGACCTGGGCCTCTGTGGGGGCACTCGGCTGGGCAGGGACACCAGCCACGTAGAGAGTCAGAACGTCCGACGGCTCAGCCTCGCCGATGATGTTGGTGCTCGTGACGTAGAAGTCTACGATGTCCCCAGTGGCTATGGCAGCTGCGTCGGGGCTGCTGGCATCCAGCGTGTAAGAGGTGACCTCGAGGTCGGTGAGGGTGATCGAGGAGAACGATCCGGTCTGGCCGATGTCCCAGTAGACTCGGTAGTCCACTAAGCGAGCGCCGCCTGTGTAGGTAGGCGGCAGCCACTGCAGGGTGATGGAGGTGGCAGTAGAAGTCTCGAGACGAGGGGCACTCAGCCCAGTGAGCCGCCGTGGGACCACACCGGTGTGCAAGACCAGAGCTGGCGCACTCAAGGGGCTCTCGCCTATGGAGTTGACTGCGCTCACCGAGACCTCGTAGGAGTGCCCGAGAACCAGATCGCTGACCAGAGCCAGAGGGGTATTCACGAAGAGGGGCTAGACTTCGTTGCCGCTCAGGTCGTCTACGTACACTCGGAACGCCGTCGTGGGCAGGTTGGCAGGGATCGCGTCGCCAGCTGCCCATTGGAGCTCGACAGAAGTCTCAGAGAAGCGGCGCGAGACCACCACGGAGCTCGGCGCATTCGGGACTTGGCCTACTGTGACCGTGAGTGCGACACTCGGCTCTGACGCGCCCGCCGCGTTCACGGCCTTGACCCTGTAGGTGATCAGCGTACCTAGCGGGAAGTCCGCCTCCACCGAGATGTCGTCCGTAAAGGAGTTTGCGCCAGGCTCCACCAGCGTCGGGAGGTCAGCGCCGTCTCTGTTGACGACGTGGTGCAGTACGGCCAGGCAGCCGTCACTCAGCGAGTCCTCCCACGCAATCGTCACGGAGCTCAGGGCAGTGATCGCGGTCCGGCGGGGATGCAGGGGAGCTGATGGGGGGTCGCCGACCTTGATCTGGCCCACAGTGCCGTCGCTCTCTCCCGCGATGTTGACGGCCGTCACTCTGAGCGTGTATGTGGCGCCGCACGCTATGGAGTTGCTGAGGGTCCAGCTGTAGGTCGCGGACTGGCCTATTGACCCGTCGAAGGCCATGACCTCCTCTCCGCCCGCAGCGTTGTCGATGTAGAGTCGGTAGCCGGAGGGGGCATCCCCGTTAGCAGACAGCGGAGCCAGCCACTCGGCCGATATGCTCGGGAGCGCACTCGAGGTCAGGGTCAGCGTCGCAGGAGGGGACGGCCGGTTGGCGAAGGTAAACCGGGCGGAAGGCGAAGGCAGGCTCTCGCCGACCTCGTTGACCGAAGTCACCTGCACCTTGTACTGGGTGCCCAGGTCTAGGCCAGTCAGCTGCAATGTGTTCTTCGAGGGATCAAGCTCCTCCCAGAGGTTGTTGTCGACGTAGACCTTGAAGGCGAGCACGCTGAACCCGCCGCTGTAGGCAGGGTCGTCCCAGGCAATCGTCATGCTCGCCGCCGAGTCATACGACTGCAGCTGTGGGGCCTTCACGATCTGGGAAGGAGCCGAGGCACTCGCCGCCGTGAGCGCGGTCCCAGTCGAGAGCACCTGCCCACAATTTGCAGTCTGGAGCAGGAGCTTGTAGTACCTACCCGGACGGATGGTTGGGTAGCGGAGAGTGATGGCCGTGGTAGTCGAGGACCGAGTTCCATCGTAGGCGACCCTGAAGCCAGGCGCAAGGATGTCTTCGAGGAGGACTCTGTAGCCCTCGACCGCGCAGTCGTCGTCGCCGGCTGCAGGCGCCGTCCACCGCACGGATATGGACCCAGTGCTCTGGGAGGCGACTGTGAAAGATTCACTGTTCGGTGGGGGAGCGGTCGCGTGGTAGCTCACAGAGTCTGACCACTCGCCCTGGCCCAGGACGTTGACTGCGGCTATTTGGAACTTGTATACCCGTGCGGCGCTGTCCAGGCCCGTGAACTCGAAGCGCGGATCCTCCAGGTTCTCGGTCTGGAGGACCTGCTCCTCGTAGTCTGTCAGGGGCCCGTCGTCCCTGCGGTACGCGAAGGCGGTGAGGGGGGTCCCTCCAGTGTAGCTCGGTGAGCTCGCATTGACGGTGATTGCGCTCGACGTGGCACTGTGGAAGTCGAGCAGGGGCAGCTTCGGTGGCAGGCTGGCTGCGAGCAGTGACAGGGAGGATACCGCTCCTTCCCCGATTCGGTTGCGGGCGCTGACAGCGATCTCGTGGGTTCGGCCCACAGTGAGCGTGGTCAGCGTGTGCTCGCTCAAAGTGGAGTCCGCGTCTGTCGTATTGTAGTACGGGAGGCCATCTAGGTAGACCGTGTAGCCTGTGACCGGGCTGCCTCCTTCGTCGAGGGGCGCGTCCCACTTCGCCGCAATGTGGCCGGCAGGCAGGTGCTGGGTGTTGATGCGCCTCAAGCTGTCCGGAGCCGCCGGCCTCTCGGCGAGCAGGATGCTCACTTCCGGGGAGAGTGGGCCTTCGCCTGCGACGTTGCTGGCTGAGTACTTTGCGCGGTAGGTCAGACCGGCGGTCAAGGTCAGAGGGCCGCCCGCGTCTGCGGTCCCTGTGTCGAACGTGAGCGAGGTGCCGCACGCGTAAGGCGTGTAGTTGTCGGAGTCGGTGCCATCGTCGAGGTAAACTTTGTACTCTGTGATCGCGGCTCCTCCGTTCACTAGGACCTCGTCAAAGGCCACGAAGAGGGTGCTCCGTGTCGTCAGCTCCGGCCGGTTGCGAGGAGCGAGTGGGGGCGCAGCCGGGACAACCCGAGGCACAAACTGGAACTCGGGCGAGTAGGCCCCGTAGCCCATCAAGTTTTGGGCCTTGACCCGGTAGGTGTACGTGTGCCCCACGATAAGGCTCTCGTGGGTGAATACGATGGCTGTGTACGGGTTGAGGCCCTCGGGGTCTGCACTCGTCAAGGGCACGAAGCGCTCAGAGCCAGTTGACCCATCCTGGAAACCCTCGTCGACTTCGAGCATGTACACGAGTGAGGCCGGGTCGATTGCAACTTGGTCACCTCCGCCAGTGTCCGCGGGCACGTCCCAGTCGAGTGTGAGCGTCCCGTCAGCGCCGTAGGTCACTCGCACAGCCTCGGGGCCGCTGGGGAGTGCTGCGGGATCCAAGGTGGTGCGGTCAGAGGGCTCGCCTAGGCCGAGAAGATTGCGAGCCACCACCCTGAGCGACACGGCCTGACCGGGTACCACATAGGGGGTTGCCCCAGCCGCGACTGCGTCTGGGTCGTCAGCTACTCTTGCGGTGGCTCCCACCACCCCAACTGACAAGTCCTCCCAGCAGCAGTCGTCGTCTTCCGGAGCAAGGGTGGCCTGGACCGTGTAGTCGAGCACCTCTAGGCAGCCAGTGTCGGCCGGGGCCTGCCATTCGATGGTGAGCGCCGCAGCCTCGTATGTAGCCGACCCAGCCTGCACCAAGTGAGTGGCCATCTGGGGCGTGTGGCGGGTGCTCAAGAGCGTGGTGGCCCCGGTGATGGCCGTGGTCTCGGCCTTGTGATAGAGCTGGGCGCTATCGATGATCTCGAAGGACCCTCCGCTGTCGGGGACGCTCCAGTAGAGCGCAATCAGGGCCGCGCCAGTAGCCTGGTAGTACTGCACGTGGACCGGCACCAGCTTCCCCTCCTCGAGAGTGGGAGCGAGCGCCGAGGTGATCCTCTGGGTTCCGTCCTGCACATCCTGCATGCTGTCGATGAGCAGCTCCCCGTCGACGTAGACTCTGACCCCGTCATCGGCCTCAACGAAGAAGGAGTGCGCGCCCGTCTGGGCTGGCATGAGGTAGCCAACCCACTCGACGCTGACATGCTCCCTGGCGACGCCGGGAATGATGTCGACCCCCTCGGGCCAGCTGAAGTTGATGTCGGCATCTACCCTCGTCAAGTAGGGCGTGGAAGCGGGCGAGAACCACTAGTTGGGGTAGTAGGAAGCCCACAGGCCACCAGCCTCAACTAAATACTGGTGGAGCGTGTACGAGCCGCAGAGAGACGTGTCGCGCTCGGCCGAGGTCGGGACAGCAAAGGTGGTGCTGTACTCCCCCTCTGGGAGGTCGCTCAGAGTGGCGGTAGCGTACTGTTTCTAGCCCTGGCCTTCGATCTCAGTGAGGAGAGTCCAGGTGTACTCTTTGATCTTGTTGGCATACGCGTCCTTGAGAAAGGTGGTGAAGCTGTAGGACTCTCCCAAGTCCACGATCTTTATCGGGTCTGGCGAGGCCCAACTTGCCCAATCGATTGTGGACACCGTTGGGGAGGTGCGGTTGGACACGACTGTGAGAGTGCTGGTCTTCGTGCTGCCGGCATCAGCGTTGACAGTCACCGATATGGTGTAGTCGCTCGCCGTGTCGGTGGCCACGTAGCCCACGATGTAGGTGCCGTCGTGCTGATCAAACACCTCTATGTCGGTGACGTCGGCAGGCCCCACGTCGTCGGGGATAATTTGCACAAGCAGCTGGTCTCCTCCGCCCGTGCGCTGGTTGTTGCCCACATCGAACAGCGTCACTTGGAATTTCGTCAGGTGGCCGGCGATCGCCAGCGAGGCACCGTCTCCCGAGATAACTGTGTTCTCTGGGTCAGTGACCGACACTTGGCACACCACCCCGAAAGGAGAGCCTGCTATCTCCACGACGGGGCCGACGCCTTCCGCGGAGATGTCGATGATCAAGTCGTAATGGGGACTCGCGGTGGCAAGCGTGTACTCGATCTGGTACACGCCGTCGGCGATAGGGGTCACAGTGGCGCTGACGGTAGCCGGCGAGGAAGGGTCGGCTGGTTGCTGGTCGATCAGGGTGGCGCGAACCTCGTCGAGCTGGTGGATCTGCTGGTTCATGAAGGCATCCCTAGCGTTCAAGATGAGAGTCTCCTGGACGTCCACGACAGCGTAGCGGTAGTCCATGTCGTTGGAGAGTGAGGAGGTCGAGGCGTCCGTCGCTGCTGGGATTACCAAGAGAGGGAAAGGAGTGGTCCTGCTGCCAAGGGTGTGGAACAGGCTCTCTTAGGGTATCACCGTGCGTTCCATACTGTCACTCTCCCAGAGCAGTCTCAACTTCGTCGGGCCGAGCTTCTCAGCGTACTTGAGGGTGAGGGGCACCAGGCTTCCCTGCTCCAGCCAGATGTCGGCCGAGTGCAACTAAGTGGTCCTGGACGTGCTGACCATCGAGAGCTCGTTCTCGTTCTTGAACTCACTGACGATCAGAGGCTCCCCGCTGATCTCCAGCACGAAGTAAGCTGCCTCGTAGGACTCGATGTGGATCCTGTAGAGACTGCTCGCTGGGGCCTTGAGGTAGCCCCGCCACCAGACCGAGAAGTGCTGGGTTGGAAACGAGCTGACGGGCGAAGGGATGAGGTCACGCAGCATTGAGTCTCGCCCGAGGTCGAAGTCGATCACGGGGTCGAGCCGCGTGAAGTGCGTGGAGTCACCTGTGCTCGCAGACACATCGTAAGGGTCAAGCTCGAGGGCGGCTGAGTGCCCGTGCAGGCTTTCGAGGAGCACGGGGGCGGAAAAGCCAATCGTCTCGTAGTAGGTGGCGAGCAGGCCGTTCCGCTGCGTGACGGTTATGATGCCCGTGTAGTCTCCTTTCTTCTGGAGGGTAAAAGTGGCGGCGTGGAGCTCGAACTGGTACTCGACCGTCGCGGCAGTTTCGGTCGCTCCGGTGGCGCCATCGGGCCCGAGCAGCTTGAAGTCTATCAGATCTTGGCTGTTGACGACGGTGTTCTCGTAGATGTCCTTGGCCCGGATGTCGAAGGTGTAGCTTATCCCTGCAGTCAGCGTGTCCTGCGAGGTCACGAGGTACGTGTGGGCGGCCTGAACCAGGCCCGGCACGACCAGTATCTTGTTGAGAAGTGGGGAGGCGGCGATCACTGTAGTGCTCGCTGCCAGCTAGATGCTCAGGTCGTACGGCTCTGCCTCGGTGAACTGCAAGTCGGCGACGTAGGAGCCATTCCCCATAGAAACTGCTGTCCCTGACACGATCTCACCGGTCGCCTATCCTGTGAGCACTACTTCAAACTCGTCGGCAGTCGAATCGAACCGCAGGTTGTAGAACTCGTCCCTGGCGTCGATAAGGACTTTGAAGAAGTTACCAGTGATGTACTCGAAGGTGGTGGAGGCCGCTTGGTCGAGAAACTGTGTCCGTGCCTGGCCGGGCTGCGTCAGGATCGTGTAGTTGCACTCGGGAGCGCTGGTTACCGGGGCTGGGAGTACGACGAGGGGCGTCGAGCGGTACTCTGCGGTGGCGTCGACTTCAAGCCCGTTCAGCCTAAGAAGGATGCGGAACTAGGGGCCAGCGAGGGTCGGGGTGAAGGACACCTCGTAGACGCCTGTGTAGCCTGGAGGGCTTTCGCCTTCACCAGGCTTGTCGATGAGGGTGCCCGCTTTCACGAGGACCAGGTAGTTGTCCGCTGGGTTCTCGTACTGGATCTCGGCCTTCCACACCTGGACTGCGTCGGCGAGGAGAGCCTTCAGGTTGTTCGAATAGAAGTCCCGACCCTGGATGGAGGCGGTGTAGGTCTCGCCGGCCACCATCACGGAAGCAAGCCCGTCGACGATACAGGCCGGGGCGTAGATCTCCGCGGGCTCCACTAGGACCCCGCTGTCCAATGGCGAGGCCATCACGTGGCCAGCGTTGAGGAGGATATCGAGGCTGAACGTGCCAGCTCTGTAGATGGTCACCTGGCAGGTGTAGGAAGAATCGGGCTCGGCCTGCGAGGCGTTGTTGAAGACCGAGAGGCCGGCGATATCCCGGCCGTAGATCCTCTCCCAGGCCACTAGGTCCGGCACGCCCACTAGGGGCGAGAGCCAGTCATCATGGTGCTCGTAAAGCGCCTTAATGGTGATAGCAGTGCCGTCTCGGGCAGTCTGGGCAAGGTTCCCGTAGATGTCCCTCGTCGTGATGCTGAAGAAGTGGGTCACGCCAGCTACTAGCGTGATCGGGGGCGAGGTGATTGAGTGGGAGCTCTCAGAGGGGGCGAGCTCACCGGGAGACACCAGCATGGTCCAGTCGGACCCCGAGATCTTGTCACCCTCCCGAGTAATGGAAATGGTGTAGGTGCCCGCATAGAGGGGAACATACTCTGCGAGATACTGGCCGTCTCCAAGGTGCGTCGCAGTGATGTCAAAGCTGCCCGAGTCGGCACCTCCAGAGGGCCCCCCTCCTTCGTGGGGCCCGACGAAGCTGATCGCGTAATCGTCCCCACCGTTGCCGAGTGGGCGGCCAGCCCAGTCCCTGCTCTGGACGTAGAAGTAGGCTCTCCTGCCGGCAGTGGAGTGAGACAGACCATCTCCTTCGGCGGTGGTCATTGCGGTGATCGTAGGCCCGGCCGCGACATCTAGCTGGAAGACTCGGCCCTCGACTCGCTCTGGGTAGTGCACCCGGGCTGGGGGGATGACCTCACGCAGCACCGAGAGAGACACCCACTCGAGCTTGAAGTGGGCCCGCTCCTGGTGCTCCTTGTACTCGATGACCGTGTCGTAGAACTCGTCTTGAGTCAAGTTGAGGCTGAAGGAGACGTCCTCGCAGCAAGTGTCCCAGCGGTCTACCATTAGCTTGCCGTCGATGTAGAGCCGTACCCCGTCGTCAGCGCTCACGATGAACGTGAACTCCTCGGTGTGCGGCGCCCTGATCTAGCCAAACCACTGCACGCTTGCAAAGTCTGCGGCCTCATCGGTCAACAGGCCAGTGCCCCAATCGAAGTCGAGATAGGAGTCGATCTGGGTTTTCGCAGGCACTCCGTCGAGGAAGGCGTTGTTGAAGTACTCGCCGTAGAACCCACCAACCTTGGTGAGCATCACAGAGAGTGTCACTGTGCCCGGCAGCTTGACGTTGATGGTGGTCGAGTAGCGACCATCAGCATTGTCGTCCATCCTCTGGAGCACCGTCGCATCTAGGAGGGCAGGCGTGCCGGGCGTCCTGTCGCACCTGTAGTTGGCGGTGACCGTGCACAGGTTCTCGATCATAAGAAAGGCGTTGCTGCCTCCCGCAGTCAGGACAGCACCTGTGGCGTCTCGGCTCTACAGGGTCACAACTGCCGGCACTGCTGCAGCGGACGCGGCAAGGCCAGTGTGTGCCCCATCTACGTCGACCATGAATATCTCTCCCTCAACTGTCGAGTAGGCCGCGGAGCTGGGAGCGGCAACAATAAGCGTGAGGGCTACGGCTGTATCTGGGCTCACACCGACCCAGTTGTACGCTCGGACAAGTATGGAGTAGCTGCGGATCTCCAGAGGCTGTCCATTGTACTCCCTGATGGCGAGCGAAGTGGTCGCAGGGTTTTGTGTGCCATTATAGGCAAGGAGGTAGTCAGCATCTCCCGCAGCCTGTATCCAGACCGAGTAGCCTAAAATAGGGCTGCCGCCATCGAAGAGAGGTGGCTCCCAGTCGAGCAGAATGAGGTCAAGCGCACTGAGCTGAAGCGTCGGTGCTGCAGGGCCGTCTGGGACATTGGCGCAGAGCATGGTGACTGGCGCGCTCTCGTAGGACCAGGTACCAGCCGTATTCATTGTGCGAAGGAAAACATCAAGAGCGCTTCCGTCAGCACCATCAGGGCAAGGTACTGCTCCTGTAGTACCTGCCGCAGCTTCGGTAACAATTGAGGTTGTGACTCCGGCCTAAACACGGGGTTAAAGGATGTTGCGCACTTACCTCGTTGACGTAATTGAGTTCGTAATCTTGGGTGCCAGCTACCTCTTGCCACTCGACGCTGATCTGGTCGGCTGCGGTGTCATAGGCGACCCAGGTAACAGGATGAGGAGCTGTCAGCAGTTGAGCAGAGGCAATGGGCATTAGTAAGACAATTAAGAGAGCTAATCAGAGGCTCAGATTCGCAGGGGTAAAATGTGTGTGTAAAACCTGAATAATTGACATTTATTTGTGCTTATATTTTATTATAATAATCTCAATGTAAGGGGTTTTGGGGTTTTGGGG
>Ga0075467_10000515_pt1 | contig 30708 bp, 20 predicted proteins | sample DEB08_DNA_9_FD_75067 | JGI IMG/M metagenome (GOLD analysis project Ga0075467, IMG submission 75067) | Aqueous microbial communities from the Delaware River and Bay under freshwater to marine salinity gradient to study organic matter... | ecosystem: Environmental > Aquatic > Marine > Coastal ... | reverse complement strand
AGCGATAGCGATAGCGATAGCGATAGCGATAGCGATTTTGAATGGTCGCCTGAACGCTTTGCCGATATTAAAATCATTCGCTACCAAATTGCTGGCTTTGAGGAGCTAACACTTAAGCAAAAAGAGCTTGTTTATTATCTGGTTCAGGCGGGTTTAGCGGGCCGTGACATCATGTGGGACCAAAACTATCGCCACAACTTAAGCATTCGTCGAGCACTAGAGGCGATTATGAGTGGCACTCAAGGCAGTGGTTCTGAATGGCAACAGCTGAGCACCTACGCTCGACAAGTATTTTTCTCAAACGGCATCCATCATCACTACGCTGGGGACAAATTTACCCCGACGTTTACCAAGGCCTATTTTCTCGATCAACTAGAAGCCGCTGGGGGTGTGTTAAACGACGACGCGCTTGAGGCGATGTTTGATCCGTCAATCGATAACAAAAAGGTCAGCCAAAACGCCAATGGCGATTTAGTAAAAGACTCAGCCATAAACTTCTACGACCCCGACCTCACCGACGCCGAAGTCACCGAGTTTTATGCGGCCATGTCTCAAGTTGACCCTGATAGACCGGTTTTGCTGGGCTTGAACAGCAAAGTTGTTCGTCTCGACGACGGTAGCCTAGCGGAAAAAAAATGGACCGCAAACGGCATGTATGGAAGCGCTATCACCAAGATCATTGGCTGGCTCGACAAAGCCGTCACAGTAGCCGAGAACCCAGCTCAAGCGGACGCCCTAAAGCTACTGATTGAATACTACAAAACTGGCGACCTAAAAACATGGGATGACTACAATATTGCATGGGTTTCGGCAACCGACGGCGATGTCGATTATATTCATTCGTTTATCGAGGTCTACCAAGATCCGAAAGGCTACAAAGGGTCGTTTGAAAATATTGTTCAAATTAAAGATTTTGAAGCCTCTCGCCGGATGCAAAAAGTAGCCCGCGACGCACAGTGGTTTGAAGACAACTCAAGTACTGACCCCGCACATAAAAAAGAGAAGGTTGTTGGTGTTAGTTACAACGTGGTAAGTGTTGCTGGTGAAGCAGGAGACGCATCGCCGTCAACCCCCGTTGGTGTAAACCTGCCCAACTCCAACTGGATTCGCGCACAACATGGGTCAAAATCGGTGAGTTTAGGGAACATCGTTAACGCCTACGGCCAAGCGAGCAACCCGGGCTTATTAGCTGAGTTTGCGCACGATAAACAGGAAATCGCGCTGAACACCGAGCATAAAGAACTGGCAGGTAAGATGCGTACCGCGCTGCACGAAGTAGTCGGTCATGCGTCTGGCAAACTCGAAGCCGGTGTTGGCACCCCAAAAGAGACACTCAAAAACTATTCATCACCATTGGAAGAAGCACGCGCCGATTTAGTAGCCTTGTACTTTATGATGGACCCAAAATTAGTTGAGCTTGGGCTTCTGCCGTCGTTAGACGTTGGTAAAGCCGCCTATGATTCATTTATCTTGAATGGCCTGATGCTGCAATTAAGACGGATAGAACCGGGCAAAACGATCGAACAAGCTCATATGCGTAACCGTCAAATGGTTGCGGGCTGGGTGTTTCAACAGGGCACAGAAGACAACGTAATAAGCAGAATCGTTCGCGACGGTAAAATTTATTTCGAAATCAACGACTATCTGAAACTTCGTCAGCTATTTGGTCAATTACTTAAGGAGGTTCAGCGTATAAAGTCTCAAGGCGACTACCAAGCTGGCCGTGATTTAATTGAAAACTATGGCGTACAGGTTGATGCTGAGATTCATCAACAAGTTCTGAGTCGCTCTAAACCACTCGATATCCCGCCGTATAGTGGTTTTATCAACCCTACTTTGACGCCGATAGTTAACGATGCTGGAGTAATAAGCGACGTGAGCGTCGAATACCCAAAAGATTTTGTTGAGCAGATGCTGGAGTATGGCCGAGAATATTCGCATTTGCCGAATTATAACTAGAGACGCAACATCACCAAGACAATACAGCGTATAATGACGCGGCACTTTAAGCTTAGCTTTTAGAACTTAGCCTGTAGAAATTAGCCACACCCCGCTCAGTATGACAATATTATAGCGATCAATAGATCGGCGTTTTCAGTCTGCTCGCCAACATCACTTGCCAGGCTAAATAGGTTTCCCGAAGAGAGCTGCTTGACATTACGGCGATAATTAAATACTGTTTTTAAAACCAGTAATTAATTATCGCGGTAACCATAGAACTCAATGAAGCAAATTCTTCCAAGCAAGTATTACTTGAATCACGCTGACGAATTATTTGATTTCGTTGCCAAGCAGTGCGGGTCTTTACTGAGCGGCGAACACAAAAACTATCTACAAGGTATTAGCGCTTTAAGCGAAGATGCTCGGTGTTTACTGATTCGTTGCTTGGCTCGCAAACCCCATTTCATAAAGCTCTCGTCACTTAACTATGAGGAGATCAACGACATCAACAGCGCGGTCGACGAACTGCAACATAATGATTATCTTCGGCTCGCAAGCCATCATGATTGGCCACAACTAAGCCAGACACTGACAAAGCCTCAACTCATAAGCAGTCTTGTAGACGCGCCGATTAAAATAAAATCATCGACCCAAAAAGCTGAATTAGTTGATCACGCGCAACAATATGTCAGTGGTAAAGAAGCTCATTTATCATCTCTACTCAGCAGCGTTGTGGTAAAGCGAAGAGGCGATTTAATCGAGTATATTTTCTTTTTATTCTTTGGCGATATACGCAACAGATTTCAACAATTTGCGATGCGCGACCTAGGCGTGATGAAAACTCGAAAAGAGGCTAAAAATGTAGCACGGTTCGAACACATCGCCGAAGCTCAAAGTGCCTTCGAATTACAAAAGCGTCGACGAGACTTTAGCCTCAATCCAAGTGAGCTGAAAGAACAGACCGCTGACTATTTAGTCGGCTGCAATGCTATCGGTCATAGCGCAAAAGAAACCTTTGATCGCTTACTACTCAACGTAGGTAATCAGTTGATCGACTCTAATGCCGACAAAGCCATTGCTCTTTGGAAAATGTCGAACGAGCCTGCAGCGACTGAGAAATGGGTCAGAGAAAGTTACAAGCGTTTCGATAGAAACGAGTTAGACGCAACGTTATTAAAAATGAGGGAAGCCGATCTCAGTCCTCGCACCAAAGTCTTCATCGAGGATTTTTACGCTCGCAAATATCAAGCAAAACGTACCAGTATTTTTACCGACATGCTTCGCGAGACCTCATACATAATTCCACTAGACGAAGCATTTACCAATGACGTAGAAGACGGTGTCATCGCGCACTATCGAAAAAGCGGCATAGAGGCCTACTTTACCGAAAATAAATTTTGGCGAGTATTATTCGCATTAACGTTTTGGGATTTGCTGTTTGGGCCACAACAAACTCAGTTCTCTGAATTTGATCGCCTGCCAACACAATTAAAAAACAATACTTTCTACAGGCTTCAAGCAGAACAAATAGAACAGTGTCTTGCCCTATTCAGTGGCAATAGTTTAAGCGATAAGAAGGCACTCTTATCAAAATTGACACAGAATTCGGTTATTCATTACGGCAAATCGAATGGCATTTTTAATTGGTCTCCAGGCTTACTTGACAGCATACGGCTCGCAGTGACTCATGATATAGCACCCGCTTTGGCTATGGTGTTAAGGCGCATGGCAAAAAATTATGCTAACACCAAGGATGGCTACCCGGATTTAATGGTTATCGAGAGTCGCCAATTGCGTTTTGAAGAGATCAAAGCGCCCGGTGATGTATTACGCCCAAACCAATTAGTCAGTATTAACCGCCTTCGAAGCGCCGGAATTAAGGTTAATTTAACCCAAGTTGAGTGGGCTACTAATCCAGAGCAAACCTACGCGGTTGTCGACATCGAAACCACTGGCGGTCGCAGGGGAGGAAATGCAATCACCGAGATAGCCGTGGTACAGGTGCGCAACCAAAAAGTAGTTAGCGAATGGTCTACCTTGGTTAATCCTCAGCGACATATACCAAGCAATATAACCCGTTTAACCGGCATTGATAATGCCATGGTTGCCCGCGCACCAGTCTTTGCTGAAATAGCCGACCAACTAGAACAGCAACTCGAGGGGGCGATCTTCGTGGCGCATAACGTTGGTTTCGACTATGGGTTTATTAAGGCCGCGTACGAATCGATTAACCGGCCGTTCAAAAAGCCAAAATTTTGTACCGTCAGTAATTCTCGCAAATCGTTTCCGGGCCTAAAATCGTATAGTTTGGGCGCTTTAACCGAGCATTTTGATATCGATTTAGTCAGCCACCACCGAGCGCTGAGCGATGCAAAGGCAACGGCTGATCTGCTTAGGCTGATTCAAGAGACTCGACAAAAATACTCAGTAGCTTGATTTTTTGATTCCGAGCTAGCTACAAAGCGTTAGACCAGATTCTAATATACCTGCATTGAAATATTGCTAGACTGGTGGACATTAAAAGAGTGAGGCCTCTGAGTAATAATATGATAAAAAAACGCGCGACAATTCAAGTTCTAGTGGTATTAGCATGTGCTGTCGCTATCTGGTTTTTACGCCCGCAAAATGTTGAAGACCATTACGGTTTTTGGTCATTGGTCCCGGCCGTACTCACTATCATTACCTGCTTTCTTACGCGCAACGTATTATTAGCATTATTATTTGGGGTATTTACTGGCGGCTTAGTCACTGGTCAGCTGAATATTATTAACGCCTTTTTAATACCCAGCCTTGGCAGCGAAAACTACGCGCAGATGCTATTAGTCTATCTATGGGCCTTGGGTAGCTTATTGGGCTTGTGGAACCGCAATGGAGGCGCGCGTCGTTTCGCTGAAAAGCTTGCGCAGCGATTTGTTAACTCGCGTACCTCAGCGAAAGTTTTTACATGGTGCATGGGTGTTTTGTTTCATCAAGGCGGCACCATTAGTACGGTACTTACTGGCACAACAGTAAAACCTATTTCTGACAAACATGGCGTTGCACACGAAGAATTAGCCTATGTTGTTGATTCAACGGCCTCACCAATTGCGACCATTATTCCCTTCAATGTTTGGCCGATTTATATTGCAGGCCTGATTACCATTGAGCCACTCAGTGCCGTGATCTCGAATAAAGAAGAAGCCATTAAGATGTTTCTCTACGCAATACCATTTAATTTCTACGCTTGGATTGCGGTCAGTATGACCTTGCTATTTTCACTTGGCCGCCTACCGTTATTGGGTACCCCTATGGCTAAGGTCGTTGAACGAGTTACCACCACAGGGGAACTCGATGCAGTCGGCTCGCAGCCAATGGTGTCATCAGAACTCACCGAGTCGAAACTACCCGAGGGATATACCGCATCGGTTGTCGACTTTTTAGTGCCTATCTTAGTGCTGCTTGGGTTTTGCATCGTGCCGTGGGCGGCCGGTGGCAGCCCGCTGGTATTTGAAGGCTTCGGTGCAGCTGTGGTAGCCGCATTTACCACCAGCATTATCCGCGGGATGGAAATTTCAACCGCTTTCGATGCCATGGTACAGGGCATCAAGGGCGTCACCATTGGCGCGATTGTGTTGGGCTTAGCGGTAACCTTAGCGGCGGTTTCATCCGAGCTAGGCACCGCTGACTTCGTGATCCAAAGCACGTCGGGTTTTTTAACCAGCTGGCCGTATATTTTGCCGAGTCTATTACTCTTTATATGTATGTTCGTGGCGTTCTCGATCGGCTCCTCATGGGGCACCTATGCAGTAATGTTTCCAATCGCCCTACCACTGGCTTTAGTGCTGTCGCAAGACCCTACCTATTTGCTGCTGTGCTTCGGTGCAATTATGGGCGGTGCGGTATTTGGTGACCAATGCTCGCCGATATCCGATACCACGATTTTGTCATCTCTGGCGTGCGGTGCCGACTTAATGGACCACGTTAATACCCAACTGCCTTTGGCGATGATTGCAGCGAGTCTATCGGCGGTGATCTACCTATTAGTTAGTTTTATTGTTCTGTATTAGACAGCATTCTAAAGATCAGATCTAAAGCTAAAACGTTCCTATTTTATGCAGACTTAGTTTTTAAGAAATTCAGCATAGGCTTCGATAGTCACTTGATCGCCGACCAAGGGAACAAATTTATCCATACCAAAGTCGGAACGCGAGAAAACGCCTTTAGCCGAAAACCCAAGCGTGTATTTGCCGGTTAATATATTACTCGCGCCGCCGTGAAAGGTCGCTGTAACCGAAATAGGTTTTTGCTCGCCCCGCCAATCCAGAACGCCGCTAAATTCAAACTCGGTATCGCTGATCGGACGAACTGAGCTGCTTGCAAACTTGGCCTGAGGGAATTCCGACTGGCGAAACCATGCCCTGCCCATCAAATCATCTTTCAAATCGCTATCGTTGATATCCAAAGAGTCAATCTCAATAATAGCGTTGAGGCTCGCTGTCGCGATGTTCTGCGGATCAAACTCAAGCGAGGCATCGAATTGATTAAACCTCCCAACGTAAGTCGATAAACCCAGATGTTGGATTTTGAATAACAAGGTCGCATGGCTTGAATCTAAGGAATACTGACCAGCCTTAAGCTTGACGACATCAGGCTCCACTTTCGGCGTTATTAACGACACGCAAGCCGAGAGTAAGATGCTGGTTAAAAGTACTAATGGGATTATCTTTTTCATTCGGGGTCTCCGGATTCAATGGCAACTAAGTTTAGTCTTGATCTGCTTGAAATTAAGTATGCCAGACCGCCAATTACGATGGTCGGAATCGCTGCGTAAAACTGCGTAGGCTCATTGATTGCCGAGAGCGCCGCAAAGGTCACGGTACAAACAACAAATACAATCGGTGCCCACGGATACCAAGCTGAGGTTGGACGCTCATGCAAACGCCAATGCCGAACAAAAAGGCTGGTGACCGCCAAGGCTAAACATAGAGAAAGTGTGAAGCCGAGATACGACAATAAGCTGCGTAAATCAGCGACTAAAACCAACATCACCGCAGTCGCGACCTGAAGCAAGATCGACATCCTCGGAGGCAAACCGGCCTTGGCAACAAACAGTTTCGGTAATGCGCCGTCTTCGGCCATTTTTGCATACACTCGTGGCCCAGCTAATACCATCGCCGTAATCGAGGTCAATAAAGAGATAGCAATGACCACCTCAACTACTCTGCGAGCGGCAACACCACCGATAGCCTGAGCAGATACCGCGGCAATATCAGCTTGGCCGACTAAACTTTCATACGGCGCGCCATAAATCATGATGGCATTAATGGCAACGCAAAGCAGCATCGTCAGTAGCGTGCCGATAAGCATACCTCTAGGAACATTTTTTTTACTATCAGCGACCTCGCCAGCAACGTAGGCAGCCGCATTGAAACCTGAGTAACTCAAAGAAATCCAAACTAGACTATTGGCGAAAGCAAAAATACTGAATGCGGCAAGAGGTCTCGCATCGACCACAGGCAATGTCGGCACGGTGATGAATTGCCAAACAGACCAAGTGATAATTGCAAATAAGACCAATAGCATTATCGCGACAATCGCCTCATGCGTTTTAGCGCCCGACTTAGTGCGTACAATATGCACAACACCAGCGAGTATGATTACGCTTATCGCTAACAGATCTTTGGGCAATGCTTGCAATTGTGGAAATGCAGCAAAGCTATACGTTTCGAAGGCAAGCGCGGCGAAGGCTATCGCTCCTGGAAAACCGGCTAGAAGAGAAATCCAACCGGCGACAAAGCCAGCTAAAGGGTGAATAGAACGCGCGAGATAGAGGTACTCTCCGCCAGACTCACTGATACCTTGCACCAACATACCGTAGCTTAAAGCCCCCATTAGTGCGATTAAGCCAGCGACAACCCAGGCTAACAATACCCATTCTCGCGAACCGAGATCGGCTAAGGCAAATCCAGAGGTTGTGTAAATTCCAGCACCAACCGCGTTGCCCACAACTAAAGCGACTAATGTCCAGACACTGAAAGAGTAGGTTTTAGTCATCGATAGTTTTTAGTTATCGACAGTTGAGCAATTAGCTAAGATTTTCCGCATATGCTTAACGCCTAAGGTGTTCATCAAGGCAATGTTATCGAGCGGTATCTGATCAGTATCTGGGTGCTCATCAATAGCCCAGTCTAAACTCGACTCGCGCAAAATGTGCAAAATAGGGTAAGGGGCGCGATTGGTGTAGTTTTCGGCATCATCGTTACTAGTTCCAGCAAAACGATAATCAGGATGAAAACTGGCTATCTGAAACACACCGTCAAGATTCATCTCCTCAAGCAAGGTATCAGCCAAGCCAAGAAAATCATTGAAGTCCTCGAACTCAGCAAGGGCAATAGGCAAGATAAGTAAACTGGTTTCGATTTCGTCTTGCCGACTTAAGAGCGATAGCTCGACAACTAGGTCACTAACAATGTCTTGCTCATTCTCAGCAATCGATGTTTTAAAACGGATGCTGTTTCTTTTATATTCTCGTTGCGCAAAGGGGCATAAGTTCAAATCTATAACGATAGACGTGAGCCAATTATCAACTTGTTTTTCAACGCTTATGCTGTCAATGCCTTTGCTCTGTTGATCGACTTCGGGGCTATTTTTTTTCACGATTAGCTTTATTAATATATCGGTTACGCGTGTCAGCCGCGATTCTGCCTCAGACTCGTCAGCGGCCCAAGGTCAGTGTAAATCAATCCGAGAGTTGAGCATAATAGCTTTAGCTATTGCGTTTGCTTTTACTTATGCTCTTACCAGAAACCCTAGTCGATCTCGCGCAATGACTGAAGCGGCGGTACGGTAATAATATCTCTACTTCGCAATAAGCCCAATACCGTAATCAATATTACTCCCGATAACATCCCCAAAAGCCATAAATTTGGATGCCATTGAGTGGCCATATCGAAAACGTTTCGCTGCACGAAAAACAAGACTATTTCGGCGCCGGCACTGGCGATCAGCCCGGCTATGGCTCCCAAGGTTGCGAACTCAATCGTCAACGCGCCAAGAATTATTTTCTTAGAACTGCCTAAGGTACGCAGAATCGCGTTCTCGCGTAAACGTTCATCGTAAGAAACGCCAATAGCGGCAAACAAAACCAGTGCTCCGCAAATTAGTACTAAGAACAAAATAAGCTCAAGCCCTTGCGTAACTCGATCAATCACATCTCGAATGCGGGCGATCACGTCTCCCAGTTCAAGCACCACCGTAGTCGGATACTGCTTGACCATTTTGTTAACGAACGGCGCTTGCTTGGTAAGCCCCCCACGACTAGCCTCATCGGTGTTTGCGGCTCGCACCGCTGTCACCCAATTAGGCGCATAGCGATCTAGTGCCCCAGGGTAGAACACCACATAGAAGTTCGGATTCATACTTTGCCAATCCACAGTCCTGATACTGGCAAGTGTTGCACTAAAGTTGATGCCACCGATACTGAACTCTATTTGATCACCAACCTTGACACCAATTTCTGATGCGACGTCCTTTTCAAGTGAGAATTCGAAACTCTCTGGAGCTTCGGTCCACCATTTACCATCGACGATTTCATTGCTGACAGGTAAATCAACGGTTTGAGTAAAGTTCACTTCGCGGCTAAGACCGTCTGATCGGGCCATTCGTTCGCGGGTGATCACCTCGCCGTTAATCGACACTAAGCGACCACGCACCATCGGAAACCATGGCGTCGTCGTCACATCAGATTCGGCAAGCAACTGTTTTACTGCATCGACTTCTCGATCGGCAACATTATATAGAAAGTGGCTTGGGGTATCGGCCGGCAGTTGCGCTTGCCATTCGGAGATAAGGTTAGTTCTGAGGCCAGTAACGACTAGCAAAAGCATCAAGGTTGTAGAGAAGCCAACCAATTGAACTAGGGTCTGACCTCGACGCCGCCATAAATTAGCTAAGCCTAAGCGCACAAAACTGCCGCGCCAGCTACCAAAACTTTGTACCAATTTTAAAAACTGTAAGGCGATTAGGGCGCAGACAGCGAATAGAATAAATATCGCCGCTAAAAACAACAAAGAGGTGACGATACTCTCGCTGTACCAATAGGTCAGCAATAGTAAGGACACGACACCAATCGCCAACCGGCGACCCTGACCCAGTAACGAGTCAGGTAAGTCGCGACGCAAAACTCGCAAAGGCGCAATTGTCGGTAGGTGCCACAGTGCTGGCAGGGCAAAGCCAAGCACGCAGACAAAACCGGTGATGGTTGCCACTATCCACGGCCGACTACCGGGCAATGGTAGCTCAACGTCGAACACCCCTTTAGCGACTTCCAGCAAGGTATAATGCGCGAGCCAACCGAGTAACATGCCGATTAAGGTTGATACGGCGGCAATGATAAACAGCCGAAGAAATTGGCTGCGTCGAATAGCATTGGTAGACTGACCCCAAGCTTTCATTAAGGCAACTTGGTCAGTCAGCCGGCTGGCGTAGCGCTGACTCGCCAATGCCATGGCGATGCCAGCTAGCAATACACCGATGGTTCCGCTTAGTAGTAGAAATGCTCGACCACGTTGCATCGCTTCGGCGAGTTGTTGTTCGGCATTGTCGGGCGTAACCAATCGGAAATGTTTGATCTCGCTGCTATTGCTTAGCGCGTCTTCACGCTGTTGAAACCAATCTTTATACTGCTCAATAGAGCGATCATCACCGCTCATCAGAAAGCGGTAGCCGATACGACTGCCCGGTCGAACTAGTTGCGACGCAGGCAAGTCGTCAATGCTAATCATGACTCGTGCGCCGGCGGCAGCAAAACCGGTCCCTCGATCAGGCTCATTAACAATAAGATGGGTCACGACAAGGTTCAGATATCCAACCTCGATGTTATCGCCGATCTTAATATTCAGTAAATTGAATAACCGAGCTTCAACCCAAGCCTCGCCGGACGCAGGCCCATTTGAACGCTTAACGACATTACCCGCCGCCAGGTCATCGCTAAGTTCCATTTGTCCACGTAATGGGTAAGCCGAGCTAACCGCTTTAACTGACGCCAAATGGTTATTATCGCCAGCAAATACCATCGAGCGAAACAATGCCAAGTCGGCCGTTTGTAAATTCAGCTCGGCGGCTTTAGCTCGATAATCATCACCGATTTCAATGCCACCTCTGACGGTTAAATCAGACGCAAGAAAACTGGTAATTTGTTGGTTCAGACCACGTTCGACACGATCGGCAAACAGGCTCACCGCAGTGACAACCATAACCGCCAGTACAAGAGCCGACACCACTAGATTAAGCTGACCACCTTTCCAATCGCGCCATAAAAGCTTTATATCAATTAGATTCATGGCTAGCTTTCAACTCGGCTAAGCAAGCGACCATCATCAATGGTGATAATCGATTGGCAACGCTCAGCCAACCTTTGCTCGTGTGTCACCAACACTAAGGTGGTATCGGTTTGCTGATTAAGGTCGAAAAGTAAATCGCTAATCTTCAAACCTGTCGCTTGGTCGAGGTTACCCGTAGGCTCATCGGCAAAAAGTATCTTGGGCGAGCAGGCAAATGCCCGAGCTAGAGCAACACGTTGTTGCTCGCCGCCGGATAACTGCTTTGGGTAGTGGCTTAAGCGTGCGGCCAGACCAACTTTATTCAGATATTCTATTGCTCGCTCGCGTGCGTCACGTTGCCCCGAAAGCTCCATTGGCAAGGAAACATTTTCAAGCGAGGTTAAACTACCAAGCAATTGAAATGTTTGAAATACAAAGCCAACCATTTTAGCCCGTATCGCTGCTCGCCCTTCTTCTGTGGTCGCGGTGATCTCATGGTCACCCATCCATATTTGTCCATCGCTAGGGGTATCTAAACCAGCGAGTAAGCCTAGAAGCGTTGATTTACCAGCTCCAGATGGGCCGATAATAGCAACGCTCTCGCCTAAGCCAATGTCTAATGAAACATTATCTAGAATTGTCAGGTCTTGGTCTGCAGTGTGCACGCGTTTGCTGACGCCTTGCGCGCGGAGAATTGATTGTGTCATGTAGTGTATTTGCCTTAATTTGTCTTAACTAGGTCGCCACAAGAACTATGTTAAATTAGATCTACTACGATTATTAGCCAAACAGACCGTGTTGGTCTTGATTTAACTCTATGATACCGAATCAACTGAAAGACAAGTTCACCTTTGCCTTATTTTCATTGCTATTTTTAGCACCTGCTACTATTGCAAACGCTAAGCACCTAGTTATATTCGGAGATAGTCTAAGTGCTGGCTATGGTATGGACTCAGAGCAAAGCTGGGCACACATATTAGCCGAATCGGTGAAACCACAGCATCTGGTCACTAATGCCAGTATCTCAGGAGAAACTTCAAGCGGTGGTCTCGCCCGCTTGCCGTTAACCTTGACCGAATTAAAACCAGACGTTATCCTGATTCAGCTCGGTGCAAATGATGGATTACAAGGCATGTCTATCAGTGTGATGCGAAATAATTTGGAAAAAATCATCTCGCTGGTAAAAGAAAAAAACATATCAATCGCTCTTGCCGGCATTTCTTTGCCAGCCTCTTACGGGCCACGTTACGTTGATCAATTTCGTGCCACTTTCAAAGAGCTTTCGCAACAATATGAACTGCCGTTTATCGATTTATATCGTGAAGAGTTTTATCTACAACCTGGTTTTATACAACAAGATGGTCTTCACCCTACGGCAAAGACCCAGCCCATCGTTAAAGAACTTATTTTCGATTTCTTGAACGACAACAAACTATTGGATTAAATAATGGCCATCACACTATACGGCTTGGGGCCGTCTCGCTCATTTAGATGCTCTTGGGCTCTCGCTGAGGCGGAAATAGAGTACGACTTTGTTTCCTTGAACCTTAGCGGCAGCGACAGTGACGGGGCAAAGGCTCCGGAATATTTAAAGCTAAACCCTCAAGGCAAAGTACCGACCCTAAAACACGACGATTTCATACTCACCGAAAGCGCTGCTATCTTAAATTACATCAGCGCCATCGCAGATAAACCGCTGATTCCTACTGAGATAAAATTGCGGGCTAAGTACGATGAACTGGCATTTTTTGTGCTTTCTGAATTAGAGCAACCTCTATGGACCACTGGTAAGCATAAGTTCGCACTGCCGGAAGAACATAGAATCGAGCAAGTTTTAGCGACCGCAAAATGGGAGTTCGAAAAAGCGCAATCCGCATTTTCGAAGCTAGTTACTGTCGATGAGTTTGCGCTTGGAGATAGTTTCACCTTCGCTGATATATTAGTCGCGCAAACATTCAACTGGGCTGACCGATTTGGCTTAGAGGTTGCTACAGATTACTTGGAATATCGAGATAGGATGTACACTCGCGATGCCGTCATCGCTGCCACAGCCAAATTTAGCTAACTCTCGGCTTTGCTAAATCTAGGCTTGGCTAGTTTTAAGATTGGTTAGCGCATGTTCAACTGCACTGATATATGGGTGCACTTGAGGGCGGCTACGACGCAGGTACTCCAGGCCTTCGCCAATACTAATACTACGATAATGACATAAGTATGTAAGTACCGTAGCAGGAGCTCGGCAGATACCCGCATTACAATGAACGTACACTCGATGCCCAACGGCCAGTAAGGCATTTAACGCCTTTACTGGCTCGGTCAACTTTTTGGCTAAATCAACTTCATCAAAATCAACAATGCCGAAACGCTGCACGGTAATCTCGCTAGTTTGATACATGCTTTGCAGCTTTTTCCAGTCAATTCGGTGGGACTTGAAATCAGCATCACTTTGCAGCGATAAAACCGCCGTGATTTTCATCTGCTTTAGACGCGCTACATCAATCTCGCTTTGCGGCGCGCTACCAATGAAAATATTCGTCTCTATTCGATCAAAGTTAATCATAAAACGTACTAATTAGACTCAATCATTAGTCTGGGTAACATCGGCCTGTTTGTGAAACTGTTGGCTGTTGCCCTGAACCGTTTCAACCAAAGCTTGCATATTATCTGGGTGAGCAAAAGGCTGAATGCCATGACCGAGGTTAAAGATATGGCCTTTATCGCTCTGTTCATGTTGGCCGTAACCTTCGAGCACTAACATGGCATGGTCGCGAACCTGTTGTTGGCCAGTATTCATTAATACTGGGTCCATGTTGCCCTGCAATACGACACGATCGCCAACACGTGCTTTAGCATCAGCAATATCGACAGTCCAGTCGAGCCCTAAGCCATCGCAACCTGTATCAGCCATCATTTCTAACCACGGACCACCACCTTTAGTAAACAGCACAACGGGTATGTCTTTGGTCATTTCATCCGATTTTAGTGCGCTAACAATCTGCTGCATATAGGCCAATGAGAAGACCTTATAGTCAGCGGTAGACAGTACGCCACCCCAAGTATCAAATACCATCAAGCTTTGTACGCCGGCGGCAACTTGTGCCTTTAAATAGCTAATCACACTGTCTGTGACCACTTGTAATAAGGTGTGGGCCGCTTGTGGAGATTCGAACATCAAACCTTTGATGCGTCGAAAATCTTTGCTGCCACTGCCCTCTACCATGTAACTTGCTAGCGTCCATGGGCTGCCAGTAAATCCAATTAACGGCACACGACCATCTAATTCTTTACGAATCACACGCACCGCATCCATCACGTAACCAAGATCGTCTTCGGCATCAGGCACGCTTAATTTATGGATTTGCGCTTCGCTTCGAACAGGTTTATTAAATACTGGACCAATTCCTTCTTCTAATACTAACTCTAAGCCCATCGCATCTGGGATGGTTAAGATATCGGAAAACAAAATAGCGGCATCCAGGCCAAAGCGATCAATCGGCTGCATCGTGACTTCGCAAGCAAGTTCAGGTGTTTTGCAAAGCGTAAGGAAATCTCCCGCCTGTTTGCGAACCTCTCGATATTCAGGCAAATAGCGGCCAGCTTGGCGCATTACCCAAATTGGGGTTCGTTCAACTTTCTCGCCACGTAAGGTGCGAAGATATAAATCATTTTTCATTTTATTCATGTGTCAGATTATACAGGCTCAGAATGCTTTTGCGTGAACAGTTATGCTCATAGCGGCTGAGATCGTGGTGATTAAAAGCGAAATTATAAATAGTTAAGTCAATTTTGAGAAATAAAAAAGCCGCTGTTGTTATCAGCGGCTTCAGTACGACCAAAGGCCGGTTTTCAGTAGGATCAAAAACCTATCGAAAGCTAGTGTCGATTAACATAATTTAAAATACCTTCAGCCGCCTCACGGCCTTCAAATACAGCTGTCACAACTAAGTCAGATCCGCGCACCATATCGCCACCAGCAAATACCTTGGGGTTGGTCGTTTGAAACTTCAAAGCCAAATCAGTCGATGCCTGCACACCACCCCAATCATTAATCTGGATATCAAAATCTGAGAACCAAGCAGCCGGGCTGGGCCGGAAACCGAACGCAATAATCACATCGTCAGCCTCAACAATTTCTTCCGAGCCAGGAATAACTTCTGGGCGACGACGACCACGGTCATCCGGCTCGCCTAATTTTGTGGTGGCTAACTTAACGCCAGTCACCTTGCCATTTTCGCCCATTATTTCGATAGGTTGACGATTCCACAAGAACTCAACACCCTCTTCCTTGGCATTTGCCACTTCCCGCATTGAACCGGGCATATTGGCTTCATCACGACGATATGCGCAGCTTACCGTGCTACCGCCTTGCCGAACCGAGGTGCGTACGCAGTCCATCGCCGTGTCACCGCCACCGAGCACTACTACTTTTTTGTGCTTCATGTCGACGAACTCTATGGCGTCTTTCTCAAAACCCATTTCGCGGTTGATATTCGACACCAAGAAAGGCAGGGCTTCATGAACACCCTCTAACTCTTCACCGGCAAAACCACCTTTCATATAAGTGTAGGTTCCCATGCCAAGGAAAACAGCGTCATAGCTATCCAGTAATTCTTGAAACTGGATATCATTACCAATTTCGGTGTTGAGTACGAACTCGACACCCATCTCCTCCATGATCTTACGACGCGTTTGCACCACCTCCTTTTCTAACTTAAAAGGAGGTATACCAAAGGTTAACAGGCCACCGATCTCTGGGTATTTATCAAATACAACGGGCTTAACACCGTTTCTGACTAAAATATCAGCACAACCTAACCCCGCTGGACCAGCTCCGATTATGGCTACTTTTTTATCAGTCCATACAACATTGGACATGTCAGGGCGCCAACCTTGCTTCAACGCTTCATCGGTAATGTACTTCTCGATAGAGCCGATCGTTACCGCACCAAAACCGTCGTTTAAAGTACACGCGCCCTCGCATAAACGGTCTTGCGGACAAATTCGGCCACAGACTTCTGGCAATGAATTGGTTTGATGTGACAACTCAGCGGCTTCGAACAAATTACCTTCGGCCACCAGCTTTAACCAGTTTGGTATAAAGTTGTGGACTGGGCACTTCCATTCGCAATAGGGATTGCCACAGTCAAGGCAACGCTCGGATTGTGACGCAGCTTGCTCGGCCTCATACTGGCCATAGATTTCTTTGAACTGCTTATTGCGTTCTAGCGCAGGTACCTTCTCAGGATCTTGGCGAGGAACATCTAAAAATTGAAAATCATTACTCATAATATATTCCTTACGCTGCCGCTTTCAAAGAATCAATTAACGTTGCAAGATCACTGGCCTTTGGCTTGATCATCCAAAACTTAGGCACGTAATCGGCAAAATCATACAAAATTTCCTTGCCACGAACGCTGCCAGTTGCGGCAACATGTTTCTCGATCATGGTTTGTAAATACAGTGAATACGACTCCATTGCTTCAGGCATTAAACGATAGGTATCGATTAATTCATGATTATAGCGATCGATAAACGTTCTATCTTCGTCTAATACAAATGCCACTCCACCGGTCATGCCTGCGCCGAAATTGACACCAGTTTCACCTAACACGCAAACGGCTCCGCCGGTCATATATTCACAACCGTGATCACCTAAGCCCTCGACCACCGTGTACGCACCTGAGTTACGTACCGCAAAGCGCTCACCAGCTTTACCTGCGGCAAATAGCTCTCCCCCAGTAGCACCATAGAGACAGGTATTGCCGATAATAGTGCACTCATTTGCTACGAATTCGGCATCTTTGGCAGGGTAGATAGCGATGGTTCCGCCAGACATGCCTTTCGCCACATAGTCGTTGGCATCACCTTCGAGATTGATGTTCAAACCTTTTGCATTCCATACGCCAAAACTCTGGCCCGCAGTACCTGTTAGGTTTACCGTAATGGGGTTATCAGATAAGCCATTGTGGCCATGAGCACGAGCGATTTCACCCGATAAACGCGCACCGATTGAACGATGAATATTCTTAACTTGATATTCAAAACTACCGCCACTCATAGACTGAATGGCAGGCAACATCTCAGTGACCATTTGCTCAGCCAACTCGCCCTTATCATAGGGATCATTCTTTGGCTCGATACAAAACTGTGGTTTATCTGGTGCAACATTACCGTCGTGCAGAATCTCAGATAAGTCTAAGTTTTGCTGCTTATCGGTCTCACCCTTCAATTGGATTAGCAAATCAGTACGGCCAATCAAATCTGTCAGTTGGGTTACCCCTAACTTGGCCATCCATTCGCGAGTTTCCATGGCGATGAACATAAAGTAATTCATTGCCCGCTCAGCCGTGCCGACGTAGTGCTTTTGGCGCAAAATATTGTGTTGTGTTGCTACACCTGTAGCACAGTTATTCAGGTGACAAATTCTTAAATATTTACACCCTAGAGCAACCATCGGGCCGGTGCCAAAGCCGAAACTTTCAGCGCCCAAAATCGCCGCTTTGATAACATCAAGGCCAGTTTTCAATCCGCCATCGGTTTGCAGACGCACTTTGTCACGCAAATCGTTGGCGCGCAACGTTTGATGTGCTTCGGTTAGGCCAAGCTCCCAAGGAGAGCCAGCATAGCGAACCGATGTCAGCGGGCTTGCACCAGTGCCGCCGTCATAGCCAGAGATTGTAATTAAATCAGCATATGCCTTAGCCACACCGGCCGCGATCGTGCCGACACCGGCTTCAGCAACCAGTTTAACCGAGACTAATGCTTTTGGATTGACCTGTTTTAGGTCAAAGATCAATTGCGCAAGATCTTCGATTGAATAGATATCATGATGAGGTGGCGGTGATATAAGAGCAACGCCTGGGCTTGAATAGCGCAAGCGCGCAATCATTTTATTAACTTTATGGCCAGGTAATTGACCACCTTCGCCGGGTTTTGCGCCCTGAGCTACTTTGATTTGCAGAACTTCGGCATTGACCAAATAGTGAGGTGTTACGCCAAAACGACCTGACGCCACCTGCTTGATTTTCGACATTTTATCGGTGCCAAAACGTAATGCATCTTCGCCACCTTCACCTGAGTTTGAACGACCACCTAAGGCATTCATTGCTTGGGCTAGAGACTCATGCGCCTCTGGAGATAGCGCCCCCAAAGACATACCGGCGCTGTCGAAGCGCAGCACTATTTTTTCCCAAGGCTCAACATCATCCAAGGCGACCGGCTCGATATCGTCACGAATAGCCAACAAGTCCCGTAATACCATCGGTTTGCGCTTGTTTACCGTGTCGGCGTAATCTCGATACAATTCGAAATCGCCACTTTCTACCGCTGCGTGCATGGTATTCACCACGTCAGGATTGTAAGCGTGATACTCGCCACCGTGGATATACTTAAATAAACCACCTTGTTCGAGCGAAGTTTTCGGGTCCCAAGCAAAGGCCAACATGACTCGTTGATCATTCTCTAAATGTGTAAAGCCACAACCCTGGATACGACTGGTGGTGCCTGTGAAGCAGAGGTCAACCACCTCTTTCGCTAAGCCTACCGCCTCAAATAATTGTGAGCCACGATAACTTTGGATGGTCGAAATGCCCATCTTAGAAATGATTTTATAAAGGCCCTTATTTACACCTTTTCGATACTGACGAAGAAAGACACTGATGTCGCCATTGATCTGGCCTTTTCGAACCATCTCATTGATGCTTTCATAGGCCACATAGGGATGAATCGCGGTTGCTCCATAACCAATCAGCACCGCATATTGATGTGAATCGCGGGCGGTGCCGGTATCGACAACAAGATTTGTATTGCAACGTAGGCCAGACTTGGTCAGGCGATGATGCACGGCTCCGGTCGCCAATAAGGCTTGAACCGGCATTCTATCTTTAGAAATATTTCGATCAGATAAAACGATAATTCTGCCCGCGCCTTTGACCGCTTCTTCGGCTTCGTCGCATATTTCTCGAATGCGATTTTCTAGCGACGTGTCTTTATCAAAGGTGATATCAATTAGATGATGTGCGAAATCAGGGTCATCATTCGCTAACAGCCGCTGATACTTGCTGGTAGACAATACTGGAGAATCGACCACAATCGCTTTTGCCATTGCTTCTGATGGCTCGAACAAACTACTTTCAGCACCGAAATAGGTCTCCAATGACATTACGATTTGCTCTCGTAGTGGATCAATCGGAGGGTTTGTTACCTGTGCGAATTGCTGCCGAAAGTAATCGCTCAACATGCGATGCTGCATCGACAGAACCGCCATTGGCGTGTCGTCACCCATTGAACCAGTTGCTTCTTGCGCGGACTCCGCCAATACCCGTATTACATCATTTCGTTCTTCGTTAGTGACCTGAAACAGCTTTTGATAGATCTGTAACGAGGCCGCATTGAGTGTGACGGTAGTTTCTTGATCATTTAAACCAGACTTCAGACGAACGATATTGTCTTTCAACCACTGTTTGTAAGGATACTCACTTTTGATATGCTCATGCACGTCACTCGGCATAATGACTTTGCCGGTATGCGTATCTACCGCCATCATCTGACCGGGCTTTAATCGACCTTTCTTAACAACATCAGCTTGCTTGTAGTCGTAGACCCCAACTTCAGACGCCAAGGTGATCATCCGATCTTTGGTAATCACATATCTTGCTGGCCTTAATCCATTTCGATCGAGCGCACAAGACGCATAGCGGCCGTCTGTAAGGACTATCCCAGCGGGGCCATCCCAAGGTTCGGCATGAATCGCCTGAAAACGATAAAAAGCTTTTAGGTCTGGGTCAATATGCTCGGCATTTTGCCAAGCAGGTGGCACTAAGGTTTGAGTGGCTTTAAAAATATCCATGCCACCCATTAAAAATACCTCCAACATGTTATCCAAACTCATGGAGTCTGAACCTTTGGTACTCACAAATGGCGCTGCTTCATGCAAATTCGGGAAATTCGCAGACGATAGCTTGGCACCACGCGCAATAGCCCAATTACGGTTGCCTTGAACAGTATTGATTTCTCCATTATGAGCAAGATAGCGAAACGGCTGTGCCAGCCTCCATTGAGGAAGTGTATTGGTAGAAAAACGTTGATGAAATAGGCATAAAGAAGAAGCCATATCATCTTCGTTTAAATCTTTAAAAAATAGCGGTAGATATTCTGGCATTACCAAGCCTTTGTACAAAATGACTTTACACGACAAACTCGGTATATAAAATTCATCGTCATCACTTTCAGCAATTTTCAACTCAGTCTTACGTCTGGCTAAGAATAATCGGCGCTCAAAATCATGCTCACTTAGTAACGCTGGCGCATTAACAAAAAGCTGTTTAATAACAGGAATCGATTGATTTGCTTGCTCTCCCAATGCCGATAGATCAAGCGGCAGATCGCGCCAGCCGGCGATAATTAGACCTTGCTGATTGAGCTCGGTGGTAAGCATCTCAATAGCAACGTTTTGCTTAACAGCGTCACGATCTAAGAAAACCAAGCCGGAGGCAAAGCGCTTAACGAGATCAATGCCGGTTTCGGCAGCCGCTCTGTGCATGAAGTCTTTAGGCATCGCCATTAACAGACCGCAACCGTCGCCAGTCTTGCCGTCAGCCGCTACCGCACCTCGATGAGTAAGTCGCGCTAGAGCACTAATCGCAGTACTGATAAGCCAATGGCTCGGCACACCGTCCATTTGCGCAATTAAGCCGAAGCCGCAATTATCTTTTTCAAATTCAGGTCGGTATAAGCCGCCTTTGCTGTGATACATATTAGTCACGTCATAGCCCTACAAAAAACATCGATGCACAGTCAGGAGAATGTGCATCTGTAGTGGAAGAAGCGAGAACGGTGTCTCTGCCTCCGATTTCAACGCTCAGAAACCTAGAGATGGAACCAAACGCGATCAAACCAGCATTGTCATAGCAACATAACGATACTAACTGTAAGAATGCTTAGTACAAACTATAACCGCAGGATGGCACGTTCTGCAGCTTGCAAAACACGAAATCAAACGATGTAGAGTTACTGCGAGCTTGCTATGAGCAATCTCGATAACATGAGCCTTAAAACAGAGCTAATCGACTAAACATATCGACAGGTTTGGTCGCGGGGAAACCGAAACATATTCGGTTAGAGCGAAAAAGGACGCAAAGTATACTGTTAAGACGACTAAAAGTCACTCATTCAACACCATCTTGGTATAGTTGAGCACGATAAGTATTATTCGCGCCGCCTATTTAGCGAGTCATTAACGCGCTTAACGTCCTTGGCTAAAGTGTAGCATTAATAAGCGCAAGAAAATGATTGTGTCACTATTTATCCAAAGCTTCCATAATTTCTTCGACAACCTTAGAAACGATTCGATCTCCTGACATTACAACTAGATCTGCTTCTTGCTCATACAACTCACCACGCTCTTCCATTAACTGGCGTAATTTGCTCTCAGCATCAACATTTTCCAATAGCGGTCTATTTTGATTTTTTTGAGTGCGAGCTAATTGAGTTTCGATAGAAGTTTTCAGATACACCACAAATCCTTTGCGCAGCAAAATTCTATTTTCTTCACTGGTGATAGCACCTCCGCCAGTGGCCAGCACTACGCCCGAGCGATCGCACAATTCAGCTAACATTTTGGTCTCGCGTTTTCGGAAGCCGTCTTCACCTTCAATATCAAAAATAGTAGAGATAGAAACACCGCATCGGTCCTCGATCATGTGGTCTGAGTCAACAAAATCCATGCGAGTACGTTTCGCCAATTGCTTTCCAACAGTGGTTTTGCCCGAGCCCATAGGGCCAATGAGGATCAAATTTTGCATTATTTCTTCTATTTATATCTATATGAATTTAACTGATCACTGCTCTCGACAAGCCAAACACAAGTCAAACTAAGAACAATCGCAGCATAATACTCTTTATTAGGGGACTCTATTAAATAAAAAGCGGAACAAAGTGTGCTTCTCGCCTTAAGCGTATAGCTCAGCTTAACGTTGACCATACCTTAAAATTATAAAAGCAGGGGGCACGCCCCCTGCTTTTATTAAACAAGCCTTTCAACAGGCCTATAGTCTATGTAAAGACGATTAGCCTAAATTCAACTTCGGTGTAATGATTTTCGGTGTCAAAAAGATCAAAAGCTCAGTTCGATTTGACCGCGTTGACCTTTGTTTGAACAAATTACCTAAAAATGGGATATCTCCAAGGATCGGAACTTTGTTTTCACCATCATTTTCATCCTGCTGATAAATACCTCCGATAACCACTGTTTCACCGTTATCGGCTAATATTTGGGTTCGAATCTCTTTAGTTCCGACAACATTAACAGCGGCCGATAGCGAGATTACATTATCTTGAGTTATATTAACGTCCATTATGACTCGGTCATCGGGCGTTATCTGAGGTGTTACAGTAAGTCTTAGCTCAACCAGAATTTCTTCCACACCGCCACCCTCTTCACCGGTACCGCTGCCTGGGACAGTAATATAAATAGATTGCCCCTGACTAATCACGGCCTCTTTCTGATTTGAGGTAATCAATCTCGGGCTAGCTACTACACGACCTCTACCATCAGCCTCTAACGCAGACAGCTCTAAACTAATCAAATGAGCAAAGCCGCGACCGGTTCTAAAGATATCAAAAGCGTAAGATGCGGGGCTAGTGCCACCAATACTATTGGCGCCCAGATCAACCGCTAAGCCACCGGTGCGATCAAATACCAGCGGACTACTTGGGTCAGCAGCCTGGGCATTCACCGAGTCGTTTAACGTGGTATTACCCGCCAACGAGCCACCGCTAATGACATCGCCGATAACCGAATCATTTGAACCGGGAAATAGCGCATTCTGAGTTACTCGCTGAAAACCTAAACGCGCACCAAGTTCGCGACTAAAATTATCGTTCGCTTCGACAATTCGAGTTTCTATCAACACTTGTCGTACTGGCTTATCAAGCTTGGCGATAACATTTCGCAATTGCTTAATTTTCTCAGGCACATCTTGCACTAATAGACTATTAGTACGCTCGTCTACCGTGACGCTACCACGCGCACTGAGCAAGGAATTTTTATCAGTTTCTGTCACGTTCAACGATGAACTGCTAGCAGTTCCTCTACCGGCACTTGAAGACACATTGCCCTGCTTAACTACCTTAACCGACTTTACTACCGCTGCAATATCCGCTGCCTTGGCGTAATTTATCTGGATAATTTCAGTCGATAATGGCGCGAATTCCTCAACGATCGCCAACGCTTTCAACTCTTCCTCTTCAACTTTCTGTATTTCACTGCTCGGGGCAACCCAAACCACATTACCGGTTTGTCGCTTTGCAAGACCCTTAGTTCGTAAAATCACATCAAGCGCTTGATCCCACGGCACATCCTTCAAGTTGATTGTAATTTCACCCTGAACCGAGTCACTGGTGACAAAGTTTATTCCGGTAAAATCTGCGATAACCGCTAATGCCGAACGGACGTCAATCTTCTGAAAGTTAATCGACAGCCGCTCGCCGTTAAAACCTAACTCGGAATTTTCTTGATCACTTATTTCCTCATCAGTCTCAATAATTGGATCAACTACCAAGGTAAAACGTGTTCCTGCCTGAAACGAAAGGTGCTGATATTTACCGGTAGGAACGATGACCATACGCACATTGCTGGCATTTTGAAACGAATCGATAGTTTGTACAGGTGTAGCAAAATCGGTAACATCCAAGCGCTGCTCTAATGAGGCTGGCACATTCACATTAAGTAAATCAATTACAATCTCACCGTCGCGCTCACGCGTATCAATAGTTGCATTATCATTGCTCAAGTCAATGACCAACTTGCCACCACCAGCTTCCGATCTGCGAAAATCAATGTTAGTCACGCTAGTTGAAGCCTCGATATCAGGCCTAGTAGCAAACGGCTTAGGTACAGTTACCTGACTTTCGTCAGATGCCGTATTATAAACGGTTAATGAGTAACCCTTATCGATCGGCAAAAGCTTATATCGAGCAGTGTCGAGCAGGTTCACAATTAAGCGCGTCCTATCGGGCGTCTGCACAGCAACTATGCTGTCAACCTTACCCATGCCAACCTCAGTTTTTGGATTAGCCAGTAGACTTTTCATTCCAAAAAAATCAATCGCAATACGTGCAGGTCGATCAGTACTGAAAGTTCCCGGCTCCGCTAACTGAGCGTCAGCTAGAAAGTTAATCTGTACGTCTCCACCGCTCAATGTACTAAAGACCACGTCGGTCAAATTAGCATTCTGAGCGTAAGTAGTGTTAACACTAGCTAATGCCAGCATTAGCACTGTGACACACAACCTCTTGAAGCGTCTGGGTAGTTTAATTGCTCTCATAGTTTTGCTTCCTGAATCGTTATTGTTCATCTATTGTTATTTCCACGTCCCTAGTCACCCATCGACCTGCAGGGTCGGCCACGGTTTCGACTAGTAAGACACGTTGCTCTTCTGGGAAAATTTGAATTATCTTCCCGTCATTTTGGCCCAAATAATTTCCAATTGAAGCCAAGTGAGCAGTTCCTTGAGTAGTCTTAACAATCACCCATGGCACACCTTTCTGCGACATGGTTCCAACCATGTTCAATGCATCTAAAGGAAACTCTTCCAACGGCTCTTTAGCCCGGTTAGCATCAGGTCGCTTACCTGAGACCGCTGCCTCGCCATCACGATTCGATACAATGTTCTGAAAATTGAAAGGTTCGTTCTTGTCGGTAGATGCGTATTCAAAGCCTTGGTAAGGCTGAATCTCAGGCAGTGGATCGATCTCTGGCTTTTTATCTTTGTATGCATCAGCAACAAAATCCCGCAGATCGGTCATTTTGCTATCATTACAACCTTGCAAAACAACAGCAAGTAATGCTACCGACACCAGCTTATTTATATTATTGGGAAACATATGAATCCTCCAAATAATGATAAGTCTTGGTCGTCGCACGAAAGCGCAAATTTTCAGAATCCGCAGAAATACGTTCAACCGAAAAATCTGATACGTTGATTATTCTGGGCAGCGCAGCGACATCGCTAACGAAACCGGCTATCTGGTGATACGTTCCATTGGCAATAATATTCACATTTTTCTCAGCATAGAAATCTTTATCAATATTTGCACCGGGTTTGATTTGCTCAAACTGTAAGCCTCGAGATAGGCCAACTTGGGTCATATCAATCAACAAATCCGGTATTTCACTTTCATTCGGGAGTTGCTTTAACAGAACGCCAAAGGTTTCTTCAGCTTCAACCATCTGCTGCTTATACGCTTCGAGGTTAATCGCCAACGCTTTCTTTTCTAAGTAGGAGTCCTTCAAGCCAGGCTCTTTCTTTTGCTCGGTCGCGAGAGTCTTGCGCTGGTCTTGTATAATGAAATGGAACCCAGCACCTAAAATGGCTATGCAGACTATGCCTGCCATCAAAATTTTGACTCGGCGTGTCCACGATCCGATATCATTAAAATCTAGGCCATTTAACTCTTCAATAAGGCTCATAGGGTGCCTCGTTCTATTAATCGTTTCATAATCTAAGCTTTCTCTTTAACTTGATTCGTTATAATTTTATCGTGTCGCATCTTATAATTGTCTTTCTCTCAACAACCAAACACTCTAACGAACCGTATCACTGGCATTGGGATCTGCAGCATCACCTTTACGCTGCTCCTTAACCAATACATCGAACTGACTAACAGACGCACCGTTTTGATCGACCACGTCGACCACGTTAAGGGTCGCGTTGGCGAACCAATCTGACGCATCCAAGCTACGCATTAACGCCGACACCCGACCATTCGATTGCGCCTTACCTTTAATGCCCAAGCTATTTTGAGTCTTTGTTATCGCGTCATAGTAAACACCATTTGGCAACTTACTAACTAAGTCATCGAAAACATGAACAATTTGAGATCGGTTCTTTTGTAAATTTTGAATTACCTCCATTCTCGAAAGCAAGGCATCTCTCTTTTCCTTCAAATCTTCGATTTCTCGAATGACCTTAGATAGAGCACTGATTTCAGATTGTACATAGGCATTTCTAGCTTTCTGATGATCAATTTGCGAATCCATGAAAACTTTGCCCGCGAATAAAAACAGACACGCCACGCCCCACATTGCACCGCAAATAACCATGGTCATTTTATTGCGCTCGCGTCGTTGCTCCTCACGCCAAGGCAGTAGATTAATATTTGCCATTAGCTAAGTCCTCTTAAAGAAAGCCCATACGCGACTGAAAGTGCTGGGGCCGACGGTGCGATCATATCTCTTCGAGATTGAACGTTTGCACCAGCGATAGGATTAAGTACCGACACTTTTGCGCGCAATTTAACTTCTAGGTCACCGGCTAAACCAACTAGCGCACAGCAAGCACCAGATAGAACCACGCTGTCAATATTAGAGTAGGAGCTAGATGAATAGAAAAATTGCAGTGCTCGGCTTACTTCTTGTCGCAACATCTCAACAAAAGGTTCTTGAACAGCAGTAAGGAAATCACCCGGCGGTTGAGCCGAGGAAAGAATTTCTTCGGCTTCGTCGGCTGAAACACCGTATTCCTTGCGGATCAACTTTATCAGTTGAGTCGAACCAAAGTTTTGATGTCGCGAATATAACACCCGGCTGCCGTCCATCACCATTAGGTGACTACTTGATGAGCCGATGTCAAACACTGCGACAGGCTGATCAGATTGGGCACCTAAGGAATTCTGCGAACGATATACGCGCTCAAGCGCGTAAGTGTCAATATCGACATAATTGAGTTCTAACGACGAGCTCTCAACCAAATCAATATAGTCATCAACGATGCTCCTACGGCAGGCGACGAGTAATACGTCGTTCTCTTCATCATTGCTTTCAGATTTGCCAATAATCTCGAAGTCTAAGTTAACTTCGTCGATTGGATACGGAATGAAATGCAGAGCCTCAATACTAATCTGCTCTTCAAGCTCAAGCTCTCCGATATCAGCTGGCATGCCGAGCACTTTGGTGATGGCATGACTCGACGAGACCGCCACCGCGGCCTTATCGCCTTTGGCACCAGACTTGATCATCGCTTCATTAAGCGCACCAGCCACCAATTCAGCATTGGCGATTGCATTTTCAGAAAAGGCTCCGGCAGGCAATGGAACAACTGCCCATGCAACAACTCGGGGACTCGCTTTGGTACCAGCAAGCTCGACTAATTTTATCGAATGAGTTCCGATATCTATGCCGATGACTGCCTTAGATTTTTTGGTAAACAGTTTCAAGAAACCTCCATAAAAACCGCTATTTATATCATTATTGTAATTACTTACCTTAAAGTCTAACCAACCCAGAGCAATAATGCCACATTTCTATTTAGGAAATCTAACATTTCATATATTATCGTTTTTGGCTAACTAATAAGAATCTAGCATTTTGAAAAAATCGCAACTGCTATTATCGCTCACCATATGGGTCAGCGGCGCGTTTATGCTCGGGTTTGTCATCGCCGGGTTTCTAATAGTTCAATTTAGTCATGAGCTGCCCAATGCGCAAAGTATAAAAGGCATTGAACTCAAAGTTCCGCTGCGCGTATATTCGGCTGATCAGCTTCTAATCTCTGAGTTTGGCAATGAGCGTCGCAAACCAATTTCCTATCCAGATACGCCGCAAAAGCTAATAGATGCAGTACTTGCAAGCGAAGACGACGGTTTCTTTGAACACGGTGGCGTCGACTTCAAAGGCTTATTTCGTGCGGCATTATCAAACTTTCAATCCGGCAGCTCGGGACAAGGTGCGAGCACGATCACCATGCAGGTCGCGCGCAATTTTTTCTTAAGCCGTGACAAGACCTATGAGCGCAAATTAAAGGAGGTACTGCTCTCTTTTCGACTCGAACAAATTTTGTCGAAGGAAGAGATTTTGTCACTGTATTTGAATAAGATCTTCCTCGGCAATAGGGCCTACGGTTTTGCCGCCGCAGCGGAGGTTTACTACGAAAAGGAACTAAATGAACTGAGTACTGCGGAAATAGCCATGCTGGCAGGCCTTCCAAAGGCGCCTTCGACGTTCAACCCATTGCGCAACCCTGAGCGAGCGTTGATCCGTCGAAACTATGTGCTTGGGCGCTTACATGAGCTGGGTAAAATCAACCAAGATGATTACCAGATCTCGCTGGCCGAGCCTATCACAGCAGAGCGGCACGGCCGTCAAACTGACTTAGTGGCTCCACATATAGCTGAAATGGTGCGCGCGCAGCTTACCGAGCAATATGGCGAAGACGCTTACTGGCAAGGCTTAAATGTCTATACAACAATCTTATCCAAACAACAGATCGCCGCTGCCGCTTCATTAAGACGGGGATTGCAAGCATACGATAGACGCCACGGCTTTCGCGGCGTGATTGGCAAAGTCAACCTAGAATCGATCGAAGAGCAAGCCGAGTCGGTGGCCAAGCAGGACCCAACTAACGTCTACAGCGGCTATTTAGACAGTTATTATGAAGCAGCACTACAACCCTACCCGAGTAGCCAAGAGCAGATTCCTGCAATTGTATTGGAGATTACCGACCAAAGCGCTCAACTATGGACTCGCGACTTTGGCATAGTAAATATCGAGCTATCGAGCTCGAAATGGGCAAAGCGACACAAAACTGCAAACTTAGTTGGAGATCGTCCGCGCAACATGTCCGAGCTAATGACCACTGGCGATGTGGTTTATATTCAACCGCAAGAAAGCGAGCCAGATACTGCTGTGGCGCAAACAGTTACCGATAACACGCTGCCGCCAGCAATAGGCTGGAAACTTTCACAGATACCAAATGTAAGCGGCGCACTGATCTCACTAGAACCGAAATCGGGCAGAATTCTCGCGCTAGTCGGCGGCTACGACTTCTTTTTGAACAAATATAATCGAGCCACGCAATCGATACGACAGCCGGGCTCGAACATCAAGCCGTTCATCTATTCGGCATCACTCGATCAAGGCTTCACTCCAGCCAGCCTAGTTAGCGGCAGCTCAATCGTCATTAGAGACACCTCCCACGGCACACTGTGGAGGCCGGAAAATTACAGTGGCAAGTTCTATGGGCCGACGCGAATACGTGAAGCGCTTAGCAAATCAATGAACCTTGTATCGATTCGAATTTTGAGAGCGATTGGCATTCCCTATACGCGACAATACTTGGAGCGCTTCGGCATCGATATGAGTCGCTTTTCTGCGTCGCTGACGATGGCGCTTGGCTCGGGAGGAGTAAAACCAATTGAAATGCTCAGCGCCTACAGTGTACTCGCCAATGGCGGCTATAAAGTCAAACCCTATTTTATAGAGCGAATCACCGATCGTGAGGGCAAACCGATTTTTGTAGCACCAACACCCAAGCCATGCGACCAATGCTATGCCGAGTACTTGCCCAAGCCCGACGACCTAGTAGATCTCAATGCTGAGCCCGCCTCAGAAGAGCCTGACGATGCCGAGGCGATAGAGACTGCAGACCAGCAGGCTATGGCTTCTGAGCAGCAGCAAGAGCCAATTGACCTAAGCGCTTTTCGGTTCTACGAAGCACCGCGCGTTATGTCACACGCAAATAATTTTCTTACCGTTAGCATGATGAAAGACGTTATCCGACGAGGTACCGCGAGGAAAGCGCTAACATTGAACCGGCAAGATCTTGCTGGCAAAACTGGCACGACCAATGACTATATAGACGCCTGGTTCACCGGTTTTAATTCTCAGGTCGCCACCACTGTTTGGGTTGGTTTTGACAACCCCTCGACCATGGGTCGTGGCGAATCAGGCAGTTTAACCGCGCTACCAATTTGGGTAGACTACATGCGCACTGGGCTTAATGGAGTGCCCGAAGATTCAGCAGAGCTGCCCGAGTATATTGAGTCGGGTTTTATTAATCGCGATACCGGCCGGCGAACCGACGAGCTTGACCCCAACGCAATTCAAGAATACTTCAAGATCGAAGAACTTACCCCCGAGTACGCACTATTACAAAATCTTTACGCCGATTCATTGATCGAGCTAGATACCGACGCCGCAGAGTTAGACGTTGCGGAGACCGTTGAAGGCTACCTTGAAGACATTTTAGATGAAGAGGATGCAGAGCAAGCTCCTACTGAGTTTAGACAACAGGACCGAATAATTGAGGATCGAGAGGATACTGAAGGATTATTCTAAATGTTTAAGCGAGTCCTCAACTTAATGTGAGTCCTCAACTTAATGTGAGTCCTCAACTTAATGCCAGTCGTCAAATAATTTAAGTGAGACACCGATTTGATGTCTCACTTAAATTCGAAACTAGCCACCTTAAGCAACTTTAAGATGCTGCTTTTTTTGAGGCTTTCTTTTTAGAAACTTTTTTCTTAGTGGTCTTTTTCTTAGCCGTTTTCTTAGCCGTTTTCTTAGCCGTTTTCTTAGCCGTTTTCTTAGCTACTTTCTTTTTAGCTTTTTTCTTTACAGTTTTAGTGCCAGTAACAACCCACTTACCACCCTCATAAAACGCCTTCCATCCCGTTGCTTTGCCATCTTCTT
>Ga0075467_10000514_pt1 | contig 30712 bp, 28 predicted proteins | sample DEB08_DNA_9_FD_75067 | JGI IMG/M metagenome (GOLD analysis project Ga0075467, IMG submission 75067) | Aqueous microbial communities from the Delaware River and Bay under freshwater to marine salinity gradient to study organic matter... | ecosystem: Environmental > Aquatic > Marine > Coastal ... | reverse complement strand
TTGCGCCCAGCGGTTATCTTTGGTGCTCGACCATGAAAGACGCCGCAAATGGCAGCTCGCGAAAACTCGCCTTTGAAGGACCTTGCACCTAGCCGACTGCTTCGATTTGCGATGACCGTCAATGGTCGAACGCCAGGCTCGATGGCGACGGTGACATGAACTACGCCACCCCCTGGGGCCAGCCCGGACCCGGCTGCAGCTTCAACACCGCCGGCATGTACCGCGGCCGTGCGACCAGCGAGGGGGAGATGAGCGTCGCGATCTACGGGGACGAGGAGTGAGTCCCGGAAATGATAGCAAGGCTAACATGTTAAACGATTTGACTTTTCCGGCCAATTGGTTTCCTATGTAACCAGCCTCTTGGGGGAGAGTAGCATAATTCATCCTGGAGCCTACGGGTCGCCTCAGCGGTTGGAGAACCGCAAACACAGGATGGAACTATCTATGAAGACCATGAATATCTTGAAAAACACCGCTTTGGTGCTCGCTGGCCCCTTGGCTCTGGCAATCGCTTCACCGGCCAGCGCGCAGGAATGGCCATTGGCACCGGGCGACTATTCGGAAATTACCGGCATCGACATCGCCGACGGCGGTGATCTGGAATATGCAAAATTTGTTGCCGGGCAATGGGTCGACAATCAGAAATATGCGATCAGCCAGGGCTGGATCAAATCCTACAATATCTATTATAATGTCCACCGGCGTCATGGCGAACCGTCCATGTATCTGTCGGTGACCTTCGCGAAACTCGCCGATGCAGCGGAACAGGAAAAGCGCGAAAAGGCCTATATGGACCACATGAAACGCTCGCAGACGCAACTGGAGGCGGAATCCGGCAATCGCGCCAAATTCCGGACCGTGATGGGCACAATGCTGCTCCAGGAAGTGACCGTCAGATAGTCAGCATCTTGTCGACAGCAGGGGGCGGGGGCCGAAATGGTCCTCGCCCTTTTTTCTGTCCAGCGGACTCACGGGTCCGAGGAGCCGAGGACCAGAAGGAATGGCCCGCTTCGGGCCGGCGAACAGCGGCCGCCTATTGCTCCACCGCCTCGAAAGCCGTCGCCGCCCTGGCATCCCGCGTGGTCACCAGATAATCATATCCCAGCAGCACAAACCTGGCAAAAGCCGGCATCGCCTTCATCTTCTTGCCGGCCAGCGCGTGACGCAGCGGCGCGATCGGGATCAGATAATGACCCGTCGGACCGATTCGCTCGGGGGTAATCTCCGCCGCCGCGAGCATGGCTCCAACGCCTTCGTCTTCATAGGGCTGCACGGCGGTCGCCTTGCCGTCGGCCGGCTTGATCACCCGCACCGTGCCACCCATCGGCAGATAGGCGATATGGACGGAGGTCAGGCCATTGGCTGCGGCCAGACCGGGCAGCAGCGACCCCAGATCATAGATCGAGGTCGGCGTCGTTCCCCGCCCCATATGATAGGCACCCATCTTGAACAGGATGCGCGGGGCAGCGTCTGGCGCAGCCCGATATTGATCGAGAAAATAGCTGCGCATCAAGGCCGAGCGTTCCTCGTTGTTCTGCAGATAGGCGCCCTCATTGTTCAGCCGATAGATGCGGGCGCTGGCAGCAAGCGCTTCGACAATGGCTTCGGCCTGCTCCGAACCGGCAAATATCTTCTGCAGGTCCGAAAATTCCGTCGCACTGGCCTTGCTTAGCCAGATCGCGCCAAAATCGCCTTTCGCCAGACTCGCCTGGTCAGCATCCCGGATCGCCAGCAGCCGGGCCTTGGTGGCCGCATCCGGCGCATATTTGGCCAGTTCATCCATCAATATCATCGGCGCGCCGACAAATTCCTGATCAATGCCCCAGACCATCTTTCCATGATCGAAATTGTCCGCCAGCGACGCATCCTCCCGGTTGCTCAGGAACGGCATGGCAAGCGGCTTGCCCACAAGCCCGGCCCCGATCGCATCCAGCCCGCCCGTCGCCAGCCTGGCGCGGACCCACGCCATGGTCGCGGGCCCGACTTCCACGGCATGATGGAGCGGTCCATGGACCCGTGCGTCCTTGGCCAGCGCTTGCGCCAGCTGCGGCGACCCGGCGAAACCATGATCTTCGCCAAGCGCAATGAACTGGGCATCCACCAGCGCCATCTTCAGCCGCTCGCCGCCCGCACCTGTCAGGCCGGTATCGCTGAACCCGATCTCCAATATCTCGATTGGCTCGCTTTCCGCAATTTTGGGATCAGCGCTTTGCGCCTGCACCGGAACCGCATGAAGACATAGCGCTCCCACAATCATCGCCCATCTGAACATCGCTCCGTTCCTCCCAGTGTATTACTGTTGTAACTCAGTAATGTTCAAAATGATTTTTGGCAATGGATTTCCTGTACCCAACCTGTGCCCCGGCGCAGGGCGGGGTTGATCTCGGATGCGAGGCTCAAAAAACAATGGTTCGCAAGGCGCATACTCTTGAGGTTATCGCTTCACACACCCATTGCACCCCGCCCACAATTCACGAGATGTACCGCTCACCTTCAGAAAGCTGTGTGGAAGCTTTCGGCGCCTGTGCCCTTCGCCTGGTAATAGGGCGATCAATTTGCCCTTTCCAATTTGCCGCTTCCCCTGCCTTAACCACTCGGTTAAACCAGCCGGATGATCCAGCCAATATCCCGACCCCAATCGAGCCTGTCCTACAATGACGCGGCGCGCTATGCTGCCGGGATGTTGGATTCCCGCCTCTCCCGGTCGCCGGAACGCGGCTTCGCGAAAGGTCACGCTGGGCAGGCTCTGGCGACGAGGAAAATGGCATTTTTCTGCGCCATCCGGCAAAAGACCACACAAAACAAAATATCCTGTTTCTGTAAAGTTGAACGGACCCCAACATGACCTGGAAACCCGAACTCGAGGAACTGGCCGAGCGCCAGCGTCTCGCCGAAAAAATGGGCGGCGAGGAAAAGGTCTCGCGCCAGCATGGTCGCGGCAAGCTCGACGCGCGGGCGCGCATCGCTGGGATTGTCGACGAAGGCAGCTTTCGCGAGATCGGCAAGATTGCCGGACGCGGCAGCTATGCCGAGGACGGCAGTTTCAAGGATTTCGCGCCGAGCAACCTGATCTTCGGCCGCGCCAATATCGGGGGCCGCCCGGTGGTCGCCTCGGCCGACGATTTCACCGTGCGCGGCGGTGCCGCCGATGCGGCCTTGCACCGCAAGTTCACCCAGTGCGAGAAAATGGCGCATACGCTGGGCATCCCGATGATCCGGATGATCGACGGCACCGGTGGCGGCGGCTCGGTCAAGAGTCTCGAGGACATGGGCTTCACCTATGTCCCCGCCGTGCCCGGCTGGGAGGATATCATCCGGAATCTGGACACGGTGCCGGTGGTGGCGCTGGCGCTCGGGCCGACGGCGGGCATGGGCGCGGCGCGCACCGTCGCCAGCCATTATTCGATCATGGTCAAGGGCCTGTCCCAGATTTTTGCTGCAGGACCCGCAGTGGCAGCGGCGATCGGCGACACGCTGACCAAGGAACAGCTCGGCGGTTCGGACATTCATGCAACCAACGGCGTCGTCGACGAAGAGGTCGCCAGCGAGGCCGAGGCCTTTGTCACCGCGCGCAAGTTCCTGTCCTATCTGCCGAGCAATGTGAACCAGTTCGCTGCCCGGACCGAAAACTGGGATCCGGTCGACCGCAAGGACGAAAGCCTGCTCTCTGCCGTGCCGCGCGCCGACAAGCAGGTCTATTCGATGCGCAAGATCATGACCTCGGTGTTCGACGAGGGCTCGGTGTTCGAAATGGGCAAGCGCTGGGGCCGCGCCGCGATCACCGCCTTTGCCCGGCTCGACGGTTGGCCGGTCGCGGTTCTGGCCAATGACCCGAGCTTTCTCGGCGGGTCCTGGGAAGCCAAGTCGTCGGAAAAGGTCGAACGCTTTGCCAAGCTGGCCGAACAATTCCATCTGCCGGTGGTCCATCTGGTCGACAATCCCGGCTTCATGATCGGCGCCGAGGCCGAACGCACCGGCACCATCCGCTATGGCGTGCAGGCGATGAACGCGGTCTATCGGGCGACCGTGCCCTGGGCCAGCGTCATCGTTCGCCGCGCCTATGGCATCGCCGGCAGCGCGATGAGCAATGCCGAGCATTTCCAGTATCGCTTTGCCTGGCCCTCGGGCGACTGGGGCTCGCTGCCGATCGCCGGCGGTCTCGAGGTCGCCTACAAGAGCGATATTGAAGCGTCCGAGGATCCCGCGGCGCGGCTGGCCGAGATCCGGGCCAAGCTCGGCAAGGTCACCTCCCCGTTCCGCACCGCCGAACAGTTCAGCGTCGAGGATATTATCGATCCGCGCGACACGCGGCCCCTGCTCTGCGAATTTGCCGACCTGGCCTGGCGCAAATTGAGGGCGTCGTAGATATTATAATGGTTAGATATCAATGCCTTGTAGGCATCTGTGATCCCGGTCACGGAAATCTGGCGTAAATATCCTATCGGAGAAGGCGGATGATACATATCATTTCATCTACCGAAATAAACGGTTCATCGCTGATACACCCGGGCAATGGCATTGGTCAGGTCGAAAGTCTGGCAATAAAGAAGGAAGAAACGATGTATTTGTCACCACGATCATTCATCAATCGGCCTGCTCAAGCCCTGGCCGAACACGGAACCCAGCGCGGCTACCAGCCGCTCTACCATCTCGATATCGTCAACCGCTGCCCCGGTTGCGGCAAGTCGCACTGGCACGTCGGCCGCTTCAGCGCCGAATGCGCGCATTGCGAGACCGCCCTGCCGCTGGCGATGGTCGCCAGCCAGCCGATGCAGCCCCGCTTCACCGAGCATTTCAGCAAGACCGCCATGGCCGCCTGACCGGCGCTAACCTATTCAGTCTTGCGATAAAGTCGATCTGCGGTCATTCTGGATTCCTCAACAAGGGGGAACATCATGACCGCAGACAATATCAAACCTCTCACCATCGACCGCCGCCAGGCCCTGCGTGGTGCCGCCATGGCCAGCGCAGGGGCGATGTTCGTCTCGCCGACCATGGCCCTGTCCGCTGGCAGCGACATGGCCGCGATCCGCAAGGCGGCCGAGGCTGGTCGCGAGGCATCGGTCAAGCGCATCCAGGACTGGATCGCCCTCCCCTCGATCGCGGCGGAAGACCGCAATATGCCCGAGGGTGCCGAATATATGGCATCGCTCGCCAGGGACGCCGGGTTCCAGCATGTCGAGATCGTCCCGACCGATGGCCATCCCGGTGTCTTCGCCACGCTCGATGCCGGCGCGAAAAGGACGCTCGGCATCTATTTCATGTACGACGTCAAGCAGTTTGACCCCGCCGAATGGTCCTCCCCGCCGCTCGCAGCGGCGATCGTCGACCGGCCCGGATTCGGCAAGGCGATCATGGGCCGCGGCGCGGTTAACCAGAAGGGACCGGAAGCAACCTTCCTCGCGGCGCTGCACGCGATCCGTGCGGCCGGTCGCAAGCTGCCGGTCAATATCGTGCTGATCTGCGAGGGCGAGGAAGAGATTGGCTCTCCCCATTTCAAGCAGGTCGCCACCAAACCGAATGTGCTGGCGGCGCTCAAGAAATGCGAGGGCATATTCATCCCGGCGAGCTGGCAGGACAAGAACGGCAATGTCAGCGTCAACCTGGGTTCGAAGGGCATCGTCGAGCTGGAACTGGTTGCCAGCGGCGAGAAATGGGGCCGCGGGCCGAAGGGCGACATCCATTCCAGCCTCAAGGCGATGGTCGACAGCCCGACCTGGCGGCTGGTGCAGGCGCTGCAGACGCTGGTCACGCCCGACGGCAATACCCCGGCGATCGACGGCTGGTTCGAGAATGTCCGGCCGCTGACCGCCAGAGAGAAGGCGCTGATCGCCGAGACCGCGCGCCAATCCGACGAGGCCCAGCGCAAGGCGATCCTGGGCGTCGAGACGTGGATCGACGACCTGCCGTTCGAGCAGGCGCTGCAGCGGCTGGCGCAGGAGCCGACGGTCAATATCGAGGGCCTGGTCGCCGGCTATACCGGACCCGGCGGCAAGACCATCCTGCCCGGCGTGGCTACCGCCAAGATCGACCTGCGGCTGGTCCCGAACCAGACCCGGGCCGAGGCCGAGCGCAAGCTGCGCGCGCATCTCGATGCCCATGGCTTCCCCGATGTCGAGATCAGGGTCGGCGGCGGCTATGACCCGACCGAGGTCGACGAGAACAGCCTCCTGATCCGCACCGAACTGGCGACCTACGAGCGCGCCGGGATCACGGCGACGCTCAACCCGCGACTGGCCGGTTCCTGGCCGGGCGCGACCTTCACCGCCCCGCCGGTCTCGATCCCCGCCGGCCATTTCGGCATGGGCCACGGCGCCGGGGCGCACGCGCCGGATGAATATTATGTGATCGAGTCGACCAATCCGAAGGTCGCCGGCCTGGTCGATGCGACCATGGGCTATGCCGACTTCCTGTATCAGCTGGCCGCGATCAAGTGACCGGCTACCGTTAGCCCTGAGCTTGTCGACCCGAAGGGCGAGCGTAGCTCAACGGCGCTTCTCGTCCGAGAGGCGTGGTTCGACAGGCTCACCACTAACGGATCTGCCCCAAACTTCATGCGCCATCGTCACACGTCCCCGAACGCCTGGAGTGCGGCGGGCGCAACGATGTCGCCCCATTCCTGCACGAAATGGCCCGCTTCCTCGATCAGCAGCGGCTCCGGGCAGCACCTGATCAGGCCGTGCATCATCTTCATCCCCGGCGGCCCAAGCACCGGGTCGGAGCCGCCGATCGCCATGAAGCTGGGCCCTGACCATTGCTGGCTCCAGAAGGTGGCCGCCTGCTGGCTGACCGCGACGCCGTCCATGTCCGGCGCAACCGGGACCAGCGCCGGGAACTTGCGCGCGCCGGCCTGATAGCGGTCGTCCGGATAGGGCGCGTTATAGGCGGCAATCTCCGCCTCGGTCATGCCCGGTGTGCCGCGGGCGATGATCTGGCCGGTGTCGAACACCGGCACGGTCAGCGCATATTGCTTCCAGGCCTTGAAGCCGTCGCCCGCTCCGGTGCCGAGACCCAGCGCCGTGTTCATGATGATCAGCCGCGACAGCCGCGCCTTGAACGCGGGATCGACCGGAAGGGTCAGGCCGATCAGCCCGCCCCAGTCCTGCACCACCAGGGTGATATTGGTCAGGTCCAGCCGCTCGACCAGCGCCAGGATATGATTGCGGTGAAAGTCGAACGTGTAGGTCTCGAGCTCGGTCGGTTTGTCGGAGCGGCCGAAGCCGAAGAAATCGGGGCAGACGACCCGCGCGCCGGTGGCGGTGAAATGGGGGATCATCTTGCGGTAGAGAAAGGACCAGCTGGGCTCGCCGTGCAGGCACAGGAAGGTGCGCTCCGCGTCCGCCGGTCCGGTGTCGATCCAGGCGGCGCGCAGCCCTTCATAGCCGGGCAGATCATCGGCATAGGAAACCGGGAAATCAAAGTCGGGGAGATTGGCGAAGCGGTCTTCCGGCGTGCGGACGGCGGCGATAGCGGGGGTGGTCATGGCGGGCAATCCTCTGCAATTTTGCGGCCGAATCTGTCAGGGTGCAGAGAGCGGGTCAAGCGCCAATGCAATTCATGGACGGGCCGGCGCTCGACAAGGCCCGCAGGGAAAATTCGCGCGAAAACTTTACAAAGTCCGATCCTTTTGATTTCCGTGATCTTCGCCTGAAACCCTCGGAATATGTGGGTTTTGCCAGGGCTGAACCTGCCCCGAGTGTGACCTTTCAAAAGACCGGCCGGGAAGCGTCCGGGTTCACCGAACAAGAAGCAGAACAGGCTCATTGCGATGCGCAGCATAGCGCCTGCCGGAACCTGTAGGAAAGCGGCTTTTCCACCATCGAGCAGGGGCGGTTGTCACGGTCAGCGCGACTGGCTTGCTATCGCGGAATCCAGAAATTGACGGTCAGTTGATAATAGGAGGCGATCGGGTTGCCATCCTTGTCCAGAGCGGGAAAAAACCTGGCTCTCCGCATATAGGCCTTGCAAATCCGGTCGTCATAGATTCCCTGGTTTGTCGATTGCTGGATATGGCAGGCGCTTGGCCGGCCCTGTCTGTCCACGCTCAATCGGACATGCACCAGATTCTGCTTCTCCTGTTTGAGCATGTAGGTCGGATAGTCCGTCGCCATGAACCATGGCAGGGACTCGCGGTCCGGGCGCACCGGCCTGGAGAGGCTCTTATGTTTGACGACATCAATATCCCAATGGGTCATGAGCTCGTCCATGCAGGCCGAAAGGGCGGCAAATGGCTCGTCCATTGCCCCGAGATTGAGCGTCACGCGCCGCGACAGGGGATGCCCGATGTCCAGCCGATCCACCGCCGCCTTTCTTTCCCCGCTGATCGGCGGCAGGACATAGTCGTCGGAACTGTCGTCCCTGAGTTGCTCTTGTTCGGACTTGGTCAGCGGCGCAATTCTCAAAAAGCCGCGGAACACAAGTGCCGGTATGTCATCCGAAAAATTGCCCCGGGCAAAGCCCTGTTTTTGTTCGGCCTCGGCCGGACCGAATCTTATCGTCGCGCGGCCGTTTGACTGGCCGAACCGGAACGGCTCGCCAGCCAATGTGAGCTGGAAATAGTCGCCGGGCTCGAAGCGGTTGAATATGACGATGGCCCTGTCGTCACCGCTGCCAAATTGCCGGACCAGCCGGCAGCTGTCATCGGCATAGTCGACCACCCAATGCCCGCTCGGTTCAAGCACCATCGGCGTCCGTCGCGCTGTGGCCGGCGCCGCCAAAATGACCCCGCACAGAAAGGCGATCAATATCCTGGGCATGGAAAATGGCATCAGCCGAGCATATGCGGTGCGCCATATATTACAATATATTCTGCAAATTTCAGGATTCCGGCGGAATTGCGCCGACCGCAGATTCACTCTGCAAAATATGGTTTCGCCGCAATTCTATCCGTCCGCCATCGCCATCAGCTGCGACGGAAAGGGCACGGCCAGGGCTTCGGCATCATCGCCGGCCAGCCAGCGGTCATAGTCATCCGGCTGCAGGATCACCGGCATCGCCTTGGGATGGACCCGCCTGACCAGCGGATTGGGTTCGCAGGTCAGGAAGGCGAAGACATTGCCCTCGTCGGACGGCCGCCAGATCCCGGCAAAGGCCGACACCGGCGCTTCCTTGACCGCGAACCAGCATTCCTCGCGCCCCGCCCCGGGCTTCGGCTCGGCAAAGCGGTCGAAGGGAACCAGACAGCGGTTCTCGGGTTTCGCGAGCATTGAGCGCCAGAACGGGCTCGACAGGTTGCGAACGTTGGTGATGCGTTTGGTCACCGTGGTGCCGGGCCGTTTGCCCTTCATGGTCAGCGGCACGCCCCATTGCATGCTGTCCAGCATCCTGCGGCCCTGCTCGACCCGCACGACCGGCGCCTGATATTTCGGCCAGATATCGATCCTGGTTTCGGAGAAGGGCGGACCAATGTCGCTGCCGATATAGTCCTGCCAGGTGGGGATGGCCTCGGGGTGGTTCTGGTAGTGGTTGCACATGGGTGCAATTCAGCATGGGTGGGGACTGGAGGCAAGGGGCCTGGATTTTTCATCCAGAGAAATTCACGGGAAGCATGAAAGTCCAATGTCAGCCTGATTCTGACGATCCAGTTGTCGCCGCAATTCCAGTAGCTTCCCGCCCCCGATTGTGCGACGCTCCCCTCACTTTGAAAAACCGAGCGCCAGCCCCCCTGCACCTGACCCTGCCCAACCGCCTGTCCTATGGCCTCGGCGGCGCGGTCTATGCGGTGAAGGAAGCGGCTTACATCATGTTCGTGCTGCTGTTCTACACGCAGGTGCTGGGGCTGAGCGGGACCGCGACCGGCATCGTGCTGTCGCTCAGCCTGGTCTGGGACGCGGTGTCCGACCCGATGGTCGGCAGCTGGTCCGACCGCTACAAGAGCCGCTGGGGGCGGCGGCACCCGTTCATGATCTACAGCACCGTGCCGATGGGCCTGGGCTTTATCGCGCTGTTCATGCCGCCGGATTTCGTGCTGGACCACCAGCTGTGGCTGGCGGGATGGCTGCTGGCCTGTTCGATCTGGATCCGCACCGCGCTGACCTTTTTCTCGATCCCGCATTATACGCTGGTCGCGGAAATCACCCAGGACTATCACGACCGCAGCGCCCTGATGGGGCAGCGCACGGCCTTCCTGTTCCTGACCACGCTGCTGCTGCCGTCGCTATGTCTCTATTTCCTGTTTGACCAGGGCGCGGGCGGCGACGGCCGGTTTGTTGCCAGCAATTACGTGACCTATGGCTGGCTGTCGGCGCTGATCGTCTGGATCACCGCGGCGGCCTGCATCGCCGGCACCTGGAAATTTATCGGCCATAGCCAGATTGACCCTGCGCGAGCGCCCTCGACGCCCGGATTTCTGGGATTGTGGAGCGATTTCCTGTCGACCTTCCGCAACCGCAATTTTCGCAACGTGCTCTGCTATGATCTCGGCGCAACCGCATCCTATGGCATCACGATCGCGCTCAACATCATCTTCTGGACCTATTTCTGGGAATTGCCGGCGACCGAGACCGGGCTGGTGCTTGGCCTTTCGGTGCTGATCGCGGTGCCGATCGCGATGATCTTCCTGAAGACGGCGGGCCGGCGGATGCCCAAGCACGAGATCGTCCGGTGGGCGGTAATCGTGATGCTGCTCGATCTGTCCTGGCCTTTCGTGCTGCGGTTTCTCGAGCTGATTCCGGACAATGGCGATCCGGTGATCTTCGCGATCCTGGTGATCCAGAACGCGATCTTCATGAGCTTCTTCATCTTGCGGATCGTGGCGATCAGCTCGCTGACCGCCGACCTGACCGACGAGCATGAGGCCGAAACCGGCCTGCGGCAGGAAGGCGGCTTCTATGCCGTGCTGCAGTTCACCTCCAAGCTGGGCGGTGCCGTCGGGCCGCTCTACGGCGGCTTCGCGCTCGACATGGTCGGGCTGGAAGAGGGCATGCGGCCGGGGGCGGTGGACCAGAGCTCGCTCGATGCGCTGGTCTGGATCGGCGCCGCCGCAATCATCCCGCTGATGCTGGTCGCGCTGTTCTTCACCTTCCGCTTCTCGATGACCGAGGCACGGTTGCTGCAAATCCAGGCGCTGATCGCGCGGCGGCGGCGGGGCGACTAAAAAGGGGGCCAAGTGGCCCCCTTTTCGATCAATGCTGGTTGCGGCGGCTTATTCTGCCGCGCTGTCCTTGCCGCCGGCATCCGCGCTTTCGCCCGGTACCGGGAAGCCGCGCTTCTTGAGGATATATTTGACCTCCGGATCGCGGCCGCGGAATTCGCGATAGGCCTGCTTGCGGTCGGTCTCGTTGCCGGTCGACAGCAGGATCTTGCGGAAGCGCTCGGCGGTTTCCTTGTCCCACGGGCTGCCCGCTTCCTCGAACGCCGCCCAGGTGTCGGCGTCCATCGTTTCCGACCAGAGATAGCTGTAATAGCCGGCCGAATAGGCGTCGGAAGAGAAGAGATGATTGAACTGCGGCAGGCGGTGGCGCATCACGATCTCCCTGGGCATGCCGATTTCGGTCAGTGTCTCGCGCTCGAACGCGTCCGGATCGGTGACCGGAGTCTCGCGGTTGTGCAGCTTCATGTCGACGATGGCCGATGACAGATATTCGACCGTCGAGAAGCCCTCGTTGAAAGTCTTGGAGGCCTGGATCTTGTCGACCAGTTCCTTCGGAATCGGCTCGCCGGTCTTGTAGTGGGTGGCGTAGGTCGAGAGGATATAGGGCGTCATCAGCCAGTTCTCGTTCACCTGGCTCGGATATTCGACAAAGTCGCGCGGCGTGTTGGCGAGGCCGGGATAGGTGATGTCATAGTTGAGATAATGCAGCGCGTGGCCGAATTCGTGGAACAGGGTCTGCGCATCGTCGAGGCTGATCAGCGTCGGTTCCCCGTCGCCGCCCTTGACGAAATTATTGTTGTTCGACGAGATCGTGTAATTGTTGTGGCCGCCCAGCTTGTACTTGTCCTTGTAGGTGGTCATCCAGGCGCCCGACCGTTTGCCGTTGCGGGCATAATTGTCGAAAAACTGCACGCCGATCACCTCGTCGCCGCGCCTGACTTCAAAGGTGCGCACTTCCGGATCGAAGACCGGGATGCTGCCGGTGGTTTCGGTGAAGGTCAGGCCGTAGAGCTTGCCGGCCGCGTCGAACAGCGCGTCCATCATCTTGTCGAGCTGGAAATAGGGTTTGATCTCGGCGGAATCGAGGTCATATTTCGCCTTGCGGACCTTTTCCGCATAGAAACGATAGTCCCAGGGCTCGATGGTGATGCCGGCGCCTTCGCTATCGGCGATCGCCTGCATGTCGGCGACCTCTTCCTTGACCCGGGCGACGGCGGCTGGCCAGACCTTCATCATCAGGTCCATCGCCGCTTCCGGTTCCTTCGCCATCGTGTCGGCCATGCGGTAATGAGCATGGGTCTTGAAGCCCAGCAGCTTGGCGCGGTCGGCGCGCAGCTTCAGGATCTTGGCGATGGTCGCGTTGGTGTCATGATCGTCGCCATTGTCGCCGCGGTTGACATAGGCGGTATAGACCTTCTCGCGCAGATCGCGGCGGGTGCTGTTTTCCAGGAAGGGCTGCATCACCGAGCGGGTGTTTTTCAGCGCCCAGCCGGTCTTGCCCAGCTCTTCGGCGGCTTCGGCCAGCGAAGCGATGAAACTGTCCGGCAGGCCGGCGAGATCGGCTTCGTCGGTCAGGAAGATGAAGCTTTCCTCATCGGCGAGTACCTTGTTGGAAAATTCGTTGAACGCCTTGGCCAGTTCGGTGTTGTAGGCGATCAGTTGCTCCTTGTCGGCGCCGTCGAGCAGCGCGCCGTCGCGGACCAGCTGTTCATAGTTGCGCTCGACCAGCCGGGTCTGCTTGGCGTCGAGACCGGCGGATTCGCGGTTGTCATAGACCGCCTTGGTCTTGGCCAGCAGTTTCGGATCGAGGGTCAGCTGGTTGAAGAAGGCGGAGATTTTCGGGAGCCATTCGCCCTGGATTGTGCGAACCTCGTCATTGGACAGGTTGCTGCTGTGGACGCCCCAGATCGAGAAGAGATTGTTCGCCTCATTGCCGACCAGTTCCATCGGCACGGTGAAATTTTCAAAGGTCGCGGGCGCCGGATTGTCGCGGATCGCGTTCACGTCGGCCTGAATCTTGTCCATCGTCATCTGGAAGGCTTCGGGGAAGTCGGAGACCTTGACCGTATCCCAAGGCGGGACGCCGTCATAGGGGCCGGTCCAGGGCTGGAGAATGCTGTTTTCGGTCATGTCAGCCGGTGCCGCCTGCATCGCGGTCGTCTTGTTCGTCTCTGCTTCGGTCATTTTTTTTCCATGATGGTCGGCCAGAGCGGGTGTCGCGGTCGCGCCGATCAGCGCGGCGCTGGACACGCCCAGAAAAAACTTGCGGGTGGAAATGGTGAATCGCATTACTATCTCTCCAAAAAATCGGACCGCGGTCGCGGATTGTACAAGAACGCCGGAGGCGCAGTTGGGGATCGTCTAGCCAAAGACGCGCGGAAACGCAAAAAAGGTTGCGCTGGAAATCAATTATTAGACGAACGACATTTTACCGTCGATGAACGACATCGGCAAAATCGCTATTGCGGTCGCTCCGCCAGCAGCGCACGCACCAGCGGCTGCAGATTCTCGTCATAGCGGGCAAGCATGACATGGTCTTCGGCATTTTCGAAATGGCTGATCAGCTGGCGGCCGTTCCACCAGTGCAGGGCAATCGCCGGCGGATCGGCGACGATCATGTTGCGGCCGTCGGGATTTTCGGGATCGATCGGGTTGAGGTCGAGCGCCACCTGCGGCGCGGTCGAGGCACAGATGGCCAGGCTGATATCGCCCCACCAGGTGGAAATATTGCGGTGCAGATGGCCGGTGATCATGCCCTTGATCTGGGAATGGCCGGCAACCGTATCGGCCAGCCGAATCACCCAGGGCTCCTCCGGATGGGTGTTCATCCACTCGATGCCGCTTTCCACCGGCGGATGGTGCAGGATCAGGATTGTCGGCTTGTCCTTGCCTTCCGCGAGTCTTGCGGTCAGCCAGGCCGCACGCGTTTCGCAAAAGGCGCCGCCGTGCCGTCCCTCTTCCAGCGTGTCGAGCACCAGCAGCCGCAGCTCCGGCGTGTCGACTTCATATTGGACAAAGCCGTCGGCCGTCGGCACATCGGGAAATTGCTTGCGGAACGGCGCCCGCAGATCGTGATTGCCCATGCACATCAGTACCGGGAACGGCACCACCGACAGGGCATTTTCGAGCCGGCGGTAGCTTTCCTGATCGCCGCGATCGACGAGATCGCCGGTGGCCAGCAACAGATCGGGCTGCGGCGTCATGGCGCAGATCGTCTTGATCGCCTGATCAAGCCGCTTGCGATTGAATTCTGCCGGATTATCGGGATCAAAACCCAGATGAATATCCGTGATCTGCGCCATCAGCATGGACGCTCTCCCCTTTTTTCCGTTACGCTACTGACGGACAATCTTCCGGTCCGGCTTTTTCTGCTTGTCCTTCTTTTCTTCCTTGACCAGCCAGGGCGCACCGTCGTCGGCGTGATAGTCATGGCACATGGCGCAGGTCGACGGCACGTCGGCGGCTTTCTGGAATTCGCCGCCATGACATTCGCGGCAGGTCTTGATCCCGGGCAACAGCAGATCCTCGGCAGTCTTCGAGGTCGCCGCATTGTGGCAGCTGGAGCATTTTTCGTCATTATGCGCTTCGTGGCTGAACCAGCCCTTGTGCATGTAACGGTCCGTCTGGGTCACCGGCATGATGCCATAGTCCACCCGCCCGCGAGCGGTCGGCGGGGTCACGCCGTGGCAATCGAAACAGGCGCCGCCGCGAGAGAATACCTGGCTGATTGCCAGATTGGCTCTGCTCGGACGGAACTGGACGGCGCGGGCATAGTCGCTGGCCACGCGGACCTCGTTTTCGGCCCCCGGACGGCGCCGTTTCATCCCGCCAAGATTGATCGGCCGGTTCGGCTGGGTCGAGCGATAATAGGCGCGCAGGTCGGCCTGGACCATTTCCGGTTCGCCATGGCGCAGGGTACGCACCGTGCCGCCGATCTCGTCAAAGGCAAGACTGTGGCACATGCTGCAGTCCTCCTTCATGTCGACGGGTTCGAAGCGGACACCCTGAGGATCGGGCGTGTGGCAGTCCTTGCAGGCGAGCGAGTCCCCGAATCCATATTCCTTCGACAGCCGCCGGCCCATTTGTGCGACACCGCCGGTCCGCGACAGATGCACGTCGTGGGGGAATTTGAGACCGTTGTTTTCGGTCGGCTTGTCATCAAGCGAGATCCGCTGACGCGGCGGGTTCTTGCCGCCGGGGGTTACCAGCACGGCGGGCCGGAATTGCGGATGGGCAAGGCCGAAGTCCGACGCGTTTTCCAGTTTTGTGTCGGTCAACCGTCCATCCATTCCATTGTGGCAATCGGCGCAGAATTTTTGCGCTGTCGGTTCCATAGCACCGCTGCCTTCATGCTCGCTGTGACATTCGACACACCGGCCCGGCGGCTTGTTGAACGCAGAGGCAAAGGCGGCGCCGATTACTTCCAGTCCTTCCGGCCCCCCGCGGGCGGTCAGCAGCCGCGGCTTTGCCGCATGTTCATGTGCATCCTCGGTATGGCAGGTGAGACAGGTCTCGTCCTTGACGGTGACAAAGGCGTCGACATGGCAGGCCTGGCAATCCTTCTCCAGCGCATGATGGGCGCTGCTCAGCGCGCCGGACGACCACATGGTGTCGGCGTGGAACTGGTCGGGCCGTTCCTCGACGCCGCGGTAGGTCGCCCAGGTATAGATCGGCCAGACGAGAAAGGCGGCCAGCACCAGCGCGACAAAGCCCCAGGCGGTGACCCGCTTGCCCGGGAGCAGGCCCTTGAGCGTGTAGAGCGTCGATTCGCTGCGCACTTCCGCCGAATCGGACAAGGCCTCGACCCGCTTGACGGTCAGGACGACATCGTCGCCCTCTTCGCTGACAATGATGACGTGGCCGCCGAAACCGAGTTCCGCGCCCGCCGAGGGATCGACGGTGACCGAAATCCGGTGCTTGCCGTCAAGCGTGAAATTCTGGCCCGAGGTGCTTTCGACAATGATCTTGCCGTCATCGCGCCGGCGGATCGTCGCATGATCCGGATTGACCGCGAGATCGGGGAGGTGGATGGCATTTTTGGTGCTGCGACCGATGCCGATTTCATCCGCTGCAAAGGGATTGGACCGGATGATTTCCCGGCCGTCGGCGGTGGTCGCAATCTGGCGAACAATGAAGGTCATGCTGGGCTCTCCATCCTACCAGTAAAAAAACACGCTGATGATATGCGCGGTCAGCGAGGCGATCAGCGCGAAGGTCATCGGTACATGGACGAACAGCCAGACCTGCAGCATTGCCTTTAGCTTGAGGTGGCGGCGAACGCGGGCCAGCGTCGCCTCCTTTTTCTCGAGCAGCGCATCGACCTTGTCGAGCGGATCATCGCCGCCCATTTTCGGCTGATAGGCGCGCTCGCGGCGCAGATCCGCCTGCGCCTGCCGGGTTGCACAATCGGGATATCTGCCGGAAATCCGCTGGAAGAAGCCGCCGCCGAAGGGATCCTGTTCGAGCGATTGCAGCACCAGAGTGGCATGTTCCGCCGACAAGGGCTGCGCCGCTTCGTGCAGTTGCCGGTCGAGCGAGCGCAGATTTTCGAGCATCTCTGTCTCGGTCATCTCGTCGCGATTGTCGGACAGCGCCTTCGGAATGGTCACGTAGAAATAAATACCGACAATGCCGGAAATGATCACGATCATCATGAACACATAGGCGGCGGTGTGGATATTCCAGCCGAGCTGGAAGCCGGTGTGCAGCGTGCCGATCACGATCAGGCTGAGCCCGAGATAGACATGGGCCGAGGTCCAGGCCTTGAGCGACCAAGAGCCCGGGGTCATCGCCCGCTTGCGTACACCGAGCATGGTCAGCCAGAGGATCATCAGCGCGCCGATGGTGCCGAGCGTATAGCCGTACCAGCTGCCGCCATTATGGCGCGGCGACACATCGACGAACAGATAGCTGACAATGCAGACCAGCATGATCGCCGATGAAATTTTCAGCCAGCGATAGCCGGCATGCTTGAGGAAGCCGTCATGCATCGCGACCTTCTTGCGGCCGGACTGGGCGGATATTGCCTGGGTCGCCATTATATATCCTCCGCTTCAAGCTTGGAGACGGTCAGGAATTCTTCCGGCGCCACGCGGATTGCCGCCCCGGTCGGACAGGCGCGGACGCAGGCGGGTCCGCCCTTGATCCCGGCGCACATGTCGCATTTGATCGCCTTTTTCGGTTTGTCGACCGCCGGATCGCTATGCTCCTTGGCCCACTGCTTGTCCGGTTCGCCTGGTCCCGGACCGGCACCGAAGAACAGCCAGCTGAGCAGACCCGGCTTCTTCGGCGGGACCTTGTCCATGCGGATCACGCCATAGGGACAGTAACGCTGGCAATTGCCGCAGCCGATGCAGCTGTCGTCGATGAACACCTCCCCGTCGGGACCGCGATGGATCGCATCGGGCGGACAGTCGGACATGCAGTGCGGATGCTCGCAGTGGCGGCAGCTGGTCGGCACGTGCAGATGGGCATAGGTGCGTCCCGCCTCGCGGTCGAGCCGCGACAGGCCTTCGTGGCTGTCGGCGCAGGCCTTTTCGCAATTGTCGCAGCCGACGCACAGATTCTCGTCGATCAGCAGCACGTCGGTGGCCTCGCCAATGCCATTGTCGACGAGGAAATTGGCAATCCCCGAATACATGTCGACGACACCCGAGAAACTGTCCTTCTTCGCCTCGACAAAGGCGTTGATATCCTGCCGTGCGGCCATTTCCTTCTTCGCCTTGCGCATCAGGTCGGGGTGGGCGTCGAGCACTTTCTTGAACGCGTCGCCGTTGATCTTGATGACCTCGGACTTGATCGCCGCCTTGACCGTCGCGGTGCGATAGCCACCCGCGATCAGCGTCATTTCGCCGACATAGGAACCGGCCGGCAGATAGGACAGGAACACCGGCTTGCCGCCAATCTGCTTCTCGACCACCATCGATCCGACGCGGATGACGTAGATGTCGTTGCCCTCGCCACCTTCCTCGATGATCGCCTCGCCGGCCCGGACATTGATGATCTCGCTGGTCTCGACGACCTCGGCAATATCTTCCCTGGTCAGGCCCGAGCCGAACATCTGCAGCAATTGCCGTTCGGTCGAAATCTGGGTGATCCGTCGCTTGGCCGCCGGGACCGACGCCTGCAGCTTGAGCGCTGCGGTGCGGGAAATTTCGACGACGATGACATCCTCGGCCGCGCGGATCGTCGCGCCGCGTCGCCGGCCGGAAATCAGGCCGACCTCGCCGAAGATCGAGCCCTGCTCGATCGGCACGGTGATCGACGGATCGTCCGGGTTGATTTCCACCGCCACCGAACCCTGGGCAATGGCAAACAGCGAGCTTCCCGGATCATTTTTCTCGAAGATCACCTCACCCCGTTGATAGCTGCGCGGTTCGCTGTCGAGCATGAATTCGCGCATCTGCAGCGGCGACAGATCGTTGAGTATGGTCACGTTGGAGCGGAAGAATTCGAGCCATTCGTCGACCGGGCGGCGTCCCGGCAGGCCGCTGAATTTCGCCTCGAGAATCGGTTCGTCGGCGGGCTTGAGATCGGTGTTGCCGTTGATGAACTCGATCACGTCATAGCCCTGGTTCATGCAGTGCTTGATCAGCGGATAGCCTGCGAGCGCGCCGATGACGTATATGCCCTTCTTGGTGCTCTCGAACGCGGGCGACAATTTGGGATAGGCCTCGCGGTCCTCGCTGGTGAATTCGATGCCGCATTCCTCGACAAACTTGCGCGGCGGCGCGCTGCCCATGCGGGCGATGATCCGGTCGCACTTGATGGTTTCCTGGCCATCGCGGGTTTCCAGCACCAGCTCGCCATCCCTGACCTCGGCGGGCGATGTCTCGTTGCGAATGATGATCTTGCCCTGCTCGCCCGCTTCCATCAGCAGCTTCACATTGGCCTTTTTCGCCCGGGCAAATTCGGCCGAGCGGTTGAGGATGGTGACGACGTTGTTCTGCGCCGCATCGGCCGCGAGACCCAGCGCATTCTCGATACCCGCATCGCCCGAGCCGATCACCGTGATATGCTCGTCATAATATTCGCCGGGATCGTCGAGCTGATATTGAACCAGCTTGTTGTCGCCGCCGGGGCAGCGCATCAGGTTCGGATTGCCCTGCGTGCCGATCGCCATGACGATCGTTTCGGTCTGCACCGTCGCGCCATTTTTCAGGGTGATCGTGAAATTGCCTTCCTCGCCCTCGATCTTCACCGGCTCGGCATTATACATGACATTGACGCCATGGCTGGCGGTCTGCGCATCCCAGGTCTCGAGAATCGCCTCCCGCTTGCCGGCGTCGAAATCCATGTCCGAGCGCAGCACCAGCTGGCTCGGCGTCGCCATGACATGCTTGCCCTTTTGATATTTATAGATGGTATCGGACAGATGATCGGTTTTCTCGAGCAGCAAATGCTTGAGCTTCAACTGTGCGGCGCGCCCGGCGGCGCTCATGCCCGCTGGTCCGGACCCGATTATGACTACTCGAAACTTGTCCGACACGCGCCTACTTCCCCCCTCTGCTTCCCCGACCAACGCACCCTCATACGTTATACAGTCCCGGCTCAGCTATATGTCCGATTGCAGCGCGACCCAAAAGATTGAACTTTGGCAGTATCTTACCAAAATGCCTCTCCATTGCCAGTGCAAAATATAACAGTGATCTCGGCGCTTGTCAGGCGGCGAACGGCTCCTTATCCCTGCGCGGAAATATCGCGACATCAAACAGCTTGGGGATTGACCATGGCAAAATCAGCTTCTTCTTTGAATATCAGCCGTATCGCGCTGATATTGGCAGCTTTGCTGGCCGTGGCCGCGGTTGCGGTGCAGATCTATCGCAGCATGAACGACGAATCCGCCGCCGTCATGCCGATCGCCGAATCCGATGGCGAGGCGGCGCCCAGCGTCGACCAGGTCATCGCCGGCCTGGAGAAAAAGCTGCAGGACAATCCCGACGACGCGGAAAGCTGGCGGATGCTGGGGTGGAGCTATTTCGAAACCGGCAAGTTCGCCGAATCGGCCACCGCGATGAAACGCGCCACCACGCTCGATCCCGGGAATGCGGAATATTGGTCGATGCTGGGCGAGGCGCTGGTGATGGCCAGCGACGGCCAGCAGGTCCCGCCGGACGCGGTCGATGCGTTCCGCAACGCGCTGAAGAATGATCCGAAGGATCCCCGGGCGCGCTATTTCCTGGCGGTGCAGAAGGATATTTCCGGCGATCACAAGGGCGCGATCAATGACTGGTTCGCGCTGCTCGAGGACACGCCGGCCGATGCCCCCTATGCTGCCGATATCCGCAGGGTGATCGGGCAGGTGGCGGAGAAGGAAGGCATTGATGTCGCCGCCCGGCTCGCCAGGGCAACGCCCGCCGCACCGACCGGCGGTATCTCCACCGACGGACCGGCGGTCGCCACCGCCGCGATCCCCGGCCCGAGCCGCGAGCAGATGAAGGAAGCCGCCGCGCTGCCGCCCGGCCAGCAGGAAGCGATGATCGCCAATATGGTCGACGGCCTCGACAAGCGCCTGCAGGCCAATCCGAAGGACGCCAACGGCTGGATCATGCTGATCCGCAGCCGGATGCAGCTGGGCCAGACGGTGCAGGCGAAACAGGCGCTGGACCGCGGCCTGGCGGCGTTCAAGAATGACGGGGCGGAAGCGAAAAGGATCCGGGAGGCGGCGGCGGCACTGGGGGTTGGGGGGTAGATTCCACCATCTACTTGATTTGAGCCTCAACCACATCTTGCAGATTTATATGATGTGCTTGCGATGCAAGCTCTCGAACCTTTGTCAGACCTATGGTTTTTTGTACCGGTAGTGACGCCTCAGATACGACAAAGAACGTCCATTGATCCGGAATTCTATGATCGGCAAGCTCTGCATTCATCTCACCGTGATAAGCAAAAATGTAGATATCGGCGAACCGCTGTGTTTCGGGATGCCATTGACTGCCCTCCCATCTTCCGGTTCTGGCAGCACAATCAAATCTTGGGTTAGGTTTTTTTAGTCCACTTTGGTGCCAGCTTTGAAGGGCAGCAGATTGCTTGACTTCCAATCGCACCCCGTCTGATCGCTCAAAATCCCAAGCCGCCCAATCTTCGGATACCCAATTCCATCCAGAACCCAAAGCGTCGGCCACAATCGCTTCGACCAAAATCCCCCTGTAGTTATTACTAACCAGGGGCTTCCCGAATATGGCTTGGCCAGCTCTTTCAACAATCCGCTTTTTCATGCAGTCCAGATTGCCCAGACTCGCTCTGGATTCCAAAACAAGTTTGGAATGACATCTTTGTTTACGGGACCACCAAATGTGACCGCAACTGTGAAAACCATACGTCATGCTGAATCAAGTTCAGCATGACGTATGAGCAATCACCGAAACAGCGGCTCGCCAAAACTCCTGAGCTTCCGGCTGTGGAGCGTCCCCGCGTCCGCTTCCTTCGCCAACAGATCGATAGCGCGCAGGCCGATCGCGAGATGCTGGCCGACCCGTTCCTGGTAGAAGGCATCGGCCATGCCCGGCAGCTTGATCTCGCCGTGCAGCGGCTTGTCCGAGGCGCAGAGCAAGGTGCCATAAGGCACGCGGTAGCGATAGCCGTTGGCGGCGACCGTTGCGCTCTCCATGTCGATGGCGATGGCGCGGGACTGGTTGAGCCGCACGGCAATCTGTTCGAAGCGCAGTTCCCAGTTGCGGTCGCCGGTGGTGACCACGGTGCCGGTGCGCAATTGCTGCTTGAGCTTCGACTTGTCGATGCCGGTCTCCTCCTGCACCGCCTGGGTCAGCGCCAGCTGCACCTCAGCAATCGTCGGCAGCGGGATGCTGGGCGGCAGCACGTCATCGAGGACATTGTCGTCGCGCAAATAGGCGTGGGCGAGCACATAGTCGCCGAGCCGCTGGGTCCGGCGCAGCGCGCCGCAATGGCCGATCATCAGCCAGACATGCGGGCGCAGCACCGCGAGATGGTCGGTGATCGTCTTGGCGTTGCTCGGGCCGACGCCGATATTGACCAGCGTCACGCCGGGCCGGCCGTCGCCGCGCACCAGGTGATAGGCCGGCATCTGCGGCGGCTTGGCGATTGGCGGAGCGGACGGCTTGCCGTCCTGGCCAGTGATCCGGTTGCCCGGCTCGACCAGCATCCGGGCCGCGCCGGATTTCACTTCCGCCAGGCCATGTTCGATAAATTCGTCGACATAGCGCTGATAGTTGGTGAACAGGATGAACGGCTGGAAATGCTCGGGATCGGTAGCGCAATAATGGCGGATCCGGTGCAGCGAATAGTCGACCCGCTCGGCGGTGAACAGCGCCAGCGCCGAGGCTTCCTCGCCCTGGAAGATCTGGCCGCCGTCGACGATCTCGTCGTTGGTCTTGACCAGATTGGGGGTGTGAAAATAATTCGGCAGCTTTTCCTTCTTCGCCCGGTCGAGGCCGGCGCCCGCATCCTCCAGCGCAAAGGCCAGCGGGATCGGCGTGTCGGACAGCTCGACCCGGATTTTCGCGGTGAAGGTGGTGGCGATCCGTTGCAGCTGGTCGAGCAGATATTGGCGATACAGTTTCGGCTCGGTGATCGTGGTGCGATAGGTGTTGATATCGGCGAGATGGCCGGACGCCAGATGGCTGGTCTCGGTCGCCTGATCGGCCGGAATCTGGACACTGATCTGCGGATAGAGTCCCTGCTGGCGGTCATCCCCGGCCAGCTTGGAAGTCGCATAGCGGCGAAAGCGGGCCGCCGTGATTTCGATTTGTTCGGCGTATAGTTTTTCCAGCAACGCCACCGCTTGGGCGGGGGTGTCGCATAAGGTGGATTCGGTTGTCATGCAGTCTCCGTTACAGTTTCAGCCCTGTACCGGAAAATTGTGACAAAGGGAAAAACTAACGGCGGGAAAGATCAAGAAAGCAGGCCGCTGCCTCAAATTCGGCCTGCTTCAGGCCGCGGGCGGCGACCGCCTGGTCGTCGCGGCCCCATTGCTGTTCCTGCCAGAGCTCCTCGAGATTGACCAGCGGCCAGAGCGTGGCGCTGTCATATTCCTGCTCGGCCAGCGCCAGCGTCGCGATCAGCGAGCCGGACAGTCCGACAAGCGACAACATGGCGGCGACGGCAAAATCGTCCTGCGCCTCGACCGCCGCGGTCAACCGCCCGATCGTCTCTGCCGGCTGCGCCTGATATCGAATGCCGTAGATCAGATGGAAACCGACATCATAACGCTGCCGCGCCCAGTCAAGCAGCGGGTCCCAGTGCGCGGCCTGATGGTCGACCAGCGCCTGCTGGCCGGTGTCGGCGCGATAATAGAGCATGTCGCTGTCGGCAAAGGCGGCGATCCGGGACACGATGCGCTCCCGCTCGTCTGCGACCTGGTCGAGCGCGCCCTGTGCCAGTGCGGTCAGCGGCATGGATGCGGGGACGATATCTTCACCCTGCGCCGCCCATTCTTCGGCAACCGCCTCGGCGAGCCCGCCGGTCGGAACCGCCAGCGGATTGCGCTGCGGCGTCTTCATCGGCCGATCGTCAAGGGTGATCGCATAGTCGCCGCCTTGCGGCGATACCGACACCGTCTTGTAAAAGCGTTTCACGAGACGTCCTTGTCCTCGGCTGCCCTGGCCATGGCTTCTTCTGCCACGCGGGCGCGGATATATTTGCGGATGATCCAGACCGGGGCGACCCACATCTGCGCCAGGCCGAGTGCGATCAGCACATAGCCGACCGGTGCCGGAACCGGCGGCAGCCGGTCCAGCGCAATGGCCAGCCCCAGCATCACCAGCACGACACCAAGCAGGCGGATCATGCTGACGGTAAAATGCACCGCCTTCGCCTGCCTTTCCTTGACGGGATCGGGCACATATTCATTCGGCTCTTCGATCGGTTCGGTCATCGGTTCAATATTCCGTTCAGGTCGGCCATGGTGGCCGCGACAATTTCCGCTCCGGCGTCGATCAGTTCATGCTCGTCATGATAGCCCCAGTCGACCCCGACCGGCCGCACCCCGGCATTGACCGCCATCGCCATGTCAAAGGTAGTATCACCGATCATCGCGGTGGTTTCCGGAGCCGCGCCGGCTTCGGCGATGGCCAGTGCGACCATCGCCGGATGGGGCTTGGAGGGATGGCGGTCCGCCGTCTGCAGCGTCACGAACCGGTCACCAAGGCCATGGGTTTCCAGCACATGGCGGAGCCCGCGGTCCGACTTGCCGGTGGCCACGCCCAGGACCCAGCCGGATGCTTCCAATTCTTCCAGCGTCTCGAGCAATCCGTCATAGAGCGGCTCGTGGACACCGCCGGACTGGCGCAGCGCGAAAAAACCATCCTTGTAGGATTGGGTCACCGCTGCGACAATCTCGTCATCGCCCTCGGGCAGCAGTCGCGCCACGGCTTCCAGCAGGCTGAGACCGACGATCCGCCGGACCAGGTGATGGTCGGGCGGAACCAGCCCGTGTTTTTCAAATGCCTGGTCCATCGAGGCACAGATATTGGCCTGGCTATCCACCATCGTGCCGTCGCAGTCGAACAGGGCAAGCTTGTTGGTCATGTCTCTCCAAACTCCTGCATCAAGCGGGCCACAAAAAGGCGGGGTTGCGACATATTATTTGGGTTTCTTGTGCAGCGCCTGCTTGACCTTGGCCTTGTGCGGCATGTTCTTCTTGTGCGTTGCCTTGCCGGCATTGGGCCGTTCCCGCTTTGTCGGCTTGCCCGCCTTGGTCGGCTTCCCGTCCGTTTCGCCGCGACCGCGACGCTCGCCGCGCTTGTCCTTGCGGATCATCTTGGCATGCGCCTTGGCCTGCTGCTTGCGCACCATCTTGCCGGCCGGTTTTTTCTCGTCCAACGGAAGATCGCCAAGGGTCAGATCGAGACCAAGATTGTCGATGGTTTCGGCAAAATGGGTCGGCAGATCCGCCGTCACATCAAGATTGTGACCGTCGGGATGCTCGATCCGCAGCCGCCGTGCATGCAGGTGCATCTTGCGGCTGATCGAGCCGGTCAGGAACGCATCCTTGCCGCCATATTTGCCGTCGCCGACAATCGGATGGCCGATCGCCGCCATATGCACGCGCAGCTGATGGGTGCGGCCGGTATGGGGTTGCAGTTCGACCCAGCAGGCGCGGTTGCCGGCCCGTTCGATGATCCGGTAGCGCGACTTGGCCGACTGGCCGTTTTCCTCGTCGACATGCATTTTCTCGCCGCCGGAGCCGGGCTGCTTGGACAGGGGAAGATCGATGACGCCATCGGCGATTTCCGGCACGCCCATGACGATCGCCCAATAGACCTTGCGGACATCGCGACCGGAAAATCGCTTGGAGAAAAAGGCTGCGGCGCCCGGCGAACGGGCCAGCAGGATAACCCCGCTGGTATCCTTGTCCAGCCGGTGGACCAGCTTGGGTCGCGACTTCGCGTCGAAGGTCAGCGCGTCGAGCAAGCCATCGAGATGGGTTGTCGTCTTGCTTCCGCCCTGCGTCGCCAGACCCGGAGGCTTGTTGACCACGATCGCCGCCTTGTCCTTGTGAATGACCAGTTCGCGGGCAAAATCGATCTGGTCCTGCGACAGGTCCGACTTGACCTTGGCAACGCGGCCCGGCCGTTCGATTTCCTGCGGCGGTACGCGCAGGATCTGGCCGGCCTGGAGGCGATCGCCGGGGGCGACACGCTTGCCGTCGACCCGCAACTGGCCGGTGCGCGCCCAGCGCGACACGATGTTGAACGGCACGTCGTCCATATGCCGCTTGAACCAGCGATCGACACGGATATCGTCATCATCGGCAGAAATGGTGAATTGCCGCACATCAAGCGTCTTCAGCGCCTGCTTCTGCGCCTTGGCCGAGCCCTGGGGCTCTTCTTCCTCGGAGCCGCTTTCGGCGGTGGGGTCAAAGCCGCTCATGCCAGTGTCCTGACCGTCATAAGGCCGGCGAACAGCGCCAGCACCGAACCGGTGACGGAGAACAGGGCGTAACCGACCGCCGTGCTCCATTGGTTTCGCTCGATCATATTGAGTACTTCCAGACTAAAGGCCGAAAAGGTTGTGAAACCGCCGAGCAGACCCACGCCCAGCAGCAGCCGCCAGGGCTCGTCGGCAAAATTGCCGCGGGCCAGCACGCCGGCCAGCACGCCCATCAGAAAACCGCCGGTGATATTGGCCAGCAGCGTGCCATAGGGAAAGCCCATGCCACCCAGATGGAATACCAGCCGGCCGAGATGATAGCGCCCTGCCGCGCCGATGGCACCGCCGGTCATTACAAGAAGGGTCGCGTTCATGGGCGTCCCTTAGTCGGCTTGTTCGCTTTTTCCAAGCAGATCATTGGCGAGCCACAGGCGGATGGCGGTCGCGAGACCCGGCGGCTGTGCCGATGCGATCCGCTCGACGTCGATCCGGGCAACCAGGGCGTTGAGCGGCAGGCCGCGACGATCCGACGCCGCCTTCAGCAAATCCCAGAACAGGGGTTCGAGCGAAATCGATGTCTGGTGCCCGGCAATCGTGATGCTGCGCTTGACCGGCGGATGGAAGATTTCGGGATTTTCTAGATCCACCCGGACAATTCCCGCCGCAGCAGTGTTGCCAGCATGTCGATGCTGGTTTCGCTGTCATTGAGACAGGGAAGATAGGCGAATTTCTCGCCGCCACCGGCCTCGAACTGTTCCTTGCCCCGGATCGCCAGCTCCTCGCAGGTTTCCAGACAATCGCTGGAAAAACCCGGCGCAAAGATCGCGATATTCTTCTTCCCCTGACCCGGCAGCGCTTCGAGTATTTCGTCGGTCGGCGGGCCGAGCCATTTCGCCCGGCCAAAGCGCGACTGGAAGGCCACGACCAGTTCCCTGCCCAGTCTCTCCGACAGCAGGCGCGCGGTTTTCTGGCAATGGCAATGATAGGGATCGCCCATTTCCAGCGTGCGTTGCGGCATGCCGTGAAAACTCGCGACAATCGCGTCCGGTTCGAAATCAAGCGCGGCAATATCGCGCTCCAGGCTGGTCGCCAGCGCCTCGATATAGGCCGGGTCGTCATGATAGGCGGGGAGCAGCCGGATCGCCGGCTGCCAGCGCATCGCGGCAATGGCGTCGAACACCGCATCATGCACGCTGGCCGTGGTGGCGCCGCTATATTGCGGGTAAAGCGGGGCGATCAAGATGCGATCGCATCCGGCCGCCTTCATGGCGTCGAGCCGGCTGCCGATGCTCGGATTGCCGTAGCGCATCGCCCAGTCGACCAGCACGCCATCGAATTTTCCGGCGAGTTTTTCGGCCTGCTTGCGGGTGTAGAAAGCGAGTGGCGAACCGTCTTCGGTCCAGACCAGACGATAGGCTTCCGCCGATTTTGCCGGGCGCGTGTTGAGAATGACGCCGCGCAAGATCGGCTGCCAGATGATCGACGGAATCTCGACCACCCTCTTGTCCGACAGAAACTCCTTGAGATAGCGTTTCACCGCCTGTTTGTCCGGTGCATCCGGCGTGCCGAGATTGACCAGCAAGACACCGATTTTCTTCGCAGCGACCCGCGGATGATCCTTTGGCAATGGTCCAGTTTCACGCATGACTTATGATATTTCCCCGAAAAGTGGTAATTGCCGCAGCCGGACGCCGGTGGCCGAGAATAATGCGTTGGCAACGGCAGGCGCGACCGCCGGTACGCCGAGTTCCTCGTAACCCACCGGTGCTTCGTCGCTTCTGATAAATTCGATCTGGATCGGCGGAATTTCGGCCAGCCGCGGCAGGGACAGGTCGCGCAGCCGCCTTGCCGTCGGCAGCCCCTTGGCAAATCGGGTGGCGCTGCCGAGCGCCATCGCCAGTCCGAACACCAGACCGCCTTCGATCTGCTGCCGGGCAATGTCGGGATGGATGATCCGGCCGATGTCGACGGTCGCGGAAATGCGGCGGACCTCGAGGCCCGTGCCTCCCCGGCTCGCGCTCGCGATGACGGCAATATGGCCGCCGCGCATGCTGTGACAGGCAAGGCCCTGACCGCTGCCATCCAGACCGCCGTCCCATCTGGCCATCGCAGCGACGCTGGTCAGGCACCGGGCCAGTCTCGGCTGGTTGTTCATCATCTGCATGCGAAAGGACAAGGGCTCTATGCCGGCTTTCGCCGCCAGTTCATCGATGAAGGATTCGAGATAGAAGATATTGCTGCTGTGGGCGTTGCTGCGCCAGTTGCCGGTCGGCACGCCGACGAAGGCGCTGTGATGATCGACGGTCAGATTGGGAATATCATAGGGGATGTCCAGACCGGCTATGGCCTTGCGGTCGGCTTCTCCGATGGCAGAGCGCATCGCTTCGACAGCATTCTCGCCGTCGAACAGGCGCCTTACCTGTTCGCGGGCGGATGGTGGAGCGGCGATCTTGATCTGCATCGCAGACACGCGTCCGGCCTTGCCCATGGCCGCATCAAGCCGCGCCTGGCTGGGTGCCCGGTAATGATCATGCATCAGGTCTTCGGCGCGCGACCAGACCAGCTGGACCGGTCGCTCCATCTGCCGGGCAATCCGGGCGACCTGCCCGGCGATTTCATTGTCGAGATTGCGGTCGAACGACCCGCCGCTCAGCATCGGATAAAGCGTCACCCGATCCTGGCTGATATTCAGCATCCGGGCCGCCGCCTTGGCCGCTGCGACCGGCGCCTGGGTGGCCATCCACAGTTCCAGGCCTCCATCCTTATATTCTGCCGTCGCCGTCCGGGTCTCGATCGGGGCATGGATTGCGGCATCGGCATGGTAGCGGGCCCGAACAACATTGTCCTTGTCAAACACCTCGCTGGTAACGCCGCGCGAGACGAAGCGCACCCCCGACCCCTCGTCCAGCGCCGCCTGCAGGGCGGCGTCGATCCTGTCGCTGTCGGGCAGAAATCCTCTGGTTTCGAACACCGGACTCATCTTGTCCAATGCCCGGTTGGCAGCCCACCAGTTGGTCGCCACCGCCGCGATCCATGTCCCGCCGTCGACCACATCAATAAAGCCGGTGATCTTACTCGCGCCAGCGCGGTTGAAGGATTTCAGGCGGGTGTCGCCGATCGGACCCTGCCGGATCGCCGCGAACACCATGTCCGGCAGCCGGACATCGCCGGCAAAATTGGCGGAACCATCGAGCTTGCTCGGCAGGTCGAGCCGAGGCACATCCTGTCCGATCAGATTGCCGGTACCGGCCGGCCGGAGCGGCAGGGGATCGGGCAGGCTGTGGCTGGCGGCATCGCGAACCAGCTCGCCGAAGCGCAGGCTCTTGTCACCATTAGAGATAATGCCATTCTCGACCGTGCAGATTTCCCAGGCAACATCCCATCTGGCCGCCGCCGCCTTGGTGAGCAATATTCTTGCAGCCGCGCCGGCATCGCGAAAGCTGTCCGCGAAGGCAGGGATAGAAGTCGAATCGGCGGTCACCATGAACTGCTCGCGGATCGCCACATGCTGGGCAACCCAGCGGACTGCGGCATTTTCAGTCAGTTTTTCGGTGCCAACCGGCATCAGGCTTTCTGCCCATTGCTCGGCCAGCAGGCCATTGCTGTAGAGCGGATTGATCGGTGCCGGCTCGACCGCGACCGTGCGCCAGTCCGCGCCCAGCTCGTCGGCGAGGATTTGCGGCAGCACGGTATAGACGCCCTGCCCCATTTCGCTCTGCGGCACGATCACGGTGACCTGTCCGTCCTCGGATATCTTCAGATAGGCGCCGAAAATCTGTTCCTTCTCGGTCGCGGCGACATTGGGCTCATAGCTGCGCGGCCAGAGCGCCCAGGCGACCACCAGCCCCCCCAGTGCACCCCCGCCGATCAGGAATTTGCGGCGGTTCAATCCGGTGGTTGGATCTTCGGCCTGTTCGGTCTCCGCTTCAGCCGCCATGAGGCTTCTTTAGCAGGCCGAGGCGGGGAATTTCGATTTTCGGGCAGCGATCCATGACGACTTTCAGCCCCGCATCGGTGGCGCGGCGGGCCGCCGCTTCGTTGATCACGCCAAGCTGCATCCAGACCGATCTGGCACCGACCGCGATCGCTTCGTCGACGACATCGCCAGCCGCTGCGCTGTTGCGGAAGATATCGACCATATCAATCCTGCCATCGATATTGTCCAGCGACGAGGCCACCGGCACATCGTGGATCGATTGTCCGGCGATGACCGGGTTGACCGGCGTCACATCATAGCCCTGCTGCTGCAGAAAAAGGAATATCCGGTTGCTTGCACGCTCGGGCCTGGCGGATGCGCCGACCAGCGCGATTCGCCGGGTCGACGTCAGCAAGGCAGCTATGTCCTGATCGCTTTCCAGCAGCATGATGCCCTTCCTTCCGGCTATTGGTTATCCAACCATGTCGTGAGCTTCTTGGCAATATCGCGGAACGCCCGGCCATGCTCGTCGTCGGCGCATGCCGGCGGCGTGCCGCCATCGCTGGACTTGCGAATCTCGATGTCGAGCGGGATTCTCCCCAGAAACGGCATGCCCATGGTTTTCGCGGCGGCCTCGGCGCCGCCGGTGCCAAAAGGATCACTGACTTCGCCGCAGTGCGGACATTGATAGCCGGACATGTTCTCGACCATGCCGATGACCGGGATCTTCGCCTGGTTGAACAGGTCCACCGCCCGGGTGGCGTCCATCAGCGCCAGGTCCTGCGGTGTCGAAACGATCACGGCGCCAACCGGCTTGTGATTCTGCATCATCGACAGCTGCACGTCGCCGGTGC